>Ga0307513_10002046_pt1 | contig 28372 bp, 32 predicted proteins | sample 15_EM_MG_FD_202174 | JGI IMG/M metagenome (GOLD analysis project Ga0307513, IMG submission 202174) | Populus trichocarpa ectomycorrhiza microbial communities from riparian zone in the Pacific Northwest, United States - 15_EM | ecosystem: Host-associated > Plants > Roots > Unclassified | place... | reverse complement strand
TTATCTACAGGGGCCTCATCTACAAAGACTAGGTTTCTGTGTCCCGTTATATGGGGAACTGGAAGAGGAGATAGGAAAAAGAGCATTCCATGATGTCATTGGTCGAATCTGCATGTCGCCAACCTTAAGTGTTTTCGAAGTCGCTCTGGTGCGAGTTCTTTCAACGCAGCCCCTGCGCCCGTTTCCATCGCTCACCCGGAGAACTCGCCTGATCACATCGATAATGCTTTCATTTCTTACCTTCGGCACATATATCCTGGTGTTCGTCTACGCCGGCCCTTTCAACGATTTGGAACCGTGTCGCGGATGAGACGCACTTCGGGTCTGCTCGAAAGATAACGAACGCGGAACAGCAACCTCATTTACAGCCCGCAACCACGCCGCCCTCCATCTCCAATAGCTCTCAAATATACTTTTACGTTTGCGTCGACGAGTGGCCTTGGGGCCCCGGAGTGACTTTCGTACGTGTTCCTTGGTAGCAAGTCGACCTTGACCCAACACCGTAGCGGACACAGAGCGATCTACGATGCACACCTGATGTCATATGATACATCCCTGTCCCCTCCGGTTGGACTGACAGTTGATAACACCCCCCATTTGGTTTGGAGCGCCTACACGGGCATACAACCCACCCAGGTCCCTTACCCATCTCCTTGCAACAGTCCGGATCGATAATCACCAGCATTTTACGTATCACGAACGTCAAACGGGAGCCAACGGTATTTCGTATCTGGCGTGCAGACGATCGAGCGCAGTGTTCAATAGGAAAAAGTGTGGCGGACAGCGCCTCTAGGCCCCCCATCTTTGCACCCATCCTCCATCCTCCTGGTCTAGATGTCATCACGGTATCGATGTGCTCCCTATTGTTAAACCTCCGGGGCTGTATGCTGATAAACGACTTGGTTCATAGGACACAAACTTCTAGGCTGAATCCTGGGGAGCCTCCGCCGCCATCGTATGGTGCAGTTCTGCGCGATGATGATCAGTCCTCTACACAACACCCTACGGATCGACCCTTCCATGGACAAATCATTATCAGCCGTGGACTAGCTGTCTGCTTCGTGATCATGTTACTCCAAACAGTACTAATCATTTGCCGCTCCGATACGCTTGCAAAGTTCTATGACCTCGAGTCCGCAGCCAATCGCGTATCACGGGAGAAGTCCGCCCTCGCAGCGGAGAGAAAATTGTGGAAACTGGAAGAAGGAAAATTGGAACGGGAGAGGGAGAAACTAAGGCAGGAAAGGGAGTTGTGGGAGAGGGCGAGAGACGATCGCATTCCCCAAGGCGCATTCTGGGATGTTATTTCGCCCGCCCCGGATTGTCGCGCATATGGAGAGCGGGAGTTCTGGGCAACGCTACAAAACACACCCGAAGGCTGGAACGCCATCGACGCATGCATGAACTTGCCTGTTGAGATCCATGGTGTTACCATCAGGCGCCCCCATAGGTGTGGGTTCGTTGACGGATCCCCGCGTGGTTATTGGATGGTCGATTGGGACCAACCTGATTGCAGACCATGGTGGTACGATTACCAAGACGCGGTAAGTCCAAATCGCGTTCTTTTCGCCCGTGCGTTTGTCTTCTTACACCCTCGTGACAGGGATGCACGAGCTACAAGTCCGGCAGACGTCGAATCGAGGCTCAGCTCGTGGGTATAAACGACAAAGTGGAACAAGACTGGTGGCTGTTGTGCAACAGCACGCCTTTGATCTGGAACCTGATCTCCTATACTAGCCCTACCCATTGCCAAGAACGAGTGAGTGTTTTCTCTTTTGAAATTTTCACAACGAGGCTAACCGATGCCCGTCCTCGATGATAGGATTGGGGAAGAAAGTTTGGAATGTGGGATGTGCCCGACGACAGTTGTCTGTAATTGACCCACTTTGTCCGTGACAACACGGTCTGTTTTCCCTACGATTGTACAGTTGACCTTGTTCATATCAGAAGAACTATTCGGACTTGATTTTCCACTCTGCATCGACAGGGGCCCTCACATCCCACTCGCTGACCAAAACAACCTCCTCTCCAGGTGAAATCGTCCCATACCAGATAAACTTTCCTTCCTTCTGTCCATTCCTCGTGTCCTCCACGTCCCTCCCCCACTTGACCTTGAACCCATCTCTCCTTCCAAGATCCACCTCCTTCCCCTCCTCGCTCTCCGCCAGTTCCGTCGGTCCCTTCAGGAACACCTTGATTCGAGGGTCGCTCTCCGAAGCGATCGGGATGCTCGACCTCTCGACGATGTTGATCAGGTAATCACCCGTGTGCCGGTTGTGTAGCTTCGTGGTGGATACGTACGTCGTCGTCATGTACTGCTCCACGAACGAGGATGGAGGAGACGACACGAAGGATTGGGTGAGCTCGTGGGAGACCCGGATGGAGGTGTCCATTCCGAGCGTGCAGTTGAACGTGTCTCCGGTTGCGATCTCAGATATGTTGGTCTTGGAGACGTACGAGTTGTTGAGGAAGATGCTCATGGTACCGGGGACACCGCCTTCAATACCTGGAGATACGCGATCGGAGATTTACGTGAGGTGGTAATGTGCGTGATAGCTGCCTCGAAAGGGAGGGTCGCCACAAGCACCTTATGTGAAATGCCATCACTGGGGATTGTGGTTAGCGCCTCAACTGTATAGTTGACGGACATTGGACTCTTCGAGATGACAGCTGCACTTTGGGCAAGCTGAGGAAGTGAAACTGGAACGGCAATATCACCATCACTGAAGAGATCAAAGCACGCGTCCGATTCCTCATCCTCCTCCATCATCGGTGAAGGGCTTCGGGCACTAAATCGAGACTTCTTACTCGGAGTCGGGGGCTCTACAATCTGGGGTTGTATAACCAGATTATCTGGTCTCGGCATCCCCGCGTTGAGAATATCTGTTGCGGACGTGCTGAGGATTAGCTTCGCACTTGTCCAATCCTCTCCCGTGGACTGCCAGAGGTTGACGCGGTAGTGAAGAGAGACGGAGGGGGATGGGTTTCCGTCTTCTGAAGTTGCGTACAAGTCGTAGAGAGGGTCCCAGTACGCTCTGTCTACACCTGTACGTAGGGAATGAGCCAAAAAAGTATAACTCAGCACCACTGCCCTCACAATATATCAATCTCAACTGTACGGGACCATCTTCGTCAGCTAAGATTGTTATGACCGCCTTGGTAAAAGCCGCTCCACGTTTCGAGTTTTGTATCTTGATAGTTTTCTGGTTCAGCCGCGTAATCTTCTCGTCCAGATCCCTAACGGTCTCAGCGCAAGCGAGGATCTTGTCAAACAGCGTATCGGAGAAGGTTTTGGCTTGACCCGGGGTGATGTCAGGGTTGTTTGCCGCGCTCTTCGCGAACACTTTCAGGATTGCAACCTCCTGCTCGCGTGCGTCTTTCTCCGTTTGAAGTTCCTGCAGTTGAGATTTGAGGTCTCGGATTTGGTCCGATTTTGGGACCTCCGGGTGTCGGTCGAGAGCACATTGGACGAGGAGCCTGGCGCTCCCGAGTCCATCTACGCGAAAGGATTCTGTCTGTGTGATGCTGCTGAGATTCGTCACCTCAATCACGTTGGTTCCTGCCTATCCCACGGAGATACGGTTCAACGATTCGGTCGAGAACACGGGTGGAACTCTACCCAATCTCATTCCCAGCGCTCACCTTGAGATCGACGTCGAGCTTCCGGATAACTTGTGCTCCGGAAGGACGGTAGACGGTGACGGTTTCGATTGGCAGACTAGAACCGTCGAAGGAGAACTTTGTTGTTGGCAGGGATGCGACCATGGCTTAAGAAAAGGCGCCCGTATAGAGTCCGCATGCCATGGTTACATCGTGCGTTCCTGGCTAGTGAGTCAGTCTGACAGCGCGGGAGCGGGAGTTAGGTAAAAACCGGTCAAGTGGACGGAACGGACGATCGAGAGGAGATACGCTCTGGGTTGGCAATGTGACAATGTCGTCGGAGTACGAGGCACGGGGACATCCGAGACAGAATATCACAAATTGTAAATCCATGCGAGCTCGCGTACAGTGCCACGTTCAGTTCTTTATTGGCCACCTTGAGAAGAAAAAACTCTACCTGGGGGTTGGTCATCAAGTTATCAAATCTATCGGGGAGCGGGGAACGGCTTTTCATTACTTTCGGCACAAGACTTGTATTCGGCCCCGCAGGATCCACCTCACGACCCCCGCGGAGAGGTCCGATCTTCGCGATCGGCCGGAGGCTGCCTGACAAGTGACAACGAGGAATTATTGTGAATGACAGGGCTTGGCACGAACCTATCCCTGCAGGGTAAGTATTGTGGATCAAATGCAAGTCTGAGCGACACGTGGGTGGTAAGACGGCGATGTTCCCGTATTTCAATCCGCGAGGGAACAGTGTGTGTGTGGATGCGGGTAGAAGAACTCGGTGGTGGCCGGTGGCCCTCTAGCTCGGAGATCAGAAGCACCGGCCCCTAGAATTCATGATAAGACTAACTTCTAGGCGCTGTTCGGACGCGGTTGTCCGTTATTTGTCGTGGTGGTGAGAACAAACGTCGGCCTGATCAATCAGGCAGGCCCGGAGAACTTGTTCCGGTTCTATCGATGCCATGCTGAGGATCGTCCATCAGGTTTTTTTCATGTTACTCTGGCTTTCTCAGCTGGCGGACGGTGGTTTTGTACTAGCGTTTCCGAAGATCAAAGCGCACGGCATGGTCCCCACCTGCCCTTATCATGATTTACTAAGAACTCTTTCATTCGATGTTGTTAGAAATACCTAGAACGACCGTATTTCGAATGAAATATTATCCTGGGGACGTGCACGGAAACAAGTCTTACTTAGTACGATAGTACTCACTCCCGTCAACTTCGGGTTAATCGGGCCATGGCTCCTGCATGGCCATAAAGATGAAACCGGCAGTGCTTCACAACCGCTCACAACAGTCGTTAATCGCATTGCTGACCGTTCGAATTCACGATTCATGGCCAAAGAATCCTGCCCGAACAAAGCAGAAAACTAGACGCCCACCGTGTACATCGATCGACACGGTCCCCCCTCCCGAAAACACGAGGAGGGTGGCCCGGATTAGTCAAATGTGACCCACCCAACTGGTGATTAGGACCTTAGACTCAGGTGCAGCTGCCACACTGATCCGGAGCAGGCGTGGGAAGCGGTCATTTACGTGATGGGATCTGGACCGGAGTTTCCCCGGTGGGACTGGCGCGTGGATCTTATTCCGGCCCCCGCCCATTCGCTCGTACGAAGCTACTACGCACTATTAAGTATTAGGGAGTCGACGGCGACCCTGTAGGCCATGGTGCGGATAATAATAATAATAATAATAATAATAATAATGGTATTGACATCCTCGAGGTCGACGCACATCATACAAACATCCGCGACTCATTCACAAAAGATCGAGATGGGTACAGATCTGATGGGGGCGGCCGGGCTGGCCCGACAAATCCTTCCATCCCCAGCACGATCCGGTGTCGATTGCCCAAAAACAACACCACGGGCGAAGTCCTTCGCCGCACCATCGTCCGACTTTCGGACGGGCTCAGCGAGGATGGGATGTGGGGAAGTAAAGTCGGTGTGTGCCTAAAGATCGACGTCGGCGCACCGCGAAAACTTCCCCAAGCCCCGGGACATGAAGCACTTTGCCTGTGTTTCTGGGCATCCGGGGCTGGGTCATGGATAAAAAACCGGGTACCATGACCTGGGATGCCTTCAGGCCATCATGCATCACCCATGTCCTCTCGTGAAAATTTACTGCTTTCGTTGCCTCGAAACGCTGGGTATTAGGTGTTGTAAAGGGGCCAATCCAAGATCGCGCTTTCTGTTAGGATCAAACCTTCTGCCATCCAGGTTGTGGGGTCCCGCACACCCAGCAGCGCGCGCCGCGCAATCGTTCGGCTATCGTTCGAATTCCAAGGAGGATCTGCTGCAGTGCAGTCTGGTGGCTACTCCGTAACCTTTGTTGAGTCCGTCATTTTCTGCTTGCTGTAGACTCGGTTACGTGACAAGGGTCTAGATCTTTCCACGACACCCAACACCGGACAACATATTTGGGTGGAGACCGCACGGGAGTTCGCGCCTGTTTCCTTTACACGAGCAAAGGAAGGCGACGGAACCTTTCCGTGGAGCGCCTGCCAAGCGGGCCAAGCATGTTGACGTATGTCTCCGCCTGGAGAGGTTTGTATAGCATGGGCTGGGGACCGAGACGGAAGTGACAATCAAACCGCAACCTTCTGTCCTTTGCTCCATCCGCTGTGCTGCTATTACTTATGTGCTTCGTGTTGTTCAAACTTCATCTCGCGGAACCAGCAAACGGGCTCAATCTGAAAAGGCACAAACTTCTTGTCAATACGGTCGCCCAGTAGGATATCGTCATGCCTTGACGCGTGACGCCACTGACATAAAGTAAGCGGTAGGGTGAGCCCTCCCACATTCGTGCCTCTCCCCGCCCAATTCTCGACTCATGCTACGACTCAACTGGATTGCATACGTCGCTCTCCTCGCCCTGTTCTTCGTTCCTATCGCTGCCTCAGTCAACTTTACCCGATGCCTGAACGATTTCAAGAAGAGCAATGCCACCGAGGGTGGGATCGATTCCAGTGGCAACCCCGTGGCCGACCCCAAGCAAGCCGTTGGCTTGACTTATCAGGTGTGCATAAAACAGTGTGGCAGCGGACGGAAACCATTTCGCTGGTCTGCCTTCTCCCAACAGTTCTCTGCTTGGTTGCTGCCCTGGCTTGCCCTCGTCAGCCAACTTCCGTTCGGGGCTGGGAGCCACCTCGACAACCTGATCTCTGGTGAGCCCCTCTAACGTGCAGCAGTTTATTCGGTCAACTTTCTTACCGTCATGCACAAGTCGCCCTCACCGTTGGGTCTCCAACCCTTGCCGCATTTTCCCTCGCTCTCACAGCCACCAACGTCCGCTGGGCCAACAACCGCTTCTCAGACATCAAGTACCCCAACCACGAGAGCGCTGTCAAGATTCTCATATACCTCCAACAGGTTCCACTACACCTGACCACCCGTGACGGACTCCTTGCATCCCTCATAGTCCTACCCGAGAACGACGGCTGGTGGGAGTGTCTCATTGATAGACTCGAACAAACTCATACCTGGACCATCGCCGCAGGGACATCCATTGCATGGGTCGTCATCGCCTTCGTCTTTACCATCATCGACTCGCCCGTGGACCGCGGGAGCCTCCACTCGACCGGCCGGGATGTGGGCGCCCTTTGGATGTGGCTCATCCCCATCGTCGTCGGGTGGCTGTGGATCCCAGTATGCTCGTACAATAAGTTGAAGGCCGCGATCGACAAGGCCAACGACCTAGCCCTCGTGGCTGCTCCCGACAGTCCCCCCCAGCCCGACGTCCCCGGTAACTTATCCGACACCGACGGTTCACGCGACACCAACGCCCCAAGGCGCGCGTACGATATCTTGCATATTGCAGCGATCAGGATGTCCAAAAGGAAGGAGGTTTTCACCCGAGACGCGGCAAGGACTGCACCGGTGTTCAACTATGCAAGGGCCTGGGATTGGTGGTTGTTCGTCGAGGTTATCGCCCGAGCATTCGAGCACGCGGATGAGAATGTGGGAAAGCATGTGGCTGTTGATGGTAGAAAGTGGATATTGTCAGAGGACAAGCATATCACTGTCCACCGCAGCAACAGGACCGGGACACTCGGACAGGTCCAGGCTTATTGTGGGCTTCCTGCGTTAGGGGAGAAAGAGGCTGTACGACCTGCTCCTTCGGGGGTATGGAAGAGGGTTGTTATTGCCGCGGTGTTTGCGCTGGGGCTGCAATGGGGTACTACCGGAGCAGCGACCATGATGGAGATCCTGACACCTACGACTGGACTCGAATGTCGTTCTGGCGCTTATATCATCTACGGCGTCGTCTCGACCACGATCTGGCTGGTTCTCTTAATATCCAGTTACCTCGCTCACTTCGCCAAAATGCGGTACGACTATGGCCACCCGCGTCGTGGTATCAGCCATGTTACGGTGGCCGACGGCCTCGCCACTTTCCTGCGTCGGCTGTCGATAGTGGCCGCGGGTTGCAACACCATCGGGGTCATACTTATATGCATATTTCAATTCTCCGACTTCTATGAGACGTGCTATTGTAACTCGAGCGTGCTGGGAAGGGGGGTTCGGCGCGCGTACGCCATTATTCCTTCTTCGCATGATGTCATTCATATGAATGTACCTTGGATTGGGGGGTTTGTTTTTTCCGGTGGTTGTGCCATTGTGTATTTGTTTTCCCTTGGATTGATGCTTGAACGTTCTCGTAACACGAAAAATCGTTGAGTTATTTGACTCGTTGACTGTTGACTGTAATAACCTACTTCGCGATTCCATGTCTCCCTGATTTCACACTTTGTAACTATGCCAATTGTATCACCCTCATAGCCCATCAGGTAATGCGCAATTTGAAGTCGGGGGCCGCAACCTAGATGACGAGACCATTCAGCTTCCGAAGTATTCTAAAATATCTTCCGGTGCGGATAAAGCGCGTGATATACAGCGCCCGCCCAGACCTTGTGAGGTACTGTTTGTATTGTTTCGCCCCTCCAACACCTTGAGTCCTCGTCTCACCTCCCCCCGGCACATCGTCGTTGTACTGGATGTTCAGTCGATCAGGCCGAGGGCGGCCATCACAAAACGTGCAAAATGCTTATTCTGCGGTTATTCGACACTTATGACACGACGTCTTGGAAGGGTCTAAATGGCAGGGGGTTTCGTAAGAATAAGGTTGAATAAGCGGAATAAGCAAATAAGATGATGTCTCGTTTACTGATGGGGTACCTAATGAACCTCCTGTATCTCAATTGTCGGTTCTGTTATGTAGGCCCCAAAAAAAAGAATTGCGACGACCATTTGTCGATGACTGCGACCTGTATTAGAGTCCATCTAAAACGCGTGAGGGGGGCACGCTCACACCTCCAAACAAGGTGAATGGGCAGACACCGCCGATCGCCATATGATCGATAACGACGACTTGAAGGCGATGGTGGATGGGATCCGGCGACAGTCCGAGACGGGCCAACCATCCAGAGCACAACGGAAACGGTCATTTATGTGAATGCGTGTGTGAGACAGGGACCGGAGTTTCTCAAACCCGGCTTGGAGGCTTGGCGTCCGCCACGCACGTTTAGTATGCACTTCGGATGCCCGCCACAATAGTACTGGCCTTGAGGTGGAGTCCGCGAATAGCATTGAGAGCCTTGCGCAGGCGGCAAATTATATTTACGTCCTTTCGTGTACTTTGTGCACCTTTTTACTTCACTGTTTGTTGGGGTACTAGAATCGTCCTGTGATGCCCAACGTCAGACCCTAATCCCCCGCAGCACATTTCATTCCGTCCACCGTCCATACGCTCGTAGGAATCTGTTGACGCCTTCGGGGCCAACGCACACCATACAAACATCTGCGCCTCAGATTCACAAAAGATCGGGATGGGTACGGATCTGACGGAGGCACACCCCGGCACGATCCGATGCCGGATACCCCAAAACTACGTCACAGGTGCTGCATTGTGGTCCGACCTTCCGATGGGTACCCAACGTTAAGTAATCTCGAACGCCAGCTGATCAAACCTAAAACTTCTCAATTCAAGTACGGCCTTGTTGTCGAAACGTGCCTTTTGTGCGCAGGAGCGTTAATGTGCCCAGGTTGTGTAGATGTAATATTTCAGTTTGGGTGACATGGGGAGTAGCGGCAAGCCATGGATAGTCAGGAATTGGGGCCGTTGTTTGAAATTAACACTGCCGTCCGAGGGAGGTGCGAAGAGGACAAGGGATGGGTGAAGGTGAATAAATTATCTCGAGGCGGGGGGGTAAAGCGATTTTCTGCCACGCGCCGAGGCCCGGTCGAAACCCCAGACAATGCGGATTTTCGAAACCTTCGGGTTCGAGGAATACGGAATACGGTGTCTCAATCAACACCACCTTCCAGGGGTCGGGGTGAGCGTCGATAATTATGCACTCGAAGATCACGCCTCCTTCCGTATAAGACAAGTACTCCGCCCTTTTATTTGGTTACATACCAAGGGTTTTGATCTTCTCGTGGCATCTAACGCCCGTGATCTGTGCTTTGGTGGGGATTGGATGAAGACCATTGCCCTCAAACGAGCAACGGAGCCCCTTTGTAGGGTGTCCGCCAAGCGCTGCGGGAGTGGGCCAGGCATGCAGGCGTATGCTTTTGACTGGAGCAGCTCGTACAGCCTGGGCCTTGAACGGAGATTGTCGGGGGTGACGATTAAATCACGACCATCTGGCCGCTGTTTCATCTTCTGTGCTGTTATTACTTATGTGTTGTGCGTTGTTCAAGCTTCATTTCCTCGCCGAACCAACGAATGGGCTCAACCTGAACGGGAGGGCTCTACAATCTGAGGCTGTATAATCAGATTATCTGGTCTCGGTATCCCCACGTTGAGAATGTCCGTTGCAGACGTGCTGAGGATTAGCTTCGCACTTGTCCAATCCTCTCCTGTCGATTGCCAGAGGTTGACGCGGTAGTGAAGAAAGACAGAGGGAGATGGTTTCCCGTCTTCTGAAGTTGCGTACAAGTCGTAGAGAGGGTCCCAGTAGGCTCTGTCCACACCTGTACATAGGGAACGAGCGAAAAAAGTATAACTCAGCACCGCTGCCCTCACAATATATCAACCTCAACTGTGCGGGTCCATCTTCGTCAGCCAAGATTGTTATGACCGCCTTGGTAAAAGCCGCTCCACGTTTCGAGTTTTGTATCTTGTTAATCTTCTGATTCAGCCGCGTAATCTTCTCGTCCGGGCCCCTAACGGTCTCGGCGCAAGCGAGGATCTTGTCAAACAGCGTATCGGAGAAGGTTTCGGCTTGACCCGGGGTGATGTCAGGGTTTTTTTGCCATGCTCTTCGCGAACGCTTTCAGGATTGCAACCTCCTGCTCGCGTGCGTTTTTCTCCATTTGAAGCTCCTGGAGTTGAGAGTTGAGGTCGTAGATTGGGTCTGATTTTGGGACCTCCGGGTGTCGGTCGAGAGCACATTGGACAACGAGGAGCCTGGCGCTCCCGAGTCCATCTACGCGAAAGGATTCGGTCTGTGTGATGCTACTGAGATTCGTCACCTCAATCACGTTGGTTCCTGCCTATCCCACGGAGATACGGTTCAACGATTCAGTCGAGAACACGGATATAACTCAACCCAATCTCATTCCCAGCGCTCACCTTGAGATCGACGTCGAGCTTCCGGATAACTTGTGCTCCGGAAGGACGGTAGACGGTGACGGTTTCGATTGGCAGACTAGAACCGTCGAAGGAGAACTTTGTTGTTGGCAAGGATGTGACCATGGCTTTGAAAAAGGCACCCGTCTAGAGTCTGCACTTGACAGTGGCGCCGCATGCCATAGTTACACCGTGTGTTTTAACTAGTGAGTCAGTCTGACAGCGCGGGAGCGGGGGTTAGGTAAGAACTGGCCAAGTGGACGGAACGGACGATCAAGGGGAGATTGACTCTGGGTTGGCAGTGTCGTCGGAGTCATCGTGGAGTACGAGACACGGGGGCATCCGAAACAGAATGTCACGAGTTGTGAATTCAAGCGAGCTCGCGTACAGGGCCACGTTTGATTCTTTATGCCGGAAATTGGCCACCAAGTTATCAAATCTGTCGGGGAGCGGAGAACAGCTTTTCATTACTCTCAGCGCAAGACTTGAATTCGGCCCCGCGGGATCCACCCCACGCCCACCGTGGAGAGGTCCGATCTTCGCGATCGGCCGGAGGCTGCCTGACAAGTGACAGCAAGGAGAGAGTTATTGTGAATGACAGGGTTTGGCAGGAACCTATCCCTGCAGGGTAAGTATTTTGGATCAAACACGGGCCTGAGCGACACGTGGACGGTGGTGAGACAACGATGTTCCCGTGTTTTCGATCCGCGAGGGAACAGTGTGTGTGGATGCAGGTAGAAGAGCTCGGTGGTGGCCGGCGGCCCTCTAGCCTCGGAGATCAGAAGCACCGGCCCCTAGAATTCATGATGAGGTTAACTTCTAGGCGCTGTTCGGACGCGGTTGTCCGTTATTTGTCGTGGTGGTGAGAACAAGCGTCGGCCTGATCAACCAGGCAGGCCCAGAAAACTTGTTCCGCTTCTACCGATGCCATGCTGAGGATCGTCCATCAGGGTGTTTTTCGCGTTACTCTGGCTGTCTGAGCTGACGGGGCGGTGGTTTTGTACTAGGGTTCCCGAAGATCAAAGCGCACGGCATGGCCCCCCACCTACCCTTATCATGATTTGCTGAGAACTCTTTCATTCGATGTTGGCTTAAATTTGCGCTCTTATGCCTTCCATTGTCCGAAAACCCTAGAACGACCATATTCCGAATGAAATACTATCCTGGGGACGTGCACGGAAACAAGTCTTAGTATTTACTCCCGTCGACTTCGGGTTAATCGAGCCATGGTTCCTGCACGGCCGTAAAGATGAAACCGGTAGTGCTTCACAACCGCTCACAACAGTCGTTAAGCGCATTGCCGACCGTCCAAATCCACGATTCATGGCCAAAGAATCCTGCCCGAACAAAGCAGAAACTAGACGCCCGCCGTGTGCATCGATTGACACGGTCCCCCTTCCCGAAAACACGAGTCGGGTGGCCCGGATTAGTCAAATGTGACCCACCCAATTGGCGATTAGGGCCTTAGACGTGCGGCCGCCACAATCCGGAACTTTGATGGATAATGGGTGGCTCAGTCCATGGCCAAAAAGGGTGTATTTTGACAAAGCCCTCCGTCGTACCCCCCCTGCACAACCGAGATGTATTTAAGCCACGGAGATTTTGAGGGAGGGAGTTTTTCCTCACCAACCCAACGCCATTTATCCAACGTTCGCAATAGCTTCGATCTTCATTACCCTAACACCTCTCATCGAACCCCAATGGCTCACTTCAACAACGACTACAACAACGCCGGCTTCTACTATCCCACCTCATACACTCCTGCACTTGAAAACTTTGACGCGTACCCACTCCTCCACCAGACCTCAGCCACCGAAGAGGTCAACTTCCCGGTCCACCACACCCTCGACGATCAGTGGGGCATGACCAGGCGACCCGAACCCATGGTTGGTTCGCCGACCAGCCTTCGGACGACGACCAACTACAGTAATCCTCACTATAACTTCGTCGACCGGTGCCCCACGCGCGAGCTTCCGGAATCAGTGGCCATCTCGTATGCCACCCAGGCCGGTGGTTATGGTCAGCCGTCCTACTCTGGACACTACTGGCCGGAGCTTGGCCAGCAAACCCAATCTTACCCGTCCGGTTTCTCGAGCTGGGACCGTCCCTTCACAAGCACGACGGCTCTGGAAGCATCCACCATGGGACCCGTCTCAAGTAGTAGTAAGTACCTTTTCTCTTGAAACTTTAAGGAATCGAGCACTTACCGATCACGAACAGTTCCGCTCGACTACTGGGGGGCTGACCAGAGCGGGGCCTCTACTAGCACGTTTTACACAGTAAGTGCTCGAGCTCGATTATCCGTACCCAACCCCGTTGACATCGTCCCACAGCAGAACGTGCATTCTTCGTACCAGCCGAGTACTGGTCCGACTAGGACTGAGCTGGTGCCAACGGGGCGGTTCCAACCATATAGAATGACCCGTGCCCGTCCGTATGAGCATAGGAACGCAGAGGCAGGGCCATCAACCCTGGTACCCCCGCCCGTCCAATATGTTGGCCTGCTAAACCCGCAACCCTCCGGAGGGATATCCGAGACGACGGCTGACGCCGAACAAATCCAAACACTTACAGAAGAAGATAAGGTCCCAGTAAGTAGTTTTTACTGTTCTCATGTTCCTCATGCAACTGAATGGTCGTTCGGCGTTAGACATCCAAACGGACCAAGCGCCCCCGTGGCCAAGGGATCCCTCGCCACCATCGTAAGCGGTCACAAAAAGTCGCCGCTACATTGTGCGGCCTGATCCAGCGGCGAAAGGGGGGCCGGGAACTCCCGAGCCTTAATAAGGCTCTAGCTGGTAAGCAGATATCGCATTTTGTGAAATAACGCACCTGACGAGGTCGATCAACGCAGACGCGTTGGAGATTATTCCGACGTTCCGGACAATAGTGAACCTTGAACCCTGTCTCCTCACCAAAGAAGGCGAGAGGATCGAACCAGGTTCAAAAAGCGCTACAGAGGAGCGCAAGAGGAGGGACGAGGAACGGAGGTTGCTTAAGGAGTTCAGCCGGTATTACCCGCTGGAACAGGGCAAGGAGCTGTGGGAACGCCCGAAGCTGCTACTGCAAGGTAAGCGTGGGTGTGATCGTTCAGCGTTCTACCGACATCCCACTCACCCGAATTCTTCTTAGTATTGAGGGGTATGGAGGATCTCCCTGCACCCCCAGAGAAACCTATTGAGTCACCTCCGTCGGCTTCAACAGCGACAGCGGCAGTTTCAGAAACCTAGAAGATACCCAGTCCTTTTTTACATATAATTATCTCATCGTCCGTAGTGAATTTCAAATCATACTTTTCTTGGTCTCCCGTTCTCGAACTCTTGACTTCCCGTGAGATGAACGTGGGTTGAGGGTAGGCTGAAAGGTGAAGTCTGTGAGATCGTACAAGATTTACATGATGACGCAACCGTTTAGAATATGTTCAACTGTGTCCGAATGGCAGGACTTCGGGTTACGTTAAGCCCAATAAGAACGAATTGCGACGGCCTTTTGTCGATGACTATGACCTGTATCAGAGACCATCTAAAACGCGTGAGGGGGCATATCCACGCCTCCAAACGATGTGAATGGGTAGAAACCACCGATCGTCATATGATCGATAACAAAAAAAGACAGCTTGAAGGTGATAGTGTGCAGAATCCGGCGACAGTCCGAGACGGGCCAACCATCCAGAGCACAACGGAAACTGTCAAAAACGGCGGCACGGTGAGAGAGATGGTTATCGGCGTGGGAAGGGGTCGTTTACGTGAATGTATGTACGGGATCGGGACCGGAGCCCCCCGAACTCGGCTCGGTCGGACTGGCATGTGCATCTCATTTCGGCCACCGCATATTCGCTCGTAGGAACCTGCGGCGCATCCCCGCCACCCTTAGAATTAAAGAGTCGATGGGGACCCTGTAGGCCATGATGCTGATGAAAAAATAATAATATTGGCATCCTCGAGGTCAACGCACACCATACAAACACCCGCGCCTCAAATTCACAAACTAGATCGAGAGGGGTACGGATCTGATGGGGGTACTGGCTGGCCCGGCAAATCCTTCCATCCGCAGTCTTCCATCCTCAGCACGACCCAGTGTCGATTACCCAAAAACCACATCACGGGCGAAGTCTTTTGTTGCATCATCGTCCGACTTTCGGACGGGCTCAGCGGGGATGGGATGGGGGATATAAAGTCGGTGTGCGCCTAAAGATCGACGTCGGCGCACCGCGAAAACTTCCCCAACCCCAGAACATGAAGCACTTTGCCTGTGTTTCCGGGCATCCGGGGCTGGGTCATGGATGAAAAACTGAGTACCGTGACCTGGGATGCCTTCAGGCCATCATACATGTATCACCCATGTCCTCTCGTGAAAAATTACTGCTTTCGTTGCCTCGAAACGCTGGACATTAGGTGTCGTAAGGGGCTAATTCGAGGTCGCTCTTCCCTGTTGGGATCAAACCTTCTGTCATCCCGTTTGTAGGGTCCCGCGCAACCATCGGCTATCTTTCGAATTCCAAGGGGGATCTGCTGCAGTGCAGTCTGGCGGCTACTCCATAACTTCCGTTGAGCCCGCCATGTTTTGCTTGCTGTAGATTCGGTTACGTGACAAGGGTCTGGACATTTCCGCAACACCCAACACCGACAGTTCATATCTGGGTGGAGACCGCATGGGGATTCGCCCCTATTTCCCCTATACGAGCAACGGAAGGCAGCGGAACCCTTCCGTGAGACTCCCGGCAAACGTGGAAGCAGGTCGAGCACGTAGACATATGCCTCCGCCTGAAGAGGTTGTGCAACATGGGCCAGGGACGGAGACGGAAGTGACGATCAAACCACAGCCCTCTGTCCTTTGTTCCATCTGCTGTGCTACTATTACTTATGTGGTGCGTGTTGTTCAAACCTCATCTCGCAAAACCAGCAAGCAAAACCAGCAAGCGGACTCAACCTGAAAGGGCGCGTATGTATTGCCAATACGGTCGCCCAGTAGGACATCGTCACGCCTTGACGCCTAATACCATAGACATAAAGCAAGCGGTAAGGTGAGCCCTCCCACATTCGTGCTTCTCCCCACCCAATTCCCGACTCATGCCACGACTCAACGCGATTATATATGTCGCTCTCCTCGCCCTGTTATTCGCTCCTTCCGCTGCCTCGACCAACTTCACCCAATGCTTGATTGATTTCGCGAACAGCAATGCCACCGAGGGCGGGACCGATTACAATGGCAACCCCGTGGCCGACCCCAAGCAAGCCGCTGGCTTGACCTATAAGGCGTGCATAGAATGGTGTGGCAGCGGACGGGAACCATTTCGCTGGCCTGCCTTCTCCCAACAGTTCTCTGCTTGGCTGCTGCCCTGGCTTGCCCTCGTAAGCCAACTTCCGTTCGGGGCTGGGAGCCACCTCGACAACCTGATCTCTGGTGAGCCCCTCCAACGCGCAGCAGTTTATTCGGCCAATTTTCTCACCACCGTTTACAAGTCGCCCTCACCGTTGGGTCTCCAACCCTAGCAGCGTTCTCGCTCGCTCTTACAGCCACCAACGTCCGCTGGGCCAACGACCGCTTCTCAGCCATCAAGTACCCCAACCACGAGAGCGCTGTCAAGATTCTCATACACCTCCAACAGGTTCCACTACACCTGACCACCCGTGACGGACTCCTTGCATCCCTCATAGTCCTACCCGAGAACGACGGTTGGTGGGAGTGTCTCATCGACAGACTCGAACAAACCCACACCTGGACCATTGCCGCAGGGACATCCATCGCGTGGGTCGTCATCGCCTTCGTCTTCACCATCATCGATTCGTTTATGGGCCAGAAAAATATCTACTCGAATGGCCGGGATGTGGGCACCCTTTGGATGTGGCTCATCCCCATCGTCGTCGGGTGGCTGTGGATCCCAGTATGCTCGTACGATAAGTTGAAGGCCGCGATCGACAAGGCTAACGACCTAGCCCTCGTGGCCGCTCCCGGCAGTCCCCCCCAGCTTGACGTCCTCGGAGACTCATCCGACACCGACGGTTCGCGCGACACCAACGCCCCAAGGCGCGCGCACGATATCTTGCATATTGCAGCGATCAGGATGTCCGAAAGGAGGGAGGTGTTCACCCGAGACGCGGCAAGGACTGCACCGGTGTTCAACTATGCAAGGGCCTGGGATTGGTGGTTGTTCGTCGAGACCATCGCCCGAGCATTCGAGCACGCGGATGAGAATGTGGGAAAGCATGTGGCTGTTGATGGTAGAAAGTGGATATTGTCAGAGGACAAGCATATCACTGTCCACCGCAGCAACAGGACCGGGACACTCGGACAGGTCCAGGCTTATTGTGGGCTTCCTGCGTTAGGGGAGAAAGAGGCTGTACGACCCGCTCCTTCGGGGGTATGGAAGAGGGTTTTTATTGCCGCGGTGTTTGCGCTGGGGCTGCAATGGGGTACCACTGGATCGGCGACCATGATGAAGATCATGGTACCTACGACTGGACTCGGATGCCGTTCTGGCGCTTATCTCCTCTACGGCGTCGTCTCGACCACGATCTGGCTGACCCTCTTATTATCAAGTTACCTCGCTCACTTCGCCAAAATGCGGTGCGGCTATGGGCACCCACGTCGTGGTATTAGCCATGTTACCGTAGCCGAAGGCCTCGCCACTTTCCTGCGTCGGCTGTCGATAGTGGCCGCGGGTTGCAACACCATCGGGGTCATACTTATATGCATATTTCAATTCTCCGACTTCTACGGCACGTGCTATTGTGACTCGAGTGTGCTGGGAAGGGGGGTTCAGCGCGCATACAACATTATTGTTTCTAATAGTAACGTTCGTGTGAGTGCAGCTTTGATCGGGGGGTTTGTTCTCTCTGGTGGTTGTGCCATTGTGTATTTGTTTTTCCTTGTATTGATGCTTGAACGTTCTCGTAACACGAAAAATCGTTGAGTTATTTGATTCGTTGGCTGTTGACTGTAATAACCTACTCTGTGATCCCATGTCTCCCTGATTTCGCACTTTGTAACTATACCAATCAGATCACCCTCAGAGCCCCTCAGGTAATATGGAATTCGAAGTCGGGGGTCGCAACCTAGATGACGAGACCATTCAGCTTCCGAAGTATTCTGAAATATCTTCCGGCACGGATAAAGCGCATGATATGCCGCCCCCGCCCAGACCTTGTGAGGTACCGCTTGCATTGCTTCGCCCCTCCAACACCTTGAGTCCTCGCCTCGCCTCCCCCCAGCACATCGTCGTCGTACTGGATGTCCAGTAGATCAGGCCGAGGGGGGTACGTAATGAGCCTCCCGTATCTCTATTGTCGGTACTGCTAAGCCCAAAAAAAAAAAGAATCGCGACGACCTTTTGTCGATGATTGTGACCTGTATTAGAGACCATCTAAAACGCGTGAGGGGGGCACGTTCACACCTCCAAACAAGGTGAATGCGCAGAAACCGCCGATCGCCATATAATCGATAATGTCAACTTGAAGGCAATGATGGACGGGATCCGACGACAGTCCGAGACGGACCAACCATCCAGAGCACAATGGAATCGGCCATTTATGTGAATGCATGTGTGGGACAGGGACTGGAGTTTCTCGAACCCGGCTTGGAGGCTTGGCGTCCGCCACGCAAGTTATGCACTTTGAATGCCCGCCACAATGGAGGCATTGGTGGCCGAGCAAACCCTTCCACCCCCTGCACGATCCGGTGTTGATTGCCCAAAAACTACGCCACAGGTGCTGAATTGCCGTCCGACCTTCCGACGGGTACGCAAAGTCAAGTAATCTCGAACGCCAGCCGATCCAACCTAAAACTTCTCAATTCAAGTACGACCTTGGTGTCAAAACGTGCCTTCGTGTGCAAACTCGTTAATGTGCCCGGGTTTTGTAGGTGGGGCGTTTCAGTTTGGGTGACGCGGGGGGTGGCGGTCAGTCATGGCTAGTCAGGGATTAGGGTCATTGTTTGAAATCAACACAGCCGTCCGGGGGAAGAGCGAAAAGGGCAAAGGTGTGGACACGGATTGGTGAAGGTGAATAAATTATCTCGAGGCGGAGGTAAAGCGATTTTCTGCCACGCGCCGAGGTCCGGTCAAAACCCCAGACACCGCGGATTTTCGAAACCTTCAGGTTCGAGGAATACGGGATACAGTGTCTCAAACGACCCCACCTTCCGGGGGTCGGGGTGAGTGTCAATGATTATGCACTCGAAGATCGCGCCTCCTTCCGCATAAGGTAAGCACTCCGCGTCGCGCATCCATTCGGCCATCCCTCGAATTCCAAGAGGGATTTATTGTGGCCGAGTCTGGCTACTGTCCCGTAATTTCTGTTGGGCCCGTCATCTTTTATTTGGTTACATACCAAGGGTTTTGATCTTTCATGGCATCTAGCGCCCATGATCCGTGCTTTGGTGGGGATTGGATGAAGACCATTGCCGCCCTCAATCGAGCAACGGAGCCGCTGTGCAAGGTGTCCGCCGAGCGTTGTGGGAGTGGGCCAAGCATGTAGGCGTATGCTTTTGACTGGAGCTGCTCGTATAGCCTGGGCCTTGAACGGAGATTGTCAGAAATGACGATTCAACCACAACCATTCGGCCGCTATTCCATCTGCTGTGCTGCTATTACTTATGTGCTGTGCGTTGTTCAAGCTTCATTTCCTTGCCGAACCAGTGAATGGGCTCAACCTGAACGGTCACAACTATATTATCAACAGTCACCTAGGACACCATAGACATAAAGCCAGTGGTATTCTGACCCCTCCTGTCTTCGCGCTACTCCCCGCCCAAGGTCCGACTCATGCCACGACTCAGCGGAATCACATATGTCGCCTTCCTCGCCCTGTTCTTCGTTCCTTCCGCTGCCTCGACCAACTTCACCCAATGCTTGATCGATTTCACGAACAGCAACGCCACCGAGGGCGGGACCGATTACAGTGGCAACCCCGTGGCCGACCCCAAGCAAGCCGTTGCCTTGACATATAAGGCGTGCATAGAATTGTGTGGTAGCGGACAGGAACCATTCCGTCTGTCTGTATTCTCCCAGCAGTTCTCTGCTTGGTTGTTGCCCTGGCTTGCTCTCGTAAGTCAACTTCCGTTCGGGGCTGGAGACCACATCGACAACCTGATTTCTGGTGAGTCCCTCCAACGGGTAGCAGTTTATTCGGTCGGCTTTCTTACCGTCATGCACAAGTCGCCCTCACCGTTGGGTCTCCAACCCTCGCTGCATTCTCCCTCGCTCTTACAGCCGTCAACGCCCGCTGGGTCAAGGACCGCTTCTCAGCTATCAAGTACCCCAACCACGAGAGCGCTGTCAAGGCTCTTATACACCTCCAACAGGTTCCACTACACCTGACCACCCGTGACGGACTCCTTGCATCCCTCATAGTCCTACCCGAGAACAACGTCTGGTGGGAGTGTCTCATTGACAGACTCGAACAAACCCACACCTGGACTATTGCTGCAGCGGCATCCATTATGTGGGTCGTCATCGCCTTCGCCTTCACCATCGCCGATTCGTTCACGGACGTAGGGGAGGGTTTCGTCTTAAATGGTCAGGGCGTGGGCACCCTTTGGACGTGGCTCATCCCCGTCGTCGTTGGGTGGCTGTGGATCCCAGTATGCTCGTACGATAGGTTGAAGGCCGCGATCGACAAGGTCAATGACCTAGCCCTCGTGGCCGCTCCCGAAGATCCCCCCCAGCCTGGCGTCCTTGGAGACTCATCCGACGCCGATGGTTCGCGCGACGCCAACGCTCCAAGGCGCGCGCACGATATCTTGCATGTTGCAGCGATCAGGATGTCCGAAAGGAGGGAGGTGTTCACCCGAGACGCGGCAAGGACTGCACCGGTGTTCAACTATGCAAGGGCCTGGGATTGGTGGTTGTTCGTCGAGGTTATCGCCCGAGCATTCGAGCACGCGGATGAGAATGTGGGAAAGCATGTGGCTGTTGATGGTAGAAAGTGGATATTGTCGGAGGACAAGCGTATCGCTGTCCACCGCGACAACAGGACCGGGACATTCGAACAGGTCCAGGTTTATTGTGGGCTCCCTGCATCAGTGGAGAAAGAGCCTGTACGACCCGCTCCTTCAGGGATATGGAAGAGGGTTTTTATTGCCGCGGTGTTTGCACTGGGACTACAGTGGGGTACTACCGGACCAGCGACCATGATGGCGATCCTGACACCCACAACTGGACTCGGATGCCGATCTGGCGCTTACATCATCTACGGTGCCACTTCGACCATGATCTGGGTATCTCTCCTGTTATCCAGCTACCTCGCGCATTTCGCCAAAGTGCGGTACGACCATGGCCGCCCACACAGTGGTATCAGCCACGTCACCGTGGCCAAGGGTCTCGCTACTTTTCTGCGTCGGCTGTCGATAGTGGCCGCGGGCTGCAACGCCATCTGGGTCATACTTGCATGTGTATTCCAGTTTACCGACTTCTACAGCACGTGCTATTGTAACTCGAGCGTGCTGGGAAGGGGCGGTCAACTCGCGTACAACGTCATTGCCGCTTATGACTACCCTCACATCAGGGCAACGTGGATTGGGGGATTTGCTCTTGCTGGTGGTTGTGCCATTTTGTACTTGTTTTTCCTTGGATTAATGCTTGAACGTTCTCGTAACACGAACAGTCGTTGAGTTATTTGACTCGTTGTATTTCGACTATAATAACCTTCTTCGCGGTTCTGTATCTCCTTGATTTCACGCTTCGTAGCTGTGCCGATTAGATCACCCTCGTAGGCTGTGCCAATTTATTTAATCATGAACGTTTGAACCTTTGTAATAAGAACCACCGAATTTCAAACCCAGCCCCTCAGGTAATACGGGATTTGGGGCCGGAGTCGTGACCCAGGCGCCGGAACCATCCAGCTCCCGAAGTATTCCTCAATATTCTTTGACACGGATAAAGCGTATGATGCGATGCTCCCGTCACACCATGTGAGACACTGTTCATGCTGTTTCGACCATCTAACACCTTGGGTCCTTGCTTCACCTTCCTTTGGCACGTTATCGTCGTATCTTCATGATCGGCACTAGCACAAGCACTAGTTTCCATAAGAATCAGAGTCCGTTGTTACCGTACAACATTCTCCAACCAGAACAGGGCGAAATGTAGCGATCGTGGGAAAGCGATCCAGATCTGATGGCCCCCACTCCTCCCCGCCCCATCTTGGATGAGTCTGACGTCAGGGATCGGAACCAAAACCCACTGTAGCCACCATGAGATGAACATTCCCTCGTAATTACCACCACTACACCCTCCATCATGTCGTTCATACGCTCTACTCGAATAATCCGCCGCTATTTCCCAAATCACCAGCGAGCCGGCTACTCGGACCTATCTCAAGGCCACGCCGCTCTCGACAGAGGAACTCCTAAACACCGGCATCCTCAGGACGAGAGCGCCAAGTATGTTGAATCAGGCCTAGGCGCGGGTAATCGTGGAAGCGGCGGTAAGCACGCTTCTCGCGACGGCGCAGTTGGGAACAAGGAAGGAGTGGGATTTCAGGACCAAGTTGGGGGAGCATCTGGGGACAGGCAAAATCCAGTGGAAGGGACAGGTGGAGAAGAGGAAGCGCAATCGCCAAACATCATCGGAGCAGCTAAGCAGGCGTTGGGATTCAAGACGAAGCCAGGGGAAGTGAAGCAGAGCTCTGGCGGAGGAAGAGGTGTAACGGGTACAGGAACGTTTAGGAGGGATTTCCACACATCAGGCGGGTCGGAAGCTGGGACGAAGGAACAGCCTCAGGGTCACAATCGTCATCTCCCATCGAGCGGTCAGAGAACAAATCACCCCGAATCCCCATCCGAGCGCGTATACAAGAGGGAAACCGACAAGGCCAAAGAGGCAGCAGACGAAAGCTATGCGCCGAACCGACCGTCCGGGGAGCAGGAGAAACTGAGGTACGGTGGAAAACAGAATTGGTCAAAGGAATCGGAGGGTGGTAAAGGTATCGGTGGTCAGGATGAGGGACCAGACAAAGGTTCGGCAGGGGGAAGAGAACCAGAAAGATAGTGACGTGCGGAAGCGTTCAACTTTTCTCAGTCGATAAAGGCGTACTTTTGTCCGTAATTTCTGAATGCCTGGCACGGTAACGATGGATCGCATAACCAACAAGAGAACGACAACCCCGTAATGATGCCGCGGAAAAGGCGCAATTGGTGCCATCCAACACCTGCGGGCGTCCGAAGCGAGGGTTTGCACCACCACCAGAACCAGGACGAACGCCACGATAGGGAAACAGGGTGGTCCCGGGTTCAAGAGGTTCGGGAGAAAAACTGGGAAAGTGCGATACATTTCTGCCCTGAAAGTTTCACCACCCACACAGGTGCACACGGTTCCGAGTGTTCTGTGCATAAAGTCGAGCGGAGAGCGAAAATGCGGTAAAACGTCAGTGGAACCTTGGAGCGCACATAACCCGCAGTCCCCACCAGGGATGTCTGCGAGGTTAGAGAGAGATGCGGAACAGCGCTAACAAAGCTGGATGAGCATCGTCACCTCCTCTGTCTTATCTCAAACCCGCCGCGTTCCTCCCCACATCCTTTCCACGGCTGCCTCACTCCGGAGGCTCAAACATGACAACACCGCCAGCGCAAAACTCTTCGAGGATGCAAAACGCGAGGAGCAGGAAGAGAAACGGGCAATCGAACGCAGAGAGCAAACGATGGATGCCCTACTCACCCGCCAAGCTGGCCAGAATTGGGACGGGGACGAGCCAATTGCAGATGCAGTTCTGAGGATGTTGGTTGACAAGTACAAGCCTCTACGTTCGGGAACGATTCTTACTGCGGATGAGAAACTCTCAAAGTCTGCTCCGACACCCCGGATGGGTGTCCCTCCATCCCCTCCGTCATCGTCCTCGGAATCGATACGAGAGAAGCCCTTTGCCATTTCCAACAGACCTCTTATCTATCCGAAGATTGACCCGTCAAAACCACTCAAGGATCAGCCCCTTCTCCCTGCTGTCGAAGGACATCGGCCTTGGAACACGAACTTCACAGCGCCGTCCCATGCGACCACCTCTATACGACTCGGTAACATCACGCCTGTCAAGTCGGGACCTTCCCCCGTCCTCGACGAGAAAGCGAGGAGGCTGGAAAAGGAGAACAAGCGGCGGTTCCAAACCGCCTTCAAGTTGGAAGGAGCGAAAGAGTCCGTGCTGGATCATCGGTTGGGGGTTGGACAGAGGAACCGGACGCATGCGAACCCTCTCACCATGAAAGGCTGGGGGAATCTGGTTGACGAACGTATCGAGGTGTGTCCCGCTGTGTGCCCTGATTTCTCGCGGTTTCTCACTCGATTTGCGCCCGTCGATGAAGAACGCTCGTGCACAAGGTCGCTTTGACAATATCCAAGGCAGGGGAAAGCCTATGACTACAAGCAACGATGAAAAGAACCCTTTCGTTGGGCGTGAGGAATTTCTTATGAATCGTATCGTCCAACGTAACGGTGCTGTTCCTCCATGGATCGAATTACAAGCCGGTAAACCCAGATCCACCCCGGTGTTCGTTCCCCAGAATGTCTAACACGATATTGCTAGAGATGGAGTCTGCCATCACATCGTTCAGACGGATCATCAGACAGGCTTGGTCCCGACGAGTTCTCCTCGTCCTAACGACAAAGACCCCTCCTCTATCGCTCGATCGTCTCACTGTGGATTACGTCATGAATCTGCGGGATCCAGAGTGGGAGGAGCGAGAGCGGTCTTATCACGAAGCGGCCCTCGGCGGGGTAAATTCCCTAGTGCGAAAGTACAACGCTATGGCTCCATATATTGCGAGGCGCTCCCTGTATACTCGCAGCGTCGAATTGGAGCGATTGTACAAGGAAAGCGCGAAGGAGATACATGAGAAGCTTGTAGCCAAGCTTAACGGACAGGGCGACGAAATGGCGCCGGGTTCGGGACGTAATGACGAAGGCGACGATTTTGCCAATGGACATGGGGTGTCTCTCCCCTCCCTTGGTATATGGGCGATGCTCAAGGAGTTCTTCACCAAGGTCAGCCCACCAAATACATCCATGAGGGTCGACTAAAACATTCCACAGCGACGTCGGGATGGAGCTTGGCATTAGCAAATAGATTGATGGCCTCGCGCGTCATCATGATGGCGGGGTGAAACAAGATTGGTGGGGGAAAACCCGAATTACAAGCGAAGAGGCCTCCTGGCCCATCCGGAACGGGTGTGATGGGAGAAGGACAAAGATGCGTCCGTGCGTGGGTTCAGTTGCGGATTATCGGGCGGGAGGGACAAGGGGAGGAGGGTAGAATAGGGATGTCTTACGTTTCGCAGGGGAATTACTTATGGAGCCAACAATGGCGGAACCGGGAGGAGGAGGGGAGGGGACAATAGCCTCCCTACAGTACTGTTGACCGGAACAGCAAGGCGGCGTGTATGCCTCATGGCAGACTGAACCCTCGCCTATAAATTCTCCGATCCATTCCTCCCCCTTCCCTCCCTCACACCTTCATTCTCCCCCTCCCCCCAAGCGACACACACCCTCAATCTCCTTCGTCTCCACCTCGTCATGTCTTCCGTTGCTGATGACTCCATCTACGTTCGTTCTTTCCTATCGGCCATAACGGCGTTAAGCCTGACTCCCAACGATCTACCTATCCACAGCCAGGTGACATTGTCGCTGTTAACCATGGCTACACCGGCCGACGAGAGGGTCTCGTAGTCGGCTCCCACATTGACCATCTTGTACGTCATAATGCGCTCCTTCTACACGTAAATGCCCTCCGACCGACGCGTCGCTTTTGTCTGCAGGGCCGTCAAATCATCGAGGTTCAGCTCGACTCTCAGGTCGTCAACTACTGGTAACGCGACAACCCGCCTCAACGAAGCTCGCGAAAACTGACGCGTTGGTTAGGTACCCCCAGGTCACCAGGGTGAAGCGAACCATCTCTTACGCCCAGCCCGTCCGCCCCGCTTACCGTACCGTCGAGCGCCGCATTATGTGGTGAAAACTTTCCAACGCACGCTTTTGTTTACGACTTAGGGGACAGGAACCGCGCGCGTGTTCTACTCCCCTTCATGTCATTCATGGAGCGCCGAGAATGTATGTAGGAGTCTGTGACTGCCCCCCCCGTAGTATCTAGCAAGGATTCTTTTTCTTGAATGTTTTTTTACTTTCCTCTCGCTAACTCGCGCAAGCCTTCACTGGTCTAGGGCCGAATGGGACCATCTGTGTTATTATTGCCTCTGTCGCGTTGCTGCTGGTCGTATGTGCGAATATAAAAATCCTTATCTCTGCCTCTATCTCTCCACGCAGACCTGGAAGCGAACAATGAATTCCCAGACGTCATACTCTGTGCCCACAAATGAAACCGTCGTGTTGCAGTCGTGCCGTGTAACGACATCGAGGAAAAAAATAATAATCAAGAAACCCCCAACGCGTTCTTCCACATCTGCCCACCAATCTCGCTGAGCACCCTCTCGACTTCGATTTGTTCAAGGTTGAGCACCACCTTCCTCTCACTCGCAGGCTTTCTCTGCGCTGTGGCGCCATCCTCGATCAACATGGCGCGTGAGGCGATCAGAGAGTCCAACACTCCGGTGAGCTCGGCGAAAGTCGGCTTCCGCGTCGGGTCGTCGTCTCCCGTCAGTATACTTGTGTAAATGACGTGTTGGTGCTGGACCTATCCACAAAGAATGAAGAATGAGCGTGCATACGAAGGAGATCGACGAACGGAAAGGGTCGAAGGAAATGGCTTACGTCGCCCCATTTAACCTCTTCCACTCCCTCTTTCTTGACGCATTTCAGAACGGCGGCCAGCATGATCCTCTCGTGGAGGCTGAGTTCTTGGAGGTATCCAGCAGTGGGGGAGTTCTGCATGGCCGAAATCACTTCCTTGACCTCCCTCATCCCTGCCGTCTTCTTCTCTTGTTGAACGAGCTCCACGGTTCTCCTGTCGACGAAGCAAACCGCATCAGTCGTCTGACGGATTACTCATGGGTGTAAGTACATACCTGCAAATATCCAACACCCTCCTGGCGTCTCCACTGATCGAAGAGACCTTCATGGACGCGAACTTCACCCCATCTTTCGAGATAACTTCTGCAGCCTTGGCTGGAAGCCCCTCTCTCGATTTCGTAAGCCGAGCATGAACGATCGTTTCAAGCTGGGTGGTGGTATACGGTTGGAAGTTGATTCGAATCATGCCTATGGAGAGGGATCAATTCCAGGGTCGCAACAACGGACCACATCAAGTCACCCCACCGAGACGACTGCGAACTCTCCCCGTCATAACTCGCTCAGGAAGATCCATGGTGTTTGCGACCGCCAAAACGATCAATTTGGAATTCACCAACGTCGGCCAGTTGAAAAAGTTGTAAACGACATCTTGTTTCGTGGTCATGAGCTGGTCAAGTTCATCCATCAAAACCACACTAAAAGGCGCACTTCTGTGAGGGTAACTTATTGAGACAGGGGGAGTCATGCCTACCACGCGTGACCACCAGGTCCAGCAGAAGCACCACCGCTAAAGTGCTTCGTCAGTCTCTTGAGAGCTTCTTTCCAGCTGATCGCCAAATGTCCATCCGTTACGACGTCGTGTCCGGATATGGTTTCCCAAAGCATGTTATATGCGGCGTGAGGTGAAGGGATCTTTAACCCGTTGATTTCGACGTAGGTGAATGGATTAGCTTCCTACGGGCGGCCCACATCCGTTAACTCCAAAAACTAGGATAGCAGAAACCACCCACGTTGCTCTCGGCCATCCGTTTCAGCTCGCGAACCACAGCGTGAACGGTTGCAGTCTTTCCTGTGCCAGGGACACCGGAAATATCTAGGTGATATCCAAAATAAAAATACTGAAACCTGGAGAGGAAAACGAACCCAGACTCACAAACACAACCGCCGCTTCCTTCCTCGACCAACTCCAAGACAGATCTCAGAACCCTGGCATACTCCTCCTCCCTACACGGCAATTCGTTCGGCCTCGCAGCCACATGCAAAACATGCATCGCTCTCAGCCACGGGTCCTTCGGCAATTTCTGCAATTGCTTATAATGTTCCTCGTCTATTTCAGGCGGTGGCGGTTTTATGACCAATGCCGCTTTTTTCCGTCGGGCTCGCAAGGCGGCCTTCGAGTGCGGGGTAGGCATTGCGAGGTTGCGGATCCGTTTGTGACGTGGGGTAGTTGTAGCAGATGTCTGACCGCCGCGTTTTCGTTTCGAAGGTGTCTTCGGGCCGTCATCGTAGAGGTCGAGGTCTGAGT
>Ga0307513_10002045_pt1 | contig 28381 bp, 27 predicted proteins | sample 15_EM_MG_FD_202174 | JGI IMG/M metagenome (GOLD analysis project Ga0307513, IMG submission 202174) | Populus trichocarpa ectomycorrhiza microbial communities from riparian zone in the Pacific Northwest, United States - 15_EM | ecosystem: Host-associated > Plants > Roots > Unclassified | place... | reverse complement strand
ACACCATCCGCGGCTTCAAGGCGATCTGCGATGGCGAATACGACCATCTGCCGGAGCAGGCGTTCTACATGGTCGGCGGCATCGAAGAAGCGGTCGAGAAGGCCAAGAAGCTGGCCGAGAAGGCGTAACGACAATCGTAGGGTGGGCCTCGGCCCACCATTGCGGAACCATGCGGTGGGCCAAGGCCCACCCTACGCGGGAATGAAAGAATCATGGCATCTACCATCCGTTGCGACATCGTCAGCGCCGAGCAGGAAATCTTCCACGGCGAAGCGACGCTGGTCGTGGCCACCGGCGAGCAGGGCGAGCTGGGCATTGCCCCGCGCCATGCGCCGCTGATCACGCGCTTGAAGCCGGGCAAGGTCGTAGTGACCCTGCCCAGCGGCGAACACCTGGATTTCGCCATCAGCGGCGGCATCCTTGAGGTTCAGCCGCAGGTGGTCACCGTGCTGGCCGACACCGCAATCCGCGCGACGGACATCGACGAAGCCGCCGTGCGCGCCGCCATGGAAGAGGCCGAGCGCATGCTGGCCAATCGTGGCGAAGCGATGGACGTGGCCGAAGCCCAGCAAAAGTTGGTCGAGGCGACGGTGCAGCTGCAGGCGCTGGAGCGGTTGCGCAAGACTCTCAAGCACTGAGTTTCCTCACGCGCTACGCAATATCGAAACGCCAGCATCGCGCTGGCGTTTTCGTCTGCGCGCTTTGTAGAGTCGAGCTTGCTCGGCCGCTGTGGATTTGCACGAAGAGCAGCCGAGCAAGCTCGGCTCTACAAAGCTAGTGGTTATAGACCCAATGCCGCGACAGCAGGAAGCCGAGCATACCGAGCACGAGCTCGACGGCAGGTTTCGCAATCCAGGCCCATTGCAAGCCGAACCAATCGTCGATGCTGCCCATCGACCACGTGCTCACCACGGTGGTGGCCAGCCACATCAGCAGGAAGCGTGCGAACTGCTTGCGCCCCATGCGGTGCTGATCGCCGGAGAAGGTGATGCGGCCATTCAACCAGAAGCCCAGCAGGGCGCCGCTGACGCGCCCCAGCACGTTCGCCGGCTCCACCGGCATGCCGCTATGGCTCAGGCCCACCATCACGCCCCAGTCCAGCAACCATTGCAGGATGCCAATCAGTAGGTAGTAACGGCTCTGGCGGAGAATGCTCATCGCGTATTTCCCTTGCCAGGTACGCTCCACCACTGTGCATCGCCTTCTTCGGCGCGCAACGTCGCGTTCGCGCGCAGTAAACCGACGCGCTGCGCAGCGGTCAGCGTCTTGCCGCGCAGCAGTACTTCGGTGATGTCCTCTTTCTCCAGCAGCGACCGCCACGCCGCACCGGTGGGATCCTGGTTAGCGGCGATTGCCGCCCCGGCGAGGGAGGGATCGTAGTTCGAAGCCGTGCGCGCCCGCGTGCCCATCTCCGCCGAGACGGCGATATCCGGATCGAGCGCGAGCACATTGCCGGTGGAGGGCGGTGAAGCGCGCAATTGCGCGATCAGGATCCGTTCCGGCGCGTAATGCCGGAACGAGGCGTCGTCGTCACCGTGCGCCACGATGGTCTCCTTCAAGGCGCCCGTCCTCAGCATCCAGTGGCCATTGGCCTGGAAAGCCAGGTTCAGTAGGCACACGCCCCCCAGCAACCGGCCCGCGCGTCGCGGATGGATACGGAAGGCCATCACCGCCAGCAATGGCAGCAACATCACGCTCGCGGGGAATGCGTAGCGCAGGTATTGCACCGGAATCAGCGGAATGGCGATCGACACGGCCATCATCGCCGCCGTCAGCGCGGTCCGGCGTTGCGTCATCGCCAATATCCAGCCGCCGAGCAAGGCGATCAGCACGAAACCGCCACCGCCTGCGAAAGCTTCAAGATAACGGCCGGTGTCGAAAGTCAGCTTCCAGGGCAACAGCGCATTGAAGCCCGCATGCCAGCGGGTGTCGTCGAAATCGGAAAACTGGAAATACGGCGAGCGGAAATAAGCGTTGAACAGCGGCAGGAAAGGATTGCCTGCGATAACCGCCGCATACACATAACTGCTGGCGCCGACGGCCAGGGACACTACGATGGCAAGCGAACTCCGAAGTAGCCGCAGTGAACGCCGGTGCTGCCATATCGCCCATGGCAGCAGCAGGATCGCAGCGGCGGCGGCCGCCAACTTCAATCCGAGCAGGCCGCCGGCCAAGACCGCCCCGCAATACAAGCCGCGCGACTGCGCCATAGGCGCGCGCGCAATCAATACCGCCAGCCACACCAGCAAGGCGGCGGTCGGCGTTTCGGTCTGCATGCTGCCCGCCAGCACTGCGGTCAGCGGCGGGCTGGCATAGAGCGCAACGGCGGCCCAGCTGGAGCGCGCATCGCCTCCCGGCACCTTGCCCAACTGCCAGACGCCGGAAGCAGTCAGCAGTATCCACAAGGCATTGACCGGACCTCGGGCCTCATCGCCGGCGATCACCTGTGGGAAAGACTGCAGCACATCCCCCAGCCAGGGAGCCAGCGCCCAGATATGCGTTTCCGGATCCATCGCATAGCGGCCCTGTTCCATCAGCTCCCAGGGCAGGCGCAGGTGATAGCCCAGGTCATCCACCTGCAGCGTCGGCAACCAGCATCCGGTGCTGGCCAGGCCCAAGGCGAGGACCGCGAAGGCCGCGCCACGCGGCGCGGAAGCCACGGCATCTCCCCAGCCTTGCCGCAATGCCTGCAGCGCCGCGAGCAGCGATTCACGCCTAAGCACCACAAGCACGATGCTCACGCACAAATAGCTCCCTCGGTAGTGCACAGACAATGGCAGCAGCCATCCCAACACGCCTCCCAGCAGCGCCAAGCCGCAGGCCGCCTGCAACGCAAGCGATTCGCGGGCGGCCAGCATTCCGCCCAAAGCGATAGCGGTTGCTGCAAGCACCAGGGTCGCCGCTACCGGCACTACGCCGGCGAAGAGCGCCAATGCCAGGCCCCACGGCAATGCTAGGGCGCTGGCCCACGACCAGCCCGCGAATCGCCGCAACGGCCAGGACAGGCCCCATGCCAGCAGGGAAAGGAGCAAGAGCTCGCCGAAGCGGCCCGAATGCCATTGTTCCCATAGCCGGTAGTGGAACAGGCCGAAGGCGCATAGCGGCACACCCGCCCAAAGCAGGGCGATCTGCCAGCGACTAGCGGGAACGCTGCTCAAAGGCGGGTCGTTCAAAGGCGGGTCGGCTAACAGCGGATCCGGCGGCCGAACGGAAGAAGGGGGAGAAATCATCGCGCGCATGCTAACAGCGCACCGATTTAGAATGGGTCACGACACCGAATCGCTGGAGCGCACATGGCCGGACCCCTGCACGTCATCATCCTCGCCGCCGGCGAAGGCAAGCGTATGCGTTCGGCCAAACCGAAAGTGCTGCAGCCCATCGCAGGACAGCCGATGCTGGCGCAAGTCATCGCCGCCGCGCGCGCGTTGAATCCGGCAGGCATCCATGTGGTCCATGGCCATGGCGGCGACCAGGTGCAGGCCGCCTTCGCCGACCAGCCCGACTTGCAATGGGCGCAGCAGGCGCAGCAGCTCGGTACCGGCCACGCGGTCGAACAGGCCATGCCCAACGTGCCCGATGCGGCCACCGTACTGGTGCTGTACGGCGACGTGCCGCTGATCCGCAGCGAAACTTTGCAGCGATTGTTGGAAGCGCCAGGAAGGCTCGCGGTGTTGGTCGCCGAACTCGCGGACCCCACCGGTTACGGCCGCATCGTGCGCGATGCCGAAGGCCGCGTCGCCGCCATCGTCGAGCAGAAGGACGCCGACGAGGAACAGCGCCGCATCCGCGTCATCAACACCGGCATCATCGCCGCCGAATCCACCGCATTGAAGCGCTGGCTGGCGCACTTGTCCAACGACAATGCGCAGGGCGAGTACTACCTCACCGACGTGTTCGCCGCTGCCGCCGCCGAATTCAGCGCCGCCGAAATGGTGGTGGTCGGCGAACCCATCGAGGCCGAGGGCGCGAATGACCCCTGGCAGCTCGCCCAGCTCGAGCGCGCCTTCCAACTGCGCCAGGCGCGCGCAATCTGCGCGCAGGGCGTCCGCCTGCTGGATCCGGCGCGTTTCGATCAGCGCGGCACAGTGACCGTGGGCCGAGATGTGGAAATCGATGTGGACGTGATTCTGGAAGGCCACGTCGACCTGGGCGACGGCGTCCGCATCGGCGCGTTCACGCGTTTGAAGGATGTCAAGTTGGGCACCGGCACGCTGGTGCGTTCGCATTGCGATCTGGACGGCGTGGTCAGCGAAGGCGCCGCGCAGATCGGCCCGTATTCGCGCCTGCGTCCGGGCACGGTGCTGGCCGATGGCGTGCACGTCGGTAATTTCGTGGAAACCAAGAAGGCCACGTTGGGCGTGGGCAGCAAGGCCAACCACCTCACCTATCTGGGCGATGCGGTCATCGGTTCCAAGGTCAACATCGGCGCCGGCACCATCACCTGCAACTACGATGGTGTGAACAAGTTCACCACCACCATCGAGGATGGCGCCTTCATCGGTTCCAATTCCGCGCTGGTGGCGCCGGTGACCGTCGGCGCCAACGCCACCATCGGCGCCGGTTCGGTGATCGGCAAGGACGCGCCGGCCGACAAGCTCACCCTCACCCGCGCGCGGCAGCAAACGCTCGAGGGTTGGCAGCGGCCGAAGAAAAGCTAGCGCTCGCTATGAGCCAGACCACCCCACACGCGCTCGCCGTTCTTCCGCAACGGCTGGAAGTCTCACGTCGGCATCCCCCAAACTTCAAGAACTGGAAGAGCTGATGGTCAGGACCGATGCTTCGCTTCGTCGCTGAATCCACACGATGACCGATCTGCTTCTGCGCGATGGAACCCAGGCGGACATAGACACGTTGCTGCAAGTCGAACGCCGTGCTGCCGATCTATTGCTGGGTCATGGCGCGTACGACCTCTTCGCCATGCACAGCCTGTCGCTGCAAAACCTGCAGGACGGCATCGCGCACGGAATCCTGCACGTGGCGGAAGTCAGAGGACAGGCCGTGGGCTTCGCGTTGTGCGGCGAGGTCGATGGCCATGCGCATTTGTTTGAGATGGACGTGGTGCCGGAACACGGCCGCCGCGGCATCGGCGGCGCGCTGCTTGAATCGGTTAGCAGTGAAGCTGCGGAGCGTGGGTTTTCCGCGATGACTTTGACAACGCTGCGTGACGTGCCTTGGAACGCGCCTTTCTATGCGGCGCGCGGATTCGCCGAGCTGCCGCGAGAGAAATGGGGGACGCAACTAGCTGGAATCGTCGCTCGCGAGCGCTTGCTCGGCTTTCCGATGCGATTGCGTGTGGTAATGGAGCGGGGGCTTCCTTCTCCCTCCGGGAGAAGGTGCCCGAAGGGCGGATGAGGGAATGAGAGATCAGTTTGTACCGAACCCTCCCCGGCAAGTCGTTCACCCTCCCTCATCCGTCGCTACGCGCCACCTTCTCCCGGTGGGAGAAGGAAATCTAGTCCGGCAACTGTATCGCCACGCACAACCCGCCACCCTCGCGGTTATGCATCGACAACCGCCCACCATGCGCCTCCACGATCTCGCGGGTCAGCGCCAGCCCGAGACCGGTGCCGTTGCGTTTGGTGGAATAGAACGGCACCAGAGCGTTCTGCAGCACCGCCTCGTTCATGCCACTACCGCGGTCCAGTACCTCGATGCGCAACCATTCCGGCAGGCGGGTCAGTTTCACGCTCACTGAAGAACCTTCGCCGCCAGCTTCATGCGCATTCTTGAGCAGATTCAACAGCGCCTGCTCCATCTGCGCCTGATCGATGCGGCTGCTCATTCCCTCGGTGGAGCTCTCCAGTTCGAATCCGATCTGGCGTTGCAGGCTTGCCAGGAAATTCGTCCAGTCCACGGTGTTCAACAGCGGCTGCGGCAATTTGGCGAAACGCGCATAGCCGCGGATGAATCCCTCCAGGTGCCGCGCCCGCTCCTCGATGGTGCCGAAGATCTCCTCCAGCCGCTCGTGGCGTCCGCGGCGGATCAGTTCGGCGCCGGAATGGGCGAGCGACGCGACCGGCGCAAGCGAGTTGTTCAACTCGTGGCTGATCACACGGATGACCTTCTTCCAGGTCTGCACCTCCTGGCGACGCAATTCGTTGGTCAGCAGGCGCAACAGCAGTAGTTCGTGCTTGCGCCCGTTGAGACGGAAGTGGCGGCGCGACAGGTGGTAGACCTGTTCTTCTTCGTCCGCTTCCTCATTGCCGATGGCGAACAGGCTGTCGCCGCCGCGCTGCATGGCCTCGCGCATTTCCACCGGCGCGGCCGACATCAGATCGTCGAAACGCTGGCCTTCCAGCTTCCAGCCGCTATGCAGAAGCTTGCGCGCGGCCAGGTTGGCGAACACCACGCGACGCTCGCCATCGCCGCCGGCGGCCACCAGCAACATCGCCACCGGCGTGTTCTGCACCATCGTGTCCAGCAACAATTCGCGCTGCACCAACCCTTGGCGCTGATCGCGCAGCACTTCGCCCAGTTCGACGTGCGAGCGCACCAGATCGCCCAGGTCGTCGTGCCCCTGCCAGTGGATGCCGAAGTTGTATTCGCCGTCGCGATAAGTGTTGACGCTGCCCGACAGTGCGCGGAACAGCGAGTTGAGCGGCGCCAGCGCGCGTCGGATCACCCACACCGCCAGCGGCACGATCACCAGCGCGGACAGCACGCCTACCAGCTTCGCGTCGTCCAGCCATTCCAGCAGCAGCAACGGCAATGCGATGGAGGCCGCCAACAAGGGCAGCACCCAGAAGAACAGACGGCCGGCGACAGAGCGGCGGATCGTCAGGCGTGTCATCGCCGCCAGCTCATGGAAGGTTGATTCCGAACCGATCCATGCGCCGATACAGCGCCTGGCGGCTGAGGCCGAGATCGGCGGCGGCCTGCGCGATCACGCCGCTTGCGCGCGCCAACGCGGCCTCGATCCCGGCGCGATCCGGCTCCACCACCGATGCCTGTTTCATCATCACGGCCTTGGGCAGGTTGAGATCCGCTGCTTCGATACGGTCGCCGGTGGCGAGCAGACCCGCGCGCTGGACGACGTTGCGCAGTTCACGCACGTTGCCGGGCCAGGGATGGCGCAGCATAGCGCTGCGGGCGCTGTCGCCGATCGGCTTGTCGGCGGGACGGAAGCTCTCGGCCAGCGGCAGGATGTCGCCCGGACGTTCGGCCAGCGGCGGCAGCGCAAGCTCGATGGCATTGAGGCGGTAGTACAGATCTTCGCGGAAACTGCCCTCACGTATCAAGGCCGGCAAATCCGCATTGGTCGCGCTGATCACGCGCACGGTGACGTGGCGTTCGCGGTTGGAACCCAAGCGCTCGAAGCGGCCGGTTTCCAGCACGCGCAGCAGTTTCATCTGGCCGGCCAGCGGCAGGTTGCCGATTTCGTCCAGGAACAAGGTGCCGCCGTCTGCCGCTTCGAACTTGCCTTCGCGCGCCTTGTTGGCGCCGGTGTAGGCGCCGGCATCGGCGCCGAACAGTTCGGCCTCGATCAGTTCGGAAGGCAGCGCGCCGCAATTCAGCGTGACGAACGCACCGTTCCTGACAGAGGAATTGGCCTGCACGATTTCGGCGATCTTCTCCTTGCCGCTGCCGTTGGGTCCGGTGATCAGCACCGGCAGGTCGGAGCGCGCGACCTGGCAAGCGAGCGCGATCACGCGTTCGCTGGCCGGGTCGTCGAACACCACGCCGCGCAAGTCGTACTTCTGCGCCAGCTGCTCCTGGCGCGCGCGTTCGCGATTGCGGCGCCGGTCCAGTTCGCTGCGCGCCTCGGCCAGCTCAAGCAGGTTGTTGACCGTCGCCAGCAGCTTGCGGTCGTCCCACGGCTTGGCCACATAGTCGGCGGCGCCGGCCTTGACCAGTTCCACCGCGCTGCTCAGATGCGTCCACGCGGTCAGTAGGATCACCGGCAGATCCGGATGCCGCGCGCGTATCTGCGCGAACAACGCTACGCCTTCGTCGCCGGAGGTGGTGTCCTCGGTGAAGTTCATGTCCTGGATCACCAGGTCCACCGATTCGCTCTGCAGCAGCGCCAATCCCGCTTCCGGTGTCTGCGCATGCAGAGTGGAGATATCGTGCAATGAGAACAGCACTTCCAGCGCCGTGGCGACTGCAGGGTTATCGTCGATGATCAGTAGGCTGGGCATGCGAGGTCAGTATCGGTGTGGTTTCGATGTGGGCGTCGGTGTCGCTCCGGGCGCATCGTAACGTCTATCGGGTCTCGGCCGCCGCACGGTGGCCGTAGCTGAGCACCCGGGTGATCTGCCACCGACCTTGCTCTTGGCGCCAGACGATCACGAAATCGGCCAGGCCTTCGCACTTGCCGCTGTCCAGTTGGCAGAAACGGTGCACGCCTTGCGAGATAGCGCCGAAATCCTTCACCGGATACACCTTCAAGGTGCCGGGGACGAGTTCGCGGGTGAAGTGGCCGCACACGTATTTTTTGGTACCGGCGATCATCTGCTCGCGGGTCCAGGTGACGCCGCCGGTGTCGTGGTAGAACTCGATATCGGGCGAGAAGTAACCGGCGTGTTCGTCCAGCCGTCCCGGTTCTGCGCAGTGGTTGAACGCATCGAACACCTGGGTGTCCAGCGCGGAGATTTCCCTGAAAAGCGGTTCTTGCGCCTGACCGTCGGCAGGAGCCGCGTCGGCGGCGATCGCCGTCGGTACCTGCAAGATCGCGATGAAGAGGAAAGACAGCAGTGGCAGAGAGATCTTCATCGTGGTTCCTGCAAGTAGTGGAGGATTATTTTCGTATTGCCTTGGTTTCGCGACCATCCATGAACAGCACCAGCTGATCGGCGTCCCCCGCGGCGTTGACGCCGAAGGTCACTTTGGCATCGGCCTCCAGCACGCGGAACACCGTCTCCGAGATGCCCTGCAGCGGCCAGGCCGCTTGCCCGGTGGCTTGCAGCATCAATCGCTCGCCTTCGCGCCATACCTTGATTTCGAAACCGGGCGAAATGACGTAGGTGCCGACATAGGTATCCAACGTGCCTTCCGATACGAACACGCCGCTGTCGGCGGGCGGTTCCGTGGTCTGCGCCACGCCGGAAAAGCAAGCCGAAAAGGCCAGTGCGAGGGACAACGGAAGGAGTATCGTTTTTTTGTTCATGGCGGCACCGCTCCAGGGAGGAAGCGCGACTATAAGCAGCGAACCATGAACCTCGGTCGGCCTTCCCGCACGCTCGCCGGCAGGCGAACGTGCGGGCTGGTTTCATGCGCTGCGTGTGGCGACCGCCGGCGGCACCGACGCCGCTTTGCGCGCCGGACCGTAGACCGCGATCTGGCCCAGCAGCCACAACAGCACCGCACCGACTGGCAAGTAGTACAGCGGAAGGCGCGGCAACTCGTACTTGCCCATTAACAGCTGGTTGATCGCGTAGGCGAACAACATGCCCAGCGCGATGCCGATGGTGGCCAGCAGGAAGTTCTCGGTCTGGAAGTAACGCAGGATCTGGCCGCGGGTGGCGCCTAGCGCGCGACGCACGCCGATCTGCTTGGTGCGCTGCTGCACCCAGAAACTGGCCAGTCCGACGATGCCCAGCGCGGTCACCACCAGCAGAGCGACGATCACCGCCACCAGCATCCAGACCATGACGCGGTCCTGGCGATAGTACTGGGCACGCAGTTCCTGCATGGTCTTGGTGTTGTCTTGCAAGATAATGCGGTTTGGGCTGTTCTTCTCCAGCGCCGCCACGGCCGCCTTCAACACTTCGCCGCGGCGCGCCGGATCGGTGCGCAGCAGATAGTTGCCCCCCAGCCAGTAGGGAACATGGATCGGGAAGACCATCGAGTACTCGTGCGCTACCGCGCCGCCCTGCTCGCTGGGGCGCACCAGGTGATCCACTACCCCGACTATGCGAATGGCGTCTTCGCCCCAGCTATAGAAACTCTTGCCGATGGCGCTCTGCCCGGGGAACAGCTTGTCGGCCATGCTCTGAGTGATGATCACCGAGGGAATCGAAACCTTGCTGCCAGGCGCATCCAGCGCCGACCACTCGATGTACTCGTCGGCGGTGAAGTTGCGGCCAGCCACCAGTTTGGGACCCAGTGTCGCGAGGAACTGCTCGTCGCCCATGTAGGTGGTGGCGCTGAGGGTCGGTTGCTGCTGGTCCTTGACCATGTTGACCGAGGTGTTCCAGGACGAATTCACGAACGGCACCTGATTGGTCACCGATGCCGCTTTGACTCCCGGCAGGCCGCGCAGCGCGGCAAGATCGCTGCGAGTGAGCGCTTCGGCATCGGCGTCTTCGCCGATGCCGGTCAGCTGCACGCGCACGACTTCATTCTCGGCCACGCCGCTGACGAGGTTCAATCGATCGACCCGCTCGCCGATCAGGAACAACGCGTTGCAGATGATCGCGCAGCTCAGCGCGATCTGCAGCACGATCAGGGAGGCGGCGGTCTTGTGCCGAACCAGGGTAGAAAGGATGGGACGCAGTTCCATGACAATCTCCGAAGGCGTCGTCGACGCCTGCATTGAGTAAAAGGGGTTATTGCGATTTCAACTGCATCGCCGGAGTAACCTGCATCGCCTGCCACGCCGGGATGATTCCGGCCAGCAAGCTGGCTACGATGGCCAACGCGAACGTCGTCATCAGCATCCAAGGATCCAGGTGCGCCAGTTCGGCATAGCTGGCCGGCTGTTGGCGTACTGCCCACAGGCCCAGCAATGCCAACCCCAGTCCGGCAATGCCCCCGGCCAAGCCGACGGTGCCGGCTTCGATCAGGCATTGCATGAAGATCGCCCAACGCGAAGCGCCTAGTGCGCGACGTACGCCGACCTCGCCTCCGCGACGCAGGAACTTGGCCAGCAGCAGGCCGATAGTGTTGAGCAGGCACACCAGCAGGAAGCCGAACGCCAGCCACACTTGCAGACGTACGTCGCCCGGCACCACTTTGTTGAAATCAAGCCACTCCATCACGTTGCGCAAGCGCACGTTGGTCGGTCGTTCGAAACGGCCCGCGGTGCGCTGTTGATCCGAATAATTGGTCAGGTACTGCTTGTAAGCCGATGCCTTGGTCGCGCTGTCCAACTGCACCCAATATTGGATCCACACGCAGGGCGCATTCAGGCCGGTGGAGCCCTCGGGATCCGATCCTGTGTCTCCCCAGCAATCCATGCTGCCGTTGCGGCCCATCTTCAGGTCGCGCGAAGTGGAGAACGGCAGGAACACCTGTTCCAGCTCACCGAACTGATCGCTGTTCATGTCGTAGAAGCGCGGCGTCGGTCGCCATTCGTTGATCACGCCCACCACGGTGAAGTCAACCTTGTCCAGGCGCACGGTCTTGCCCACGCTGTTGGCACCGCCGAACAGTTTGTCGTTCAGCGCCTTGGCCAGCACCGCCACGCGACCGTGGCGTTCATCCTCGGCCGCGTTCCAACCGCCACCGAACAGGAATGGCATGTCGAACATCGGGAAGATGTCGGCGGTGGAATAGCGCGCATCCACCTGGAACGGCATCAGCCCCTGCTTGTCCGGAGTGACCGCGACACCGCCGCCGGTCATGTACGCCTGACGGTCGCCACGTTTCTCGCGCAGCAGTTTTTCCGCGTCGAAACGCGTCACCTGCTGGGCGGGTTCTTCTCCCGGGGTAAAGCCGTTCATGCTTTCCGGCGCCATCTGCACGTAGTACAGCTTGTCGCTGCGGGTGGGCACCGGATCTCCGGAGAGCACGTAGAACACGGTCAGCGTCGTCATGCTGGCGCCGATGCCCAGTGCGATCGCCAGCACCATCAGTGCGGTCAGCACCTTGTTGCGCTTGAAGCTGCGCAGGGCGAGTTTGAAGTAATAGCCGAACATGGCTTGCTCCTTACGCCGAGGTATCGGCGGACGCGGTGGCGGACTGGGCGACGCGGATCAGACTGGGCTCGATCGAAAGATCGGTGGCCATGCCGTCGACGATGTGCACGTTGCGCTGCGCGCGTGCCGCCAGTTCCGGATCGTGGGTCACCATGATGATGGTGGTGCCTTTGGAGTTGATGTCTTCCAGCAGCTCCAGCACGCCGCGCGCCATCTGCGAGTCCAGGTTGCCGGTCGGTTCGTCGGCGAGCAGCAGGCGCGGTTTGCCGGCCAGTGCGCGGGCGATGGCCACGCGCTGCTGCTGGCCGCCGGAGAGCTCGGCGGGAAAATGCTTCATGCGCGACCCCAGTCCCACCTGGCCCAGTGCTTCCTCGATGCGTTGCTTGCGCTCGCTGGCGGGCAAACCGCGGTAGCGCAGCGGAACATCGACGTTGTCGAACAGGTTGAGGTCGGGGATCAGGTTGAAGCCCTGGAAAATGAAACCGATCTTCTGATTGCGCAGGCGGCTGCGCGCGTCGTCCGACAGGCCTTTCACGTTCTCTCCGTCCAGGGAGAACTCGCCGCCGGTGAAATTCTCCAGCAGTCCGGCGATGTTGAGGAAGGTGGTCTTGCCGGAACCGGAAGGTCCGGTGACGGCGACGAATTCGCCTTCTTTGACGTGCAGGTCGAGCGAACGCAGTGCGTGCGTTTCGACCATCGCGGTGCGGTAGACCTTGGTGACCTGGCGCATGTCGAGCATCGTGGTTTTCCTTTGTGTCGGGAGTAGTGGACGGGAAGGGGTGTGGACGAATCAGTGAATGGTCACGCGCTCTGCATCGCCGAACTGATCACTGCCGGAGACGACGATTTTTTCGCCGGGCTGCAGGCCCGAGACGATTTCCACCGCGCTCAGGCTGCTGGCGCCGGTTTGGATCGGGCGGCGCACGGCGCGGCTGCCATCGACCACATAGGCGAAACGGCCGCCATCCTGTTCGAGGAACGAACCGCGCTCGACCATCATTACGTTGCGGCGCGTATCCAGCACGATACGTGCGGACAGGCGCTGATTCTGGCGCAGGCCCGGCGGCTGCTTGCCCTGGGAGAAGCGCAGGCGCGCGTTGACCTCGCCGTTGACCACTTCCGGCGATACCGCCGAAACCTGCGCGGCATACTGGATGCTGTTGCTGGTGATCTGCGCCGGCATGCCGATGGCCAGGTCGCGGGCGAAGCTTTCCGGGACCTTGATCTCCACTTCGAACAGGCTCAGGTCGACCACGCTCAGGATCGGCCCGTTGGTGGCGACGATGGTTCCCTGCGGAATCTGTACCTGGCCGATCTGGCCATCGAAAGGTGCGCGCACCGTGAGCGCATCGACCTGGCGCTGCAGCTCGGTGACCACAGCGCGCTGGCGGTCGGCGAGTAGGCGCTTGTTGCGCGAGTCCAGGCCGGCGCCTTCGCCCTGCAGCCCGGAGTCCTTGCGGGCGGCAGCCAAGCCGATGTCGGCCTTCTTCAGTTCGTCCTGCGCCTTGGCGTATTCGTTCTGCGAAACGGCCCCGCCTTTGTAAGCGCGTTCGTAACGCTCCAGGTCGCGCTCGGCGGCGGTGCGCTCGATCTGCGCCTGATCCAATAACTTGGACGCGGTGGAGCGGGTGATCTGCGCGTCCAGCAGCGCGCGGCTGGCTTCGGCTTCCATGCTGGCCAGGGTCGAGCCTTCCTGCGCCAGTTTGCTGCGCAGCTCGGGGCTGTCGATTTCGGCCAGCGCCTGGCCTTTCTTCACCACGTCGCCCGCCACCACCTTGAGGGCGACCGTGCCGCCGGCGATGGCGTACAGAGTCGGGCTGTTGGCGGCGATGACCCGGCCATCGGCCGAGATATCCCGCACCAGGTCGCCGCGGGTGACTTCGGCCACCCGCACCCGGGAGGCATCGAACGAGCGGCCGCCGGACATCCAGCCGCTGATCACCCACAGCGCCAACGCCAGCACCGCTGTACCGGCGATGCCCCCGATCAACCAGGGCTTGCGATTGCGTCGGGCCGAGGCCGCCGGCTTGATCACGTTGTCCTGGGCCGAGGTGTCGCGGATGCGGAAGGGGTCGCTGTTGGTTTGCATGGTGCGTTGGCTGTCCGTGGTCGACTGGGTCTTGGATGCGACAATCAACGCAATGGTTGTGCCAATCGCAAGCCACTGAATTAGAAGGAAAAATAATCGGACACCAGTGTCCGCGCGGACACTTTCGGCGTCCGCACGGACGGTCGGGCACGGTTTCGGCGTTTACACTGGACACCCAGCAGTCAGGAGCGGTCATACATGTGCGGCATCGTTGGTGCGATCGCGGATCGCGATGTGGTTCCAGTACTCATCGAAGGACTGAAGCGGCTGGAATACCGCGGTTACGATTCGGCCGGCATCGCCGTGGTGGAGGAACGCGACGTACGCCGCGTGCGCCGCACCGGGCGCGTGGCCGAGATGGAAAGCGCCGCGATTGCCGAGGGCTTCCACGCCAATCTGGGCATCGGCCACACCCGCTGGGCCACGCACGGCGGTGTGACCGAGGCCAATGCCCATCCCCACATCAGCCAGGGCGTGGCCCTGGTGCACAACGGCATCATCGAGAACCACGAAGAGCAGCGCGAGCGTCTGCGCGAACTCGGCTACCAGTTCGAGTCGCAGACCGACACCGAAGTCATCGCGCACTTGATCCACCACTATCTGAAGGAAGGTAACGATCTGCTCGGCGCGCTGCAGCGGGCAGTCAAGGATCTGACCGGCGCCTACGCGCTGGCGGTGGTTAGCCGCAAGGAACCCGAGCGCATGGTTTGCGCGCGCATGGGCTGCCCGTTGTTGATTGGTTTGGGCGAAGGCGAAAACTTCGTCGCTTCCGACGTTTCGGCGATCCTGCAGGCCACGCGCCGGGTGATCTTCCTGGAAGAGGGCGATACCGCCGAAGTCAGCCGCGGCGGCGTGCGCGTGTTCGATTCGGCCAACGCCGAAGTCACGCGCGAAGTGCACGTCTCCGATGTGTCGCTGGCCTCATTGGAGTTGGGGCCCTACCGCCACTTCATGCAGAAGGAAATCCACGAACAGCCGCGCGCCATCGCCGACACCATCGAAGCGGTGATCGGCGGCGGCTTCTCGCCGGAGCTGTTCGGCAAGAACGCCGATGCCGTGTTGCGTGAGGTGGAAGGCGTGCAGATCCTCGCTTGCGGCACCAGCTATTACGCCGGCCTTACCGCGCGCTACTGGATGGAGGCGATTTCCGGCCTGCCGTGTTCGGTGGAAATCGCCAGCGAATATCGCTACCGCGCCGCCTACGCCAATCCCAAACACCTGATCGTCACTATCTCCCAGTCCGGCGAAACCCTGGACACGATGGAAGCGCTGAAGTACGCGAAATCGCTCGGTCACAAACACACTTTGTCGATCTGCAACGTGCCGGAAAGCGCGATCCCGCGCGCCAGCGAACTGGTCTGCTACACGCGTGCCGGCGCCGAGATCGGCGTGGCCTCCACCAAGGCGTTCACCACCCAGCTCGCGGCGTTGTTCCAGCTGTGCGTGGTGCTGGGCAAGCTGCGCGGCAGCGTGAGTGCGGCGGATGAAGCCGACTACCTGGAGCAACTGCGCTTCCTGCCCGGCAGCGTGCAGCATGCGCTCAACCTAGAGCCGCAAATCGCGTTGTGGGCGGAGAAATTCGCAAGCAAGCAGAATGCGCTATTCCTGGGCCGCGGCCTGCACTATCCGATCGCACTGGAAGGCGCCTTGAAGCTCAAGGAAATTTCCTACATCCATGCCGAAGCCTATCCGGCCGGCGAGCTCAAGCATGGGCCGCTCGCGCTGGTCGATGCGGCGATGCCGGTAGTGGTGATCGCGCCCAACGACAAGCTGCTGGAGAAAGTGAAATCCAATATGCAGGAAGTGCGCGCGCGCGGCGGCGAGCTGTTCGTGTTCACCGACCAGGACAGCAACTTCACCGAATCCGAAGGCGTGCATGTCATCCGCACCCCACGCCACGCCGGCGTGCTTAGCCCCATCGTCCACACCATTCCCGTGCAGTTGCTGGCTTACCACACGGCCCTGGCCCGCGGCACCGACGTGGACAAGCCACGCAATCTGGCCAAGAGCGTCACCGTGGAATAAGAGCCCTTCCCCTGTTTACGGGGGAAGGTGCCGAAGGCAGATGGGGGGCGCTTTCGACGTAGTTCTTCAGAGAAGGCGTTTTGCCCAAAGCGCGAATCTCTGACTGCGTAAAGACGAAGCGAAAGTCCCTGGATCCCCGCCTTCGCGGGGATGACGAACCAATTGCGTCAGCGAGGAAGGTCCGTATCGCGCACCCGCGCCATCGCCTGCGTGCGCGAGCGCACGCCTAGCTTTTCGAAGATGCGGGTAAGCGAATTGCGCACGGTCTTGTCGCTGATGAACAAGCCGGCGGCGATTTCCGCGTTGCTGCGGCCGGCGACGAGGCCGGCGACGATCTCTCGCTCGCGCGCGGTCAACGTGGCCAGCAGCGCATCCTCGTCGCGCTGGCTGCCCAAGAATTCCAGCGTCTCGTTGCAGAACCGCTCCCATGCGGGCTCATGATGGAGCAGTACATGGTTGCGCGACTCCAATTCGACGTAGCGCGATCCGGGAATACCGGCCGCAAGCAGTCGTCCTTCCTCCACCGGCACTACGCCATCGTGCCGTGCATGCATTACCAGGGTGGGCACGGTGATCTGGCCGAGCATCGAGGTGACGTTGATGCGCCCACGCGAGTCGAGCAGGGTGCCAGCCGCTTCGGCCGTGGTGGTGATGCGGGCGAGCTCGTTGAACCAGCGTACCTGCGCTTCGGTCGCATCGGGAATGAAGCGTGCCGTGAACAACTGCCGGAATACAGGATTCTCATCGGCCCATCCGCCGCGCGCGACGTCGGCGATGGCGTGGTATAGGCGCGCCGCTTCCTCGTTTTCGCGCTCATAAGGGCCGCGCGCGTAGGCGCCGTACAGCAGCAGCTTGGAGACGCGATGCGGGTGCTTGACCGCATAAGCTATGCATGCCGCTGCGCCCTGCGAGACGCCGAGCAGGGCGAAGGGTTCCTTGATGCCTGAAGCGTTGACCACCGCTTCCAAATCCGCCAGCCAATGTTCCAGCGAAAGGCCGCGCGGATCGCCGCCGGTCATGCCGCAGCCGCGCTCGTCGTAGCGCACGAAGCGGAAATGGTCGCCGAAGAAATGCACCCAGTGGCGCCAGATCGGGCTTTCCAGGTCGTATTCCAGATGGCTCAGCCAGTTGGCCGCTTTGACCAGAGGTACGCCGGTGCCCATCGACGCCCAGGCCAGTCGCGTGCCGTCGCTGGTGGTTAGATAGCGGATCGATTGTTGCATTCAGGATTCCTGTTCTGGGCCCCGACCGGAGTGTGGCCGGGACATTCCTCCGCGTTATCCACGCATTCCGGTGCCACATCGGGACATTACTCCCCTGTCGCGCCACTTGCGCGCGCGCGATGCTGCCGCATCCTTCCCCCGAGCATGCGCAGACAACGCCTGCGTAGGCGCCGAAAACATCGAGGCCGCGATGAAACGTTCCCTGATTTTGCTCTATGGCGTGGTTTGCTACGCCGTCTTCTTCGCCACGTTCCTGTACGCCATCGGCTTCATTGGCAACTTGTGGGTGCCGAAAGCGATGGACTCGGCGCGCACCACCAGCGTCGGCACCGCGGTAATGATCGACCTGGGCCTGCTCGCCCTGTTCGCTTTGCAGCACAGCGTGATGGCGCGGCCGGCGTTCAAGCGCGTGTGGACGCGGATCATTCCCGAGTCGGCCGAGCGCAGCACCTACACGCTGCTGTCCAGCGTCGCTCTGATCCTGCTGTTCTGGCTGTGGAGTCCGATTGGCGGCATGGTCTGGAACGTGCAGAACGAAGCGGCGCGTATCGCCCTGTACGCGGCCTATGCGTTCGGTTGGGCTTTGCTGCTGTACACCACGTTCCTGCTCAACCACTTCGATCTGTTCGGTTTGCGCCAGGTGTGGTTGCAGTTCCGCGGCCGTCCCTACACGCAGCTGCCGTTCAAGACACCCAGTGTCTATCGCTGGGTACGCCATCCCTTGTACGTGGCCTGGCTCTTCACCTTCTGGGCCACTCTCACCATGACCGTGACCCACTTGCTGTTCGCGCTGATGACCACGGCCTACATCCTCATCGCCATCCAGCTGGAAGAACGCGATCTGGTCGCGGCGCTGCCCGAGTACGAGGACTATCGGAAGCAGGTGCCGATGCTGGTGCCGCGCCTAAGGCGGCCGCAAGCCACCGCCGGCCTTTCCGAATCCGCGCAACGCCTGCAGGCGCGCGGGCCGGGGTAAGTAGCCATACGCGGTATCGCCGTTCTAGTGCGGCAATACCATGCGCCGAAGTTGTCCGTTACAGTGGCGGCATCGCCACAGATCCGGATGGCACGCGCGTATGAAGGCCTCGGTCACCGAACTCCTCGGACAATACGATCCGGCGACGCCGCTGGACGAAGCCAGCACCATTCCGTCTTCGTGGTACATCGACGAACGCATCGCAGCACTCGAGCGCCGGACCGCGTTCTCGCGCACCTGGCAGATGGCGGGGCGGGTCGAGCAGCTACGCGAACCCGGCCAATACGTCACCTGCGAGATCGCCGGCGAACCGATCCTGGTCGTGCGCGGCGACGACGGCGTGCTGCGCGGCTTCTTCAATGTGTGCCGCCACCATGCCGCGGCGGTTATGACTGAGCCTTCCGGCTGCGCGAATAACCTGCGCTGTCCTTATCACGGCTGGACCTACACCCTCGAGGGTGCGCTCAAGGGTACGCCGAGCTTCAACAGTGAATGCCACTTCGACCGCAGTGCGCATGGGCTGGCGCCGGTGGCGACGGCGGAATGGGAGAACTGGGTATTCGTCAGGCTGGATGCGGAAGGTCCCAGCCTGGAGGAATTCCTCGGCCCCCAGTTGATCGCGGAATTCGCCGCCCTGCAGTTGCAACAACTGCACTGGTTCGAACGCCGCCACTATTTCTTCGATTGCAACTGGAAGGTCTTCGTCGACAACTATCTGGACGGCGGCTATCACGTGCCGCATCTGCACAAGGGCCTCAACAGCGTTCTCGATTTCAAGAATTACACCATCGAGAACGGAAAGCGCCACTGCCTGCAGTCCAGTCCGATGGTGAAGGACGGCGACCATGCCGATTTCTCTTCGGTGCGCGGCGGTGACCGGGCGTTGTACTACTGGCTGCATCCCAATTTCATGGTCAACTGGTACGAAGGCCAGATGGACGTGAACCTGGTGCTGCCGCGGGGGCTGGACCGCACCGAGGTGATCTTCGATTTCTATTTCGCCGATGTCTCGGAAGCCGCACGCGAACGCAACCGGGCCAGCATCGACGTGGGCAACATCATCCAGGACGAGGACATGGCGATCTGCAAATCGGTACAGCGCGGGCTGAATTCGCGCGCCTATTCCACAGGCCGGCTTTCGGTGCGGCGCGAGGCTGGCGAACACCTGTTCCACCGCCTGTTGCATGCGGATCTGACGTCGGGAACCGATGCCTAACGAGGCTGTGCGCGGCATAATGCGCCTGTGCGCAAGATCCTCCACATCGACATGGACGCCTTCTACGCGTCGGTCGAGCAACGCGATAATCCCGACCTGCGTGGCAAGCCCGTCGTGGTGGCTTGGCGTGGCGCGCGGTCGGTGGTGTGCGCGGCCTCGTATGAGGCGCGCAAGTTCGGCGTGCGCTCGGCGATGCCGGCGGTGCGCGCGGAGCGACTATGTCCGCAGGCGGTGTTCGTGCCGCCGGACTTCGTACGCTACAAGGCGGCCTCGAAACAGATCCGCGACATCTTCCTGCAGCACACCGACCTGGTGGAGCCGTTGTCGCTGGACGAAGCCTACCTGGACGTCACCAAGCCCAAGACCGATTTCCCGAGCGCCACCGCCATCGCCGAGGATATCCGTCGGCAGATTCGCGAAGAAACTTCGCTCACGGCTTCGGCCGGCATCGCCCCCAATAAATTCCTGGCCAAGATCGCCTCGGACTGGCGCAAGCCCGACGGGCAGTTCGTGATCCGTCCGCAGCAGGTCGACGCCTTTCTGGCGCCTCTGCCGGTGGCGAAGATTCCCGGGGTGGGCAAGGTGATGCAGGGAAAACTGTCCGCGCTGGGCATCGAGCTGGTCAGCGATCTGCGCGACTATCCGATGGACGAACTGCAGCGCCATTTCGGCAGCCTCGGCGCCTCGTTGTACCGACGCGCGCGTGGCATCGACGAGCGGCCGGTCGAACCCAACCAGCCGGTGCAATCGATCTCTGCCGAGGACACGTTCGAACACGATGTTCCGCTGCACGAATTGGCGCCCACCATCCGTCGCCTAGCGGTGAAGACATGGGAAGCCTCGCGCAAGACCGAACGCGTGGGCCGTACGGTGGTGCTGAAGCTCAAGACTTCCCAGTTCCGTATCCTCACCCGCAGTCATACGCCGGAGACGCCGCCGGATTCCCTCGCAGCGCTGACGGACATCGCGTTGTCGTTGTGCGCGAGAGTGGAGCAGTCGGAGGGAACCCTGTATCGGCTGGTGGGCGTGGGACTGGGAGGCTTTCGCGAGCGCGAGGAAGGAATGTCCCAAGGCACGTTGTTTAATGAGTCGAACCCATAGAGAACCGTTCGTGGTGAGTCTGAGCAGCCGTTCGTGGTGAGCTTAAGCAACCGTTCGTGGTGAGCTTGTCGAACCACGCTCTTGGTGGAATCTGCCAGCCGCTTGCTCTGAAACATTGTGCAAAAGGCGTGGTTCGACAGGCTCACCACGAACGGGATCTTCGACAAGCTCACCACGAATGGGATCTTCGACAAGCTCACCACGAACGGGATATAAGTTTGCGGGGAGCAATCTTTCATCTGGAGAAAAATCTTGAGCTTTCCTTATTCGCTTGTCGTCTTCGACCTGGACGGCACCCTGGTGGACAGCGCGTCCGATATTGCCGAGGCGGTCAACCGCACGCTGGCGGACTGGTCGCTACCGCGTGTCGAGGAATCGGTCATCCGCGGTTGGATCGGCGACGGCGCGCGCGCGTTGGTGACCAGCGCATTCGAACATGCCGGCAAGCGCATCGATCTGGACGAAGTGATGCCGGGCTTCATGGTCCACTACGCCGAGTGCCTGTTGCTTTACCCCACGGTCTATCCGGGTGTGGTCGACACTTTGAAGGCGCTGCGCGTTGAAGGCATCGCGGTGGCGGTCTGCACCAACAAGCCCGAACGCTTCGTACGCCCGCTGCTGGATGCCCTGGATCTAGGCCAATATTTCGAGTGCATCGTCGGCGGCGATTCGCTGCCCGAGCGCAAGCCCAGCGCGGTGCCGCTGTTGCATGTAGTCGATCATTTCGGCCTGCAAGTCTCGCAATGCCTGATGGTGGGCGATTCGGCCACCGACGTGGAGACGGCGGTAGCAGCGAACATGCCGATGGCGCTGGTGACCTACGGGTATCTGCGCGGTGTCGATCCGCATTCGGTGCCTGGCGTGAGGGTCATTGACGATATGCGCGAATTGCTGAGGCAGGACTTTGCGGTGCCGGGAATTGAGGCGCGCGCTTTGCCGCTAGTCTAACGGTGCGCCGAGAGCAAATCCTCCCCAACCCTCCTTTTTCAAAAGAGGGAGCTGTTCATGGCGCGTGGCGAATCCAAGGCCGTTTCATCCCTCCTCACAGTGCTTTTTCCTCCCCCTTTGAAAAAGGGGGACTGAGGGGGATTTGCTCTTGCTCTTGCCATCCCGCCGAAAACGCCTCAGATGCAGTTCAGCGCGCCGGCCGATAACGCAGGCTCAACCCATATTCGCGGCCGGGCTGGTTGTACCAGGCGATGGTCTCGTAGTCCCGGTCGAATACGTTGGTCGCACGCGCCTGCAGCGTCCAATCCGTATTCACTGCGTACTCCAGCCGCAGATCCACGGTCCCGTATCCGGCCACACGCACAGTGTTGGCCGCGTCGTCGTAGCGTGCGCTGGCCCCATTGAGCGTGGTGCCGAAACGGAAAGCGCCGAAGCTGCGATCCAGGTCGATGCGACCGGTGCGTGGAGCGCGGCGGGGCAGCAGGTTGTCGTAGTTGGGGTTGTCGGTGCCTTCGGCGGTCAGGCGCGCACGCGCACGTGGATCGGCGTAACTGAGTTGCGTCGACAAGTCCCAGCCGGCGAACGTGGTGGCGAAGGTCAGTTCCGCGCCACGGATGCGCGCTTCGTCGATCTGCACCAGGTTGAAGAAGCTGTCGTAGCCGGTCAGCGCATCGATGCGGGTCTGGAACACGTTGAACGTCCAGTTCCAGTTCGCGGCGTACTGTCCGATACCGAGGTTGAAGCTCTTCGACTCTTCCGGCTCCAGGTCCGGGTTGCCGCCGAACGGAAAATACAGGTCGTTGAAGGTAGGCGCCTTGAAGCCGGTGCCGTAGCTGGCGTTGAGCCTGAAATCGCTGCCCAGCGACATGCCCCAGCCGACGCTGCCGGTGGTGTGGTTGCCGAACTGTTCGTTGTCGTCGTTGCGCACGCTGGCCTGCAGCTGGTGCGCGCCGAAGCGGCCCTGGTATTCGACGAAGGCGCCGGTGTTGTCGCGTTCAGTCACCAGGAAGTCGGTGGTGCTGGTCACTTCGTCCCGCTGCCAATCGCCGCCGGCGGTCAACAGCTGTCCGTCGGCGAACGCGAAATCCGCCTGCAGTGAGGCCGTGTCGCGCTGCGTGTCGAATGTGTTGACATAGCTGCGGATGCCCGCGTCACGGAAGTAGGCATCGGACTTGTCCGCGGTGCGTCCTGCCTGCGCGGTGAGTTTGAAGCGCTCGCCCGGCGTCCAGGTCAGCTTGCTGCCGAGCACGCGCTGCGTGGTTTCGGTTTCGTTGCCGCCGAAGATGCTGCCGTCGTATTCGTTGTCGGCATCGGCGTTGAGGAAATGGCCTTCGACGGTTACATCGTCGGTGATCTCGATGCCGCCGCGCAGCGACACGGAAACGTTGCGATAGCCGTCCTTGTCGGGTTCGTCGGTGAAGCAACCCTGGAAGAGGGGAAAGCCTGCGCCACGGCAGGCATTAATGCCGTCGGTTTCCTGGTACGCGCCGTCGGCGCTGATCCAGCCGCGTTCGCCGCGATTGCTGAAACCGGCGCTGGCCTCGCGCAGGTTGTGGCTGCCCGCGCCAATGCGGAAATGCGGTTCCAAACCCATGCCGCCCGTGCGGGTGAAGATCTGGATCACGCCGCCGATGGCTTCCGAACCGTACAGGCTGGAGCGCGGGCCGCGGATGATTTCGATGCGTTCGATCTGGTCGACGGGCAGGTCCTGGAACATGGTCGTGCCGGCGGTGGCCGAACCGACGCGGATGCCATCGATCAGCACCAGCACATGGTCCGATTCGGCGCCGCGCAGGAACAGCGAAGTCAGCTTGCCGGCACCGCCCTGGTTGGTGAGATTGATGCCCGCGCGGCCTTTCAGCAGCTCCGGTAACGAGCGCGCCTGCGTGCGCTCGATCTCTTCGCGGTCGATCACCTGCGCAGGCAGCAGGCTGTCTTCGATGGCGACATCGGTGCGGGTGCCGGTGACCACGATCTCGTCGAGATCGGTGGCGTCGGCGGCGATCTCCGCACGGGCCATCGAAGGAAGGGCTAGCGCGATGGCGAAAGCAAGGGCGTGGAACGAGGTTGAAACGGAAAGGTGGTGCTGCATGGCGAACTTCTCCACCGCGCACGACCCGTACGCGGAATGGCCTGATGGAGTCGCAAGCAGAGGGATTTGCCAGTTAAGGCGCGCGCGAAGGCCCGCAGCACGGACCGCCGCCGCAATGCCCGCCGCATCGCAACCAGTGAACTCCAGGGCCGGTCTCCGGGCTTGCGAGTTGAAGAGGGCACTCGTGCGAGTGCGGCTTCGGCCGCGGCGCCTTCCCGCACTCGCGTGCAGTGGCTGATGCTCTGGCTGGCTCGCTTACCGTTGCGGGGGCAGCGCCGGACTCGTCGTTCGCGACCTGGGTCGAAACAACTCACCGGCTTCCCGTTTCAACCCGTTGGCGCGTGCCGCAGGGTCACCTTGAAGCGCGCGAAGTGTACGCGATGCGGGACGGGCGGGCATAGCCGCGCGTCGGGTGTACTTGATTCAGTCTTCGCGTTCGCCGCCGTCGTCGCCGTGCGAATCGAACAGATCGAACGCGGGCGAGGCTTGATGATCCTGCTGCTCGTGATCCTGTTGCTCGTGGTGCGTGGTGGTGACTGGCGACGCGGCGGGACGTCCGCGCGGTGCGGGAAGCAGCGCGGCGGCCGCTTCGTATTCGGCCACCAGTATCTGCCGGCGCGCTTCAGGCACTTCCTGCCAGTGGCAGTCGGCCAATGCGCCTTCCAGCGCGTACAGCAGGTTGAGGCTGGGACGGAAGCCGGCGCGCTTGACCCGCATGAAGGCATCGACCGGACCGGCAGCAGCGATGTCTTCTTGGGTCCGCAAGCCCACCTGGCGCAACCAGGCGGCGGATTTGGGGCCGATGTTGCGCATCTTGATCGGCGGCGCGGTCATTTCAGGGCGTCCAGGAAGGCTTGGGCGACGGCTTCCAAGCCCTGCTGGTCTTCCTCGTCGAAGCGGTTGACGCGCGGGCTGTCCAGGTCGAATACGCCGACCAGTTCGCCGTCGTGCACTAACGGCACCACCAATTCGGAGCGCGAGGCCGCATCGCAGGCGATATGGCCGGGGAAAGCTTCCACATCGGCGACGCGCTGGGTCTGGCGGGTACGCGCGGCGGCGCCGCAGACCCCTTTGTCCAGCGCGATGCGGACGCAGGCGGGCAAGCCTTGGAAGGGCCCCACCACCAGCTCAGCGCCGTCGTAGAAATAGAAGCCGACCCAATTGAGATCGGGCAGGGCGTGGTAGACGAGGGCGGCCAGGTTCGCGGCGTTGGCCACGTGGTCGGGCTCGCCCTGGATCAATGCGCGCGCCTGAGCAACGAGCTGCGCATACTGTTCCGGCTTACTGCCGGACAGGGTCTGGGTGGCGAAAGACATGGCCGGATTCTATCCCTTTCATGATGACGGCGTTCCGTGCAGCCATGGTGTGGCTACGCCTGGTGATTAGGCGCACATGCGTAACCTAAATCATGCAAAAGTAAACGGGATTCGACGCGAGCAACGGCCACGATTTCCAAGATGAAGCATTTCTACGTCACCGGAACCGACACCGGCATAGGCAAGACCATCGCGTCTACCGCGTTACTACACGCGTTGCGATCGGGCGGGCTGCGTGCGGTCGGCATGAAGCCGGTGGCCAGCGGTTGCGTGTGGACAGATACCGGCTGGCACAACGAGGATGCATTGGCGTTGCTGGAAGCCAGCGATCCGCGCCCGGACTACGCCGACCTCAATCCCTATGCGTTGCCTTCGCCGCTGGCGCCGGAAATCGCCGCACGTGAGGCCGGGGTGGAAATCGAATTGGGGAAGATCGTTTCCGCATTCGAACGCTTGCAGGCCCTGGCCGATGCGGTGGTGGTGGAGGGTGTCGGAGGTTGGTCGGCGCCGTTGTCCGCCACGCTGGATCAGGTCGACGTGGCGCGCAGCTTGCGCCTGCCGGTGGTGATGGTGGTGGGCATGCGCCTTGGCTGTCTCAATCACGCGCGACTGACGGCGCGTGCGATCGCGGACGACGGTTGCGAGTTGGTGGGCTGGATCGCCAACCACGTGGATCCCGAGATGGCGCGGCAGGACGAGAATTTCGAAATGCTCAAACTACGCCTGCCCTCGCCGTGCTGGGGGCGACTTCCCTACAGCCCTTCGCCGGATGCCCGAGTTCTCTCGCGATTGTTGAAACCAGGGCAATAAAAAACCCGGCAGCGTGGGGGCTGCCGGGTCGGTTGCGCGGAGGGAGGGGCCCGCGCAATAAAACGACGAGGTGTTGCGGATCGCTTACTTGGCTTACTTGCCCTTGACGGCCTTGGTCGCCTTGGCAACAGTCGCCTGCGCGGTTTCGCTGGCGGCTTCGAACTGGCTCTTGGCCAGCTGGCCGAGGGCTTCGTTGGTCTTCAAGGTCAGGCCGATCACTTCCTGGCCAGCAGCGGCGAAGCGCTCGGCGTTTTCCTTGGCGATCTGCAGGCCCTTCGGCCACACGGTCTTGTAGGCTTCGACATCGCGGATTTCCGACAGTTCACCGAAGAACGCGGTAGTGGCTTCGACGTTCTTCTCGAAGGTCTTCAGCTGCACGCCGAACACGGTCTCGGCATTTTCCAGGGCCAGACGGTTGGCGCGCGAAGCGGCGGCGGCGAACTGGTGGGTGAAGGTGGTGAACTGCTCGTTGATCTGTGCGGACATGGTGATGTCTCCTGAAAGGGGTTTTACCGACTTGTTGCGGTGCAGCATACGCAGACCTTTGTTGCAATGCAACAACATGCGTATGGTCAGCCGACGAACGGTCAGGGTCCGTTTAAAATCAAACGCTTGTATGGGCCCGACAGGGCGTGGGAGCGGCGTCCCGCCGCGAGCTCTTACCTAGTGCAGGTCGACAACGCGTGATTGCCTGGAAGGGAAAGCTCGCGGCGGGATGCCGTTCGCACGCCATGATGTGCCACCGGCTCAGCCGCGGTAGCGGCAGCCCGAGGTGCAGGTCTCGTGGACCACGATCTCGCTCAGCGCAGGCAATGCGGGCTTGAGCCGCTCCCAGACCCAGATCGCCAGCCGTTCGCTGGTCGGGTTGTCCAGACCTTCGATGTCGTTGAGGTAGTGATGGTCCAGCTGGTCGTACAGCGGCTGGAACGCGGCCTTGATGTCGCCGAAGTCCATCACCCAGCCCGTTTCCGGACCCGGCTCACCCGCCACGCGTACTTCTATGCGGAACGAGTGCCCATGCAGGCGCGCGCACTTGTGGCCGGGCGGCACATTGGGAAGGCGGTGCGCGGCTTCCAGGGTGAAGATTTTGAAGATGTCCATGAGGTGGCATTGTAGGGCGGAGGATGGGGCAGCGAAGGCGAACCGTCGGCAATAAATTCCAAAGAAGCTGAAGCCGTCGGCATTGAATTTCAAAGGGTCGTCGTCCCGGCGAATGCCGGGATCCAAGCGCGCCCGCCGCTATCCGAACGCAGAAACGCCTTCTCGCCGATAGTTGGGTTCCGGCATTTGCCGGGATGACGTTTCCTATTTTTTTAACTTTGTCGGCGGGACACAGCGTCGTGACACAAAAAAGCCGACCCGAAGGCCGGCTTTCCATGCGACTGCTATCGGCCATCAACGCGCCGGACGCGCGCCCTGACGATAGGGGTTCGGACTACGTGCGCCATCCCGCTGCCCACCACCTGGATTGCCAGCAGTGCGTTGCTTCGGACCGGCATGCGCGTGACGCGGCGCATCCGAATGCGGGCGACGCGCGGTGTTGGCCCGACGTGGGGCGTTGTTGCCGCCCGGACGCTCGTTGGGCGGATTGTCGTTGCCCCAGCGAATCGGACGCATCGGCTCGAAGCCGGGCACGTCGCGTATTTCCACGTCGCGCTTGAGCATGCGGGTGATCGCACGCAGCAACTTGGCTTCATCCTGCGCCACCAGCGAGATCGCCTCGCCCTGCGAACCGTTGCGACCGGTGCGGCCGATACGGTGCACGTAATCTTCGGCGACCATCGGCAGGTCGAAGTTGATCACAGTCGGCAGCTGGTCGATATCGATGCCGCGCGCGGCGATGTCGGTGGCGACCAGTACGTTGATGCGGCCGGCCTTGAAGTCCTTCAATGCGCGGATGCGGGCGCCCTGGCTCTTGTTGCCGTGGATCGCCGCGGCCTTGATGCCGGACTGCTCCAGGTACTTGGTCAGCTTGTCGCAGCCATGCTTGGTGCGGCCGAACACCAGGGTCTGCTTGCGCGAATCGGCAGCCAGGATGTGCAGCAGCAGCTCGCGCTTGCGGGTGCCGTCGACCGGATGCACGCGGTGGCTGATGGTCTCGGCCACGGTGTTGCTGGGGGTGACCTGGATTTGCTTCGGCTCGTGCATGAACTCCATCGCCAGCTGCTTGATGCTGTCGACGAAGGTCGCCGAGAACAGCAGCGTCTGCCGGTTCTGCTTGGGCAGCTTGGTGAGGATGCGCTTGATCGCCGGCAGGAAACCCATGTCGAGCATGCGGTCGGCTTCGTCCAGGACCAGGATCTCGATGCCCGACAGGTCCACGTTGCGGCGGTCCATATGGTCGATCAGGCGGCCCGGGGTCGCCACGATCAGATCCACGCCACGGCGCAGCGCGTCCTGCTGCGGGCCCATGCCGGCGCCGCCGTAGATGGTGGTGCTGGGGATGCGCAGGTATTTGCTGTAGTCGCGCAGGCTGTCGTGCACCTGCACGGCCAGCTCGCGGGTCGGGGCCAGGATCAGCGCGCGCGGCTTGCGCTGGCCGTTGACGGCCTGCGGCGAGGTGCCCAGGTGCTGCAACAGCGGCAGGCCGAACGCGGCGGTCTTGCCGGTGCCGGTCTGCGCGCCGGCCATCAGGTCGTGGCCGGCCAGGGCTAGCGGAATGGCCTGGGTCTGGATGGGGGTGGGGATGTCGTAACCCTGTTCTTTCAGGGCACGCAGCAGGAAGGGCGAAAGCCCGAGGTTTTCAAAAGACATTCGATGAAGCTCCAGTATTTCGACCGCAACGAC
>Ga0307513_10002044_pt1 | contig 28391 bp, 16 predicted proteins | sample 15_EM_MG_FD_202174 | JGI IMG/M metagenome (GOLD analysis project Ga0307513, IMG submission 202174) | Populus trichocarpa ectomycorrhiza microbial communities from riparian zone in the Pacific Northwest, United States - 15_EM | ecosystem: Host-associated > Plants > Roots > Unclassified | place... | reverse complement strand
CCAAAGAAAGAAACAAAACTCAGCCTCTACCAGTGCTACATGACCATTCCATACCCGGAATCCTAAATATAAACTTCCAGCAAAGCAAACTAAACATAGCAATACGATAGCATAGCCTATCTGACTCCGAGACAGTGGCGGAGCTGAAATCAAATCAAATAAACCAAATATAAATCAACTAAACATAGGAGATCCTGCACTGCCCGCTCCTGTGTACCGTTACCGGAACATGTACACATGTTACAGTACTAAAAGGGAGAGATATCAACTCTGTCAATACTGGTCAGATAGAGACAGACTTTATACCATTGAGTAGCTGGCATCGGGCCCATCCATCTCCATAAATCGTTCATAGAATTGGATATGTGGTTGTAGAGGAATCAGCTATTGAAGATGGGGATCGCCAGGGTACTAAGAGGGAGAGATATCAACTCTATCAATACTGGTCGGATAGACACATACTTTATACCATCGTTTCACAGGTATTGTGCCTATCTATCCCCATTATACATTTATCAGATTGGAGAGGTGGCTGCTGAGTAATCAGCTATTGAAAATAGGCATCCCCCAGGTACTAAGTCTGAGGGATATCAACTCTGGCAATACTGCCTAGATAGAGACATACTTTATCAAGACTGATCTGACAGATATATCCTTTATACTCTTCCGAGCCTCCCATTCAGTTTTCAACTTGTAGCTCTTCTTACCCTCATTGAATCAGTGATTGTTCCTTGAACACCCATTGAGTTCTACTACTCTCCGATATCCTTCATAGACTTTAGATAACTCTTAGCCAACTATGTTATTAGTCTCACCTTCTATCTTACTATTTCACTAGTATCGGGTCTCAAGTCTCCACCATAGTACCTATATTACTAAACCCTAATTGTATAATTTCCTATATTTTATATATTATATTTCAAAACTAAACATAAATTACCATATATCCGAAATACAACTTAATATGTTAAAATTCCCTTATTCCTCCTTGTCTAATAGTAGTAAATCTTTATATACAATATTTGTAGTAACTCCTCTCTCATTTTCGGAATTAAAAAAGGACCGAATATGAGCACGATGTCTAACTCTTGAAATACTGGTATATAGTTGCCCATGGGTGAAAGGGGCGACTCGCAAGTCAATAACAGCACGATCCAAAGTCAAACCCTGACAGCTATTAAATGTAGTTGCATATGCTAACCTAAGAGGAAATTGTTTTCGTTGCATTGTCCAAGAACAAAACCGGGGTTGAAATTCAAACATAATTCTCGGAAGATGGTATATTTTCCCATTAGCTCTCTTCGTTGCTTCTACCCCCACTAACTCTACTTCTATAACATTTTCCAGCAGTTTCTTGATTACTACTCTGGCATTCTTAACCAAGCCTTCCTCCAACGACAGGTTTCGCATCAATACACAAATTGCCGACTCTTTCAAGCAAAGTTCATGTGGTGGTACTCCAGGTTCATGGATTTCATGAAGGAATTCAGGTGTTGAAATCTGACCCCTTAGAGTTGTGTTTGAGAATTGATTTTCTCCTTCCACACGGATACTCTCTTCATCTGAGTCCTTTATACTATCATAGCTGAAGTATTTATGTTCTATATTTATTATATTTACGTTAGCCTTATTACTCGACTTGATTATTATCAAATATATAAACTATTTGACAGCTAAATCTGGTAATTTAGGGGCAAAAGGAATATTGAAAAGGCTTACCTGAGACAAAGGGAATCTTCTCCAGCATCTCGAGATTGAATTCATCAACATACTCATTTAAGGGACTTAAAAATGACCTTTGACAAACATCAAATGGGGTGTGAAGTATGGAGTCAGGAAACAGAAAGTCTGCAATTTCTTCATAAGAATGAATTCTATCGATGAAGGGTAACTCAATGGGAGAGTGATTGGAAAAGTCTTCGCCAATTGAATCGACCCATTCTGAATATGCAGGATCTTGAGCATTGCGAACAGGTTGATATAGGCGAAGTATTTGAAACTGGTTCCAAAGCAGCGATGATCGTACTGAAGCATCAAGAGATGCTGTCGGTCCTCCATTTCTTACAACTGGAGCAACCTGCCTAAAGTCACCAAGGCCAACAACAATCTTTCCACCAAATGGCTTAGTATTTCCCATTAAAAGCTGTAGAAGTGCATTGGTGCATTCCACTGCTGCCCGATTTGACATAGGCATTTCTTCCCAGAATATAATTTCCACCTCACGCAGAAATTGGGCATGATCAGAATGTAGACCAATTCGGGATTGCAGTTCCATATGGTTCTGTTTATACTCAGTTTTAATATTAGCTTGAACAAACATTTGTAATATTTGAAATCATAGCATATAATAGTTATATACTAATGGTTTTAAATCATTTGTTGATATAGTGGCTTTGATAAATAAATTCAAAATATTTAGTTTTTAATCAAAAAACTAGACCAGTATCCAAAAGTAATAGAAGAGCAAACTTTTATTAAATGAGTATCTTACCTCAGTAACTGGAATGCCAAATGCAGAATGTGCTGTTCGTCCTCTTTCATATTGAGTAACACTCAATGCAGTAGAGCCAACAACTAGAACAATATGACCCTCACAGCGAAGTCTATTGACAATAACATTTGCTGTATAACTCTTGCCCCGGCCAGCCTTGCCTTCAATAAAAAAGCAAGTCTTGATTCGATCAGTTGATGGTGTATAGAAGGATTCTAAAACTTGGTAGTACACATCGAGTTGCTCATTCGAGAGTGATAGTTGATCCTGTTGGTATTTCTCAAGAAGATTGACATACTGAGTTGCACAGCTAGCCTGCTCGAGTTGCAGTAATGATGATTGCTCATCTGGTTGGGGTAGACCAAAATCAGCTAATCTTGAACCTTGAGTACTCAAGTATCTTGCAAGATCATGTAGAGCCAAATTGGTAGCAACTTCAGCACTAGTATACTGGTCTAGGTAGTCGGCCATTAGCTGCTCTTGATGGCGATCGAAGAGTGTAATTGCATTTGTAGGAAAATACAACAGCAACTGGCAGAAGAGAAATCGGAGCTGGTGAGGGGAGGCGTAATTCTCGATAGCTTCAGCCAAGGCCAGGTGTGCCTCATTTGAGTTTTGAAAGAGACCTAGTGCAGCAGCAGCTTCTTGAAAGGTTGTGTGAGTCGTATTTCCCACTAATCGCAGACATTCAAAACTGTAGGCAGGCTTATGCAAAAGTAATGCGCGAAGGTAAAAGAGTTCCCCAGTCCGAGGAGGAACAGTCCGAATCCTGGCAACCACCTCACCACGAGATCGTGCTCGAATGATTTGTTGAGGAAATGGTTGATCAGGTATTTCTAAAAGATCATCTGGTCGAATATGGGCTGAAGCTCGAGAGGCATCTGAGGCGATTGGGTACAAACAATATTTTTCATAATATTCTGTATAGAGAAGGGTTTCGAGGGAAGGAATTCGTGATCTGGCGAAATAGCGCAGAAGTGTTGTTGCTGCCGATTGACCATTATTTGTCCGATACATTTGAGAAAGATTCTGGTTCGGGAGATGAATAGATAATACTTTGACGGCAGGTTCCTTTCTAGATATATTGTATTCAAGAATTCGCCATGCTGCTTCGGAGGCCGACAAATATCTGGCATCGATATAATCAGCTGTTTCGTCGTGAAATTCGTCCGATGAAATGTTGAATAGTGTCCGATCAGGTCCTTTAAACAGGTACTTATACAAATACATGAAAATATTAACAGTAAAACAAATATCAACATTAACATGACAATCTAGTAACTTGCTCAGAAATGGCATATATGATACAACATAACGATCCTCATCCATAATCCGCTTATAACATACACGACCATGATTGTTGAGGGTGGTTGAAGGCTGTAGGTCTTTAGGAAACCCCCATATACACGATTCATTGCGATTACATCTGCTGTAAGATGCTGAGAGATGGGTCTTAGGATGACAATTAAAGCGAGTAATGATTTGATACAATTCTGGATCTTCTATCGGATCAGGTAATCGTGCAGAAAGAAGCTGGTCAATCTTCTCGAAGGGCAATTCAGGATATGTCTAAATATTGAATATATATTAGCTTTTAAAATATTTGATATATTCAACTATACGAAAGCTGTATATTATAGTTAAATCAAGAAAAGAAATAGATTTTAATATACCTTAATAACGAGATGTGCATGTGGAAGACCTCTTTTTTGGAATTCAATAACCCGAATAAGGTATACAATTTTTCCAAAATATTTTCAAATTGCTTTAATAGCCATTTCCAATCTTGCTTTAAAGCTACGACAAACAACTACAGGAATATCTGAAGCAGTTTGACCTGGGGCAAGCCTGGCCTTAATCTCGGGCCAATTCGGATTTGTTGTAATCGTGATGAAAAATGATGGTTTACCTTTAGCACGACAGAGAGCTAAGGAATCGGCTACTTCAGAGGCTGCCCAAGCTCGGGAACCCAGAAAGGAAGCTGGCAGAACAATTCCCCGATTTGAAAATGGTTCTAAATGACTTTGTTGATTCAAGTTGTAGGAATCTAAATGCCGAAATTCCTCAATTTGGTTCATTTGCTGTTGTAAAGCTCGTCGGATATATGATAAACGTTCATCTTCAACTCGGGAATACATATCTACTAAGTACTCTCCTGTCACTCGACCAAATTGCCGAAACCGGTTCTCAGTTGTTAAAAGTCCCCTATACCATCGGATTTGACTCATTGGGGTTTCAGGTGACCAGCCTAAAGTACCTTGAGGGAAGAATATTGGGTATTGCAAAGGTTCGTAAAAAGGTGAAAGAATATCGATTTGTTGCCGTGTTAAACTTCCATTATACTGGATTAGTATCTTTCGAGGGTTAGCTTGATGAAGATTATTACTATGAATAAGTGCTGCAATATCACCACCAGTTGAGGTAGATCGGAGTTCGAGAGCAAGAGTCTGGGTTGTTGAGGAATCGAGGGAGTGTCGGAGCTTGTGAATAAAGGGATTTAGAGTAGCTAGTTCATGGTGAAATTTAGCTACCAACTCAGGAACAATTCCTCGTTGAGCAGCTTCTCTACTATGTCCTTGCTCGTCATACAGAAACCATCTTAATGATTGACTTCCCTGACTAATATCATGTAACTGATGGTAAACCCGACCAGTTATCGCCACATTAGAAGGAGTTGGTAGTTGTTGAAATCCTCCAGTTACTCCGATTGATGTAAATGCAAAGAGGTTGTTTAAACAACGTGATTGGGATCCTAGTCAGAGCTGAGTCCCCTCGATGGTTTCGGCAAGTTCTGGTGAATAAGGTGGTAAAGGAGGGACGATATATTTTCCTTTCGTGCAGCACCAACCATTGGCCTCTGTTGCTAGGAGATCAGCTCCACACCAGGAGCAAGTATGGCTCCAATTGTTCGTTAATTGCTGAATCGTAAGGATTGGTAATTGATCCCACCATTCTGATCCTAATAAATCCTTTGTTTTTAGCTTTAATCACAGAAGAATAGGTTAAGAAAATAGAAATACTATTATTAAATGTATTTCATAGCTTATAATAGAAATGCTTACTCAGAGGCGGCTGTGGAGAAATAGGATTTTCTTGAGGAGGCTGGTTGTTTTGAAGATTATAGAGCCTCTGTCTTCGTCGGGCAATAAGTGCCTGGTTTGCCTCAGCAATCTCAGCTCGTGTTCGTTTAGTCCTCGTAGGTGGCATTATGTTAACTTGAGGGAGTTAGGTACTCTCTAGCTATCATAATATAGAGTTAGTTACTGTCCTAAGTGGAGCGATAATAAATGGGTAACTGGGTACCTGTATGTACAGTCTACTTAAAGGTGAGAGAATTCTCTGAATTTTAAAGTAAGTAGAAATCGAGCAGGAGTAACATCAGGTCCCAATTCTAACTTGAGAAAAAGTGGGCCTGGCTCTCCTTTTATATATTTCACCTTCTTAATAAAACTAATAATACAACTTGCATAATAGTTACTGCAATATTCAAGAACTTTGCTACACAAATTATATATTGTTATAGAAGCTAAATGAAGAAGCCCTGCACCCGTAATTGTAATAGATTCAAATATTGTACCAAATCTTTAAATAAAAACATATTATTGCTTTAAATATTATATAATAGGAAATATTATTTATTAACATAAAATAAAAGGTATAAGCTAAGAAGGTAATTATAATGATTCAGAAACCTGTAGAATTTTAGGATAAAAGCACGATAAGAGATTCACTTAATGTAAAAAGCTTGAACATATATGCAGCCAATTAAGAAAACCATTAAAGAGAAAAGCTTAGCCAAGGGTAAATTAACTTGAAGGATAACAAATGAAAAGGATTAGATGTAGTATGTTAAAATTATATAAGAAGAGGAAAGGAAAATTAAAAATAAGAAAAATCATTATTAATAATATGAAATTATTGTATAACTAATCAAGGAATCTTGAATTATGTTTTCGGGTCCGAGCTGATCGTCGTGGAGGTTCATCGGGAAGTAGTGGTTGAGTTGAAGGAATATACTCGTTATCAGATATGACTGCAGCCTGCAGCACAGGTGGTTCAGATTGGCAGGAAGACTCTGGAGTTGGTGCTTGAGGATTGTTGCGAGAGGGATTTGGAGGTGAGTAAAGATCGTCATCCGAGTAATTGATAGTACTAAAGGCTTCTGTATGTGATCGCTTTGGTAATGGAGAAAGGTTGGGGTTGTCATTGGTCGGCAGCAGTGAAGAATTAGGCTGGTATCGGGAGGAAGAGGTAATATCCTTCAAAGTTGCATGTTCGGCGATAGGGCTTTGCTGGATCATCCGAGATTTGGATCGTGCAGTCCACCCTTTTGGTTGAAGGGATTGAGAAGAGTCAGTTGTTATTCCCTTCTTAGCCAGTTGACTATCATTCTTCATACTACCTAGTATTGTGGACTTTTCCAATTTTGGGTGAGAACCAAATACAGTCAAGTCCTCAATTCGGCAACATAAATATTGAAACCGAGTATCTTTATGTTTAAACCTTCCAACCAGTCTGCCCTGTATCTGAACCAAGTCATCATTATCGGGAAGCTTGAACTTTTGCCAGCGAGGATGGTCTTTTAGAAAGCATCGAATGGTAAAGGTCTTTCGTGTTCTCGATTCCGAATCATAAAATCCAGTTCGTATATCAAAGCTTCGCCAGCCTATGATTTCTGAATACCCAGTAACCAGGGAAGCTTTATGGCTTTGCACAGCCTTTCCGACAACAAATAAATTTGCTGGTACCATGGGTGGTGCATGATTATCGAACTCGGGCTCTGTTGGATTTCCTGGAAATCTTTTCTCTTCAATTAGCCAAATAGTTTTTAAATGAGTTCAGACTTAGAATCCAATATATTATATTATTTAATATCTTTTTAAAAAAGTAAAAACATAAACCACTTACTCGTGCCAAGGTTGCTGCGCAACCCCCAGATGTTCGCAGGCTCACAACCTGGGGCACTCTAAAGAGTGCCTTACAGCTCAATGCAACTTTACAGCTCAATGCAAGTTGTGGCTTAGCTAGTAATTTTATGACTCATAATACCTTTGTGACTCAGCATAACTTAGTTACTAAGTAAAACTTTCTAGCTTAACTTAGAATATTTTTTTTAACATTTATACAAAATAGTATTCTAATTTATATTAATTTTGGCAACCTTCGATGATTGTAAAATAGGTATCATAGTCTTTGATAATGACAAGTGAAGCTTTTATTTTCATTATTTGTATTAAGCCTCAAAGTTTTGCTTAGTCACAAAGTTTTTGCTGAGTCACAAAGCAATTCTGAGTCACAAAGGGATTATGAGTCATAAAATTACTAGCTAAGCCACAACTTGCATTGAGCTGTAAAGTTGCATTGAGCTGTAAGGCACTCTTTAGAGTGCGCCAGGTTGTGAGCCTGCGAACATCCTGGGGTTGCGCAGCAACCTTGGCACGAGTACTCGTTTATATTCGTCACTGTAATTTTAATACCAATTGAACCTCCAAAATCACAAAAAGATCCAGTGCATACTCCAACTGAACCTTCAGTAGGCTCCTGAAGCAAATCACCAATATTGCAAATCAATTGACATGGAAGTTCATCCACATCAACTATCTCTTGCGATAAAGAAAACTGAAAGTCAATGCAACTTAGAGAGGAGGTAAAAATCTTACGAAAGTTGGTTTTACTATTCCTCTGAGTAAATTCCATCAAACAGGAAATATAGGCTGTTGTATTATCTCGGTAATTAAAACTCATAAGGATTTAAGAGTAAAGAACCTGTTTGGGGTTGAAGGAGTAAAAAAGAAATATATTGTTGAGAAGAAGTTATAAGCAAGAAGACCCAGTTACCAAATCTGGAAGTGACTCGTAGTTTGTATTAAGCGCTCTTGAATACCAACCTGGGGAAACTAGTAATCTACATATAACAGTGGGAATTACAGCCATCTATATATATTACCATGTAGTAGTATCATAAATCATATTCAAAGAATAATAATCTTAGTATGATATCATCAATCTTATCATGCCCTTGGTCCATTTGTACAGTACTTAATAGTATTAGGATACAATTGCTATTCCCAAATATTACGAATAGTAGTACACTATTACTTACCTCTTTGTAAAGTCAACTATACTATTATGATATCATTGACAGCTTCTTTAAAGCTAATAGCAATATTGTAGCATTATTGACTAAGTTATAGGGTATGTAATAGTGTACATTGAATAGAGATTAATTATATTTTAGATAACTCAGATATGATAATACGATACTTTGAATGCAAGTCAATGATATCATATATGGCCCAGATACCAATGTACAATAGAGAAACAGAGGTTAATGATATCATAGCTAGATCAAAAGTGATATGACATTGCTGAGAGGTTATTAATACTATCATGATACCGCGGTACGTTGCGTGAGCTTAAATTCACTGGTACCAAAATGCTACAATTGGCTTTACAAAGAGGCCAATGATCATTGAATACAATTCTTAGTAATAGTACAATAAGATTATAGTATTAGAATACTATGTTTATTACTAAAATCCGTGAATCCTGGTTGGGTAAAAGATTTCAAAGGTTGATCAAAAGTGGCATGACTTTTGAAAAAGGTCTACCGCATCATAATAGTACAATTGACTTTACAAAGAGATCAATGATCACTTAATACAATTTTTAGTAATAGTATAATAAGCTTAGAGTCTGAGAATCCTATAACTACCTGAACAACTTCGTAAGAAGACTAATATCTGTCATACTATTATATCTGAGTCATCTATCATATGATGAACTTCTATTCAAGATATCTTACTATGATATTCAAGTCATATATGGTATCTTTGACCTTTATTCAAAGAATTATACTATCATATTCAAGCCATCCATGATATCATTACTTCTTTCCAAAAAGTGATATCACTTTTAACCTACCTGTTAATATCTTAACCAATCAGGACCCTGGGATTTAGCTGATACCTAACCCTCAAAAGCAGCTCAAGCTCTCGGCCAATCAGAAGGCTTTAAAGTGACAGAGGTCTAAAAGTATCTCCTTATATTTTATTGAAAGGCCTTTCGTGTAGGGCCCAGCGGCCCCAGCCTAGTTCGGCAGTCCCCCGAGTAATTTGCCCTACACAGGACCAAGGCTAGCTGTCCCGTCCCGTCCCGTCTTCTTGGTATTATCCCCGCCGTCCCTACGGGGCCCCTAGACGGTTCGGAACACTGCTCAGATGACCATTGGCCAGCTGTAGGTCTACCAGTTCAGAGTCCATATCGTGAACGGCGCCTGGCGAACTGGTATATCTCCACGGAATCCGCTATGAGGGAGCTTAAGAAACTCATTAGTCATGAACTGTTTAAACACTATACCTCTTTGGCGCAAAATAACTAGCCAACCTTACTGTGACAAAGGGGAAGGTAAGGCTCGGCTGGGAAGTTCCAGTACTATCAGACACACCGCAACTTGATAGGATGTAAGAGCACAAGCACCATTTCCAACAAAACTTAAGACTTGTCTATCACAGCCCTCACCCGAATTCACCCTCCCTGCTCCTTTTGAAATATACGAGATATTCAAGCGCTATACTGGAAACTGAGAAAAATCCTTGGTCGATGTACCGCTATCAATCGAGATCGTTGTGCAAAGAATGAATAAACGATATGAGAACGAGGACTTATATTCAGTGACCTATTCTGATAACCGTGGGATGAGGGAGTCGTTTAAATACAAAAATCAATGCTACATATTTCTCCCGTGGTCATCACGCCATTTTCTTACTTTCGCCAGCCACTGCCTTATCTCTTCTGGCACCCTCATGTCTTGACTGCTTTCAGACATCATTACATCATACATGCGCTCACGACTCCAGTGACACATCCGACATCCTTCCAGCACATTCCACGAGAGCGATAAGACCTGGGTAGTAGGAATGATTGCCGATAGCCAGCAATGGTGTGATTGCCGGTGGTTAACAACAGAAACTTGGGAGAGTGAGAGATGCTACTTAAATAACATTCTATCTGAGGAGCTGGAGGGCCGACTATTTACGCTGCGAAATAGGACATGTATCCACAGTAGAAAAGAAATTTCAGGCAGCAATATGGAAGACAAGAGCAAACATATGAGAACCGAATTTCATATATGATTGATCGATCAAGTGACCAGATGAAAGAAAACGCAAACCAAATGAGTTGAACTCTGACAACATTTGAGCGGAATTAAGACAGACGGGGAAGTGTTGTGGTACTCGAATATTTAGAAAGTGCATATCCAAAAGTATAATTTCAACAGCTCACCAAATACACCTGTAGCTAATCCCACAGTGCCGGTAAAGCCTATAAGCAACCGGTTGTAATGTACTAGTAATCTACCCGGACCTCATGACGTTGCGATTACATCCAGGCCATCCACTTGCTACGTGTCTGATAGTACAGGAGACGATGTTAAGTACTGTATATAAGAGCCACGCTTCCCCCTCCATCTCCCCATCATCCCAACTCCACCAAACTCCAATTACCCCAACACCACCAATCCACAATACCACAAGGGTTTCCTGGCTCAACCTGACTCCAACATCCTTTATCCCTCCATGACCGTCATAGCAAAACGCCGGTGTGTAGACGCCCCCCGCCCCGCCCCCCATTCATTTAGAGAACAGGGTTGAGAGTTTAGGCCCGGGTTCACCAGCGATTACAACATACACATAATGTTCCTGAACTCACAGGCGGCGAAGACGAAGGACTCCTCCATACATACGCCGTTAGGTATCAACGGTGAGCCGATACCTAATTTTCCTAAGGCAGCTGCAGCCATTTGGGAACTAGATGGTAAGTGAAACTTACTGAATACAATACCAGAATTAATACTAACTAATAGGTGCTAGATCCATGTGCTGATTCCCTGCTCCAAGCCATGGGAGTGCCGGAAGACGGCACACTGCTCGCCAAAAAGGAAAGGATCCTTTGTTACATTGGGGTGAAGAGATTTTCCGAACTTCCGTTGTAACGGGGAGGAATCGGGCTCCTTTCTTCCTTTAGACATCCACAAGAACTTGAATGATGGACCATGTGCCAGGCAGTCCAAGGTCTCCTTCCCTCAATATACGTTGCAAACCCCACAAAGAAACCTGCTCTCCAAGACAAATAGGGGAGGGGGGTGGAACGTCACAGCCCACCACGGTAGGAGTTGTAACTCTGTTGTTAGCACATGGCCTAATTATTTGAGTAAGGATTTTTGTCTAGGAACATGTATCATAAATTCAATTTGACCGAATGAATATTATTATGATAATAATATGATATTATAATATTATGTACTATCTCAAGATTTGGAGCTTTTACCTTAGGGTTTAGGTCAACAGAAATCTTTTAGAAAGAATATGATACCGGTAATAAGTTTGCTCCAGCCCATGGGCCCAGTGGGCCAGGCCCGGCCGGGCCCATGGAAAGCACTGCGGAAAACCCAGCAAAAAGACACTCATTTAGCCCTCAGTTAAGATAAATAAAAGAGAAATACAATGACCTTACTGGAGGAAAAACCCCGGCGTCCTAACAGGGTTCCCGATTGTTCCGGTTTGTACGGTAAACTGCTTCACCACCTCAGTTCTACCAAATGTCATGGTCCCCGGGCAGCCGGTGTAAGATGGTGAGAATTTCCCTAATATACTACTGTGAATAAAAGTGTTACTTGAAATTCACTCCCGCTTTTTGGGTCACCGGGTCTCACTCGAGTTGTTCCTCTTCCCGCTGAAAAAAGGGTTGACGATAGCCCTTGTCGTATCGAACGGAAACTCGAGCATCGGCGGAACAATCCCACGGATAACAGTATGCCAGCACTTTGGCACGGTGTGTACAAACGCTGGGATATTTCGCTCGTGCAATCGTCCTAGTATCTGATCGAGGTGCGCACCGCCGAGATAGTGCCCGTCGTGGTTAGTAAAGAGGCCGACGCCGGCGAAATTGAATCTGTCGATGCAGTAGTCTATTTCTACTAATGCTGCTTCGACATTGGGTAATGGGAGGAGGTAGAATGCGAATAGGATTGTGGAAGTCGAGATTGTTTGGTGCCCAAAGTCCTGTTAGTAAATGAAGACAAAAAGGAAATCAAGGTAAAGGAAGAAAGATACCTAGGAAATGACATGACCCGGTTAGAAGCAAAAAAAAAACAAGTTGACGATAGGAAACCAGTTTTTAACAGTTTTTTTTCTTTTCAAGCTGCGTTACAGGACAGGCACAGCAGAGGCGGGTAGCACTGCTAAGTACCGGTACAGGATACGAGGTGGATTTTTCTCATGACCTTTCCACCCCTCTACCCCTCTACCCCTTCACCCCTCCACCCCTCCAACCATCGACTCCTCCACCCATCCAACTCTCTAAAATTCCTACAAACCTCATCTAAGCCAGAATGGACTCTGCCAGAAATCTAGCCGGCAACATCCAACCTTCCAACCCCCACCAGATTGCCGACGTCTTTGATCAACTTAAAAACCATGTGGTCTCCCTAAGAGTCGACCTCAACCGCGTCGAGGGGAAGATAGCAAATATGGACAACTCCAACAAAAATGATGATCAAGCAATTAAAGCTAAGCTATCCGAGAAGGATCAAACCATCCAACAGATCCTTGCCCGCATGGATTTAATTGAACTGGAGATTCAACGCTCGTATGCTAACCTCCCCCATATAGTCACAGGGTTGAGGTGAGTGCTAATTTGGGTATGAATTAAACAGGAACACAACCCAGCTCGCACATTTTTACAATCGCGGTGTTGTTCGTGATGATGCCCTGTTGATGCCCATCAGTGGTGTTGGGGGTGTTGATGTCCCTGGTTTTCCTGAAACCCTCGGGGACTTCAAAAACCTAGACGGTAGGTGAAGCTCACCCAATATGACAATTGGGTGTCAGCTAACTAAGGGTGGTAGATGCCACCGTTAATTCCCTTATCGAAGAATTGGGAGTGGTGATCGAACCCGGGAGTAACATGGCGACAAAGAGGATGGCCATGCGCTACCACCTTGGAATTCCTCACCAATGATTGCAGTGAGGGATGGTGCTTGTAGAAGCTTTTTCCCTTTTTTCTTTAGCAAATCTGAATAGATTTCAAATTCAAACTCTCAAATAACTGTTCCGGTGATTCTAACCCAGATGGCCTCGACCTGTCTAATCTAGTCTAGTGATCCAAACCCAGGACTCCCACTCAAATCCCCCCTCCGCGACAGCCAATATGCAGCAAAAAACAAGAACAGGAAAGGCTTCCTTACAAGAGTGCCCAACTCCCACCTCCAATTCCAGTACAATTTTTACCCCTCCAACCATCATTCAACGAGAACGCGCCGTTGTGCAATAGGGAAAGTTTAATCATATCAAGGAGTGAGAATCCATGACCAGGTGAAACTCCCCCCATCATCCAAACTTGTGAGATGACCTACCAAGTCGATTCAAATTCCCAATACAATTACTGCAACCCCGACTTGGACTTCGCACTTCGCCTTCTTTAAAAGTCCACTGGACGGAAACTGCGCCGGGGGTTCGGTGGTTTTATTGCTCATTACTATCCAAAACCCGGTACCATATCAATGACGGGCCAAGGAGGAGGGAGTTGAAGTTGCAGTAGAAAGTTAAGCATGCTGCGAGGGAAAGCAATCGAGTTTCATAATCACGATATTTCCGCATATCTAGTTTCGGGATGATGTACATTGTTTGGTATTTTGCTAGGCTATGATAATTACCCGCCGAATGGAAGGGAGGTCATGAATATATAGGGCGTGCGCAGCCAAATGAGCTGCCAGGTCACTATCATGTTAATAATCCTTTCACTCCAGTGTCAGAAATTAACGAGCCCTCTACTAGCTCACGCTTCAATGGCTCCGCCTACCAAACCACGAGAAATTTCCCAGGCACAAAACCATCGATTTTTTACCCCCCCCCCCCCCCCCCCCCGATAAATGCCAATGCAATAATGTTACAATAAATCAAACTGAAAACAAACTTAAAGAAACGCTGAAGAAAGAAAAAGGAAAACCAAAAAAGTACACCGCTATGCACCCTGACAATTCCTGACAACACAAACATGTATGAGTCACTGAAACCACCGTCCCCAGCTCAAATCTACTGCTTGAGTATCCCATTGTTGATGAGGATACCCGGGTCTCCAGGTGAAGCGACCTGATCCAAGGCGATCCGGCGGGCCGTAGAGATGATCTTTGCCTTCATCGCGGCGGTGTTGGTCTTAAGGGACGGGTCGAGCCCGAGGTAGTATGCGATGAGACCGGTGACGTCTAGGGATAGTTAGTATGAGTAGAAGATGGAGGATTAAGGAGAGGAAACATACGAGGGCAAGCCATGGAAGTTCCAGAGATGGTATTGATAACATCGTTCGACCCCCCAACCCACGTGCTGGTAACTTGCTCACCAGGCGCATACACACTCACGCACTGACCAAAGTTCGAGAACGTACTCCTCTTGTCGTTAACATTGACCGAGCCAACAGAAATAACGTCACTTCCCAAAGACGCACCGGCCGGAGAAGAATTGCAGGAATCCTGGCTCTCGTTTCCGGCAGCCACAGAGAAGTGGATACCGGCAGCGGAGGCCCGTTTAACGGCTTCATCGAGGGTCTTAGAGCGAGAAGCAGATCCGAGAGACATGGAAGCAACAGACCCGCGGAAGTCAGTCGAGTTCTTGCGTTTGTCGTGGTTGGCGATGACAAAGTCGATCCCCTTGAGGATATCAGAGGAAGAACCCGAGCCATTAGAAAGGACCTTGACGGCAATGACATTAGCGGCCTTTGCAAGGCCAAAGGTAGTTGAGCCGGCAGTTCCAGCGCAGTGGGTCCCGTGGCCCTGGTCGTCGGTCTTCTTACCGTCGAAAGTGAAGCCGAAGGTTGCGCGGCGGTCAAAGTCAATGTGATCGACACTGTTACGCATCAGCTTGTGCTAGTCGATATACAGGGTTGGCAATCATACTTAACGCCCGTGTCAATGACATAGATATCAACATCCTTTCCAAGACTATCGGCAGTCCCATTGAAAGAGTAGCCGCCGAAATCGAAGCTAGAAACGTCTTTGCCCGGTGATACGGCAGTGGACTGAGAAACCCTCTTCAACCCCCAAGTCCCCGGAAGAGTCTCATGAAGCTGGATATCCATTTCAGGTTCAAACATCTTAAACCCAGTCATGGTGTTCAGCTTGCCAACGCAATGACTGGACAGGTTTGCCGAGAACCCCTTGAATGCAGAGTTATCATAAATATATTTCACATCATCCCTCGTCAACTCCATCTCCACGAGCAAATCATCGAGCGTTCTCGGGTCGGCGTCATCAACGATGACATTGTAGCTTCCACCAGATCCAGGAGTCTCGTCTAGGCCGCTGAGAGAGCTGTTGCCTGTGTTACTGGCTGGTTGCGAAACTTTCGGTTGGTTTGGATTTGTGCTTGTAGAGTTCCTAGCACCCCCATCTCTGCCCCCCCCATGACCTCCATGGGGTGCTGCCAACGAAAGGGTAGCGAGTGAGAGGAACGACAGAATTGCAGTTGAAAACTTCATTTTTAGGATAGATTGGTTATTTGGGCGGTGGTCGAACAGTTGCTAGATATGTTCGTATTAAAAAGAATGGCGGGGTGCCCGTTTATTCGATTCCTTTACTAGCCACTGACGTTTAGCATTCCCGACAAATTGTCAACTCACGAATTGCGGGCTGGCTGAAACTTACCGAAAGTGAGACAGAGAAGGGCTATCAAGCAGACAGAGACTGAGAAATTGTCCGTAAAGAGAGACAGATGGACGCACAGCGAACCGACACTGATTGAAGGAAGAAGGAAGGAAGGAATGTGGTGAAATTGATTGTGCTGGTAAAGTTCGAGATTCTCGGAATGTCTCAGACTAAACGGCCACGAAGAAGAGAAAAAAGAGAAAAAAACGTTTGTAAAATAAATAAACAAAAAGAATTGAAGGGCTAATGAAGGAATAAAAAAAACAAATGAAATAGAGCGATGAACCTGCAAACACTCGCTGCGACCTAATGCTCTGCTCTGTCTGCTCTGCAGGAATTGGGAAGGTAGGGCAGACATGACGGAGGGGGGCGGGGAAGGTGGAGTTTATACTCCTTGGAAATGGCTGCAATGCAGGAGAACAGAGCAAGGCCGCCCGCCGATTCCAGGCCCGAGGGTGGATTAGATTAGATCCATGGGGGGGGGTAGAACAGAAACAGTACAAAAAAAAAACTATAACCCAATCATCACTAGGCAAGCTTCCAAAAGGGAAAACGTCTCAAGTAGCTTCCTACACGGGATGCTTCACAAGGGGCGAGTAAGCAAGCAAATCAAAGCAAAGCTCAGAGCTGAACCATCCCAAAATCATCCCAGGGAGCCGCAACCCGAATACCATGCCCCGTCTCGTGGAGAGGAAAATGAACAAAATAAATGATTCCTAAATAAATGATTCCTAGGGCGCCTGTGTGTTGTGGCCAATAACTGGCAAGAGTGGCCCGTTTTCGCCTTCTCGAGGGATGAAAGATTTGTTTTTCTGATGACCACGAGAAGGCTTTTTTGGTGTTTCAATGGGGTGCCATGAAACTGCAATGATTGGATGGTTGTCATACTCGTAGTGTCGGCGCCAAATTTCGGTAACGTTGGTACAAGGGACAGGCATAAAAAAGTGGTACGGTGCATAACTAATGTCTCAGGAGCGGTGGTACACTTGAGAAGGGAAACTTTAAGAGAATCCATGTTTCTTCCCATGCTATGCAACTGATAAAGGAAATTATGTATGAGTGATGAAGATGACCTCTACTCTAACACATTTACTATCAAATCAAACCCTAAGAGGTGTCTGCTAAGAGGGCACCTGAACCTCTAAACTGGGACCATGTTTAATGCTGGCCTTATGATAAGTGGGCTTTAAAGCCCAGTGGCTTATTGAAGAAATCAATATTATTTTTTCTATGTGTAGAGGCTACTCTGCTCTGTCATCCTTCCCCATTTATTTTCTTGCACACAGGAGTGTTGGTTCAAAATACTTACCCCTTGGAGTTGGTAACTGTATGGTAAAGGATGGGGTTTAAGATGTACTTTACCATCTGAACATATTTTCTGTCTGAGTGTGGTTCGGTTGCCGCGTACCAGAATTCTGTCCAAAATCAACCCACCCCACCCCTGCAGCGTACCACTTTTTTATGCCTGTCCCTTGTACCTGCATGGAGGATGGGCCAAGGCTTGGCACTTGGCCCTTGCCTCATTGGCTTGTGAGTGGCTGTGAGGGCCAGAATTTGTGCTGGGGGATGATGGCAGCGGCACGGGAATTTGATTCTCTGATAGTGATGTTCATTGGTACTGCTCTATGTACTGACAGTACCTAATCTCTCACCGCCTCTATTCCTGACCCTCGAACTGTATCAGGAAAGTATTTCCAGCCTGTTGGCTTTATTTACAGAAATTCCCATCCTCCCAGCTCGCAAATGGCGACGCGATACATGTACGACGAGTACATGCCATTGTCTCAAACACCCAAATGCTTCACATTTGAATAGCCTGAACGGTAGCGCCCCCTCTTTCTCGCTTACCTCCCTCCACCCCTCCCTCCTTTCCTTTCCTTTCCCCTTTCACTCCTTTCCTCCATAACCCTCGCCAAAACCACAAACCTCGAGAAAGATAGATCGCCCCCTCCCCTGCGACCACAAAACACTCGGAATCCGGCACGGCCATTTATTCGTCCATCCCCGCAATTAATTCTCCCTGGCTCTCCCATACATTTCCACCTTCCTATCGCTCCATACCTACCCACAGCGATCGTAGGCGAATTACAGAACGGATATATATAAAATAAAATAAAAAAGTCAGAATATAGCAGGGGTGACTAGGGGGCCAAGGGGTGGTGGAGTGGAATTCGTCGTGGGCTGTGGAATATCTCCGTAGAGTACGAGGGGAGGAGAGGAGGATTTGTGCCCTGGTGGATACGCATGCGTACTCGTAATGCCCACAATGGGATTGCGGCGTTAGTACCGAATACAGTAAGGTACTTGTACCACATTTTGGAAGGGGGAGTTGAGCCGTAGGAAGGATTGGATCGTGGGAAGTTGGGGGATTGGGGATTCGGGATTCGGGATTCAGATCCAAGCTGCAAGGTTACCGAAGGCGCTATTACAGCTACCGTACCAGGTAAATTTGAATAATAAGTATCACGGCCTGGAATTGGGCAAGCTGAGCGCCATAAGAGACAAGGCCAGAGTAGAAGGTATTTTAGCAGTACACACGAGTCCAATTAGCCGAGTAATGCCTGCTCTCCCCTCGCCGAGTTCCCCATTGCAGCGCTGCTCTGTTCTGTGAACTCGAAACGCAGACAGTCGAGCATGCCTGCACCGCTACAGCGCGAGTGTTGCCTCAGCTCGTAAACTACAGCACCCAAAGCCCCGCTTTGCTCCTCCCATCCCACAATACACGGCCAGCTACGGTAGCCCACCCCATCAATCACTATACCGCTATCACACCCCCAATCAAAGTCGCACCCCAACAGCACAGCGCCCTTGCTACCGCGCCCATCCATAGGCCCATACGATGATATCCTACCCACGAATGGCCAGATTGCGTAATCCCCAAGCTAGAGCAGCTGGTCGGCTAGCACGGTAGCGCATGATGCTATTCCCGCCGGGGAGAATTATTAGAAAGGAATAGCATGATCAGTCTGCCCAACTATTCGCACCAGACCGCGATCGGGGGCGATATAGGATCCTTGTGCTTCCGGGGGGGCGTAGGATCCTACACACCTACCGTACCATAAAGTTTACCTTAGGTATTATAGGTAGGCGGTTTCCAGAGCTCGAGAGCCCCGGAGGAAGGAAGGTGGGTTGGAGCCGGGCTCGCACCGAGTACCGGTATACCGCTCGAAGGGGGAGGGTCATACAGATCCGCACATCCAAGCCATCTATGGCCCATCGGAGGAGATGACACAATAGCCCCCGCTTCTACTCGAGTACCGGTACTCACTTTGTACCGCCCAAGTACGAGTGCTTGCACTAGTACAGTATCGGTTGTGCGATAATAGCTACCGGTGGGGTTGCGGGCTTTGAAAAGTCTTGGTTTGGAATAACAGTACGTAGTCCCAGCATGAGAAGCTTGATTCGACGTTGGGGTGGCTGTGCCCCCCCGGCCCGAAGTACAAGTATGATATTTCAGATTCAGTCGCTCGTTGGTCCCATGGATTGTTCGTTTCAGAGGGGTTTTTGCTTTTGCCCTCCGAAAGCTTGTTCGTGGTGGGCTGCAGCTATTTCTGATTCCTGGTCCTCATGGTGTGATCGAGGCTATCATGGTTGGTAAGAGGGGATGGGGGCGGAACGAGGGGCAACTGTGGGAGCTGTGGTTGGTATTGGTCTGATCTCCCTTTGAAGAATGGATCGTGCGATAACAGATATGGCAAGAGTACAGTCCAGCGGCGGAATTTTTTAGCCGGAGTATCATACTTCCAACCTGAAAAAAAAGCTCGGCTTCAAACTAAGTCCCTTCACCAACTTTGCAGATGTGCTGTAGGGTAAGTGGGTTGGGTCTGTTCACCACACTCACTGCTACTGAGAGATGCGTGCTGTGCATTACTCTTGCATTCGAAGTGCCTTAACTTTAAGCGAGCATATCTTATTGTTATTATTATTATTATTATTATTATTAAATCAAGAACTCTTGTTTCAGCTTCCTCTCTATTCTCCGGTAGGGAGCTAGAGTTTCGGAAAATAGCGAGGTATCAGAGTTCAAAAATATTGACTTTTGGGCGGGCGGCTAGGGTTTAGAATTGGATACGCTGGAACCTAAATGTCACCCCTAGTTACTGACTGTTCTAATTTCTAACGGGCAAGTTGATCTATCATACTATGGAAGCGGGATCAACTAATTGCTGATCTCGTTGAGAGTTGAGACGCCAGCCGATACAGTAAGTTACCATATACTGGTATATACTAAGTGTTGTCAATGCTCTCCTCCGCCATGCAACCTGCAGCAGATCAAACCATATTATCCCGCCGGTGCGGTGCTGCCCGGTCCTCGGCCCAGTTCTGACAGCTCTTACCGCCCACCTACCCCGCCCCCTCGCAATCATAATCCGGCCATCCCGACAAGGTATTGGGGTTCCTTGGAACCCCTCTGAAGATCCGTTCCGGTCTGTTCAAAAGGAATTTTTAAATTTAACACGGCTTCCCCATTCCAGCAACACCCACTCAAGAATAGGTCGGTGTTCTCGGGAACTTCGGAAGCTCTGGGCCTAAACCTCAATCATTTCATTCGTTGAATACAGAGGCAACCGCCTCAAGGAAGAGGAGGAGAGAGAAACCCGCTCAACCCAATCCGAATGCCCTTACTATGTCCCTAAAGTAGTATCATAGTGTCTCTGCCTTGACCAACCCAAAATTTCCCTTCGGAAACCAATCTGGGAGTCCAAAAAGCGCCATTGCCGAACCAAACAACCCTGCATCCTACAAACCGCTCCAAGCCTATCGCTCAATCCCACTAACAATGACCAGCATCTTCCCTCACAACCCTAATCTCCCAGCCGGAAGGGGATTGAAAGGTAGCGGTCCCTCCTACTTGGAACGGTAACCGGAAACCGGAAATACTCGTTAATGCAAGCAGGGGGAAAGACGGTTCGTTTCCAACTTCTGGTCGAGTGCGTGCGCTGCCATGCCGGGCGAGTTACGACAGGCTGTGGGATATACAAGTATTAACGGATTGAAGGTAGGGGTGCATGCTTGCAGAGCGCAAGGCATTACGCTTTTGGCAGGTCCGAGGCAGTAATGGGAGTAATAGAAACGAATGCTCGTATCATATAAAACACGAGAGCGGAGAGTTTTGTAATTATGTCCGCAAATACAACTCTAAGAAAGTAGCGAGGTTATACAAGTTACAGGCATAAAGAACCCGAACATTTGAGTCCGAATTTTGTATGGGCGGTCAGACACGCACAGACATTTTGCCATACAAATTCCTCATCCCTGTGTTCGGGTTCTTTATGCCTGTAACTTGTAGAACTTCATGAGTTTCTAGAGACGGGGAAGCAGTGGTTTATGCAGCTTTTTCCATGAATTGGCAGCAGAATCCTATCCTGGCAGCATAACACTGTCGGCTCCTAGTGCCCCCGGACAAAGCACTTTACCGAACTCAACTTCCCCAAAGAGAAATTCAGCGACACCCCGTCTCATTCGCATCCTGTCAGCACAGCGAAGTTAACTTCGAGCGCACTCGCATACTTCCACCGGGTCTGTGCGCATTCTACTCCCTTACCACAACTAAAACTCAACAACGTGCCAGCATCAAAATTCCCAGCTGACCACAGTGACTTAACCCCCCAGAGCAGACAAATTACCATAACCATTGCACGTTAAAACAAGGTAGTTGTGACAGCTCGGGCCTCCAGCTATACCCCAGCCACTGAACATCTACATTCCACTCCCCCAGCCACCAATCATCCTTCGGCGGTGCTCGGTGTCACGAGATTCGGAGGCGCGTGGATGGGTCCTGAATCTTACTTCTGCACTTATTTAATTTACCATTCTTATTGGGCTATTAGCTCCGGTCGGGGAAGCGCGGGCGGCTATTCGTTTTCTGGTGTGAGACTCAAACTCAAAATCGAGTGAGAGTCAGTGATTAGGGATGACGTGGTGGTGCGTGGAGATTGGGAGGGGGGTTGATTGGGGAATGGAGGGTATTGGGCGGATTGAGTTTGATTGATAGAACCTTAGAGGTGGCCACCCGCACGGTTCGCAGGAGGTATGGGGTTTGGCCATGGATGTTAGATAAGCTGATGAACCGCTGGATATAATACGGTGATCTGCGCTACTGACCAATGAATTGGAACTAGGTATTATAATCAAACGGCGTTAGGGTAGATTAAGGAATACCCGGGAGCAAGGGGTATGGGTATATCCTGTATCGGGGCTCAGATAAGCACAAACATTTTGCAATAGGTTTCTTGAATCCCGGGTTTTTCCTGCCCCCATAGCAGGGGACTAGTCTAGTACATCTTCCCTGTTTAATTCCACATGGGCTACTGCCGAGGTTTCCTGGATCTCACGCTGCTCGCAACATCTAATGAAGGAGGCTATGATGCTACAACTTAAGTGGCCGGCACTACGAATTGATTTCAAGAATCCAAGCAGGTTGTTATAAAGACTAATCGTGCCGTTGTTTCGGGGTAGGGTTGAGATATGCTAAGGGGAGTGTTTCCAGCTGTATCTGGCCAAATTTGCGCTGGGTTACCGCTACCGCTTCGCCAATACTGGTCCAATCACTCTTACAGATTGTTGGTCAGGTGTTGTCACCTCGGGCCTCCTCCGGTTTCGGGGTTTCTCTTCCCTCATCGCTGAATCAATCAAAACTATCCCTACCGAAAGAACCCACGGATTAGGGAGGATTTGGTGAAGGAATTGGGGTAGTACGCGAGATTATAAGGAATTTTCTACTAATTGAGCATCATGTCTCAAGCGGTATACCGCCCAACACATTATCTTTGGGTTGCCCGAGAGACCTTCCGGGAGGGAGATTGTTTTCCATTATCGACCAATTGGGCAGCCTAGAAGTCCTAAGCTATACCACAAAGCTCGTACTTGGATTCCTACCAATAGTTAATGCAGGCAGACTGAGGGGTGTAGTATCAGAGTAATTAGTCCCTGGATTCTACAAATTTATTCTAAAAGAGCTTTTACAAACACACGTAATCAGGGCGATCAAACTAACGGCTTGGTTAAATAGGAAGAACTAGACACTCTAGAGTGAATAGAATGAAGACTTAGACTGGCAATTATATAATACCACTCGGGAGGAGAGCCTCCGATGAGGACCAAAAAGAAATAGGAGAGTTCGGCATCTGGGACTCCCACATGGTCACCCACTGCAGTACTAACCAGACGATGCAATGCTTGTTTACCGCAGAGCGGACGGGATGCGAAATTTTCATTGCTCTATGGCCGAACACATCAAGGAACCTTGGGTCTCAATCTTATAGTTCTGGATCACCATGTGTCACTCAGACTTGGAATGTAGAGACAAAACTTTTAACTAAAAAGCTGGTCGCATCAGTTATGTAAGAGGGATAGCCCTCTCCTATAGATATTGGGCCCGGAGTTTTGATATCTGCCGAGATATGCCCGTGCACATCAGCTCGGCAGCTCATTCTAGCACTTTCTCTTCCTACACTTCAAGTTTGCCATGGGCTGCGCCCTATGAGCCATAAGGCTCCAGCTATGAAGATTGCGGGGGGCACTGCAGACAACTTCAGCTACCTCTACCACAAGAGCACTGTGAGTTAAGTTTAAGATACGAGCTTCAGTAAAGAGTGCTAGCGTGGGGGATCACCGGTTGAGAATAAGGGTTTTTGATTTTTGCTAAGTGGAGGCAGAAGTGGAAAGTCTAGATCCTTGTTTGTAGCTGAGTGATCTTCACGGATTTATTCGTGAATTGAGGGCCAGAGTTATAACCTACCAGTAGGAGAGCCACTCAGGAGCACCCATGACCGTACTCACCTGTGCAAAAACCTTCCAAAAATCTTATAGACCTTCAAAACATTGTGGGATTAATACTTTAAAGGCCTCTAGTGTTGAGGCCACTAATCGTGCTCATGCAGGCTAGGATTAGGACTATAATAACGTTTAGGGTTTGCTTGGGTACAATTGAACACATATTTGTTCCTCAACAAGGCAGGACATAAGTGCGTGAATGGCGGGTCTGGTAGAGAAACATCATAGCCAGACCCTAGGTCATCTGAATCTCCAAGTTTCTGATTGTTCGAGCAAAATGAGTAAATGATGGAAAAAAGAGCAGCTAACTGTCATCTATCTATGGTTGTGGACAAATTCTACGAAATTTAGTCCTTAGGCCCTGTCCTGAACATACTATAGCACAGGTAGATTGGCGGACCAAGAGGTGGTTATGCTCAAATCCCAAATTGAGTATCCTATCCAATAAGTTATATGGAAACATCAACTTGCTAGCCCAGGAACAGAATTGTATTTGAGATCCATATGAGTTTATGACTTCTTAGGTTTTATTCGTAAGTTTCAGAGCAAATACTTCCCGATCTGGGTTTAATAGCCAGGTCAAACCAATACACTTCCTATATTATTATCATTTGATTTATTAGAGAGGCGCTTTCTCCTCATTCACAATAGCTTAAATTTGTCACTCCCCAAGGCTAAATGCAGTGTAATTAGATGCTATTAGCGAGAATTGTGAGAGGGCGGAGTTTCCAGGGCTACTAGCCTGTCAATCCCAGTAGGAGGACTTTTAGCAGCCCATTTCCACTTCTAGCTAATAGATACAGTCCCTAGTCAGAAGTGGTTATGATCTAAGACATGTTTAATTTCAATTGTACTATGGTAGGGTTGCCTGATTCCGAGGTTGAGTTATTGAATACTCAAGCTCTTGTGCTTAGTACCCAGGCATGCATTCTTAACCACCTCTACTATCAACCTCCTTTATAAATTAAATACATAAGACTAGTTAATACCTTACATAACTTACCCTTGCCTGCAAAACTGGAGCTGCTCTATTAGGAATTGATTTCCACAATTTTTCAAAAAACTCCTCAGGAATTGTCTCTTATACCAAAGGCAATACTTGTGTAAGACTCTTCTTAACAGCATCTTTTCCTTCTGAGGTATCTGCTATCCTTGGATACTACTGATGTAGTCACTTTTTAAGCTGAATCCAAATATGTTAAATAGTGTTTAAATTATTAGGAGCATTGTCTTGCTGAAAAAGAATATCTTCAGGTTGCATATCAAAAGAAATCATTTGATCAATAACAAGAAAAAGATACCTTCCTAAGAACCTAATATAGCTGTTCTTGTTGATATTTTAAGCAATAGGAACTAAAGGTCATTTGCTCTCACTCCAGAAGCACCCCGATACTATAAGGGAAATTCCCTTATTCATTTTCTTTGAGTGAATGCAGTCTACTAGCCACTTCTCTCTAGGTTCTCTGAACACCAAGTCTTGTATTAAATTCTTGAATTTCTCCATACTACCCTCATTACTCCAAATCACTCTTTTAAAATCCTTTAGAGTTTAATCTCTATAAGTTATAGCTCACCTCAATCTCTTAACAATATGATATTGTGAGTCTAGGCCTTGATTTTGCTAGCCATTTCTTGACATTGGCATTTCTGAGTGTTGAATTTGCTTGATCCTTCTCGTTTCTTATCCTCTATTCATGAATACTCTGCTCCAGTCAAAACTGCCCAACTCACCTGCCTAGAGTGGGGTTCCACCTGGAGCCAGTTGGACCACTTGGATATTAACTATCTCCCCAACTAAGAAGTACTCCGAGTGGTATCACTTCAACTACAGTTTTATGAGTCAAAACTTCTTCCTATCAGTAGCATGTTAGTGGCAGACTGATATACCAACCCTAGAGATAATATCTATCGAGACTTACTGGCCCAGTGAAAGTTTCGTCTATACAAGCTATGCAGTCTATCAGCCAATCTACTTGGCTATTCTAAGCTTCTAACCAGAACAGCTTACTTCCATGACAAGCAGCTTCCTGTTGCTGAACTGCATGGTACTACATATAGCCAACTTCATTGAACTCTCTCAAATTATGACAAGACTTATGTCTCTGGTGTCGGCTAGCAACGCATGGTAATGCAACAGATCATGGGGTAGCCTGGAACAGGTGTTAGGGTAGTTGTCTTGGATGTCTTGCAGCTTCTTCGGCCATCTTCAAGCCTACTACAGTTAACCATACAACTACCCAGAGGTCAAAGTATACCCCTAGGTAGTTCCCAGGCATTATCCTGGTGCCCCCCTTGAAGGCAGTCACCCTCACACTTCTCATATATCCTGCAAACAGCCTTTAGTCAGATGGACAGTGACATCACATCTGGGGTTCTGTGAGCTTTCTGATGGCTCTACCTTTACTAGAAAGCTCCCTACTATACAGGCAGACTATGCTCTCATGCTGTACCAATACTACGACCAGAGGAGGGTATTTGTAATATTCCCTCAAAGTTACAGGAGGTTTGGACAACTCCTGCTATGTTGGTAGCCTATTTCGTATAATACAGAACCAGTCTACTAAAATTTAAGTGTCTCCTCATAGTGGGCTAACTTTCTCCTAAGTCCATGGATGACTTTGTGGTGAAGGTCGACTAACTAAGATTTCTTAGTAGGCTAACATAGTCCCCAAGGTAGGTAAGATATTGCAAGAGTAGGGTAACTTCGCACATTCATGCTTTTTTTCTCTCCAGATGTCCACATGCCTACATATAATGATGTTACCCTGGAGACCCATGCAACATTGACTATGTTTACTTGGCTTTACGTGAACATCCCCTCTGAAGGATACCCTGCCCAGTAGGGAAATTATTGCCTACCTGGGTTACCCTATCTAACTCAATATCGCCAACTCAATTTGTAGATACTTGTGCCAACTGATGCCTACCAAATGTATACCAAGTACACGGTCTGGCCTCTCTCTGGTTACCTCTTAATACCTCATATAAGCTGGAGGCTAGTCCTCTGTAGCTACCCATTGGTAGGGTTATTACTATAGAAAGTTCAACTACTATTTAGCTTGTAGATAATAATATATCTCCTTTCCAGGCAACATGGGTTTGTTACCAGCCAGAAGTAGAGCGAAGAATATAGAGTGAATCAAGCTAAGTTCTTAATAAGTTAGGTGTGTAATATGTAGTCTTTATCTAAAGTATTGATCCATCCCTCTACTTCTCTTGAGCTAGCCTACTTATTTAGCTGCATAGGCGCTACCTAGAGCCAACCATATGGCATCTTCTCAATTATAGTAAGACTTATCCCTCTAGAGTCCATCAACAAATTATTGCAATTCCACCCTTGTGACTTTTTACAAGCATAAAAAAATTTAAACCCCTTGAAGAATAATATTAAAAAATAGAAACAAGGATAATCATTATTATAAGCCTCATATATTCAGAATAATCAGGTTTTAATTTTAGTTATAACTATTTTTAAAAGGAAGAGTGGTTAACAAAGTGGTAGAAAATATGAAGAAATTACGTACAAATTAAACCAATTTTACTATCGAATATCTATATACATAGTTGACCTATACTTCCAATATCCTGGTATACTTTTCACTATCATATTATAAGTCAATGCTAGTTGTTGATCAGATTCCCTATTAATTACTACTTATTAAAAATCAACAATTGTCTTTCTACAACTCAACATAATAAATATACCTTCTAAACCCACCTACTGACTGTTTACTCTAGTCTACCAAAAGTTTTATAGTTTGTAATTGACTACTAGTTATTCTAATAATTGGATTTTGACTCGTAGATGATTATCATAAGTCTTACTAGTCATAGAGCAATTATCTTTAAGTACATGTGTAAAATATATAAAGCATATATTTATCTATCTTTCTCACGGTCCCCTGATGAGATACATGTTGGGATAACTTTGGTGTTCTTTCCTTTGTTACACGGTTGTTATGACGGATTTCCTTTGTAAGGTTTACGACAAATTGTATTGTTTCCTTGGTTACGCGGATATGCGACTCATACTGGGGTATGAGTCGGCAAAGGCTGTGCTAGGATTTTCTTCTATATAAGGGGGGCTTCGCCCCCTATTTCCTTCCATCTTTCTCGTCCGCTCCACCTCCAGCGATTGAAATCTCAACACCATGGGAAATCATCGTGAGAGTGTCCTCTGCCTCTGATCTACCCCGCCCGTGGCGACTGCTCGGGGGTTTATCACGCCTTCATCTCTTTCCTCTCTCTGGGGCCTTTGGTCTCCCCTCCCGGGGGTTATGGATTCCTTTCTGGTTCCGTTCGTCTTCGTTCGCGTTGATGTTCCTACCCTTTACCCCGCACTTCGCGACGCGTCTCGCTTAGCGATTTGCACGGTCGGCAACCCTTTTTCCTCGTCAACACGCGGTCGCTAGTCTCGGGCTATCG
>Ga0307513_10002043_pt1 | contig 28392 bp, 25 predicted proteins | sample 15_EM_MG_FD_202174 | JGI IMG/M metagenome (GOLD analysis project Ga0307513, IMG submission 202174) | Populus trichocarpa ectomycorrhiza microbial communities from riparian zone in the Pacific Northwest, United States - 15_EM | ecosystem: Host-associated > Plants > Roots > Unclassified | place... | reverse complement strand
GAATTTCTGATTATTGTCTGAGTCTTCCATTGTCCTCAAACAACGGCTTTGTCTAAAGCATTTCTTTCCTATATCATTGCGCTCTATTGGGTTGCATCTTTTGTGGTGGTGAGACATCATCAGTTGGATCTTGATTACTGAGCAGCTATTTTTGTATCAGCTAGGCTTTATTGCGCTCTCCAGGTTTGGAGGCGTACACTCAGTCGAAACACATCATGATGATGCGTTCAGGGCTGAAGACAGGAAACCGGTTACTTTTCATGACGGATGAGGTCACTTACATTCCCTATATATGTTTGGCCTTTTGGCCCTTCTCTTTGGATAATAACGAAGAATGATATGGCGAGCAGAAGTTGTGCGAATTCTTTACAGTTCCGCGTTCACATATTGAGGCACAATTACAACATAGGGGGGATAGAAAAATGCGAGTGATATTTGATGAGCAGAGAGAGCGAGTCAAACGTAAGTGAGGGAGGGAAATAAGTATCATAGCAAAGGAGGAGACTATAGCTAAACCATAGATAATAAAGCTGGTAGAGCAATAAAACGTAATGAGAGAAAGAGGAGGCCGGTATTCATTCAACCAGAACTATTCAGGCACCGGTATCACAATCTCGCTTAGGTTGGTTGGAGGTGTTGTTTACAGGAACGATGAGAGAAGGAAAGTAGCTAACTGCTCGAGTTTTGAAGCGAGGCATTATTCCGCCGATTTCTTCGCCGCAGTGACCGAATTCCCCGATACTGGAACAATGGTGAGGGAGCTCTGGAGCCGGAACACGCGGACATCCGACTCGCTCCTACCAAAATTTTAAACCCCAATATCTCCATGAAAACTTGAGACGTTTCTGCTTTCTCTCTATTGGTGTATAGAGAATCATCTACTCATTGGACTTGTGGTTGGAAATCCTTTACTGGTTGAATATGGACATTATTGTCTTGTCAAAGCACTCTGGCTACGGAGTCCTCTCACTATGCCGGGAGGTGAAAACGGCGAGTTGTGTCGGGAGCGAAATGACAGGGACTATGGCTGTTCCGGAGGTAACCACCCAGGGTAACGATGCTAGATTGTGTGCTCTGGAGGGCATGGGGAACCCCAACAGACAAAAGAAGATCCAGGATTCTCTATGGAAGTTGTGTGACTCCGGAGGCACTGGGCGATTCGTGGGTATTCGGGTGGGTTGGTACCAGAATTTGAGATTTTAGGTGCGAGTTGGGACATACTGGCGCCAATTCATCCGAGTCGCCAGGTACGGTATCATGCTGCCCACAAGTTTTGTATATTTTAAAGTACTAAGACAACTTTTCGTCCGATGCCCTTTTTACACCAAAAGTGCCCATCTTCACCACCCTCTCTCATTGTGCAATGTTTATGAGAATCAGCGAAAATTTGTCCTTGCATTAGCAAACCTGTAAGTTAGATAACATGAAGAAATTTACAGAATCCTTAAATATTACCAAGTGGTGGAGAAAAGGTCATTTAAGTATATGGTATTGGTTGCCATGTACTTTTTTGTACGGAGCCGCATACAGTACAAAAATCTAAGTCACTTTCACACTAGTTCAAGTTGATGCAATCATGCTTTGATTCCTTACACTTCTACAGAGGGGTTTGAATAGATCATGATTCCCTAGCTAATAGAAATATTTCAAGTGTTTTTATATAAGCAGTGTTGAGAATTGTTTGTTCAAAAATGTCCATTTTTGGTGTAAAAAGGGCATCGAACGAAAAGTGTTGTCCTCGTATCATACTGCTACGGTTTTAATTTGGCTTTCTTAACTTGCGGTTTTCTTGCTTATCTACTCGAGTAAGGATAATTTAGACTAAATAGATAGTTAGTCACGATCTTGGCTTTTGTTGTGTTTCTGCAGGGGTGATGGTTGCCTACGAGTAGACTTGGCAGACAAGGGGGCTCTACGTAAGTTAGGCTTTTCTCACGCTTTTCCTCCTTCCTTCCTACCGCGGCGAACTGTGAGCGGCAACCATCGTGAGGAAGGAACAGCACAACGGAGGAACCGTTTTGACTGTTGTTTGAGGAAGGAAAATTGGACCTGTACCTAGTTAGTCGAACAACCTGCGAGGTTGGGCTTTCTTTACGACCGGAATTTTCTGTCTTTTGTGCAGTTTGCTGGGTTGGTTTTGCGAAGTAATTTAGTGAGCTTGGATTGATGGTGAGTTGTGTGGTTTTCTTTTCTACTTGGGGTTTCTTGAAAGTGACAGTTGTTTTCCCGTACTTATCCCCTACCGTAAAGTAGATACTATTCCACCGATTTTCTTGTTTTCAATACTGTACTATCATACCAGGGGGTGTTGCGCTACCACGGGGTGAGCGGGTAAATTGGGTATCCACCATACCTATTGCGCTGCCTTTATACCCAATTTGCTACTTTACCCGTGCTAGTGCGACACCCCCTAGTAGTAACATATACAAAACTTATGTGAACGGTGAACACTTGTCCTCGAGTAGGGCTGAGCGATGAACCCCTCTTTTCCTAAATTTACGGGAACTTGGTCAACCGATCCAAAGCACTCGAGCAACCTGTTCTCTACAATCCCTCAGGAGCGAACGATGTCTCGAGTCTTTACAGATAACATTAATTCTTTCAATGTATCGAATAACTTTATCATTACAGCCGCCGATGATGAGTCCAAAACCCTGGCCTGGTTGTCACCCTTAGAACCCCAGGTGCGACATCAGGATATTTGCGAGCAGCGGGTGGATGGTGTAGGGGACTGGTTACTGGAAACGAAAGATTTCAGAAACTGGTATAATGGTAATAAGCATGGTGGATGTGATCACACGGTCTTGTTCTGTTATGGTGACCCGGGGGTCGGCAAGAGCTACATCAGGTACAAGACGATCAAGGAGGGACAAACGAAGGTCATTATTGCTGACAATCGGTGATAGTTCTGTGGTGGTAGATTATTTATGCAATCAGGCCATAGAGCAAGATATGGCAGTGGCTTGTTTTTATTATGACTTCGCTTCCCAGGAGGCGCAATCACCGACAAATATGCTTGGCTCTCTACTCAAACAACTTCTGCCTGTGCCAGGAGCAATTCCCGCCGAAATTGGGCAAAGGTTTTGGGGCCACAAGAAAGTGATTGGTGGTCGAAAACTGCAAATTCCTGATATTGTAAAAATGTTCACGTCTTTCTCACCTTTACGGCGCACATTCATTTGTGTTGACGCTCTTGATGAATGTGTTCCGAAGCATTTACTCGAAGTTCTTGATGCACTAGGCCAAATTCTCCGGAGGTCGCCAAATACACGAATGCTCATGACCGGAAGGCCACACATTCTGGGAGCGGTTGAGAGAAAACTGGGTGGGAGAACAACAAATGTAGCGATAAAACCCAGGGACGACGATATGGTCATGTATCTGCGTGCGAGACTGAGTAAGGACACAACTCCGGAGGTAATGAATTGTGGGTTAGAGAATGATATTATGAATAGCGTTCACGGGGGGGTCTCTGAAACGTATGTAGAAGTGGGTGCCCGGCAAACGTTTACAAGTCATACTGACAGGAGTAAATGTAGATTCCTAATGGTTTCACTCAAACTCGAGGCAATCCTGAGAGAAACCACAATCCATCGGAGGCGGAAGAGGCTCCATGCGATGGGGGATGGGTTGGGGCTGGGAGATGCATATGAGGCTACACTGGAGCGGGTAAGAGCTCAAGAAGGGGAGAAAGCAAAACTTGCCATGACTGCATTGATGTGGATATGCCATTCGGAAAGGCCGTTGCGGGTAGATGAACTGTGTCATGCGCTCGCTGTGGAAATTGGAGCTACATCTTTTAATAACGACAATGTTCCTGCAACCGAGACACTGCTCGCATGCTGCCAGGGACTTGTCACGGTGGATAAGGAAGCTTCGACCGCCCGGTTGGTCCACCACACACTCAGCGAGTACCTCCGCAGACATCACAATCTCTTCCCCCGAGCTCACTCGGTGATGGCGGAAACTTGCTTGACTTATCTAAATTCAGATCAGTCCAAGGCCCTTCCGGTCGGGCCGCTACTCGGCCTCACAAGCATGCCCTTCCTCAAGTATTGTTCGAGGTATTGGGGCGTCCATGCAAAGAGAGAACTTTCGGATCGGGCGGTACTGCTTTCAATGGAGCTCTTAGACCAGTATGAGAACCACATAGCGGCTAACACACTTTTTGAACAAATATTGGATGTGGAAGATTCCCTGGAAGTCAATACTCCTTCGCGGTTCGGTGGACTACACTGTGTATCTTTCTTCGGGATTGTTGATGTTATGACCGGTTTATTAGGAATGGGTGGCTGTGATGCAAACCGGAAAGATTCCGCTGGCCTAACGCCACTGACATGGGCCGCTCGGGGGGGGCAGGTGGAGGCGGTGGAGCTATTACTGAGACAGGAAGCTGTCGACCCTGACAAACCGGACAACAAGGGAAATACGCCGCTTTCGTGGGCTGCAATTAACGGACACGAGTCAGTGGTAGGGCAACTCTTAGACCGGAAAGACGTCAACCCCGACAAACCGGACAACAGTGGCAATACACCACTTTCGTGGGCTGCGATTATCGGGAACGAGTCAGTGGCGAAGCAACTCTTAGGGCGACAAGGCGTCACCCCCGACAAGCCAAACAATGTGGGCAATACACCACTTTCTTGGGCTGCTATTAAGGGACACGGGTTGATTGTAAAGCAACTTTTGGACCGACAAGACGTCAACCCCGACAAGCCAGACAACGAGGGCAGGACACCACTTTCATGGGCTGCTATGCAGGGACACAAGTTAGTCGTGGGGCAACTTTTGGACCGGCAAGATGTCAACCCCGACAAGCCGTGCAATGAGGACAATACACCGCTTTCGTGGGCTGCAATTAACGGGCACGAGTCGGTGGTGAAGAAACTCTTGGTCCGGAAAGATGTGAACCCCGATAAACGAGATGATGAGGGTAAGACACCACTTTCATGGGCTGCTATTCAGGGACACAAGTTAGTTGTAAAGCAACTCTTAGACCGACAAGACGTCAATCCCGACAAGCCAGACAATAAGGGCAGGACACCACTTTCATGGGCTGCTATGCAGGGACACAAGTTAGTCGTGGAGCAACTTTTGGACCGGCAAGATGTCAACCCCGACAAGCCGTGCAACGAGGACAATACACCGCTTTCGTGGGCCGCAATGGCAGGGCACGAGTCAGTGGTGAAGCAGCTCTTAGACCGGAAAGACGTCAACCCTGACAAACCAGACGATGGGGGTAAGACACCACTTTCGTGGGCTGCTATCAAGGGACACGAGTTAGTGGTGAAACAACTCTTAGACAGGCAAGACGTCAACCCCGACAGACCAGACGATGAGGGCAAGACACCACTTTCGTGGGCTGCGGCTAAAGGGCACGAGTCCGTAGTGAAACAACTTTTGGATCGGGAAGACGTTAACCCCACCCTACCAGACAAAAATGGTCACATCCCACTCTGGTACGCGGATGCAGAAGGACATGAAGCAGCGGTGAATCTACTGCAAGCCTGGAAACCTCCAATCCCTGCCTGTATTGCGGTCGACGAGCTCCGGGCCTCTTTTTCCTCTTTTTCCTCTTTGACCGTGGCGATCTGCGCCTTCCCCAGATTCCATTTGTTCTTTCTGCCTATCTCCCTTGGGCTCCTTGAGCCTACGCCGTGCCCTTAACATCTTTTCCTTGACGTTCTTTTTCCTTCCCTTCCGCATTGGCCCTTATATCCGGGCTTGCATATTCCCCAGGGTCGCAATTCATCTTTTTTTACAAGGTAGAGCAATTACGTAATTACCAGAAGTCCCCTGGATATCTAATACTGCGATGGAGTGCAGAATTTTCGGGTTTCTGTTGCAGGTGGGATAAAGAGGTGGGAAGGTATTTTCCTACTTCACCTTGCGCCTCTGCAACTTTGGTTGCATTTCCTTGATCTTTGTCCCTTTCATGTATGATTACTCTTTTTTTTTAATTTCAACTATAATACCTTTTGAATCATTTCCTCTTTTGTTTTCTCCTGTAAATAATAATAGATTGATATTACTATTTTAATAGTACAGTTAGGTCCGTTTACCACACAAATTACTCATCTATTTGTTTATCTTCTATAACTTACGGGCTCACCGTGTCTCACCCACCGCGCCGTTAATATTTTTCACAATCATTTGGCGAAATTAGTAGGGAGACAGGGTCTTCCTTCGGTAGACTCTGATAGATTAGAGGGGAATTGCACAATTGGGGTCTGAGTGGGGGACCCATTCCACAGGCAAAGAGATTACATTTCCCGGCAACCCTTGCGGAGTAGCTACAACAATACTTAAGCGAAGCCTCCAATCAAACCCCTTTCCCGACAGTCTCCAAGCCTCATAATAGACTCAAATTATGCCCCTTAGCTTAGGACAGTTGGGCATGGTTTTGGTGGCCGGAAGCCTTACTAGAAGGTCATCCGTATTCTCCACTCCCCGGAACCACCGTTAGTAAGTGTGATGCCGTTCAGTGTCTAGAGGCCACCTAAACACTTTCACCACACCCCTAAAGCTAGCGCGGATGTCCTATTGCCAGGGGACTACTGAGGGGGCGCAAGGTGGTTGTGTATCCCGGCGAGGACCAGGGACCATTGGCTAAGGAAATCGCGAACGAAAGGATTTCTGTCGATGTTCTCCAAGGAGGGATCTTAGTAGGCAGCTATGGTGCCCGGGAACTAGGATGTGAAGGATGTCTTATCACCGGCTATCACTCGAAGTCTAGTTAGGCTCCTTGTTGCCCCAGGTGCTTTACCATTGTAATGCGAAAGGCGAGTGTTGGTACGAGTGTCGTCTTTGATCTCCTTGGCGGGATAGTTGAGAAGGCCTAGATTGCCGGAATTTCGGGGCGGTACCCGGCATGGAAAGAGTATGGGATTTTGGAATCTTGGAATTAAGGAGCTGCAGTGTGCTTAGAAACACCTTTATATTGAGTGCTATTGACGTCGCGCTGCGGGGATAGCGATATAGGCTATAGGGTTGGCTTCGGATTTTACGGACTAGCGGGATGTTGGTGTTTTCTTATGCCTGTGAAAGCTTCTTTAGCGCTCTTTATTTTATTTTCAGTTGACACCCTAGTTATTAACGATGGGTATTACCGTAGCTCCTATACTTGCTCTCTTTTATTCCATGCACCTTACATTGTTCCGCTCAGCCTCTTGACGGCGGACGTTCGAAGAATTTGTACGGATGGTATGTAGAAGCTGGCCTAGGCGTTCACTAATAGCTATTCTATCTTACTGCCTAAATGAAGTGTTTAGAAAACCGTCACTGCTAGGCCCAGCCACTACTACTTCAGCTAGTTTTGGTCGAAGGTCCTGTGTGAGACTTGGAATGTATTTCGATTAGTAAGTGGGGGCGCACGGTGACTGGAATAGGGTTGATGGAAATGTACTTTGGACAGAACGCCCACGGGATGAAGCGGGAGTGTAAATACCGGGACGTTTACTGATTGCTAAGAGGATGGTGCAGTCGCCCGACGGAATTCCTCGTGAAGTGGAGTCTCCTTTTGGCGGGAGTGCCGTGGCCTAAGGGAGGGGTATTGAGTAATTAGACGATCCATAAGGGAGTGTCTTATTCCATGAGTGGAAGACGAAGTTTGTTGTGCAAAGGGTTCTACTGGGTAGGCGTAATAGACTGTAAGGACGGGAGTGCGTTTGCGGTTTGCCTGTGCTGTATCCGGTTTGTGCTCCCTACTTGCAGCCAGTTTTCGGTGATTCCTAAAAAGTATGAAGTACTATTTTCGTACCTACCTAGCCCTCAGAGGCATCCACAAGAAGGACGACCACAAATATTTCCGAGGAGGTGAGTACGACGGTAAAATGTCTCCTCCCTCCCTTCTTCCTCATTGCGTACTTTTTTTCAGCGATTCCGTTCATTCTAATTCCCCTGTGTTTGCGAGAGCCTGTCGACCAAAGACTGATCGGGGATATTTGGTCGAAGCGGTCTGATTGTGCATGTACGGGCCCGAGTCTAGAGATACCCTCTCCCTGTTCAGTGCCTGCGTGTTGCTTGAAATTTGTGTTCCATTTCCGGACCTGGTGCGATTTGCCAGGCACCCCCACTCTTGCTTGCCCCAAGTCTACTCTATCTCGCAATTGGGCTACTGCAGAACTTACACTCTCTCGGAATTACTCTTAGTGCACAGAAATTTATCCTAGCTTCAAAAAAAAATAGACGAAGTTAACTTACCGGAATCAAGTAACTTCAACAAGCTGGAACGATACTCGCACGACTTCGGCAGTCCGGAAATCTGCTTCCCCGGTGACGGGAGGGCTAGGATAACAGAAACCCCACACCGCGCAATGACTGTACCTCTCTCCTGGTCAGTTTGCTATTATCTCGGCCCTCCGTTGCCACTTGATAGAAGTAGAGGCTGCTAGAATGCGTACTAGCATCTTGCCCGTCTACATTCATAGTCTTTCCTATAAGCACAGATGTGGGTGGTGTTGGATTACCTATAGGGCATGCGGTTAGGTGGTTGTGCGGATATGCGGCCAGGACAGATACGGTTATAGGGCATGCGACATTTTGATTTCCGGCGGTTAGGCATTCCCCTGTGGGTTGTTGTTCTCACATCCTATGCTGCTAGGCATAGGATGCTTCTTTCATGGTTTTGTTGACGTTTCTAGCCATATGGTATGAGGTATGATATCAGGTGTGGTTTCATTGTTTCTTTCATACCCTATGTCACTAGGCATACGGGAGTTGGCACACTGGGAGGGCATAGGCCTTAGGATCACGGAGGATCATGGGATGTCATAGACTATCCTGCTGGAGGTGTGGCTCTTCTTCCATAGCCCTGCATCCCGCGGTTGAGCTAAGAGTGGATGGGCCTTGGCTTGACAAATTGATTTGCCCACTAAAGAAAAACCAAAGACTATCTGCGTGGAAGGGGGCTAGATATCGGAGGAGGATGTCTTGATCTTAATTCTATCTTGGCACTCAGGAGGGAAACAAGCATCTTTAAATACATAACCCAGAAAACTTTCACACTCTAACCTCTTCCTTTCCTAGACTCTTTCCCCAGGATAACATTCGCTGCGTCTCTTCTCTCTGTCTGACCCCCCCTGCTCTCTTCGTTTCCATTCCCTCGATTCCCCCCGCCCCTCTTCCATTCCTAACACTTCTTCTTCCATTCTCTTCCCTACTTCCTCACTTCTTCAATGCGCGCCCAGCTCCTACTTCGTTCTCCGTTTTCCAGATCATTCGTGTTTGTCCTTTATGCGAGAAGTGATGAATTCTAGATATGTCTCGTTGTTCTTGAGACGTCAAGGCCCTGCTATCAATCAAGGCCCCAGTGATTCACAATACCCACCAGTCGGGTCCCCATTTGGTTGTGGCTGAGCACAGCAGAAAGCTTCATAAGCCACCCGAACGCCCCACTCGGACAGATGATGCTAATTGGTTGATTTTCTGTGAGGAAACGGCTACTAAGCAACACTTTATCTGGTCCGAGTGAGGGGGCCCGTCCGGCTTGTGTAGTCGTCTAAGCAACCCCTCTTTTCCAAAACCTGCCGGAACTTTGCCAACCGACCCAGCCCTTCAGCAGCCTGTTCTCTACAGTATATTTCAAGAACAAAGGATGTCTCAAGCCTTCGTAAATAACATTAATTCTTTCAATGTGTCGATCTGTAATGCTACCGATGAGGAGTCCAAAATCTTGGCTTGGTTGTCACCCTTAGAGCCCCAGGTGCGACATGAGGATATTTGTGATCAGCGGGTGGATGGTATAGGAAGCTGGCTACTGGAAACAAAAGAGTTTAGAAGCTGGTATAATGGTGATGGGAATAGCGAAACCGATCATGCGGCCTTGTTCTGCTACGGGAACCCGGGGGTCGGCAAGAGCTACATCTGGTATGAGAGACGATCAATACGGAACAAGGAATGGCTATCGCTGACAGTTCACCATGGTAGTTCCTTGGTGGTGGACTATTTATGCGACCAGGCCGTGGAGCAGGAAATGGCAGTCACTTGTTTTTACTATGACTTTGCTTCACGGGGGGTTCAGTCTCCAACCAATATGCTCGGCTCTCTACTCAAGCAACTTCTGAGTGGGTTAGGAGCAATCCCGGGAGAAATAGCGCGGAAATTTCGGGGGCAGAAGAAGGTGATTGGTGGCCGGAGACTGCACCTTCCTGATGTTGTGAAAATGTTGGCCGATGTCTCATCCTTACAACGCACATTCATATGTGTTGATGCTCTCGATGAATGTGTTCCAAAGCATCGAGTCGAGGTTCTTGAAGCGTTGGGAGAAATTCTTCTGAGGTCGGCAAACACGCGAATTTTCATGACGGGAAGGTCACACATCCGGGGGGTGGTTGAGAAGGGACTGGGTGGGAGAGCAACAAGTGTATTGATTAAGCCTAGGGATGACAATATAGTCACATATCTACGCACAAGACTTAGGAAAGACACAACCCCGGAGGTGATGGATAGCGGGTTGGAGAATGATATTATGAAGAGCGTTCCCGAAGAGATCTCGGAATCGTAAGTAGCAGCGGGGGTCCGAGAAAGCTTTATAGGTTATGTACGATACTGACAGGTGTAAATGTAGATTCCTACTGGTTTCGCTCAAGGTGGACACAATCCTAGCAGAAACAACAATTCATCGGAGGCGGAACAGGCTCAATGCGATGGGGGATGGGTTAGGGTTGGGAAATGCCTATGGGGCAACCCTGGAACGGATAAAAACTCAAGAGGGGGAGAAAGCAAAACTCGCGATGACCACGTTGATGTGGATATGTTATTCGGAACGACCATTACGGATAGATGAACTGTGTCATGCGCTTGCTGTGGAAATTGGGTCTCCACATTTCAATAACGATAATGTGCCAGCAGCAGACACATTGCTCGTCTGCTGTCAAGGACTAGTCACGGTAGACAAGGAAGCCTCGACCGCACGGTTGATCCACCACACACTCCGCGAGTACCTATCCACTCACCACAACCTTTTCCCTCGAGCCCATTTGGTAATTGCAGAAACCTGCTTAACCTACCTGAATTCAGAGCAGGCCAATGCCCTTCCAGCTAAGCCATGGCCTGACCTCTCAAGCATGCCCTTCCTCAAATATTGTTCGAGGTATTGGGGCACCCATGCAAAAAGGGAACTTTCAGATCATGCAAAATCGCTTGCAATGGGACTATTGGAACAGTATGAGAACCACGCAGCCGGTCACTCACTTTTTGAGCAAACATTAGAACCGAATGATTCACTTCAAGTCGGCACTCATGATCTGTTTGCTGGACTCCACTGTGTATCCTTCTTCGGGATCGTTGACGTTATGGCCGGCCTGTTAGGAATGGATGGCTGTGATGCCAACCGGAGAGATTCTGCGGGAATGACACCACTGATATGGGCCGTGAGGGGCGGGCAAGAGGAGGCTGTGGAGCTATTGCTCGGGCAGGAAGCTGTCAACCCCAACACGCCAGACAATGAGGGCAATACAGCACTTTCTTGGGCTGCAATTATAGGTCACGGGTCCCAAGTGAAGCAACTTTTGAAGAGGGAAGACGTCACCCCCGACAAGCCAGATAACGAGGGCAGAACACCACTTTGGTGGGCTGCGAACCGAGGGCACGAATTAGTAGTGAAGCAGCTTTTGGGCCGAGAGGCCGTCACCCCCGACAAGTCTGATAACCATGGTGTTACACCCCTCGGCGAGGCTTCGGCTAGTGGGCATGAGCGGGTGGTAAAACAACTTTTGGACCGGAAAGACGTCAACCCCAACAAACCAGACAACGAGGGCAATACACCACTTTCGTGGGCGGCGAATAACGGGCACGAGTCAGTGGTAAAGCAATTCTTGGACCGGCAAGACGTCAACCCCGACAAGCCAGATAATGAGGGTAGAACACCACTTTTGTGCGCCGCGAGTAAAGGACACGAATTAGTAGTGAAGCAACTTTTGGGCCGGGAAGATGTCAACCCTGACAAGCCAGACAACAAGGGCGAGACACCACTTTGGTGGGCTGCGAGAAAAGGGCACGAGTTAGTGGTAAAGCAACTTTTGGACCGGGAAGACGTCAACCCCGGCAAGCCAGATAACGAGGGCAGAACACCACTTTGGTCGGCTGCGAGTCAAGGACACGAATTAGTAGTGAAGCAACTTTTGGGCCAAGAAGACGTTAATCCCGATAAGCCAAACAACAAGGGCGAGACACCACTTTCGTGGGCTGCGAGCGAAGGACACGAGTCAGTGGTGAAGCAACTTTTGAACCAAGACATCAGCCCCGACAAGCCAGACAATAAGGGCAGAACACCACTTTTGTGGGCTGCGAGTAAAGGACACGAATCAGTAGTGAAGCAACTTTTGGGCCGAGAAGACATTAACCCCGACAAGCCAGACAATGAGGGCGGAACACCACTTTTGTGGGCTGCGAGTAAAGGACACGAGTCAGTGGTGAAGCAACTTTTGGGCCGAGAAGACGTCAACCCCGACAAGCCAGATAACCATGGTGTTACACCCCTCGGCGAGGCTTCGGCTGGTGGCAATGAGCGAGTGGTGAGGCAACTTTTAGACCGGGAAGGGGTCAGCCCCGACAGGCCAAACAACAAGGGCAGGACACCACTTTCGTGGGCTGCGAGTCAAGGACACGAATCAGTGGTAAAGCAACTTTTGGACAGGGAAGACGTCAACCCTGACAAGCCAGACAACGAGGGCAATACACCACTTTCGTGGGCTGCGATTAAAGGGCGCGAGTTCGTGGTGCAGCAACTTTTAGACCGGCAAGACGTCAACCCTGACAAGCCAGACGATGAGGGGAGGTCACCACTTTCGTGGGCGGCGGGCAATGGGCACGAGTCAGTGATGAAGCAACTTTTGGACCGCGAAGACGTTAACCCCGCCGGACCAGACAACAATGGTCACATACCACTCTGGCATGCGTCTGCAGAGGGACATGAAGCAGTGGTGAATCTACTGCAAGCCTGGCAACCTCCAATCCCAGCCTGGTTCGCGGTCGACGAGCCCCAGGCCTCTTTGCCCCCTTCGAGTCTTTGACCGCGGCCCTCTGCTATCCCCGTATCGCTCCCGCGGCCTTTCCTCATAGTCTCCTCGCCCCTCATACTCCATCTCTTCTTTAGGCCTCTAGAGCCCAGCCTGTGGTCATAGCCTCTTTTCCTCAGCGTACTCTTTCTTTCCCTTTTGTGCGAGCCCTATCCCCGAACTTACAAATTCCCCAGGTGTTCAATTTGTTATCATATGTTTCCGGAAAATAGGGCACATGTGTGGTTACCGGAAACCTCCCTGGTGTTTCGTACGACGATCAATTGAAGAATTCCGAGTCTGTTACCGGAGGTTGGAATAAAGTGGAGGGAAGGTATTTTTCATATTTTATTTTTGCCCTGCTGTTCCGTTTCATTTACCATGGTTTCGATTTCCCAGCATATATTCCCCCTCTTAATGTATCTACAGCTTGATCACTTCTTTCCACTTGTTTACGTTTTTAGATCACCTCTTCTTTTCTTTTCTCCTATGAATGATAGATTGATACCGGTATCCTTTGTATAAGTGTAGTTAGGTTAGTTTGCCACCCAGATTGCCACCCATCCACTTATGTTTCCGGCTTTGGGCCAGGTGTTTATACAGATTTACCCATCGCACCCTCAGCCCTTGCAGTCACTCGGTTGAAGCCCTTATATAATGGAATTTTCCATTGGTGGCCTAAGCGGAGGGTGTCGCACAACTGGGGCCTCTGTGCAGGAGGACCCCATTTCACCGGCAAGGAGAAATTGTATTTCACAGAGACTTTTTTGCCGAGTGGCTGTAATAATACTTTGACACGGACTCCACCCGAATACGGACACTAACAATACCCAAGCATCACAAACGATCTAAGGATAATTAATCTATAGCAGTAGGTTAGCCTCTCGGCGACCAGAAATTTCTTTCGGTAGTTTTCGGTATTCTCCATTTTACCAATCTGCCACTAATAAGTGTTCTGTTGTTTGCCCCCCCCCCCTCCTAGCTTATCCGGAAACCCTACACAACTTCCCTAACACTAGCAGGGAGGACTTACTCTAGGTATTCTCGAGAGGGCGGGGGTGACTACGCATCCACCCAATCCCACAGGGCGAGGGATTGTGGGCTAGGAGAATGGTGAAAGAAAGGACCTCAATGCAGAACAGCCCGCCGGGTATATCCTGATGGAGGTGGTGGCACGATCGTGTAAGTGTGGCGATAGGGGAAGGATGTCGTGGTATCAATTCCCTATAGATGTTGCTAGCTAAAGATCACTCAAGTAGTGAAAACTCTACGTATATAACCCTATACATTTGTTCACACGACAGAACGTTCCCTCGTCCACACTTTAATGTTCCTCTATCCTATGTGCGCTTCTTGTTGCCGCGCTCCTCTCTCCTAACACAACACTCTACTACTCGGATTATTATACCGTCATATCTGATCGCGAGTTTTGGAGGATTTGAACGGATTTCTCATGGGGGTGAATACCGGTAGTATTTCATAGGCATGGTACCCAGGAAATAGTATGCGTGGGGAGCTAGAGGTCTACTAGACCTTGCTCATCACATGGAGAATTGATCGGTTATCTATTACTCAGAGTGCGCTCTGCTCGCGACGGAAGTGACTAATATTCGTGCGAGCATCGTCATCGGGATGACCGGTGTGACGGGATTGTGGAGAAAACATGAAGGGGAGAGCCTCAGGAGTGTGGACTGGTATGAACGGAACAAGTATGAAACGGCCGCGCCGGAATCTCGAAATTTGGGGGACTGTGCTGGACTCGGGAATTTGTACAGTACATGCTCATTGCTATTTCTGTCGTTCTGTTAAGATACGGTAGCGGTATGGGAGGCTGTAGGATTGGTTTCGGGTTACATTGCGGGCTAGCAGCACACCAGTACTTTCTTATGCCCTTAATTGCTCCTTGGATTTGCTCCATTCCCTTTCCGGTTAACATTTCGGTTAGGACTAGTGGGTATTACCGTGGTTTTCATGCTTATTCTCTTGTTGCACACTCCGTATATTCTTTAACTCGATCGCACGTTGTGTGCGAGTAGTGAAAAGTGCCTCAGGAACGGGGGGGGGGGTGGGTGGGGGGTTGGAGAGGGTTGGAATGGTGTCGGCGGTGTGCTGATTCTAGGATGTGAACTCGGCGATAGTCTGCCAATTAGTGGAAGGATAGTGCAGTCACTTGGTAGAAGTCTTAGTGAAATGGGGGATTCTTTTTGGAGGGGACTACCGAAACCTGAGGGGGAGCGGGGGTATTCCGCAATTGGGATGAGTGTGAGGGAGAGTTCTGTCCCTTGGGTGGAAGAGGGATCCTGACCCACAAAGACTTCCGCTGGTAGATACAACATCTTGTGGGGACGGAAGCGTGTTCGCTGCTTTTTGTGCGTACCCTCGCTCGTGCCCCTTCTCGTGGCTAGTTATCTGTGAAGCTGTGGGAGTGATGATTTCGGAAAAGTATGAAGGGGCCATTTTTCGCACCTAACTTACCCCCCTCTTGCAAACATCCATGACATCCAAGAGAAGGACGACCACGAGTATTTCCCAGCAGATGACCGCAACGGCAACTCACTTGTTTCCTCCTCTTTACGGTAATGCCTCTTCTTCCGGTCTATTCAGCACTTCCTGCCCCCCCCCCTCGGCCTACCGTATGCGAACCTGTCGGTTGAATGGTGACCATGGAGGCTCAATCGAGGAAGCCTTAACCGTAGGCGTGCAAGCGAGGACATTTGATAGAAGAAATTTGATTGTAGATCCCCGGGTGCGAAGCCGGCGACACCCTCCTCCTCTCGTTGTGTGTATTGCTTAACACACTGGCATTCCCTCCCCCCGTCCGGACCAAGTTTCATTCCTTGGGTATGAAGCGATCGTTCTCGCTTACATAACAAACCATGCTAATGCGCCTCTGCCTGCCCAGCCGGCCGATCCCTTCGGTAGTCTACAAGTAGTGTGGCAACGCACTTAGGTGAGAGCGATGCCAAATACCCGTGCCAAGGTTGTAGCTCTGCCACAACCCCTGATCGCTCGCTTGCTCACAACCAGGGGTCTCAAGAGTGTCCATCGGAGTGCCACCGTACTTGTAGTTCGAAGGTCATGTAGCTTTCGAAGTGGTGGGAACCTTGGCACGGTTAGGGGATTTCGCAATCAAGACTTCGGGATCTTTCAGGTTGTCGCCACAGTAACAGGTCGCAGGTTAGGGCTCCTGTCCCATCTAAGCGATTTAAGATAATTAACGACTTTTTTTGGTAGGGTGGGCAGGCACTTGGGATGGCAACCATGTGCTAAAACGCGAACAAACCGCACTGGCTAACAAACTTTAATCCAGACTTTTCGTATTCATACGATAATATTTGCGAAATCCCACTTTTTCCAATTAGACAGCAAACAAGCCCCGTCACAACGATACCCGAATTCTGGATTGCGAAATCCCCCTAATAATTCGTCGATCCTTTTTACAAAACATGTACCGTATAGGTTTGGCAAGGTTTGTTTTTGGATAGTTAGTAGTCCTGGATACCCGTCTTTCCCTCCGCCGAGGAATTATAGCTGATGGTTGAATATGTCGTATGAGACTTTCATGAGTTGTGGATTATGAGTCCTTGTAAGCAGGGAATGAATATATTTCCTAGCTACGACCCAAGTTTACAAGGGGAAATTTATGAACACTGGGAGTCACTCGCGGCTCACCTTGAACTTTGTAACCATGGGGATGTACCGGTACTGCGCTTAATACTAACAGTTCTGACTTCAGTGCTGTGCTACCGTATCATGATTAGCTTTGTGCTTGGTTGTATTGTCGGGGGACAAAAATAACGGCGGTTTAAGGATCAATGGCAACGCACCCCTCCTCATCACCCACAGTGATTGAAATTTCAACCCTTGGTGACCTGTCACATTTTGGGTTCTGACCAGTGTCGTTCCTTGATTCTTATCGTGTCCGTTCTCGCGATAGCTTCAAGTCTTGAACTTCAAGTGCTCCGTTGGGCTCTGCTTGATTTTAATTCTTTGGTTTACAGGCTCTGTTTTATCCTGTTCATCTATCTTCGAGGTTCCTCATCTTCCCCTCTGCTTTCTCCTTCCTTCGGTCAGCTTGCCCTCTGCTTCTTCCTTCCTTTGGTAGTTAACGCACCTGCTTCTTCCTCCTTGGTTGAGGTTGGCGGTTTTCCTCCCTTGGGTTCGGTTGAAAGGTCGGTGGTTTTATTCCCATCGGTCAGTTAGTCGTCACGGTCGGTCTTCCTTCGGTCAAGTTGATCGTCATGGTGAAGCGAGGTTCCTCAACCTTTTCTGCCGCCGCGGTCGCAAGATCGGGCCTGGCTCTCGGTCGGACGGTCGAGAAAACTTTGGCCCTCGAGGGTGAGGTTTCCCGCCTCCGCCATCACGTCTCCGTCCTCTCCCGTCGGCTACATTTGTCGACTCTGGAGAGTGAGTCCCTCTGCCGTGAGCTTGATGCTCTTCGCTCGGTCGGTCCCCTCTCTTCTGAGTGTGACGGTGCTGAAGCCAGGAGGTGGCTGATGAAGTGGCGGTGTTCGCCCCAGTGGCTGAACCTGCTGCGCCTACGGTGGCGTCCCTTGGGGCGCATGTGGAGGCGTTGACGGTGACTACTGTGGCTTCCGCCTTCGTGGCGCAGGAGCCTGAGCCCAGTATGGCTGAGCCAGAGTTGCCAGTGGTGGTACAGGTTGAATGGTCACCGTCGGCGGATGGGGCTGTTGCCAAACGTAACCCGCGCCGTGTGCGTTGGGTGGACGATGAGGCTGGCGTGGCTTCTCGGAAGGCTCACGTGGTTGAGGTTATTGTTTCCTTGTCGCCTCCTCCGGTTCCCGCTGGTTTTAGCGTTTCTCCGGTGGCTTCTGTTGCTGGGGGTGGAGGGTCCGATAGTCATGCTCGTGACCCGGGTTTCGTTACCGTCGGCCGTGGTCGGCGTGGGAAAGGGCGTGGCGGGCGCCATTAGATTGTGATGGGTTTCCTTTGTCGTGTTTGCGTGACCAGTTTGCCGGGATGTGGGCTTGGTTATGGCTATGACCTTGCTTACTGTAGTGTTTGATGGATGGCTATGGGAGGTGGATTTACTTTGTCGTACCCTGGTTGGGTGGATTATTATGTGATTCCCGTGTGCTGGCCGGATACTCGGACTTCGGTCTACGAATCGCGCGGGTGGTACTTTTCCAGATGTACTGCGGGCTAGGCGGGGTTGGGACTGGCGTACTCCTTGGAACGTACTGCCGTATGGTTGTGCAAGCCCGGATAGGTAGTCGCTCCATTAGCTATATCGTTATAAATAAAAGAGATTGAACTCCTCATCACCCAGCACTTCCTACACCACCCAAACAAATTCCTCTAAATCAACCAAAACTAAACTATCCTATCTAATTATTATTTTCAATAAATTATGCCTCTTATTCTTCGCAGTCATGCCAAAAAACCTATTCCCTCCAAGCACCTCTCTCAGTTTACCAGGGGGAGAATCTTTGGGTTACATGAGGCTCAACTGAGATCTGAGCAAATTTCCCACTACCTTAACATCCCTCCCACCACTGTCAGAAGAACAATTGCAAAGGGATATTAAGAGGGCAAGGAGAATGAGGGTAGAGGAAGACATCATAAGACTACCAAGTTGAAGGATGAAGCCATGGTTGAGGAAGCTCTCAAAAATCGCTGTGCTAGCTATTTTGAGATTGATAAAAAAGTTGCACACAATGTTTCTACCAAGACAGTGAAGAGACAAATTGCACAAAAGCATCTTAAAAAATGGGTGTCACAAGAGAGAGTTTATTTGGATGAAGACCTGACTAAGGAGAGGTTGGAATAGGCATTAGCCTATAGACATTGGACAAGGGAGATGTGGAGAAGTAAGGCAATGTCGGAGGATAAGGTATTTGTGAAGAGGGGTGGAGGAAACAGGAGAAGATGGGTATTTACATACTCAAATGAGAAGTGGAATAAGGATTGTGTTGAACCTACCGCTAGGAGAGGGGAGAGAGTGATTAGCCAGATGATGACTGGTTTTTTTTATGGTCAAACTCATGGTCTGTTTTTCCCTGTTTTTCCTGATCCTTCTTCTGCTAGGGATGAAGTTAATGGAAAGTCATTTATTGATGTCTATGATCATTATGACTTTCTAGGGATATGGGAGGACATCAGGGAAAAGGTTGGAGAAGAAGAGGTATTTTTTATCATTGACAATGCTATGACTCACTGGCCTTTTAGGAGATGGCTCAGAAGGCAGGGAATTGCTCCTAGGAAATTCCTGCCTATTCACCAGATCTCAATCCAATTGAAAATGTTTGGTCTCTGGTGAAAGATAAGCTTCATAAGCACTATCCTGAGCTATATCTTATGAGGGGTGATGTCAATGTGGTCAAGAAGGCAATAGAGAAGGCAATCACTAATGGTTGGGAACTTCTGGACCCAAAGGTTTTTGGTACTTTGGCAGGGTCAATGGTGGATAGAATAGAGGCAATTATTAAGGCTGATAGATGGTATACCAAATATTAATTTCTACTATGTATTTACATTTTTTTAATTCCTTTTTGGTTTTCATGATAGTGGGGTTGGTGGGGGAAGCTGTTGTCATTGCCGAAGTTTTTCGCCTGTTGATACCGCCGTTATTTTTGTCCCCCGACAATATGTTTGGCGTCGTTCGTTGATTTCCCTACACCCGGGTGTGCTGTAGTGCCCCGTGTTTGCTTCAGGAAATAGGTACTATACAAGGAGGAAACAGTGTTTTGTTGCTAATGTGAAAAAAGATGGACCGTCGTTGTTCCTAGGATATGATACAATAATAATGATATTATTATGACATTACGTGCGATAACCGAGATGTTAGATTGCGTGGTTTGTGGGGGCTGAGAAGAAGGTCTAGGGTTCTCTATGGAAATTGTGTGATTACCTTAAGTTTAGAGAGCTTTGGCATTTACTCGCCAGAGTTTCGAAGGCAAGGCGGAATGATAGGAGGCTCGGGCAGCGGGCACCGGTTGTAGTGGATTTTTGGGTTTAGCTCTCGCCTTCTCACCTGATGGAAAAGCAGTGCCGTTACTGCTCCTCGCGGGATTGGTCAGTCCGTGGGAGCGCTGGCAAGATGTGTAGAATAGTAATTCGACTCTAGAAAATGAAAGATGCTTTCCAAATATGGTTGTTTTCTCGGCTTGGTCTCTTGGGCTCAACACACGAAGGACTAATGGATAAAGAGTTTATCCCTTCCATAATACAAGTCTTGTAGCCTAGGGTAAGTTAAGGCTTCGCTTCATCGATTTAATTACAGATAATGCTGGGGTTGGTCTATGGTTAGGGTTAAGAGCGAGAATTCGTGATGTTTGGAGGATTCCATATTGGCCATTTATCTTTAGGAGGGAGTAACTCGGCTGGTTGGCGGGAAGGTTGGTGTTTCTTCTGGAGCATAGTCTCAGCGGCATCCGAGTAGGAAGGAAGAGGAGAGCTCAATTTTTGGTTTCACAAATTCCTGGTCGATCGATCGGGTGCAAGTGGGTGGCTGCAGGGCTGGGTGATCAACCCCACTTTTCCCAAACCTACCGGAACTTTATCCACTGGTCGAAAGCTCTTCAGCACCCTATTCTCTACAGAACCTCAGGCAACGGAAAACGAAGGATGTCTCGAGCTTTTACTGATAACGTCAATTCTTTCAACGTGTCGAATAACATTATCTTTAATGCTATCGATGATGAGTCCAAAATCTTGGCCTGGTTATCACCCTTGGAGGTGCATGTGCGGCATCTGGATATTTGCGATCAGCGGGTGGATGGTATAGGGAGTTGGCTACTGGAAACAAAAGAGTTCAAGGACTGGTATAATGGTAGCGAGAAGGAGGGATCTGATCATGCGGCCTTGTTTTGCTATGGGGACCCGGGGGTCGGCAAGAGCTACATCAGGTAGGCAAGACCACCGATGGGGGAGAAACAAAGGACATTATTGCTGACAGGTCCCGATGGTAGTTCCGTGGTTGTGGACTATTTATGCGATCAGGCCGCAGAACGAGATATGGCGGTCGCTTGTTTTTATTATGATTTCGCTTCCCGGGAGGCCCAGTCTCCAACAAATATGCTGGGCTCTCTGCTCAAACAACTCCTGGGTGGGTTGGACGCAATCCCGATGGAAATAGTCCAGAAATTTCGGAGCCAGAAGAAGGTGATTGGTAGTCGAAGACTTCGACTTCCTGATATTGTGAAAATGTTCGCGACTGTCCAAACTTCACGACGCACATTCGTATGTGTTGACGCTCTTGACGAATGCGTTCCGGAGCATCAACTGGAGGTTCTTGACGCATTGGGACAAATTCTCCAGACGTCGCCAAAAACTCGAGTGTTCATGACTGGGAGGTCACACATCCGGGGAGCGATCGAGAGGGTACTTGGGGGAAGAGCAACAAGTGTATCGATTAAGCCCCGGGACCACGATATAGTCACATATCTGCGCGCGAGACTGGGGAAGGACGCAACCCCCGAGGTGATGAATAGTGGGCTGGAGGACGATATCATGAAAAGCATTCCCAAAGAAATCTCGGAATCGTAAGTAGTAGCGTGGGGTCTAGGAAAACTTCGCCACATGTACTGACATGCGTGGATCCAGATTCCTACTGGTTTCGCTCCAGGCAACAACAATCCTAAGAGAAACGACAATCCATCGGAGGCGAAATAGGCTCAACGCGGTACGAGATGGGTTAGGGTTGGGAGGTGCATATGAGGCAACACTGGAACGGATAAGAGCTCAAGAGGAGAAAGCAAAGCTTGCCATGGCCACGTTGATGTGGATATGTTATTCGGAGAGGCCATTACGGGTAGATGAACTATGTCACGCGCTTGCTGTGGAAATTGGATCTGCCCGTTTCAATAACGACAATGTTCCTGCAACAGAAACGCTGCTCACCTGCTGTCAAGGACTAGTCACTCTAGACAAGGAAGCCTCGACCTTCCGGTTAATACACCACACACTCCGCGAGTACCTCTGCACTTGTCGTGGCCTTTTCCCACGGGCTCAGTCGGTGATGGCGGAAACCTGCCTGACATATCTGAATTCAGACCAAGCCAGGGCCCTTCCTGCTAAACCGCAACCGGACCTCTCAAGCATGCCCTTCATCAAATATTGTTCGAGATATTGGGGCGCTCATGCAAGGTGGGAACTTTCAGATCACGCAAGATCTCTTGCAATGGGACTCTTGGACCAACATGAGAACCACGTAGCCGCTCAGTCACTTTTGGAACAAATATTGGATCCGGGAGATTCCCTGGAAGTCAATGCTCCTTTGCGGTTCGGTGGACTACATTGTGTATCTTTCTTCGGGATTGTTGATGTTATGACTGGTTTATTAGGAATCGGTGGCTGTGATGCGAACCGAGAAGATTCTGGTGGCATAACCCCACTGACATGGGCGGTAAGGGGGGGGCAGGTGGAGGCGATAGAGCTATTGCTGAGACAGGAAGCTGTCAACCCCGACAAACCGGACAACAGTGGCAATACACCACTTTCTTGGGCTGCTATTAAGGGACACGTTTTGGTTGTAAAGCAACTTTTGGACCGACAAGACGTCAACCCTGACAAACCAGACAATGAGGGCAATACACCGCTTTCGTGGGCTGCAATTAACGGGTACCTGTCAGTGGTGAAGCAACTCTTGGACCGGAAAGACGTCAACCCTGACAAACCAGACAATGAGGGAAATACACCACTTTCTTGGGCTGCTATTAAGGGACACTGGTTGGTTGTAAAGCAACTTTTAGACCGACAAGACGTCAACCCCGACAAGCCAGACAACGAGGGCAGGACACCACTTTGATGGGCTGCTATTCAGGGACACAAGTTAGTCGTGAAGCAACTTTTGGACCGGCAAGACGTCAACCCCGACAAGCCGTGTAACGAGGGCAATACGCCGCTTTCGTGGGCTGCAATTAACGGGCACGAGTCAGTGGTGGGGCAACTCTTAGACCGACAGGACGTCAACCCCGACAAGCCAGACAATAAAGGCAGGACACCACTTTCATGGGCTGCTATTCAGGGACACAAGCTAGTCGTGGAGCAACTTTTGGACCGGCAAGACGTCAACCCCGACAAGCCGTGCAACGAGGACAATACACCGCTCTCGTGGGCCGCGATTCACGGGCACGAGTCAGTGGTGGGGCAACTCTTAGACCGGAAAGAAGTCAACCCGGACAAACCAGACAATGAGGGCAAGACCCCACTTTCGTGGGCTGCTATCAAAGGACACGAGTTAGTGGTGAAGCAACTTTTAGATCGGCAAGACATCAACCCTGACAAACCAGACAATGAGGGCAATACACCGATTTTGTGGGCTGCACATAACGGGCACGAGTCAGTGGTGAAGCAGCTCTTAGACCGGAAAGACGTCAACCCCGACAAACCAGACAACGAGGGAAATACTCCGCTTTCGTGGGCTGCAATTAACGGACACGAGTCAGTGGTGAAGCAGCTCTTAGACCGGGAAGACGTCAACCCTAACAAACCAGACGATCAGGGCAAGACGCCACTTTCGTGGGCTGCGGTTAGAGGGCACGAATCCGTAGTGAAACAACTTTTGGACCGGAAAGACGTTAACCCCACCCTACCAGACAAAAATGGTCACATCCCACTCTGTCACGCGTCTGCAAAAGGACATGAAGCAGTGGTGAATCTACTGCAAGCCTGGAGACCCCCGATCCCTGCCTGTATTGCGATCGACGAGCTCCGGGCCTCTTTTTCCTCTTTGACTCTTTGACCGTGGCAATCTGCGCCTTCCCCAGACTCCACTCCACCCATTCCCTCCGCATCTCTCCCTCGGGCTCCCGGAGCTTTCGACGTGCCCCTAACATCTTTTCCTTGACGTTCTTTTCTCTCCCCCGGCATTCGCCTTTACATCCAGGCTTAAAAATTCCCCAGGGCAGCAATTTATCATCTTTTCGCAAGGTAGAGCATATACATAACCACCGGAAATCTCCTGGATATCTGATACTGCGATGGAGTGCAGAATTTCGAGTTTTAAATGCAGGTGGGATGAAGAGATGTTCCCTACTTCGCTTTGCCCCTTCGCACCTTTCGTTGCGTTTCATTGACCCCGTCTCGACTTTCCTGTATGATTGCTCTTTTTTTTTTTCAATTCCGACTACAATACCTTTTGAATCATTTCCTCTTTTGTTTTCTCCTTTAAATAATAGATTGATATTACTATTTTAATAGTACAGTTAGATTCGTTTACCCCACGAATCACTACTTATCCATCTCCCTATACTCCTTCCGCTCTTGGTATGGACTTACCCACAGCACCTTTGATACTTGCCTAGTCATTTAGCAAAATTAAAATGACTGGAAATGGGGTTTCCCTTTTGTTGATATTTTAGCAGGCTAGGGGAGGGGAGATTACATTTAGACTCTGCGTAGAGGCAAGGCCCATTCCACGGGCAAGAGGAAACCCCATTTTACGATGACTTTTTCCGACTAGCGGTAACAATACTTAAGCGCAATTTCCCTTCAAATATGTATCCTATCCTAGCATTCCCTAGGCATGGCAAAAAATCAGGGAATATGCAGCTTAACTCAGGGCAGTAGGGTATGGCGAGAGATCATTCTCGAAGGTCTTCAGTGTTCTCCACCTGACCAAACGGCCGCTGGTAAGTGTTATGTCGTCTGGTGCCTTTATGCTATCTCAACCACTGTGTACCATGTCCCTAAAGCGAGCGAGGAGATCCTACTCCAGGGTGTTCTCGAGAGGGAGGGGGGACGACTGTATACCCCAGCAAGGACAAGCGATCCTCAGGCTAAGTGAATCGTGAACCAAAGGATTTCGGTCGATTTTCTCCCGGGGCGGGGGTTGGTAGACAGCTGTGATGCCTGGGGGATAGCTTATCAAGGGGGCAAGTTGTGTCTTATCACCTGCTATCACTCGAAAAATAGTTCAGCTACCTGTTGGCCGGGATGCGTTGCTACTGTAATAGGAAAGGCTAGTGTTGGTATAGGTGTTGTTGTGGAAATGATCGCTTTGGCGGGATGGCTGAGAAGACCTAGATTGTCGGAATTTCGGGTGGTAGCCGGTATAGAACAAGTATAGGACTTTAGAATCTTGAAATTAAGGAGCTGCAGTGCGCTTAGAAACTGGTTTATATTGGTTTCTATTGCCGCCGTGCTGTGGGAATAGCGATATGAGAGGCTATAGGGCTGACTTCGGATTTTACGGACTAGAGGGATGTTGGTGTTTGCTTATGCCTGTGAATGCTACATTAGCACTTTTTATTTTATTTTCGGTTGACATCCTAGGTACCAACGATGGGTGTTACGTTCCTATTCTTGTTCTCTTATTCTGTACTCCGTGCATTGTTCTGACTAGCTTCTTGACGATGGTGGGTTTTCGAAGAATTTGTATAGAGGGTATTTAAACGATGACCTTGATCCGGAGGCATTATAAGTAATCCGCGGCTCGGGGTAGAAAAGTGAAAATGGTTGAACAGATCGGAGTAGGAAGTGACAGAAAAGTGGGAAAACAAGTCAATGAACGGGGAGTGGTAAATCCCCCCTCGCACTGCAGGAACCAGCAAATTATCGTCTCGGAACCGAAGCCGAAAGGTGTGCGGATGGTGAAAGAAATCAATTGTCGGTAAAGACAAGGAGGAAAATCTGTTCACCTGCAAGCTCACTTCTCGCTGTCATCGTTCTTCTCCTACGCGGCCTATCCCACCCCGCACGCTTAAAAGCACACGATCCCCGCTAGGTATGACAAATCAGTTTCATGCCATAGCAACACACACTACCCAACCCTCCGTCACTCTATCTAGCTGACATATCCACAGTGAAATTTTAAAAGAAATAAAACAAGCGGGGTTTCCATAAAGTCTATAATCCAAATTCAAACTCGATAGTATGCAGAAGCTGGCTCAGTCGTTCATCAATAGTTAATCTATTTTGCTGCCTGAACAAAGTGTTTTGTAAACCATCACTATCGGGTTCTGCTACTACTATTCCAGCTATCTTTGGCCGTGTGTTCTGTGTGAGTCATGTAATGCATTTCGAGGGAGGGAGTTAGTAAGCGGGATGCACGGTGGCTGGAACGACGTCGACGGAGATGTAATTTAGACAGAACGCCGGCGGACTGACCCGGGATGTAAATACCGGGATTGCCGACTAATTGTTGAAAGGGTGGCGCATTCATTTGGTGAGAATCTTCATGAAGTAGAGTCTCTCTTTGGCGGGAGTGCCCTGGGCTAGGGGAGGGATGTTGAGCAATCGGGCGATCCATAAGGGGGAGTCTTATTTCATTCGCGAAAGATGGAGCTTATTGTGCAAAGGCTTCGGCTGGGCAGGAGAAATAGACTGTGAGGACGGAACCGCGTTTGCCGCTTGTGTATACTAGATCCCGTTTGTGCTCCCCGCTTACATTTAGATTTCAAGCACTATTTTTGCACCTGCCTAGCCTCAGAGGCACCCACAAGAAGGATGATCACAAACATTTTCGAGGAGGTGAGTGCGACGATAGCTTGCCTGCCTCCCCCCTCCCCATTGCCCATTCCTTTCCCGTCCATCCAGTCCATTCCAATCTCCCCGCGCTTGCGCGAGCCCGCCCAGCAAAGGTTGATCGCAGATATTTAATCGAAGCGGTTTGATCGTGCATGTACGAGCCCGATCCTGGAGATGCCCTCCCTCTGTTCAGTCCCTCCATGTTGCTTCAAATTTGTGTTTTATTTTCGGACGGTGTTCCATCATCCCAGCACACCAGCCTTACTTACTTCTCCAAGTCGACTCTAAGCCGCAATTGAGCTACGGAAGAACTTACACGGTTACACCCCCTGCGGAATCATCACTAGTGCGCGGAACTTTACCTTGACTTCAAAAAAATAAAAAATAGAATATGGTACAGGTATCAACTAACCTCAAAATGCTGGAACGACACCCTCAAGACTTTAGTAGTCACAAACTCTGTTTCCCCAGTAACGAGAGGACTAGGATAACTGGAATTCCATACTACACAACGATTTTACTTGTCCCCTGACCCCCTCGTTATTATCTCAGCGTCCTATTCGCCACCCGATTGAAGAGGCTGCTAGAATGCGCACTAGCATCTTCCCAGTCTACCTATAGATGGGCCTCTCGCGTAGGAATGAGCCTTGGAAGCTATATGCACTGCTTTAGAGGTCTTGCAGAGGATATGTTAATTCGTGATATGGGTGGGAACAATCGGGCTAAGGTTGCGGACTGCAGCAACAGGAGTTGTCACATCGAAGATATTGTTTGAGGAAGTTGGGAGCAAAATGCGAGTGATATTTGATGATTTGAGATGGTTGTAATATTCGCCATTTATCTTTGGGAGGGAGTAACTCTGCTGGCTGGAGGCAAGGTAGGTGGTTCTTCTGGGGCACGGCCCCAGCGGTGCCCGAGTAGAAACAAGAGAGCTCAAGTTTTGGTTTCACAAATTCCTAGTCAAATGATTGGGCGCAATACTCGAGTAGGGTAGTTGCAGGGCTGGGCGATGAGCCCCGCTTTTCCTAAACCTAGTGGAACTCTCTCACCCGATCAAAAGCTCTTCAGAACCCCACCCTCCACAGAACTTCAAGCAACGAAAAGCGAAGGATGTCTCGAGCTTTTACCGAAAACATCAATTCTTTCAATGTGTCGAACAACATTTTCCTTACTCCTGCCGATGATGAGTCCAAAATCCTGGCCTGGCTGTCACCCTTAGAGCCCCAGGTGCGTCATCAGGATATTTGCGATCAGCGGGTGAATGGTATAGGGGGCTGGCTACTGGAAACAAAAGAGTTTAGAAGCTGGTACAAGGGTGATGAGAATGGCGAAACTGATCATGCGGCCTTATTCTGCTACGGGAACCCGGGGGTCGGCAAGAGCTACATCTGGTATGAGAGATGATCAGTGCGGAATAAAGAACGATTATCGCTGACAGTTCACGATGGTAGTTCCTTGGTGGTGGACTATTTAGGCGACCAGACCGTCGAGCAGGAAATGGCGGTCACTTGTTTTTACTATGACTTCGCTTCGCGGAGGGACCAGTCTCCAACCAATATGCTCGGCTCTTTGTTAAAACAGCTTCTGAGTGGGTTGGGAGGAATTCCAGGGGAGATAGCACTGAAATTTCGGGGGCAGAAGAAGGTGATTGGTGGCCGGAGACTGCACCTTCCTGATGTTGTGAAAATGTTGGTCGATGTCTCATCCTTACAACGCAATGGCGGGTTGAAGTAACCCATTGCCAATTGGGCAAAGCGCAAAGGGCAGCTCTGAGGACACGGGAGCCACAGGTCGGAGAAAAGTCGGAAAAAGGTATATCCGGTTGCTCGGCCAGCGCGGGGTCCTAGCTCAGAGATGCGGGGTCCGTGAGCCCCCCCTTATACTTATACCTCCCTACGCCCCCGACACGAGGAGATCCCCATGCTTTCTCGCTTCATTGCTTTCCACACTTCGCGTTTTTCGT
>Ga0307513_10002042_pt1 | contig 28394 bp, 8 predicted proteins | sample 15_EM_MG_FD_202174 | JGI IMG/M metagenome (GOLD analysis project Ga0307513, IMG submission 202174) | Populus trichocarpa ectomycorrhiza microbial communities from riparian zone in the Pacific Northwest, United States - 15_EM | ecosystem: Host-associated > Plants > Roots > Unclassified | place... | reverse complement strand
TAATAGCACAAAAATAAAAATACAACAAATTAAAAAATTCACACTCCAACTAATAAGCAATATTAACAACAATAAACATTAAAAGATAATTATAACAAGCATGAATAAAAAGGCGGCAATACCGGCCAAGCACTTCAAACAATAAATATAAGAAAAATAATCACAACAAAACAACAAAATAAAATAAAATGAACAAGAGGCGATAATACCGACCAAGCACTTCAGACAATAAATATAAGAAAAATAATAACAACAAAATAAAATAAAATAAACAAGAGGCAGTAAAACAAACCTTATAATATAAACAATAAATATTAGAAACTAATTAGAATAGACAATAAAAGAAAAATGGTTGAACCAACCAAAATCCAATAATTAATAGTCCAGTCCACAGTCTAATATCCGAAAAGTTGAGGCCAAATTTTTTTTTAGGCGGTAAAACCAGCCATTTGATTTTTTATTTATATGTATTTTTTTTGTTTTCCAATAATCAAAACAAAATGTGTTACCTTTGCTTGCTAGCTCCCCGGCAACGGCGCCAAAATTGCTTGACCGCTTTTTATGATCGGCTTGTTTTAACTCGCAAGTGCACGAGTGTGCGATGTAGCAATTAACTCGGTAAGATCGAGGTCATATCCACAGAGGGCTAGATCTGGAAATTAAGCTAGGTAACAAAAAAACTCAAGAGAAATTAAATTAACAATAACTTGGTTGAAAATGATTACAAAAGGGCTCTAACTTTTTATCAGACCGTTGGGTCGTGCTCAAATTCTTACAGTAGTTTGCGGAGGCTTTTATCCTTGTAGTAGCAATGGAATCGCTACTCGGTGAAAAGCAGGCCTCGTCGTGCCACACTAGCATAATAGCTCAAAAGCGCCTTGATTGGACCGTTGTATCACTCCAAAAGTTTTAGAGGAGCTTCTGGAGGATGTTTTCCTTGGAGTAGGTATGGAATCGGTACTCGGTGAAGCGGAGGTCCGGTCACGCCAGACTAGAGTAACGACTCAAAAGGGCTCTAACTTTTGATCGGACCGTTGGATCGACCTCAATTTTTTACAATAGTTTCCGGAGACTGTTTTCCTTGTAGTAGCGATGCTGAGTGAAGAGGAGGTCTTGTCGTGCCAAACCAGCATAACGGCTCAAAAGCGCCTTAACTTTTAATCCGACTGTTGGAACACTCGCAAAATTTTACAAGAGTTTCAGAAGGCCATTTTCCTTGTAGTAGCTATGGAATCTCTACTCTACGAAGCGGAGGTCAGGTCGCGCCTGACTAGAGTAACTTCTCAAAAGTGCTCTAACTTTTTATCAGACCGTTGGATCGAGCTCAAATTCTTAAAGTAGTTTGCGGAGGCTTTTATCCTTGTAGTAGCAATGGAATCGCTACTCGGTGAAGACCAGGTGTCGTCGTGCCAAACCAGCTTAATGGCTCAAAAGCGCCTTAACTTTTGATCGGACCGTTGGATCACTTTAAAATTTTTAGAGGAGATTTTAGAGGAAGTTTTCCTTGGAGTAGGTATGGAATCGCTACTCGGTGAAGCGGAGGTCCGGTCGCGCCACATCAGAGTAACGACTCAAAAGGGCTCTAACTTTTGATCCGAACATTGGATCGTGCTCAAATTTTTACAGTAGTTTCTGGAGGCTGTTTTCCATGTGATAGCAATGAAATCAATACTCGGTGAAGAGCAGGTCTCGTCGTGCCAGACCAGCATAACAGTTAAAAGGGCCTTAACTTTTGATCCCACCGTTGGATCATTCCTAAATTTTTACAGGAGTTTTTGGAGGATGTTTTCCTTGGAGTAGGTATGGAATCGCTACTCGGTGAAGCGGAGGTCCGGTCGCGCCAGACCATAGTAACTTCTCAAAAGGGTCTAACTTTTTATCAGACCGTTGGATCGTGCTCAAATTCTTACAGTAGTTTGCGGAGGCTTTTATCCTTGTAGTAGCAATGGAATCGCTACTCGGTGAAAAGCAAGCCTCGTCGTGCCACACCAGCATAATGGCTCAAAAGCGCCTTAACTTTTGATCAGACCGTTGTATCACTCCCACAGTTTTAGAGGAGTTTTTGGAGGATGTTTTCCTTCGAGTAGATATGGAATCGCTACTCGGTGAAGCGGAGGTCCGGTCACGCCAGACTAGAGTAACGACTCAAAAGGGCTCTAACTTTTGATCTGACCGTTGGATTGACCTCAATTTTTTACAGTAGTTTCTAGAGGCTGTTTTCCTTGTGGTAGCGATGGAATCGGTACTGAGTGAAGAGGAGGTCTTTTCGTACCAAACCAGCATAACGGCTAAAAGCGCCTTAACTTTTGATCCCACCGTTGGATCATTCCTAAATTTTTACAGGAGTTTCTGGAGGATGTTTTCCTTGGAGTAGGTATGGAATCGCTACTCGATGAAGCAGAGGTCCGGTCGCTCCAGACCAGAGTAACGGCTCAAAAGGGCTCTAACTTTTCATTCGACCGTTGGATCGTGCTCAAATCTTTACAGTAGTTTCCTGAGGCTGTTTTCCTTGTGCCTGCAATGGAATCGCTACTAGGTTAAGATCAGGTCTCGTCGTGCCAGACGAGGATAACGGCTCAAAAGTGCCATAACATTTGATCCGACTGTTGGATCACTCGCAAATTTTTACATGAGTTTTTGGAGGATGTTTTCCTTGGAGTAGGTATGGAATCGCTACATAGTGAAGAGAAGGTCCGGTCGCGCCACACTAGAGTAACGGCTCAAAAGGGCTTGATTTGATCCGAATGTTGGATCGTCTTCAAATTTTTACAGTTGTTTCCGGAGGCTGTTTTCCTTGTCGTAGCAATGGAATTGCTACTAGGTTAGGAGCAGGTCTCATCGTGCCAGACCAGCTTAACGGCTGAAAAGCGTCTTAGCTTTTGATCCCATTGTTGGATCACTCCCAAATTTTTACAGGATTTTAAGGAGGATGTTTTCCTTGGAGGAGGTATAGAATCGCTACTCGGTGAAAGGGAGGTTTGGTCGCACCAGACTAGAGTAACGGCTGAAAAGGGCTTGAACTTTTGATCCGACCGTGTGATCGTCTTCAAATTTTTACAGTAGTTTTCGAAGGCTGTTTTCCTTATGGTAGCAAAGGAATCTCTACTAGGTTAAGAGCAGGTCTCGTCATGCCAGACCAGTATAACAGCTCAAAAGCGCCATAACTTTTTATCCGACCGTTGAATCACTCCCCAACTTTTACAAGTGTTTCTGGAGGATGTTTTCCTTGGAGTAGGTATGGAATCGCTACTCAGTGAAGCGGAGGTCCGGTCGCGTCAGACCAGAGTATCAGCTCAAAAGGGCTCAAACGTTTGATCCGACCATTGGATTGTTTTCAAATTTATACAGTAGTTTCCAGAGGCTATTTTCCTTGTTGTAGCGAAGGAATCACTACTAGGTTACGAGCAGGTATCGTCGTGCCAAACCAGCTTAACGACTCAAAAGCACCTTAACTTTTTATCTGACCATTGGATCATTCCCAAGTTTTTACACGAGTTTTTGAAGGATGTTACACCTTGGAGTAGGTATGGAATCGCAAGTCGGTGAACAAGAGGTCTGGTCGCGCCACACCAGAGTAACGACTCAAAAGGGCTCGAACTTTTGATCCGACTGTTGGATCGTCTTCAAATTTATACAGTAGTTTCCGGAGGCTATTTTCCTTGTGGTAGGAATGGAATCACAACTGGGTTAAGAGCAGGTCTCGTCGTGCCAGACCAGCAGAACGGCTCAAAAACGCCTTAACTTTTTATCCAATAGTTGAATCACTCCTCAATTTTTACAGGAGTTTCTGGAGGTGTTTGCCTTGGAGTAGGAATGGAATCGCAACTCGGTGAAGCGGAGGTCTGATCGCGCAACACCAGATTAACGACTCAAAATGGCTTGAACTTTTGATCCGACCGTTGGATCGTGTTTAAATTTTTACAGTAGTTTTCAGAGGCTGTTTTCATTGTGATAGCCATGTTATCCCTATTGGGTTACGAGCAGGTCTCGTCTTGCCACACCAGCATAACGGCTCAAAAGCTCCTTAACGTTTTATCCGACCGTTGAATCACTCCCTACTTTTTACAGGGGTTTCAGGAGGATGTTTTCCTTGGAGTAGGTATGGAATCGCTACTCGGGGAAGCGGAGGTCTGGTCGCTCTAAAACAGAGTAATGGCTTAAAAGGGCTTTAACTTTTCATCCGACTGTTGGATCGTGCTCAAATCTTTACAGTAGTTTCCTGAGGCTGTTTTCCTTGCGGCTGTAATGGAATCACTACTAGGTTAAGATCAGGTCTCATTGGGCCAGACTAGGATAACAGCTCAAAAGCGCCATAACTTTTGATCCGACCTTTGGAACATTTTCAAATTTATACCGTAGTTTCCGGAGGCTGTTTTAGTATTGTAGCGATGGAATCGTTACTAGGTTAGGAGCAGGTCTCGTCGTGCCAGACCAGCTTAACGACTCAAAAGCACCTTAACTTTTTATCTGACCGTTGCATCATTCCCAAGTTTTTACACGAGTTTCTGAAGGATGTTTGCCTTAGAGTAGCTATGGAATTGCAAGTCGATGAAGCGGAGGTCCGGTCGCGCTACACTAAAGTAACGACTCAAAAGGGCTCGAACTTTTAATCCGACCGTTGGATCGTTTTCAAATTTATACAGTAGTTTTCGGAGGCTGTTTTCCTTGTTGTAACGCTGGAATCGCTACTACGTTAGGAGCAGGTCTCGTCATGCCAGACCAGCTTAACAACTTAAAAGTGCCTTAATTTTTTATTTGACCGTTGGATCATTCCCAAATTTTTACTTGAGTTTCTGAAGGATGTTTGCCTTGGAGTAGGTATGTAATCGCTAGTCGGTGAAGCGGCAGTCCGGTCGCGCCAGACTAGAGTAACGGCTCAAAAGGGCTCGAACTTTTGATCTGAATATTGGAACGTCCTTAAATGTTTATAGTAGTTTTCGGAGGCTGTTTTTCTTGTGGTAGCAATGGAATCGCTACTCGATGAATAACAAGTCTCGTCGTGCCAGACCAACGTAACGACTCAAAAGCACCTTAATTTTTTATCCAACCGTTGGATCACTCTCAATTTTTACAGGAGTTTCTGGAGGATGTTTTCCTTGGAGTAGGTATGGAATCGCTACTCGGTGAAGCGGAGCTCCGATCGAGTCAGTCCAGAGAAACGACTCAAAGGTGCTATAACTTTTCATCCGACCGTTGGATCGTTTTCAAATTTATACAGTAGTTTCCGGAGGCTGTTTTCCTTGTTGTAGCGATGGAATCGCTACTAGGTTAGGAGCAGGTCTCGTCGTGCCAGACCAGCTTAACAGCGCCTTAACTTTTTATCTCACCGTTGGATCATTCCTAAATTTTTACAGTAGGTATGTAATCGCTAGTCGGTGATGCGGAGGTCTGGTCGCGCCAGACTAGAGTAACGGCTGAAAAGGGCTCGAACTTTTGATCCGAACATTGGAATGTCCTTAAATGTTTACAGTAGTTTCTAGAGACTGTTTTTCTTGTGGTAGCAATGGAATCGCTACTCGGTGAGTAGCATGTCTCGTCCTGCCAGACCAGCGTATCGGCCCAAAAGCACCTTAACTTTTGATTTGACCGTTTGATCACGCTCAATTTTTACAGGAGTTTCTGGAGGATGTTTTCCTTGGAGTAGGTATGGAATCGCTACTCGGTGAAGCGGAGCTCCGGTCCCAGCAGACTAGAGAAACAGCTCAAAGGGTCTCTAACTTTTCATCCGAGCGTTAGATTGTGCTCAAATTTTTACAGTAGTTTCCGGATGTTGTTTTCCATACGGTATCTAAGGAATCACTACTAGGTTAAGAGCAGCATAACGGCTCAAAAACGCCTTAACTTTTGATCCCATCATTGGATCACTCCCTAATTTTTTCAGGATTTTCAAGAGGATGTTTTCCGTGAATTAGGTATGGAATCGCTACTCGGTGAAGCGGAGGTCTGGTCGCACCAGACCAGACTAACGGCTCAAAAGGGCTTGAACTTTTAAACCGACAGTTGGATCGCCTTCAAATTTTTACAGTTGTTTCTGGACGCTGTTTTCTTTGTGGTAGCAATGAAATCCCTACTAGGTTAAGAGCAGGTCTCGTCATGCCAGACCTCCATAACGGCTAACAAGCGCCTTAACTTTTGATCCCACCGTTGGATCACTCTCAATTTTTACAGGAGTATCTGGAGGATGTTTTCCTTGGAGTAGGTATTGAATCGCTACTTGGTGAAGCAGAGCTCTGGTCGCGGCAAACTAGAGTAACGGCTCAAAACGACTTTAACTTTTGATCGGACCGTTGGATCGTGCTAAAAATTTTACAGTAGTTCCCAGAGGCTGTTTTCTTTATGTTAGCAATGGAACCGCTACAAGGTTAAGAGTAGGTCTTGTCGTGCCAGACCAGCATAACGACTTAAAACCGCCTGAACTTTTGATCCATATGTTGAATGACCCCCGAATTTTTACAGGAGTTTCTAGAGGATGTTTTCCATGGTGAGGGTATGGATTCACTACTAGGTGAAGTGGAGGTCCGGTCCCGCCAGAGTAGAGTAATGGTTCAAAAGGGCTCGAACTTTTGATCCGAACATTGGATCGTCCTTAAATGTTTACAGTAGTTTCCGGAGGCTGTTTTCCTTGTGGTAGCAATCGAATCGCTACTCGGTGAATAGCAAGTCTCGTCGTGCCAGACCAGCGTATCAGCTCAAAAGCACTTAGCTTTTGATTTGACCATTGGATCACGCTCAATTTTTACAGGAGTTTCTGGAGGATGTTTTCCTTGGTGTAGGTATGGAATCGCAATCGGTGAAGCGGAGCACCGGTTGCTCCATACCAGAGAAACGGCTAAAAAGGGCTCTAACTTTTCATCCTACCATTGGATCATGATCAAATTTTTACAGTAGTTTCTGGAGGTTGTTTTCCTTACAGTAGCTAAGGAATCACTACTTGGTTAAGAGCAGCATAACGGCTCAAAAGCGCCTAAACTTTTGATCCCATCGTTGGATGAGTCCCAAATTTTTACTGGATTTTCTGGAGGATGTTTTCGTTGGAGTAGGTATGGAATCGCTACTCTGTGAAAAGGAGGTCTGGTCGCACCAGACCAGAGTAACGGCTCAAAAGGGCTTGAACTTTTGATCAGACAGTTGGATCGCCTTCAACTTTTCACAGTAGTTTCCGGACGCTGTTTTCCTTGTGGTAGCAATGGAATCCCTACTAGGTTAAGAGCAGGTCTCGTCGTGCCAGACCTCCATAACGGCTAACAAACGCCTTAACTTTTGATCCCACCGTTGGATCACTCTTAATTTTTACAGGAGTTTCTGGAGGATTTTCCCTTGGAGTAGGTATGGAGTCGCTACTCGTTGAAGCGGAGGTCCTGTTGCGCCAAACCAGAGTAACGGCTGAATAGGGCTCGAACTTTTGATCCAACCTTTGGATCGTCTTCAAATTTATATAGTAGTTTTCGGAGGCTGTTTTCCTTGTTGTAGCGATGGAATCGCTACTCGGTTAAGAGCAGGTCTCGTCGTGCCAAACCAGCTTAACGGCTCAAAAGCGCCTTAACTTTTTATCTGACAGTTGGATCAGTCCCAAGTTTTTACACGAGTTTCTGAAGGATGTTTGCCTTGGAGTACGTATGGAATCACTACTCGGTGAAGCGGAGCTCCGGTCGCGCCAGACTAGAGTAACGACTCAAAAGGGCTCGAACTTTTGATCCGAACGTTGGATCATCCTTAAATGTTTACAGTAGTTTTCGGAGGCTGTTTTCCTTGTGGTAGCCATGGAATCGCTACTCGGTGAGTAGCAGGTCTCGTCATGCCAGACCAGCGTATCAGCTCAACAACACCTTAACTTTTGATTTGACCGTTGGATCACACTCAATTTTTACAGGAGTTTTTGGAGGATGTTTTCCTTGGAGTAGGTATGGAATCGTTACTCGGTAAAGCGGAGCACCGGTTGCGCCATACCAGAAAAATGGCTAGAAAGGGCTCTAACTTTTCATCATACCATTGGATCATGATCAAATTTTTACAGTTGTTTCCGTAGGTTGTTTTCCTTACGTTTGCTAAGGAATCACTCATAGGTTAAGAGCAGCATTACGGCTCAAAAACGCCTTAACTTTTGATCCCATCGTTGGATCACTCCTCAATTTTTACAGGATTTTCAGGAGGATGTTTTCCTTGGAGTAGTAGGTATGGAATCGCAACTCGATGAAGCGGAGGTCGGGTCACTCCAGACCAGACTAACTGCTCAAAAGGGCTTAAACTTTTGATCTGACAGTTGGATCGTCTTCAAATTTTTACTGTAGTTTTCAGAGGCTATTTTCCTTGTGGTAGCAATGCTATCCCTACTAGGTTAAGAGCAAGTCTCGTCGTGCCAGACCAGCATAACGACTCAAAAGCGCCTTAACTTTTTATCCGACTAGTTGAATCACTCCCCAACTTTTACAAGAGTTTCTGGAGGATATTTTCCTTTGAGTAGGTATGGAATCGCTACTCGTTGAAGCGGAGATCTGGTCGCGCCAAACCAGAGTAACGACTCAATAGGGCTCGAACTTTTGATCCGACCTTTGGATCGTCTTCAAATTTATACAGTAGTTTTCGAAGGTTGTTTTCCTTATTGTAGCGATGGAATCACTACTTGGTTAAGAGCAGGTCTCGTCGTGCCAGACTAGCGTAACGACTCAAAAGCACCTTAATTTTTTATCCGACCGCGCCAGACTATTGTAACAATTCAAAAGGGCTATAACTTTTTATCCGACCATTGGATCATGCTCAAATTTTTACAGTTGTTTCCGGAGGATGATTCCAATGTGGTTGCAATTGAATCAAGACTTTGTGAGGCGCAGGTCTCGTTGTGGCAGACCTCTATAACGGCTAACAAGCGCCTTAACTTTTGATCCCATCGTTTGATCACTCTCAATTTTTACAGGAGGAGGATGTTTCCCTTGGAGTAGGTATGGAATCGCTACTCGGTGAAGCCGAGGTCCGGTCGCGCCAGACCAGAGTAACGATTCAAAACGGCTCTAACTTTTGATCCGACCGTTGGATCGTGCTCAAATTTTTACAGTAGTTTCCGGAGGCTGTTTTCTTTGTGCTACCAATGGAAATGCTACTAGGTTTACAGCAGGTCTCGTCGTGCCAGACCAGCAAACGGCTTAAAATTGCCTTAACTTTTGATTCATCCGTTGGATGACCCCTAAATTTTTACAGGAGTTTCTTGAGGATATTTTTCTTGGTGTGGGTATGGATTCGCTACTAAGTGAAGCGGAGGTCCGGTCACGCCAGACTAGAGTAACGGCTCAAAAGGGCTCAAATTTTTATAGTAGTTTCTAGAGGTTGTTTTCCTTGCGGTAGCCATAGAATCGCTACGCGGTGAAGAGCAGGTCTCATGGTGCAAGACCACCATAACGGCTCAAAAGCGCCTTAACTTTTGATCTGACCGTTGGATCACTCTTGAATTTTTACAGTACTTTCTGGAGGATGTTTTCCTTGGTGTAGGTATGGAATCGCTACTAGGTGAAGCGGAGGTCCGGTGGCGCTTGACCAAAGTAACGGCTCAAAACGGCTATGATTTTTCATCCGAGCATTGGATCGTGTTCAAATTTTTACAGTAGTTTTCGGAGGCTGTTTTCCTTATGGTACCATGGAATCGCTACTAAGTTAAGAGCAGGTCTCATCGTGCCAGACCATCATAACGGCTCAAAAACGCCTTAACTTTTGATCCCACCGTTATATCACTCCTGAATTTTTAGAGGAGTTTCTGTAGTCAATTTTCCTTGTTTTTGCTATGGAATCTCTACCCTGTTAACTCGAGGTCCTGTCGTGCTGGACTAGAGAAACGACTTAATTCAGCTCTAACTTTTGATCCGAGTATTGGATCGTGCTCAAATTTTTACATTAGTTTCCAGAGGCTGTTTTCCTTGCGGTAGCAATGGAATCACTACTAGGTTAAGAGCAGGTCTCGTCGGGCCAGACCAGCATAACGGCTCAAAAGCGCCTTAACTTTTGATCCCACCGTTGGATAACTCTTGAATTTTTACAGGAGTTTCTATAGGATGTTTTCCTTGGAGTAGGTATGGAATCGCTACTCGGTGAAGCGAAGGTCCGGTCGCGCCAAACTAAAGAAACGACTTAAAAGGGCTCTAACTTTTGATCCGATCGTTGGATGGTGCTCAAATTTTTACATTAGTTTCCGGAGGCAGTTTTCCTTGTGGTATCAATGGAATCACTAGTAGGTTAAGAGGAGGTCTTGTCGTGCCAGACCAGCATAACGACTCAAAAGCGCCTTAACTTTTGATCCGACCGTTGGATAACTCTCGAATTTTTACAGGAGTTTCTAGAGGATATTTTCCTTGTAGTATGTATGGAATCGCTACTCGGTCAAGCGGATGTCAGGTTGCGCTAGACCAGAGTAATGGCTCAAAAGGGCTCTAACTTTTCATCCTACCATTGGATCGTGCTTAAATTTTTACAGTAGTTTTCGAAGGCTGTTTTCCTTGTGGTAGCAATAGAATCGCTATTGTATGAAGAATACGTCTCGTCGTGTCAAACCAGCATAATGGCTCAAAAGCGCCTTAACTTTGATCCCACCGTTGGATCACTCCTGAATTTTTACAGGAGTTTCTGGAGGATGTTTTCCTTGGAGTAGGTATGGAATAACAACTCGGTGAAGCGGAGGTCCGGTCGTGCCTGACCGGAGTAACGGCTTAAAAGGGCTCTTACTTTTAATCCGACCGTTTGATCTTGCTCAAATTTCTATAGTAGTTTCCGGAGGCTGTTTTCCTAATTGTAGCAATGATATCAATACTAGGTCAAGAGGAGGTCTCGTCGTGCCAGACCATCATAACGACTTAAAAACGCCTTAACTTTTGATCCAACCGTTGGATAACACCTAAATATTTATAGGACTTTCTGGAGGCCATTTTCCTTGTTTTAGATATGGAATCTCTACTCTGTGAAGCGCAGGTCTGGTCGCGCCAGACAAGAGTAACGCCTCAAAAGGTCTCTAACTTTTGATTCGATAGTTGGATCATCCTTAAAATTTTATAGTAGTTTCCGGAGGCTATTTTCCCTATGGTAGGAATGGAATCTCTACAAGGTTAAGAGCAGGTCTGGTCGAGTTAGACCAGCATAACGGCTCAAAACCACCTTAACTTTTGATCCGATCGTTGGATCACTCCTAAATTTTTACAGGAGTTTCTGGAGGATGTTTTTCTTGGAGTAGGTATGGAATCGCTACTCGGTGAAGCGGAGGTGCGGTCGAGCCAGACTAGAGATACGACTCAAAAGGGCTCTAACTTTTGATCCGACCGTTGGATCGTGCTCAAATTTTTACATTATTTTCCGTAGGTTGTTTTCCATGTGCTAGCAATGAAATCGCTCCTTGTGAAGAGCAGGTCTCGTCGAGCTAGACCATCGTAACGGCTCAAAAGCGCCTTAACTTTTGATCCCATCGTTGGATCACTCCTGAATTTTTACAGGAATTTGTTGAGGATGTTTTACTTGGAGTGGGAATGGAATCGCTATTCGGTGAAGAGGAGGTCCAGTCGCATCAGACCACAGTAACGGCTCAAAAGGCCTCGAACTTTTGATACGACCGTTGTTTCATGCTCAAATTTTTACATTAGTTTCCGGAGGCTGTTTTCCATGTGGTAGCTATGGAATCACTACTCTTGAGGAGCAGGTCTGGTCGTGCCAGACCAGCATAACGGCTCAAAAGTGCCTTAACTTTTGATGCGACCGTTAGAGCACTCCCGAATTTTTAGAGGAGTTTCTGGAGGACATTTTCTTAGTTTTACCTATGCAATCTCTACTAGGTGAAGCGGAGGTCCGGTCGCGCCAGACCAGACTAAGGGCTCAAAAGTGCTCTAACTTTTGATCCGACCGTTGGATTTTGCTCCAGTTCCTACAGTAGTTTCCGGAGGCTGTTTTCCTTGTTGGAGGAAAGGGATCGCTACAATGTCAAGAGCAGGTCTCGTCGTGCCAGACCAACATAACGACTCAAAACCACCTTGACTTTTGATCCGACCGTTGGATCACTCCCAAATTTTTACAGGAGTTTCTAGAGAATGTTTTCCCTGGAGTAGGTACGAAATCGCTAATCGGTGAAGCTGAGGTCGATCACGCCAGACCAGAGTAACGGCTCAAAAGGCCTCAAACTTTTGATTCGACCGTTGGATCGTCTTCAAATTTTTACAGTAGTTTCCGAAGGCTGTTTTCCTTGTGGTAGCCATGGAATCACTACTAGGTTAAGAGCAGGTCTGGTCGTGCTAGACTAGCGTTACGGCTCAAGCGCCATAACTTTTGATCCGACCGTTGTAGCACTCCCGAATTTTTATAGGAGTTTATGTAGGCCATTTCCTTAGTTTTAGCTATGCAATCTCTACTCTGTGAATCGGAGGTCCAGTCGCGCCAGACCAGAGTAACGGCTCAAAACGTCTATTACTTTTGATCAGAATCGTCCTCAAGTTTTTGCAGTAGTTTCTGGTGGCTGTGTTCATTGTGGTATCAATGGAATCACTAGTAGGTTAAGAGGAGGTCTTGTCGTGCCAGACCAGCATAACGACTCAAAAGCGCCTTAACTTTTGATCCGACCGTTAAGAACAGGTCTCGTTGTGCCAGACTAGCATAACGACTCAATAGCGCCTTAACTTTTGATCCGACTGTTGGATCACTCCTGAATATTTGTAGGAGTTTCTGGAGGCCATTTTCCTTGTTTGAGCTATGGAATCTCTACTCTGTGAAGCGGAGGTCCAGTCGCGCCAAACCAGAGTAAAGAATCAAAAGGGCTCTAACTGTTGATTCGACCGTTGGATCGTCCTTAAATTTTTAATGTATTTTCCGGAGGCTGTTTTCCTTGTGGTAGGAATGGAATCGCTAATAGGTTAAGAGCAGGTCTAGTCGTGCCAGACCAGCATAACGACTCAAAATCGCCTTAACTTTTGATCCGATCGTTGGATCACTCCCAAATTTTTACAGGAGTTTCTGTAGGACATTTTCCTTGTTTTTGAATGGAATCTCTACTCTGTGAAGCGGAGGTCCGGTCGTGCCAGACAAGAGTAACGGCTTAAAAGGGCACTATCTTTTGATCTGACCATTGGATCGACCTCAATTTTTTACTATAGTTTTCGGAGGCTGTTTTCCTCGTGGATGCCATGGAATAGCTACTAGGTTAAGAGCAGGTCTCGTCGTGCCAGACCAGCGTAATGACTCAAAAGTGCCTTAACATTTGATCTGACCATTGGATCACTCTCGAATTTTTACAAGAGTTTCTGGAGGATGTTTTCTTAGTTTTAGCTATGCAATCTCTACTCTGTGAAGCGGAGGTCCGGTCGCGCTGGACCAGAGTAACGACTCAAAAGAGCTCTAACTTTTGATCCGATCGTTGGATTGTCCTCAAATTTTTACAGTAGTTTCCGAAGGCTGTTTTCCTTATCGTACGCATAGAATCCCTACTATGTTAATAGCAGGTCTCGCCGTGCCAGACCAGCATAACAACTCAAAACCACTTTAACTTTTTATCCCACCGTTGGATCAGTCCCAAATTTTTACAGGAGTTTTTAGAGGATATTTTCCTTCGAGTATGTATGGAATCACTACTCGGTGAAGCGGAGGTCCGGTCATGCCACATTAGAGAAACGACTCAAAAGGGTTGTAACTTTTGATCCGACCGTTGGATCGTGCTCAAATTTTTACATTAGTTTCCGAAGGCTTTTTTCCAGTAGCCATGGAATCGCTACTCGTGAAGAGGAGGTCTCATCGGGCTAAACCAACATAATGGCTCAAAAGCGCCTTAACTTTTAATCCCAGCGTTGGATCACTCCTAAATTTTTACAGGAGTTTCTCGAGGATGTTTTCCTTTGAGTAGGTAAGGAATCGCAACTCGTTGAAATGGAGGTCAATTCACGCCAGACCAGAATAACGGCTCAAAAGGGTTTTAACGTTTGATCCGACCGTTGGGTCTTGCTTAAATTTCTACTGTAGTTTCCGGAGGCTGTTTTCCTTGTTATAGCCATGGAATCGCTACTAGGTTAAGAGCAGGTCTCGTCGTGCCAGACTAGTATAACGGCTCAAAAACACCTTAACTTTTGATCCGACAGTTGGATCACTCCTGAATTTTTAGAGGGGTTTCTGGAGGCCATTTTCCTTTCTTTAGCCATGGAATCTCTACTCTGTGAAACTGAGGTCTAGTCACACCGGACTAGAGTAACGGCTCAAAAGGGCACTAACTTTTGATCCGACCGTTGGATCGTCCTTAAATTTTTACAGTGGTATGCAGAGGTAGTTTTCCATGAGGTAACAATGGAATCACTACTCGGTGAAGAGGAGGTCTCGTCGGGCCAGACCAGTATAACGGCTAAAAAGCGCGTTAACATTTGATCCCACCGTTGGATGACTCTGAAATTTTTACAAGAGTTTCTGGAGGATGTTTTCCTTGTTTTAGCCATGGAATATCTACTCTGTGAACCGGAGATCCGGTCGCGACGGACAAGAGTAACGGCTTAAAAGGGCTCTAACTTTTTATCCGACCGTTGGATCTTGCTCAAATTTCTATAGTAGTTACCGGAGGTTGTTTTCCTTGTTGTAGCAATGTAATTGGTACTCGGTGAAGAGGACGTCTCGTCATGCCAGACCAGCATAACGACTAAAAAAAAGCATTAACTTTTGATCCCACCTTTGGATCCCTCCTCAATTTTTAAAGGAGTTTCTAAAGGATGTTTTTGCTTGGAGTAGGTATGGAATTGCTACTCGGTGAAGCGGCGGTTCAGTCGCGCCACACTAGAATAACGGCTCAAAAGGGCTCTAACTTTTCATCAGATCGTTGGATCGTTCTCAAATTTTTACAGTAGTTTCCGGAAGCTGTTTTCCATGAGGTAACCATGGAATCGCTACTCGATGAAGAGGAGGTCTCGTTGGGCAAGACCAGCATAACGGCTCAAAAGTGCCTTAACTTTTGATCCCACCGTTGGATCACTTATAAATTTTTACAGGAGTTTCTGGAGGATGTTTTCCTTGTTTTAGCCATGGAATCTCTACTGTGTGAACAGGAGGTCCGGTTGCGACGGACAAGAGTAACAACTCAAAAGGGCTCTAACTTTTTATCCGACCGTTGGATCTTGCTCAAATTTCTATAGTAGTTTCTGGAGGTTGTTTTCCTTGTTGTAAACATGAATTGCTACTCGGTGAAGAGGTGGTCTTGTCGTTCCAAACCAGCATAACGACTAAAAAAAAGCCTTAACTTTTGATCCCACCGTTGGATCACTCCTCAATTTTTAAAGGAGTTTCTGGAGGATGTTTTTGCTTTCAGTAGGTATGGAATCTCTACTCCGTAAAGTGGAGGTCCGGTCGCGCCAGACTAGAATAACGGCTCAAAAGGGCTCTAACTTTTTATCCGACCGTTGGATCTTTCTCAAATTTCTCCAGTAGTTTCCGGAGGCTATTTTTCTTGTTGTAGTATTGGAATCGTTACTAGGTTAAGAGTAGGTCTCGTTGTGCCAGAACAGCATAACAGCTCAAAACCGCCTTAACTTTTGATCCGACCGTTGGATCACTCTCAAATTTTTACAGAAGTTTCTGGAAGATGTTTTTGTTATTGTGGGTATGGAATCGCTACTTGATGAAGCGGAAGTCCCGTCGCGCCAGACCAGAGAAACAGCTCAAAAGGGCTCTAACTTTTAATTCGATCGTTGGATCGTGCTTAAATCTCTACAGTAGTTTCCAGAGGTTGTTTTCCTTGTTGTAGCAATGGAATCGCTACTAGGTTAAGAGGATGTCTCGTCGTGCCACACCAGCATAACTGCTCAAAAGCGCTTGAACTTTTGATTCGACAATTGGATCGTGCTCAAATTTTTACCGTAGTTTTCGGAGGCAGTTTTCCTTGCGTTAGCGATGGAATCGCTACTAGTTTAAGAGCAGATCTCGTCGTGCCAAACCAGCATAACGGCTCAAAACTGCCTTAACTTCTCATCAGACAGTTGGATCACTCCCTAATTTTTACAGGAGTTTCTGGAGGCCATTTTCCTTGTTTTAGGTATGGAATCGCTATTCAATAAAGCGGAGGTCCGGTCGCAGCGGACCAAAGTAACGGCTCAAAAGGGCTTTAACTTTTGATCCCACTGATGTATCGTCCTCAAATTACAGTAGTTTCTAGACGTTGTTTTCCTTGCGGTAGCTATGGAATCGCTACAAGGTTAAAAACAGGTCTCGTCGTGCCACACCATCATAACGCTTCAAAACCGCCATAACTTTTGATCCGATCGTTGGATCACTCCCTAATTTTTACAGGAGTTTCTGGAGGATGTTTTCCTTTGAGTAGGTATGGAATCGCTACTCGGTGAAGCGTAGGTCCGGTCGCGCCAGACCAGAATAACGACTCAAAAGGGCTCTAACTTTTTATCTGACCGTTGGATCTTGCTCAAATTTCTGCAGTAGTTTCGAAAGGTTTTTTTCCTTGTTGTTGCAATGGAATGGCTACTAGGTTAAAAGTAGGTCTCGTCGTGCCAGACCAGCATAACGGCTCAAAAGCGCTTGAACTTCTGATCCGACTGTTGGATCAATCCCGAATTTTTAGAGGAGTTTCTGCAGGCCATTTTCCATGTTTTAGATATGGAATCTCTACTCCGTTAAGTGGAGGTCCGGTCGCGCCAGACTAGAATAACGACTCAAAAGGGCTCTAACTTTTTATCCAACCGTTGGATCTTGCTCAAATTTCTACAGTAGTTTCCGGAGGCTTTTTTTCTTTTGTAGCAATGGAATCGCTACTAGGTTAAGAGCAGGTCTCGTCGTGCCAGACCAGCATAACGGCTCAAAAGCGCTTGAACTTTTGATCCAACAGTTGGATCCCTTCTGAATTTTTAGAGTTTCTGGAGGCCATTTTCCTTGTTTTAGCTATGGAATCTCTACTCTGTGAATTGGAGGTCTGGTCGTGCCGTACCACAGTAACGAATCATAAGGGCTCTAACTTTTGATCCGACCGTTGGATCGTGCTCAAATATTTACCATTGTTTCCGGAGGCTGTTTTCCTTGCGGTAACAATGGAAGCGCTAGTAGTTTAAGAGCAGGTCTCGTCGTGTCACACCAGCATAACGGCTCAAAACGGCCTTAACTTTTGATATGACAGTTTGATTACTCCTTAATTTTTACAGGAGTTTCTGGAGGCCATTTTCCTAGTTTTAGGTATGGATTCGCTACTAGGTTAAGAGCAGGTCTCGTCGTGCTAGACCAGCATAACGACTCAAAACCGTCTTAACTCTAGATCCGATTGTTGGATCACTTCCAAATTTTACAGGAGTTTCTGGAGGATGTTTTCCTTCAAATAGGTATGGAATCGCTTCTCGATCAAGTAGAGGTTTGGTCACGCTAGACTATAATAACGGCTTAAAAGGGCTATAACTTTTGATCCGACCGTTGGATCGTGCTCAAATTTTTACAAGAGTTTCCGGAGGTTGTTTTCCTTGCGGTAGCTATAGATTCGCTACAAAGTTAAGAGCAGGTCTCGTCGTGCCACACCATCATAACGCTTCAAAAACGCCTTAACTTTTGATACGACCGTTGGATCACTCCTAAATTTTTACAGGAGTTTCTAGAGGATGTTTTCCTTCGAGTAGGTATGGAATCGCTACTCGGTGAAGCATAGGTCCGGTCGCGCCAGACCAGAGAAACGACTCAAAAGGGCTCTAAATTTTCATTCGACCGTTGGATCGTGCTCAAATTTTTACATTAGTTTTTAGAGGCTGTTTTCAATGGGGTAGTAATGGAATTGTTACTAGGTTAAGAGCAAGTCTCGTCGTGCCAGACCAGTATAACGGCTCATAAGCGCTTTAACTTTTGATCCAACTGTTGGATCACTCTAGAATTTTTATAGGAGTTTTTTGAGGCCATTATCTTTGTTTTACCTATGGAATCTCTACTCTGTGAACCGGACATCCGGTCGCGCCAGACTAGAGTAACGACTCAAAAGGGCTCTAACTTTTGATTCGACCGTTGGATCGTGCTCAAATTTTTACAGTAGTTTTCAGAGGCTGTTTTCCTTGTGATAGCAATGGAATCGCTACTAGGTTAAGAGTAGGTCTCGTCGTGCCAGACCAGCATAACGGCTCAAAATCGTCTCAACTTTTGATCTGACTGTTGTATCACTCCCAAATTTTTACAGGAGTTACTGGAGGATGTTTTCCTTCGAGTAGGAATGGAATCGCTTTTGAGTCAGGAATCCAACCAAATTAAGTTTGCATCAATTGGACTTCTGTAGCTCCAGATATTCAAGTCGGAATGACCAAAGGTCAACATTGGCAGATTGCAAGAATTGACTTTGAAAGTTGTGATTTCCATGCTCTTCCTTATTTTATTTTCTTGCCTTAGATTTCTAGAAAGGTATAGATGTTAGCTTTTTAATGCCACTAGAATCACTTCATTTTGACCTCTAGAGCTCACGTTGTGCACAAAACATCGACTAAGGTCAAATCTGTTAATTACCTCCAATTTACTCCTTTTTGCATCTTTCATCCAAAAGTGCCTTCAAAACATAAAAAAAAAGTATATCAAGGCATTTTATATATAAAACATAGGCAAAACATTAGTTAAATGTAATTGAAACTATCGAATAATATGGTTGCATCAAATATCCCCACACTTAGCTCTTGCTGGTCCTCGAGAAAGGATAGGTAAAATCAAATTGAAGTTAAATCAAATCAAATCACTATGACTAATCTTCTAATATCCCATGAATATCCAAGAATATATGCATTATAAACAAGAACACAATCAAGAAGGATAAAGAGTATAAATTTTCATGAATTTATTTACATGCAAACTTCAAAACTCAATTAATCGTCGGGATTTAAATGAAATCTATGTCATGCCAAAGTGATAGGTCCTCTCATTGATATACACTCCAACACTCACGTGTTTAGGGCTTATGTGTTTAAATCTCTCAAATTCAATCAATGAATATGTTCTACCATAAGCTTGTTCTTCAATGTCATCTCCATTACTAACATATTACAAGCAATACGTGAATCAAAAGGTCTTATTTTACGGTTGTAATGAGGCTAAGGTTAAGGTGAGGTAAAAGAGAGTAAAAGAAAAGGTTCAAACTAAAGAAAGTAGAGCATTCTGAAAAATGATATTTCAAACAAGATATTTCATCAAAACACATAAATTTCCCATCTTTAATCACCACTGCTTAACTTCTTTTGATTTCAAGCTCTTCCAACATAAAATCTTAAGAACATAAAGGAACACTTATTTTTCTTTTCTTTTCTTTTTGTTTTTCACCTTTGGCAACTTTACCCATCTTTTCATCAAGCATCACTTCTTCTTTCTTTTCACATAATTTCCAATCATAATTCCATGAGATATCAGAAGTATATGCTCTACTAATCCTTGGCCAGGGGAAAAGGAAAACATATAAAAAGTTAAGTTTTATACATGGATAGAGCAAAGAAAAATAAACAAGCTCAAAAAGGGTTCACTAAGGATAATATGCTTTAGGTTGGCTTTTTGGCTGAAGTGGTTAAAATTCCTAATGCCTTTATCATCTTCATGTATATATGTAATGCGAATATAATCTCAACAAGATATGAAGCAAATTCTAGAGATACATATCATTGAAAGAATGCATAATCAAATAATATAATGTTGAAGGCTCAAAAGCTTGCATTGGTATAACACTATAAAATCAACATGACATATTCTCAAAGTCAATCCCTAAACCAATTAACCTTAAAACTTGCATGCACACTCCTTCATTCGATTCATATCTTCATCAATCTCAATTAATTCTCATATGTAATACTCACATTCTCATAAACCAATAGGAGTTCAAAAGATCAAACATAGAAATTTGTTTTTTTAGAACAACAAAGAAAATCAAAATTAAAAAACCAACATTCTCCCAATACCCCCACACTTAAAACACAACAACATTGTCCTCAATGTTGAAATAAAAGAAAAGGAATATATGACAAAAATAAAGTAAAATGCGAAAAATAAAAGATAAGGGAAAAAGAAAGCAAATTTGTTTTTTTTTTGTGCTGGGTTGCCTCCTAGTAAGCGCTTTTGTTTTATGTCATTGGCTCGATATGTTGCATGCTCATTCTTCATAGATTGGTTCAGCTAACTCCGTAGAAGCGGTGAGTTCTGCCGTCCAACCTTCATAGAGAGGTTTCATGTGATGCCCATTGACTTTGAGTACTTTGTTGGTTTCTAAACTTGTAATTTCAACTACACCACAAGGAAAAACATTAAAAACAACAAAGGGTCCAATCCAAAGAGAGCGCAACTTTCCAGGAAAAAGTTTCAAACACGAATGATAAAGGCTTTGTCTCCAACATTAAACTCTTTTCTTGTAATCATTCGGTCATGAAGACTCTTAGTCTTTTCTTTGTAAATCCTTGCATTCTCATAAGCATCATTTCATATTTCTTCCAACGTAATTCCAATCTTTTTGGGCATTAAAAGGATAGGCGCCACCCATTTACTGTCCGTGATGGGGTAAATGACTCTTGCATCATGTAGGACAATTTGCAAAGCTTGCAAATCCAATGCTGAGTCATGCACGTTTTGGGGAACACATATATGCCTCTCCATCTCTTCTATCTTGGTAAAATCATAGACATAGCTCAAAGCTACGCTTAATCCATCCTCACTATCAAAATCAGAAACTTGTTGCACACACTTATCAACTTGGTCATAACTTGTGTTAGAATAAACATTGCTATAAGGATATGTCATTGCATCATGAAAATTAAATTAAATTTTTTCATCTCCTTCCTCCATAGACAAAGTATCCTTACCACAATCAATTTTTGTATTGACAGTTTTCAACAATGGTCTCCCAAACAATATAGGATTGTTGTTTGATGAATCACAAGAATCATGTTCCATATCAAGAATATAAAAGTCGCATGGAATGACCAAACTATCAACCTTGACTAGGACATCTTCTATCACACCAAGTGGGTAAACAAAACTATGATCCGCAAGTTGTATTACAATGCTAGTTTTATTCAAAGGCTCAAGACTAAGAGAATCATAAACATGTTTAGGCATAACACTAATGGATGCACCTAAATCGCACAAGGCCCTTTTGAAACTAGCATTACCAATAACACGTGGGATAGTAAACGCACCTGGGTCTTTTTGCTTCAAAGGCATATTCTTTTGAACAACAGCAGATAAAACTTCACCCATACTTACCATTTCATGACCTTTCAGTTTGAAAGCTCTCTTGGTAGTACACAACTCCTTCAAGAATTTGGCATACTTGGGAATTTTCTTGATAGTATCAAGCAAAGGAATGTTGAGTTCTACTTTCTTGAAAACCTCTAAAATCTCTTTTTCTTTGTCCTCTTTCTTTGACCTAGAAGAACTCATAGGAAAGGGTGGAATTGTTTTAAAACTGGAATTCATTGAGTGAGGAGTTACCTTTGGAGTGTTGGTCGATGTTTCAGTTTGTGAAGGAGGAGGATGTTCCTTCCTTGTACTCAATTCGGTTTCTATCTCTTCTTCTTCCTCCATCTCAAATTGTTTCGACCTTTTCTCTTCAAGTTCTTTCCCACTTCGCAGCATGATCGCACTAACATTCTCTAGTGGATTCAATGCTTGGGAGGGCAATTTTCCATTCATTTGTGCTTCCAATTTCCCCACACTTGAAGCTACTTGCCCCATTTGCTTCTCCAAGTTGCGAATACTTGACCTTGTTTCCCGTTGAAAAGTCATGACATTTTGCTGCAGGGTCACAGTGTTAAAGGCCAAAGTTTTCATCATCTCACAAAGATCATCACGGGATGACGATCCCATAACATTGGAGTTTGTGAATGGAGGGGGTTGTCTTGCTTGATAATTATGTTGGGGCTGAAATCCATGGGGATGGAACTGTCGGCCTTGATTGCCTTGTTGAGGTGGGTTCCCATAGCATAAGTTTGGATGATCTCTCCATCCGGGATTGTACGTGTTAGAAAAGGGATCATATTTACGCTGGGGCTGTTCGTTGAATCCTCCATCAACTGCATGAACATGTTCAATGTAATTTTCTTGCATTGTTGGGCACATATCTGAGGTATGTCCTTGTAAGGAACATATGCTACAAACTTTCACATGCTATACATTTCCACAAGCCAAAGAACACACAAGAGAAGTAAGATCATTAACTTTATTTTCAAGGTTAGAAATACTTACCTCATTTACTGGTTTGTTTGTGAAGTCTCCTCGCGTGCCAAGTTGTTTCGAGTTGGCTGCCATATTTGAGATCAATTGGCGTGCAGCCTCGGGTGTCTTATCTACCAATGCCCCTCCACTTGCAACATCAATGATACTACAGTCAGTAGGCATCAGTCCTTCATAGAAATATTGAATGAGCAGCTGATCGGGTCTTTGATGATGAGGGCATTGAATGCACAGTTGCTCAAATCTTTCCCAATACTCGGAAAATGTCTCTCTATGAGATTGTCGAATCCCACATATTTCTTTCCTTATGTTGGCAACTCGAGATGCTGGAAATATTTTTCAAGGAACCTGGGAGAATAGAGAAAAACCATGCCTTTGCTGCCCCTTTTAAAGAGAAAGGGAAAGCTTTCAACTTAACCTGTTCTTCGTCAACTCCATTCGGTTTCATGCCAACACAAACCATATGGAACTCCTTGAGATGAGTATGAGGATCTTCACCTGCAAGACCATTAAATGTTGGTAGCAAATGTATAAAACCAGATTTGAGCTCGAAGTTTACATTATTGTCGATGTTGATGCACAATGGTTGATTTTCAACGTTAGGAGCAGCAAGCTCCTTGAGTGTTTGTTGTCGTTCAACAGCCATGGTGTTGACGCGAGCTTCCTTTCGTAACCTGCGTAAAGTGTTTTCTATTTTGAGATCCACATGCACTTGAATCTGGTTAGTAGAACGGGTTACAGGCATAAATCATCAAGAAAACTCAAAAGAAACCAACCACACAAGAGATCGAAAACAATGCAAATTGTACGAAAATCCTATGCTAGAAAACTAAAATTGTCTAAAAACCCTAGAAAACAGAGGAATTTGGCCTCAACAGGGTGGGGCTAGTGTTCAACCACTAGTCATGTTCAGAACGTCGTTTTCCTGCAAGACACAAAAGGCCGATACCTAATTCCACCAAAATATCTGTTTTGAACAGTACCGCTGCCGTAAATGAACAGTACCGCAGCAAGAAAAAATTATGTTTCTCTTTTTTTTTCAGAAAAATAAATAACAATCACAACAAATAAAAATAATAGCACAAGAATCAACTAAAATTACATCCCTGGCAACGGTGCCAAAATTTGTTGCAATGTCGCGGTCGCACAAATTAATTACCCTGGCTTAAAACACAACACATAAGATAGTATAAAGCAAGCAAGGAGTCGATCCCACTAGGAAGGTTCAAGTTAGATTTTTATGCTAGATGATATGCAATTTGGGGGGGGGGGGTTGGACGTTATCTAGGCTAAATCAAAAGAAAACAGAAAACTATCAAACAAAATTTAATAAAATCAGAAAATTATCAAAAGAACAAACCTTGGTCGCAAGTCAGAACTGATCATGGAAACGAAACATCAATTTATATTTTGAATATTTATCTCTTCTTAACATTGGTTAGTTAACGAATCCGCCGTATAACTAACTCTAACCCTCAAACAACCACAGTGTCCGCACTAGTAATTTAATTCAATGGCAGCCTTAAGAACTAGATAAGTTGATTAATCAAGAAAACACAACTGCCCACAATCTATGTTTGATTTGATTGAATGATCTCCCTAAGATTAATAACGTAGATCCACCACAATTATTAAACTCAGTTGCTTCACATGTTCATATACCACAACTCAGGTTTTGATATCAAATTTAGCAATAGATTTTCTACAATAATAACTTAGAGTCCGCTCTAGCAATTAAAATAAACAATCATAGGAAAAATAAGCATAGGAGAACAAACATATTCATCATATAAATTGAAAAGAAAAGGTAAAATAAATCTCACAGTTCTTGAAATCCGAAGGTTTTCGTGTCCTTGCAACCAAGAAAAAGTGTTTAACCTTGCATGTTTGTTGAACAACTAATCAAAAAGAAAGAAGAATGCATAATTTCGAGTTTCTTAGAAGAGGAGGGCATTTTTTCTCCTCTTGGCTGGCTGCCCCCCTTCTCTTCTCTCATTCGTTTTATATCCTAGGAAACCCTAGTCTCTATTTTACAAAATAGTCCTCCCTTAAGTAGACAATTTACATTTAAGTACTTCAATAACTATTTTCCTAAAAAAGGAGAAATAGATTTGCATGAAATCTTCAAGCTTTGACTTAGAGGAGCTAAATTGCTGAAATAAAAACTTGGATATCGGTTTAGATGCTTTAGAACGTAATTTGGACTCGTTTCTTCACGAAACCTGTTTGCTGGCAGAATTCAATTGTCATCTTTGAAAAATCATATCTCCCTCATATGACATCGGTTTTGGTTGAAATTTTGAGCGTTGATAGAACTTTGAGTCGGGAATCCAACAAAATTAATTATGCATCAATTGGACATCTGTAGATCCAGATATTTAAGTTGGAATGACCAAAGGTCAACATTGGCAGATTGCAAGATTTGACTTTGAAAGTTGTGATTTCCATGCTCTTCCATATTTTATTTTCTTGCCTTAGATGTCCAGAAAGTTATAGATGTTAGCTTTTTAATTCCACTAGAATCACTTCATTTTGACCTCTAGAGCTCACGCTCTGCACAAAACATCGACTAAAGGTCAAATCTATCAATTACCTCCAATTTACTCATTTTTGCATCTTTCATCCAAAAGTGCCTTCAAACATAAAATAAAAAAGATCAAGACATTTTATATATAAAACATAGGCAAAACACTAGTTAAATGTGAGTGAAACTATCGAATAATATGGTTGCATCAGGCCACTATCTTTGTTTTACTTATGGAATCTCTACTCTATGAAACGGACGTCCGGTCGCGCCAGACTAGAGTAACGACTCAAAATGGCTCTAACTTTTGATTCGACCGTTGGATCGTGCTCAAATTTTTACAGTAGTTTTCGGAGGCTGTTTTCCTTGCGATAGCAATGGAATTGCTACTAGGTTAGGAGCAGGTCTTGTCATGCCAACAAGCATAACGGCTCAAAACCGCCTTAACTTTTGATCCAACCGTTGTATCACTCCCAAATTTTTACAGGAGTTACTGGAGGATGTTTTCCTTCGAGTAGGAATGGAATCGCTACACGATCAAGCGGAGGTCCGGTCGCGCCAGGCTAGAATAACGGCTTAAAATGGCTCTCACTTTTTATCCGACAGTTGAATCTTGCTCAAATTTTTACAGAAGTTTCCGGAGGCTGTTTTCCTTGTTGTAACAATGGAATCGTTATTATGTTAAGAGCAGGTCTCTTCATGCTAGACCAATATAATGGCTCAAAACTGTCTTAACTCTAGATCCGACTATTGGATCACTCCCAAATTTTTACAAGAGTTTCTGGAGGATGTTTTCCTTATAGTAGGTATGGAATAGCTTCTCGGTAAAGCGGAGGTCCAGTCGCGCTAGACCAGCATAACGACTCAAAAGCGCCTTAACTTTTGATCCAACAGTTGGATCACTCCCGAATGTTTAGAGGAGTTTCTGGAGGCCGTTTTCCTTGTTTTAGCTATGGAATCTCTACTTTGTGAATCAGAGGTCCGAACGCGCCAGACCCGAGTAACGGGTCAAAAACGCTCTAACTTTTGATCTGACCGTTGTATCATCCTCAAATTGTTTCAGTAGTTTCTGGAGGCTATTTTCATTGTGGTAGTGATGGAATCGCTACTAGGTTAAGAACAGGTCTCGTCGTGCTAGACCAGACCAGCATAACAGCTCAAACGCGCCTTAACTTTTGATCCGACAATTGGATCACTCTTGAATTTTTAGAGGAGTTTCTGGAGGCCATTTTCCTTGTTTTAGCTATGGAATCTCTACTCTGTGAACCAGAAGTCCGGTTGCGCTGAACTAGAGTAACGACTCAAAGGGGCTCTCAGTTTTGATCCGCACGTTGGATCGTCCTCAAATTTTTACAATAGTTCCCGGAGGCTGTTTTCCTTGTGGTAACCATGAAATCGCTACTAGGTTAAGAACATGTCTCGTCGTGCCAGACCAGCATAACAACTAAAACGCAGATTAACTTTTGATCCTACCGTTGGATCACACCTGAATTTTTAGAGGAGTTTCTAGAGGCCATTTTCCTTGTTTTCGCTATGGCATCTCTACTCTGTGAACCGGAGGTCCGGTGGCGCCGTACGAGAGTAACGGCTGAAAAGGGCTCTAACTTTTAATCTGACCGTTGGATCGTGCTTAAATTTTTACAGTAGTGTCCGGAGGTTGTTTTCTGTGCAGTAGCCATGGAATCACTACTAGGTTAAGAGCAGGTCTTGTCATGCTAGACCAGCATAATGACTTAAACGCACATTAACTTTTGATCCGACCGTTGGATCACACCCGAATTTTTAGAGGAGTTTCTAGAGGCCATTTTCCTTGTTTTAGCTATGGAATCTCTACTCTATGAACTAGAGGTACGGTCGCACCGAACGAGAGTAATGGCTCAAAAGGGCTCTAACTTTTAATCCGACCGTTGGATCGTGCTTAAATTTTTACAGTAGTGTCCGGAGGTTGTTTTCCGTGCGGTAGCGATGGAATCCCTACTAGGTTAACAGCAGGTCTTGTCGTGCCAAACCATTATAATGGCTCAAACGCGCCTTAACTTTTGATCCGACCGTTGGATCACTCCCGAATTTTTATAGGAGTTAATGGAGGCCATTTTACTTGTTTTACCTATGGAATCTCTACTCTGTGAACCGGAGGTCCGGTCGCTTCCGACTAGAGTAACGGCTCAAAAGGGCTCTAACTTTTGATCCGACCATTGGATAGTGCTCAAATTTTTACAGGAGTTTCCGGAGGCTGTTTTCCTTGCGGTAGTAATGGAATCGCTACCAGGTTAAGAGCAGGTCTCGTCGTGCCGGACCAGCATAACAGCTCAAACGCGCATTAGCGTTTGATCGGACCGTTGGATCACTCCCGAATTTTTATAGGAGTTTCTTGAGGCCATTATCTTTGTTTTACCTATGGAATCTCTACCGTATGAACCTGAAGTCCGGTCGCGCCGGACCAGAGTAATGGCTCAAAAGGGCTCTAACTTTTGATCCGACCGTTGGATCATGCTCAAATTTTTACAGTAGTTACCGGAGGCTGTTTTTCGTGCAGTAGCGATGGAATCACTACTAGGTTAAAAGCAGGTCTCGTCGTGCCAAACCATCATAAGGGCTCAAACGCGCTTTAACTTTTGATACGACCGTTGGATCACTCCTCAATTTTTATAGGAGTTAATGGAGGCCATTTTACTTGTTTTACCTATGGAATCTCTACTCTATAAACCGGAGGTCCGGTCGCTTCCGATTAGAGTAAGAGCTCAAAAAGGCTCTAACTTTTTTATCCGACTGTTGTATCTTGCTCAAATTTCTACAGTAGTTTTCGGAGGCCGTTTTCCTTGTTGCAGCATGGAATCGCTACTAGGTTAAGAGCAGGTCTCGTTGTGCTAGACCAGCATAACGGCTCAAAAGCGTTTGAACTTCTTATTCGATTGTTAGATTACTCCTGAATTTTTATAGGAGTTTCTGCAGGCCATTTTCCATGTTTTAGATATGGAATCTCTAATCCGTAAAGCGAAGGTCCGGTCGCGCCAGACTAGAATAACAACTCAAAAGGGCTCTAACTTTTTATCCGACCATTGGATCTTTCTCAAATTTCTCCAGTAGTTTCCGGAGGCTGTTTTCCTTGTGGTAGCTATGGAATCGCTACTAGGTTAAGAGCAGGTCTCGTCGTGCCAGATCAGCATAACGACTTTAACGCGCATTATGTAACATCCCCCATTTCTGGGATAAAACAACAATCTCATGTCAATAGAAAAACATAGTAGTTAAATTTATTTTTTTTGTATATATATATTCATGGTCTTCGTATTAACATCTACACTAAATGTATGCTAGTCCATTCGTGGCGATCCCCTTACCCGGGATCCTAACATACACTAAATGTATGCTAGCCAATACATGGTGATACCCTTACCCGGGATCCTAACATACACTCACTGTATGCTAGACAATACATGGTGATCCCCTTACCCGGGATCCTAACATACACTCAATGTATGCTAGTTTATGCCTCAAATCACACTTATCATATTTCCTTTGTCAGTGATAATTTCATCACTTGGCAATTCACATAACAACTTTTCACCTTGAATACACATACATTCAGTAATTCAAATTTCACATCAATAATATATTAAATCATGGAATTTAACTAGAAAGCATAGGTGTGAATCACCTACCTGCAATAGAAGCTCTACTCGTGCTCCCCTGCTGCTGCTGTTGCACCATGCCTGTGGTCCCT
>Ga0307513_10002041_pt1 | contig 28396 bp, 26 predicted proteins | sample 15_EM_MG_FD_202174 | JGI IMG/M metagenome (GOLD analysis project Ga0307513, IMG submission 202174) | Populus trichocarpa ectomycorrhiza microbial communities from riparian zone in the Pacific Northwest, United States - 15_EM | ecosystem: Host-associated > Plants > Roots > Unclassified | place... | reverse complement strand
CCGACGAGGGCTTCCAGGTCGGCTTGGTCCAGGTGGGCGAAGACCTGGATGGTCCCGGGGTGCTCGTTCGAGTTGGCGACGGAGGCGGCTCGTACGTGGGTGGTGCCGATGCGCTGCGTGATCGCGAGGGCGCCTCGGCCGGCGGTGTCGAGGACTGCATCGACTCCCTGTGGGGCCAGCGCCCGTACCCGGTCGGCGAGGCCGTCGCCGTAGGCTACCGGCTGGGCGCCAAGGGAGCGCAGGTAGTCGTGGTTCGAGGAGGATGCGGTACCGATCACCGAGGCGCCGCGAGCCGCGGCGATCTGCACGGCCAGATGCCCGACGCCGCCGGCCCCGCCGTGCACGAGGACCGTCTCGCCTTCGCGGACGTCGAGGGCGTGGATCACGGCCTGGTAGGCAGTGAGTCCCGCCAGCGGCAGCCCGGCCGCCTGCCCCCAGTCGAGGTTCGCGGGTTTGCGGGCGAGCTGACGAGGCTCGGCGGCGATCTGTTCGGCGTAGGTGCCGTGGCGCTGGACGGCCCCGCGGACGAAGCCGATGACCTCGTCCCCGGGCTTGAACCCGGTCGTGCCGGTACCGGCCTCCGTCACGATCCCGGCCACGTCCCAGCCAGGGATGACGGGGAAGAAGGAGTCCACGAGCGCGTCCAGGGCGCCGGCCTGGAAGCCCAGATCGGCGGGGTTGAGCGCAGTGGCCATTACGCGGATCCGGACCTGGTCGGCAAACATCTTCGGCTCCGGTACCTCGACGACATCGAGGACCTCCGGACCGCCGAAGCTGCGGTAGATGGCCGCCTTCATGATCACGCCTTTCGTTGGATGAGGTGAGGTCTGTTTCCCCATCTCATGCCGGATCACGCTGCGTGACAATGACGATCTCGGCATCGATTCATACACTGAGAGGTATGAATACGATCGAGGTGCGGGAGTTGGTGCACTTCACCACCGTGGCCGACGCAATGCACTTCAGTGCCGCCGCAGAGAGGCTGGGCATCAGTCAGCCCCCGCTGTCGCGCAGCATCGCCCGCCTGGAGCGGCGGCTCGGCTTCCCGCTGTTCTACCGCACCACCCGCCGGATCTCCCTGACGCCGGCGGGCGAGGTGTTCCTGGCCGACTGCCGGCGGCTGCTGGCGGAGATGGACGGTGCGATCCGGCGGGCCCAACGGGTCGGAAAGTCCGGTTCTCTCAAGCTCGCCGTCCGGCCCGGCGCCGGTCAGAACGTGCTCACCGCGCTACTCAACTCGTACGCGGAGCTGCCCGGATCCGGTCCGGCGGAGGTCCTCTACTGCTATGACGAGGTCGCCGCCCTGCGCACTGGCGCCGCGGACGTCGCCCTGATGTGCGCGACCAGCACTGTCACCGGTCTCGAACTGCTGGAACTGGGCGACGAACGACCCGTGGCTGCGCTCGCCGCGGGCCACCCTCTCGCCGCTCGGTCATCGCTCGCGATGGCCGACCTGCGCAGCCTGCCGGAGTTCAGTGACGCACTGCCGCATGAGCCGCTCGACGCCATCGTCGACCGGGTGGCCCGCGGCCTGCTGGTGGTGGTGGTCGGTGAAGGCGTGGCGGATCGGCTGGGCGCCACTGTCACTGCCGTCCCCGTCGTGGACTACCCGGTCACCCACCTCGTGCTGGCCTGGGCCGCCGACCAGGTCCACGCCCCGCGCACCGAACTTGTCCGGATGGCCCAAGGACTCGCCCTGCAGGACCGGCTCGCACCTGTCGTCGCCAACTCAGCTCAACGTCGGTGAAAGACGAAGGTCAGCGACGGACCAGCGGAGCCATTCCCGCAGAGCGCTCTACCGCGCCCGCGTCTCCGCAGACCGTCAGCCAGTTCGCCAGCAACCGGTGCCCACCCTGAGTCAGCACGGACTCAGGGTGGAACTGGACGCCGTACAGCGGCAACTCCCGGTGCTGCAATGCCATCACGATGCCGCCATCGGTGTGCCCGGTGATCCGCAGCTCGTCCGGCACGGTCTCGCCGATCACCGCGAGCGAGTGATAGCGAGTGGCGGTGAACGGCGACGGCAGGCCCTGCAGCACTCCGGAACCGTCATGCGTCACCTGACTGGTCTTGCCGTGCATCAGCTCGCTGGCATGGGTGACGGTCGCGCCGAACGCCTCACCGAGAGCCTGGTGCCCGAGGCAGACGCCGAGCATCGGCTGTGCCTGCGCCGCGCAGTGCAACACCATCTCCGGGCAGATCCCGGCATCCTTCGGTGCACCAGGGCCGGGTGACAGCAGAATTCCGTCGTAGCCGGTGGCATCGGCGACCGTCACTTCATCGTTGCGCCGCACGTCGCACTCGGCACCGAGCTGGGTGAGATACCCGGCGATGGTGTAAACGAAGCTGTCGTAGTTGTCGACGACGAGTACCCGGACAGGATTCACGGCGTTCTTCTCTCTAGAGCCAGGGTCGGTCACGGCAGCGTCGGTCACGGAGAACTTGACACCGAGCCCGAGGCTGACGAGGGCGCAGTACTGCCCGCAACTCGAGCATGGCTGAGGGCGAGCGAGCCGGCGTAGGCCGGGAGCTCGAGCCGGTCGGACCGCTTGACCGACCAGCCCAGCCGGAGCGAAGCGACGTACTGCAGGTAGTAGGCGATCTGCGGGGAGGAGTCGATCGAGGCCTGCATCTTTTTCACATCACCGATCACCGTGATCTTGTACGGCGGCGAGTAGACCCGGCCCTGCAGGATCAGGGTGTTGCCGACGCACCGCACGGCGCTGGTCGAGATCACCCTCTGGTCCTGCAACATCATCGCCTCGGCGCCGCCGGCCCAGAGCGCGTTCACCACGGCCTGGACGTCCTGCTGGTGGACGACGAGGTCGTCCGGACCGGCCTGGGCCGGGACCGGGACGTCGCGCGGCGCGTCGTCCAGCGTGACGGTGAGTCCGGGGCCGGTCATCGGCCGCAGCCCGGCGGCGCTGACCACGCTCGCGGCGCGTTCCTCCAGGGTCTCGATCGCCTTGCTGTTCTGGGTGTTGGCCGCGGCTTCCTGCTGCACCTGCTTGTTCAGCGCCGCGACTCGCTCGGTCCGGGTCTTCACCCGGAGATCCTGGGCCGCGATCAGATCGGCCAGGTCGGCGCGTTCGGAACGGAACTGGGTACCTCGGGCGGTGGTCGCGCTGGTGGTGAACAGCAACCCGGCGACGACCAGGACGATCGCGACACCGATCCCGCCGGCCCGAGTCCGCGCCGGTCGGGACGCCGGGACGACCGGATCGGGCTGTCCGGACGGATCGTCGGAAGCTGTCGTTTCGGCGGCGGAAGCAGGCTGCTCGGAGGGCTCATCGGAGGGCGAATCGGCGGCCGGTTCGGTCGTCTTCGGGGTCACCGGCATCGGGACGGTCACAGCGGACGCCGCTGAGAGGTCCGGTTCGCTGGTCACGGCACTACGCTAGAGGACGTCGTCCGCCCACGAGGCGGTCGCAGTCGACCCTGCTCGTCCGGGGTCGGCTTGTGGCCGCCTTCACCGGCGAACACCCGGCCGAACAAGGAGAGATTCCCGATGCCCGAGTCCAGGCTGCGTCGCAAGGGCGCGTTCACCCCGCCCCCGCCGAAGTCGAGTGCACCCAAGCCGAACCCGCGCTGGTTCGCATCCGTAATGGTCGGCTTCCTGATTGCCGGTCTGGTTTGGGTGGTCGTCTATTACCTGAGCCAATCCAAGTACCCGATCCCGGAAATCGGCGACTGGAATCTAGTAGCCGGCTTCGGCGTCCTCCTGCTGGGTTTCGGGATGTTGACCCGCTGGCGCTAGTGGCTTCTGACCTGCACGAACGCCTGTCCACAGAGTTTCTCACAGCTGTGGAATTACATCGGTGGAAGATGTCCCCAGGGATCTCCACAGACTGTGGGTAACTTCGAGCACGGGCACGAATCGGTTCAGTAAAGGACATTGCTGGGCAGGCCCGCGATCTTGGCGAAAAAGACCAAACCGAGCAGGACGGCGATCGCCGCGAGCCCGGCGGACTGGATCGTCGTCCGGTTCAGTTTGGGGGCGTACACCAGGACGCCGGCCGTCAGCACGCCGGTGATCAGCCCGCCGAGGTGCGCCTGCCAGGCGATCCCGGGCAGAAATCCGAACACGAAGTTGATCACGATGATCGCGATCAACGGACCGGTGTCCCGGTTGAGCCGACGCTGCACGATGAAGAACGCACCGAACAGGCCGAACACCGCTCCGGAAGCTCCGACCGTGCCGCCGAACCACTGGTTGTCGTTGGTCGGGCTGGCCAGCAGCAGGTAGAAGACCGACCCGCCGAGGGCGCTGAGCAGGTACAGGGCCGCGAACCTGACCCGGCCGAGCAGGGACTCCAGGTACGGCCCGGTCAACCAGAGCGCGTACATGTTGAACAGGATGTGCAGCGGCGAACTGGGCGAGTGCAGGAATGCCGCGGTCAGCAGCCGCCAGGGCTCAGCGGTGGCGTAGTACGGGATGAACGCGAAGTTCTCGGTGACCGTCGAGTTCGGCAGGATCTGCAGGAGGTAGGCGGCGGCGCAGAGGCCGATGATGGCCTGGGTGACCCTGGGCGCCGCGTTGCCGACAGCAGTACCCCCGAACGGGGTACGCGCCCTCCGCACTCCCTTCGAGCCGTCCCGCACACAGTCCACGCACTGGATCCCGACCGCCGCTGGGCGCTGGCACTCCGGGCAGGTCGGCCGCTCGCATCGCTGGCATCGGACGTAGGACTCACGATCGGGGTGGCGCGGGCAGACCGGGACCTCCCTGTCCACCGCGCCACCCCCAGAAGGCTGTGTGGTCACCCGCGTTCGATGGTGACCCGCTCGATCACCACGTCCTTCTCCGGACGGTCCCGACGGTCGGTCGGGGTGGCCCCGATGGCTGCGACAACGGCCCGGCTCGGCTCGTCAGCCACCTGGCCGAAGATCGTGTGCTTGCCCTGCAGGTGGGTGGGGGTGCCCAGGGTGATGAAGAACTGCGAACCGTTGGTGCCCCGCCCGCCGCGGATCCCGGCGTTCGCCATCGCCAGCACGTACGGCGTGGTGAACGACAGTTCCGGGTGAATCTCATCGTCGAACGCGTAGCCCGGTCCACCGGTTCCGGTGCCGGTCGGGTCGCCGCCCTGGATCATGAACCCGCCGATCACGCGGTGGAAGATCAGGCCGTCGTAGAACTTCTTGCCGACGTTGGCCTGCTGGGTGCCTTCGGCCAGCTCGACGAAGTTACGCACCGTCTTGACCGCGTGGTCCGGGAACAGCTGAATGCGAATGTCACCGTGGTTCGTGTGCAGCGTGGCGAAGAGCGTCGAAGGAAGCGACTCGGTCAACGGGATGATCCCTTTCACAATGCGGTCGAAGCTCGTGCCGGCCTTCTGGCCTGCGGCGACGTGCCCTCGATCCGGCGGTCCGATGGTCTTGCCGCAGACGGCGTCTGCCGTCGCGGCGATGTCTCCCTTTCAGTCTGTCACGCTTGACCTGAGGGACGAGCAGAGGAGGGAAAGCGACCTTGCGGACGCTCTGGCGTGCCTCGGGTGGCAATCTGCAGGGATCACGTGACGATGGGGCTTAACGCGGCAAGACTTAACGAGCTTCCCCAGCCGCATGAACAGGAGGACAGCGCCGTGAAAACGCGAAGCAAGCGAGAACGTGCAGCCAAGCAGGCGCAGACCCAGCTCGACACCGTGAAAGGCCGGATCGTGCCGGCCATGGAGAGCGCCGCATCCGGTGCGCGGGATCGCGGTGTGCTTGTCGCCGAGCGGGTCGGCCCCGCGGTCGAAGCGGCCCGGGACCGAGTCGGCCCGACCTACCGAGCCGCCCGGGAGAACGTCGGACCCGCCGTGCACACAGCGGTGGAGTCGGCACGGGAGAAGGCGGCCCCTGTGGTCGCGGACGCCCGGGACCGGGTGGTGGACGATCTGCTGCCGCGCCTGGCCGCCGGAGTTGCGGCGGCCTCCGCCGCAGCGACAGCCGCCCGGGACAACGCCGTGGAATCGGCACAGGACGCCGCCGACGCGACGGCCGCCAACCTGCCGGCGAACAAGAAGAAGGCCAAGCGGCGTGCCCGTCGGCGTCGGTTCCTGTTCCTCACGATCGCTTTCGCGGCGATCGGGGCGGGGATCGCTGCGGCGAAGGCACGCAGCCGGCAGGAGGACCCTTGGACGACGGGGCCCGCCAGCGGTTCGATGAACGGCACCACCCGGCTCACCCCGGCCTCACCGCCGACCCCGGAGCCCACGCCGGCCCCGACGGTGAGCAGCCAGCCCGTCGCCGAGCCGAGCGTGACCGGTGACCCGCTGACGGATCCGGAGGCTGAAGACGTCGTCGCCGAGGACTCCTCGGTCCGGTCCGAGGAGCGCTGACCCCCAAACCCCGGTGATCATGCACGCTTGCTCGCCCTCAAGGAGCAAGCGTGCATGATCGCGGGACTGGGGGCCACGCCTCAGAGCATCAGGTCGCGACCGCTGCTGAACCCAGGTCGTACACCGTGGTGCCACCGATCGTGGTCGCGGTGAAGTTGGCCGCCACCCAGGCGCTGATCTCCGCTGCCGCGTTGCTGCCGCCGGTGCTGTTGTTCCCCAGGCCGCTTCCGCCGATGAAGTAGTGGATCTGCCCGGCGGCAACGTAAGCCTGGAACTCAGCCAGAGTTGGTGACGGGTCGCTGCCGTTGAAGCCGCCGATCGCCATCACCGGTAGCTGGCTCGCGAGCTGGTAGCCGGAGGCGTTGTTGGAGCCGATCGCTGCCGCCGCCCAGGTGTAAGAGCTCGAGTTGGCCTCCAGTGCGGCGAGGAGTTCGGCGCTCGGGGTGGTGCTGTTCAGCAGCCCGCCCATCCCACCGCCGCCGCCTCTGCCGCCACCACCGAAGCCCTGGGTTTGGCCGCCCGCCTGGCCGCCGAATTGGCCCTGTGCCTGGCCGGTGCCGTTCTGCCCCTGCAGCTGCGGAGGCTGGCCGCCGCCGAAGCCGCCACCACCGCGTCCACCACCACCTGGCCCGCCGCCCATCCCGCCGGACACCGCCGGGCCGGCCGAGACGATGGAGCCGGTGTGCGGCGTCGCCGCTGTGCTGACCGAATACGCCGCCGGGCCAGCCAGCCCGGAGAAGACCGCCGTTGCCGCGATGACGGCGAGCAAGCGCCGGTCCAGTTGACTGCCGAAGGCGAGCCCGATTGCCGCGATCAAGCCGGTGAGCAGGACGGCGTACTTGACCCACGGATGCCAATCGGGGCTGCGGCCGAGCAAGCTGTACGACCACAGCGCGGTCACCACCACGGTTCCGGAGAGCACCAGCAGCGCGGTGCTGTTCCGCTGCTTCCACAGGGTGGCGGCGCCGATGCCGACCAGCGCGGCGATCGCCGGGGCCAGGGCCACCGTGTAATAGGCGTGGAAAATCCCCTGCATGAAGCTGAAGATCAGTCCGGTGACGAGCAACCAGCCGCCCCAGAGCAGAAACGCGGCCCGGGTCTGATCCGTGCGCGGGGCCCGCCGAGTGATCCACAGCCCAGCGACCAGCAGGATCAGCGCGGCCGGGATCAGCCAGGCGATCTGGCCGCCCATCTCCGAGTTGAACATCCGACCGATGCCGGTGGCTCCCCAGTTGCCGCCGCCGGCGTTGCCACCACCACCGACGCTTCCGGTCTCGTTGCCGCTGAGCCGACCGAAGCCGTTGTAGCCGAGGGTGAGCTCCAGAATGCTGTTGTTCTGCGAACCGCCGATGTAGGGCCGGTACTGGGCGGGCACGAGTTCAACTATCGCGATCCACCAACCCGCCGCGACGATCATGGCGGCGAAAGCGGCCATCAGGTCGAGGATCCGCTTGCCTGCCGTCTTCGGCCCGGCGACCAGGTAGGCCACCCCGAAGGTCGGCAGCACCAGCACGGCCTGCAACTGCTTGGTCAGAAAACCGAACCCGACCAGCGCCCCGGCGAGCAGCAACCAACGGGTCCGGCCGTTCTCGATCGCCCGGAGTACGGCATAGGCGGCGCCGGTGAGCACCAGCACCAGCAATGCATCCGGGTTGTTGAACCGGAACATCAAGGTGGCGACCGGAGTCAGGGCCAGCACGGCTCCGGCCAGCAGTCCGGCCTGGGCGGAGAAGCGACGCCGGATCGCCGCGTAGAGAATGCCCACCGTGCCGACGCCCATCAGCGCCTGCGGCAACAGGATGGCAAAAGAGCTGAGCCCGAAGATCCGCACCGAGATCGCCATGAACCACAGCGAGGCCGGTGGCTTGTCCACCGTGATCGAGTTGGCGGCGTCCGACGAACCGTAGAAGAACGCCTTCCAGCTTTCCGAACCGGCCTGCGCGGCAGCCGAATAGAAGGAGTTGGCCCAGCCGGAGGCGCTCAGCCCCCACAGGTAGAGCACGCCGGTTGCGATCAGCAGCCCGAAGAACGCCGGCCTGACCCAGGCCGGGTCTTCCGGGCGGCCACGGAGGATTCGTTGCCGTCGGTTGAGCGGCGGCGGGGTGGCGGTCGGGTCAGCGTCCGCCATCGGGGCCGGCCCGTGACCCGGTGGGCTTTCAATGGTCGTCGTCATCAGCGCGTCGTCCTTCGGGGGTTGGCCTGTCGGGGCGTGGGGAAGAGGGCCGGACCGTCGGCGCTGCCGGTCGGGCCCTCAGTGCTTGTGTTAGTACTGGTCGCGGTTTCGGCGCTGGTCGCGGTGCTGGCCTGGTGTGCCGACCAGGGGCCGACGGTGATCACGTCGTCGTAGACGGTGACCAGGCGAGCCGGCACCCAGAGCTGGACGAGCCAGGCGCTCGCCGAGGAACCACGGATCAGCGCGGCGGCCGTGTAGGTGGCGGCCTCCAGGCTGGTGAAGCCGACTGCGGTGGCCATCCGCCAGATCGCGGTCGGCGGTCGTCCGGTGCGCGGATCGATCAGGTGCCCGGACCCTTCGCCGGCTGGGTCCTCCCCGAACTGCCCTGGGCGGGCAGTGAAATGGGACGTCGCGAGCCCGGCTCCGGCGGGGAGCAGCACGTCGATCCGACGGTCGTGACGCTCGTCGATGAGCACGTGCCAGCCGCCGTCCGGCCCGGGACCGGCGCTCGCGGCGTCCCCGCCGAGGGTGACCAGGACGCCGACGTTCAGTCGAGCACGGACCGCGGCCGCCGCCAGGTCGCAGGCGAAAGCGGTGGCCGTGGCGCTGAGGTCGAGGGTGGTCCCGGCCGGTACCCGCAGCTGCCGTCCCTGCAGTTCGACCTGCTGCCAGCCGGGCACCGGCCGCGGTCCGGTGGAACGGGTTCCGCAGGTCGGCATCGCGGAGGCGTCACGGTCACCCTGTCCATGCACGGCAGTCATCGCCGCCGCGACGGTCGGGTCGACATCACCGCCGGTGCGTTCCGCAGCAGCCAGCGCGGCGGCAATCAGTTCCGCCAGCAACGGACTCACCGTGATCGGGCGACCACCGGCCCGGTAGAGCCGGTGCAGTTCGGCGTCCTTGCGGAATCGTGCGGCGGCCTTCTCAGCCGCCGCGAACTGTCGGCTGACCAGTCGGCGTGCTGCCGGTAGCGCCGCCGGGTCGGTGACGGTGACCGAGGCGGTGGTTCCCCAGGCGCGCCAGGTCGAGGTCCAGCCCGACGACTCAGAGCTGGTGTCTGAATACCTGTTTCGAGCGTGGATCCGGGTATGAGATCGGGCACCGCGGCGGTGCAGATCGGGAACGATCATCTCGGCGAGGGACACCTCGATCACCGGCCTCGTCGCTCGGCGGTGGCCCTCAATGGCCTGTCAACGATCTGCATGGCTCCTCCTCGGGTAGATGACTTGAGGATTGACCGCTGACCTGTGCCCAGGGCCCGAGATCTCTGGGGGTTTCCTGAGCGCCGCCGTCCGGAGCGGGATGAGTGCGGGTCCAGTGCTGCTCAGCATCACACCGCCCGATGCCGCGAAGTTCGCCCTAAATGAGATAGTTCCGGTTACCTTGGAGCTGAACCGGGGGAAGAGATCATCGGGACGCGGGGCGGTGCGAGATGGGACTGCTGCTTCGGCGGCTCTGGCGGACCTTCGGGTGGTTGGGCGTCGTCGGGCTGGCGTTCGCGATGTTGGTACTGGTCCTGCTCGCCACCCGCAGCCTGACCTGGGACAGCAAGCTGATCAACACCCTCCGACCGGTTCTGCTGCTGATCGTCGGCCTGGGCGTCGCGGGAGCCACCTGGGGTTACTACGCGAAGTCGGTCGAAACAGCGCCGTATCGGCAGGTACTCGACCCGTTGCTCGCCTCCCGGGAGGAATTCTGTCTGCTGCTGAGGCCTTTCGGCAGCGACGGTGAGGTGATCGTTCCCTTTGTGCGCGGCCGCCCCACTGACAAGCTCCGGTTCGTGCCGCTCGGGACCGTGACCCCGACCATGACGCTGGAACAGGTCGTGTCCAGGGTGGCCCGGAAGCATCTCGGGATGGCCGCCTACGCGATGGTGGACCAGGATCGGACGCTGGCTCCGCCTGGGCCGATCTACATGCGGTCCCCGCACTCGGAGTGGAAGAAACCGGCCTCCGCACTGATCCGACGGGCACACACGATCGCGATCCTGCTCCCGCCCGGCCAAGACCTGCGCGACGCGCTGGAATGGGAACTGCAGGAGATCATTCGGCTTCGCCGGCAATCCCGGGTGATCATCGTCCTGCCGCCCAGCGATCGGCGGGAGTACGATCACGCCAAGACCCGGCGCCAGGCCGGTGTGCTGCTCGCCGCGCTGGAAGGCCTCCCGTCCGGGCTCCGGAACGTGTCCACCCAACGGGTGGAGCACTACCTGACCCAACTTCCCGAGCAGGCGCTGGTAGTGAAGGTGTGCAAGGACAACGGCGCCCTGTTCTGGTACAGCGAGCCGCGCCGGTGGCGCAAGGTCGCCAGCGACACGTACACCGGCGCGCTCGAGGAGGCGCTGGACGCCAACGAGCAAGAATTTGCCGGCCGCGGATTCAGCGCCCGGTACGGCCAGCCCGGCCCGCGACCCGGGCCACGGCCGCCCAGAGTCCGATGATCCCGGGCGCCGGGGTTCAGCGTCGGGGTTCAGCGCCCGGAGATCAGCGCGAGCACGAAACCGAAGACATAGAGCGCGACAAAGACAATCGGCAGCCACTGCTCAAGATGTGTCAGCGGCCAATACTTCGTCGGATCGGTGCCTCGGCCCAGAGCGGTCCACTCGGCGCGCCAGTACGGCGAGGCGGGCAGGCGTTCCTCCAACGCGCCCACGACCGCGTACTTGGCCGAGTTCAGTTGCCGATAGGAACCGATCAGCCAGAACCAGGCACCGGCCTGCACCAGGAGTACCGGCAGCAGCAGAAGGAGGGACCAGGCCGAGATGTCGGTCGCCTGCCACAGCCCTCCGGCAACGGCCAGCACAGCGGTATTGAGGCTGAGGAAGAACGCGTTGGTCAGCGCCCGACGCGCGCTGATCCGGTCCGCCATCTCGACGTACATCTTGTACTGCTCGAGGATCGCCGCCTGGTACCGCTCACCATCGACCGTGTATGCCTCGGGACCGATGTCCGGATTCCACAGATTAGTCCGAGCATCAGCGATATCGGCGGCAGTGATGCGAAAGTAGGACCAAGCGCTCATGGAGTCGAACCCTGCCAGGTTCGCCTGATCAGTGGAACCCGGTTTGACGAGGGAAACCCGGTGGGCACATCCGGGGCTGGCGTGACAAGCAGGAGGGACGATGGGTGGGCAGGAACAAGGAGCCGGACGCAGGGCCTGGTTCGGTGCCGGGAGCGCGTGATGTAGAGGTGGCCGGCGGGAGCGGCCGGCCGGAGTTGCGTTCCCGCGGTCAGTTGTTGCGCTCGAGCGCGCAGCCGGAGCCACCTCCGAGCGGCGATCACCTGCCGATCACGACTGGTCTGCCGATGCGGGAGGAGTGCTGGGACCGACTTCCGCCGACAGTCGCCGACCGAATGGTCGACCTGGCCGGAGAGCAGATCGAGTGGTGGGCGCGGGGGCCGTCGACCCGGCCGCCTCGCGGGCTTGTTCGCAGTGTCGACGACCGGCCAAGTGCGGTACTGATCGGCAGCACCGGCGCGTGTTTTGCCGAACCTCGGATCAATTCTCGGCATCAGCAGGTCTACACGATTGATGGCTACGTTCTGGATCCCCACTCGCACCGCAGAACTGAGGTGATCTATCGGCCGACCGAGACAAAGGTTGCTCCGGTCCAGACCGGAGTTCAGGTGCCAACGCTCCGGGAACGGCCGGTGCCCGGCCTTGATCCAGCGGCGATGGAATTGCTCAGCAATCTGCCCGTGCGCGCGCAGAAGCTGCTGACCACGCCATTCAGCGTGGAGCATCCAGTCCAGCACCGACAATGGCACTACGAGGGCGCTGCCAACCGGTTCGACGTCTTTGCCGTGGTTCTGATCGGTGCCGAACATCTCACCCTGGCGCATGGCAGTCGGGTGGTTCCGGTGGGCCATACCGAGCAGGCCAGTCACTGGTCGCTGGTCTGCCGGCGGGCCAAGGTCGTGGGGCAGATCCACGAGTGAGAACCCGTCGGTTCGTTGATCTGGAGGGTCACGACGCCTATCAGCTGATCGGCGTGCCCAGTTCTGCCTCTGCGGCGGAGATCCGGCATGCCTATCGGCGGGTCATGCTGACCGCCCACCCGGATATGGGCGGGCCGGAGCAGCTGGCCAAGTTGATCAACTGCGCTCGGGACGCGCTGCTTCAGGACCGGGAGGCCTACGACAAATATCGCGAGCGGCTCGCGGCTCGCTCCGCGGCGACGGCCAACAGCCAGCAGACCGACCATGACGAAGGCCTGCCGGACCCCGAGGATGCCGCCGTACCCCAGCCGGCCTGGGCAGAAGGTGGCTCGGCAGAAGATCATTGGACGGACGAGGACTGGACCGACGAGGACTGGGCGGACGAGGACCCCTGGGAGGACGCCGAGGAAGGAGTCGGCGCGCCCGGTGCAGGCGCAGATGCTCCGGGCGCGGTCGGTGAACCCGACGACGACCAGCCTTACCGGCCCTACCAGCCCGTCGACGAGCCGTCGTTGTGGGACCGGCTGACCACCCCGCCGGTGCTGATACTGGGCGCGCTCGTCCTTGGTCTGATCGTCGCCGGGATCTCCGGACAGGGCGGTGCCAGCCAGACGTCGGGTTTACCGGTTCCGCGGATCACCAGCAATTTCACGATGCCGGCGCCGATACCAACCCGCTTCCTGCCCAGCGATCTCGCACCCACAGTCAACCCGCTGTCGTCGCTGCTTGCCACACCGCTCCTGACCCCACCCCGGCTGAGCGTGTTGCTGAAACCGGGTCACAGGTGCACGGTCCGCGCGAATGACAGCCTGTGGTGCAGTGGTGCCAACGATTACGGGCAACTCGGGGTGGGCACCACGGCGGAGCAGGCCACGGCAAAGCAGGTCAAGGGCGCGCAACGATGGCGATCAGTCACGGTCGGTACCGATCACACCTGTGCGATCCGGTCCGATCGCACCCTGTGGTGCTGGGGTTCGAACTCGGCTGGGCAGCTCGGGGTGGGCTCAAAGAAGGACAGCTCCGTTCCCCGCCAGGTGGCCGGCAATCGGCGCTGGCTGTCGGTCGGCGCCGCTGTGAATGAAACCTGCGCCGTCACCACCAGCCACACGCTGTGGTGCTGGGGCTCCAGCTCAGTGTTGATCAGTTCCGTGGGCAATCCGATCCCGGCCAGCAGCACCACCCCGAAGCGCTACGGCAAGGGCATCACCTGGCTCACGGTGCGGGCAAGCGACTCGTCGCTGTGCGTCCATCGCCCACGCCATCAGGACATCTGCTGGTTCTCGCTCTTCCCCTCCAGCTCGCCCTAGCAAGCTCGGCTCTGACGACACCCGGATGCCAACAGCACTGCTGCTTCGACGGCTCTAGTTGCTCAGCGGTGATACTCGCTGCCGAAGCATACAAAGTTTTAAAATAATCATTGCAACAGTCCTCGACAGGCGTTACTGTCGGGGAGCTTCCTTAGGTCCCTTAAGTCCGTTAGCTCCGCATTCTTAGTCCCTCCGAGATGGGGTGTCCCGGCATGCGCATGAACCGCAGGTGGGCGGAAAAGGGCTCGCATCGACTGGTGGTGGCCGCCGCTACCGCCGCGTTGCTGCTCGGTACCTCATCCGCAGCGGTCGCGCAGAACAGCGGCAGAGCCTCGGAGCCGCCCCGCCCGTCGGCCGCAAGCCCGTCCGCCGCGAGCCCGCACGTCACGGGGCCGGTGACCGGCGGAAACGGTGCCGTCGTGCTGCAGGCAACGGCTTTCGACCTGAACAGCGTGGGATATACGCAATCCGAGTTCCTGCTGTCTGGAAACGCCACCGCCTACGCACCGGGCGCGGCCCTCGGCCCCGACGGACGCTGGTCGGTGGCACCGGCAAGTACGGCGCCTTACACCTCGCGGATCGTCGTGAATCGGCCGAAGAATCCGGCCCGCTTCAACGGCACCGTCATCGTGGAATGGCTCAACGTCAGCGCCGGACTGGACGTGGCTCCCGACTGGATCGTCGCTCACAACGAGCTGATCCGCGAAGGCTTCGCCTGGGTCGGGGTCTCCGCCCAGGCCATTGGAGTGGCCGCGACCAAAGCCGCGGACCCGGTTCGGTATGCACACCTGTCCCATCCGGGTGACAGCTATTCGTACGACGTCTTCTCGCAGGCCGGCAGGGCCGTACGAGACTCGTCGGCAACGGTTCTCGCTGGGCTCCGCCCCCGCGCCGTGCTCGCCGAAGGCGAGTCGCAGTCGGCGTTCCGCCTCACCACCTACATCAACGCGATTCAGCCGCTCGATCACGTCTATGGCGGATTCCTCGTCCACAGCCGCGGCGGCTTCAGCGCGGCCTTGTCACAGGCGCCCCAGGCGGACGTGCCCACGCCGCCGGTCGTCACGATTCGCCCGGACCTAGGTGTGCCGGTGCTGACCGTGGAGACCGAAACCGACGTCATAGCCCTCGGTTACCTGTCGGCCCGGCAGGCCGACTCGCACACCTTCCGGCTCTGGGAACTGGCCGGCACCGCACACGCCGACGACTACATCGCCAACCTCGGCAGCGTGGACGACGGCGACGGATCCGCAGGCCTGCAGGAACTGAACTCCATGCTCGATCCCCCCAACGGCACACCCGGCTTCTCGTGCGCCATCCCCATCAACACCGGCCAGATGCACTACGTCATGGACGCCGCCCAGTACGCACTGAACCGCTGGGTGACGGCAGGGGTGGCACCCACCAAGGCTCCCCGTCTGCAGGTCAACACGTCTGGCTCGGCTTTCGTACTCGACACCAACGGCAACGCCAAGGGTGGCGTCCGCACGCCGGCAGTTGACGCGCCGGTTGCGACCCTGTCCGGGCTGGGCCAGTCCGGGGCGTCATTCTGCTTCCTGTTCGGCACCACCACCCCCTTCGACGCGACCAAACTGGCGGCCCTGTATCCCACCCACCGGCAGTTCGTCGCACGCTGGGCGGCCGCCACCGCTTCCGGTGTGGCCTCAGGGTTCATCCGCCCGGTCGACGCGGCTGAGCTGATCAGGGCGGCTGTCGGCTCTCCGGTCGGCCGATAGCGCCAGGAAGACCGGGTGCCCTGTTGGCGTCTCTTCTGCGATTTGGACGGGCCGCTGACCCACCAAATGGGTCGCAAGTCCGAGCAATTCAGACTTCCTTGATCAGATCGCCAGATCGGCGCCGTCAGAAGCTGGGCAACGGTTCGAGGCGGGGTTGGATGCGGCCCTCTAATCCGGCGATCGCGCCGAGCAGTGGCAGCGAGCCGGTGGTCCCCGGCAGCGGAGAGCTCTCCGGCAAGCCGGTAGGCGCCGACCAGGGACAGCATTGAGCCGGCGCCGACTGCTGGTGAAGCGCAGTACGCGGCGTCACCGACAAGGACGACCCGCCCGGTCGACCACGATGGCATCCGTACCTGACTTAAAGCATCGAAGTCGCCCGGGTAGGCAGTATCATCCAACCCCAAAAAAGACAATAGCGACATTAATGGGCAATAAGTGTATACATGAGTTCCGCTCGTCCCACAGAGCGCTCACGTCACACGACATCACTTCATGGGACGCGACCCTAGTGCGATGCCACGTTCTCGATCCACGGTTGTGGCTCGAAGCCGGTGCCGTAAACCGCTGCCAGCAACACACAGCCGTCTACTTAAGGATTGCGCAGCCGCATGGATGCTCAGGTACTCAAAGCCCAAAAGTGGGTCAACGCGACATACGCTACGCGCACCGGCTACACCACCTGCCCGGAAGACGGCTTGACCGGATGGGGCACAATCCATTCGTTGACCCGTGCTCTGCAGATTGAGATTGGCGCGTCGCCTCCTTCGGACGCCTTCGGCCCAACAACACTGGCGAAACTCACCGCGCTGGGAGATATCCAGTCCTCGACCAGCAACACCAATATAAAGACCATCGTCGAGGGGGCGCTCTACTGCAAGGGTTACAGTGGCGGTTCTCTTGACGGTTCATTCAACGTTTCGACGCTGGCTGGAATCGCATCGCTGCAGGCCGATATGGGATTTTCGTCAAGCGCTTTCAGTAACCGGTTGACCGCCAAGATGATCAAGGCACTCCTGACGATGGATGCCTACGTGCTACTACCGGCCGGTCGGTCGGCGACCCGAACCATGCAGCGTTGGTTGAACAGCACGTACATTGGTCGTGCGGATTTTTTCATCATCCCCTGCGACGGTCTCTTCTCCCGCGGAGTTCAGCAGGCGCTGGTCCGCGGCATCCAGTACTCACTCGGTGCGGCGGACGGCGCAGCTGACGGAATTTTCGGCCCAAACACAAAAAGTGGTCTGCAGGCCAACGGGACGGTGAGTATCGGGTCAGCGGACACAGGTTCCAAGCATTTCGTTCAGCTGTTCAAGGCGGCCTTGACCTTCAACGGTCGAACCCCGGACCTGGGCACCACCACGTACACCACCGAGACGGCCGCCCAGACGCTTTCGTTCCAACAGTTCGTGCAGTTGCCCCAGACCAGTAGTGGCGATTATCAGACGTGGGCGTCGTTGCTGGTCTCGACGGGCGACGCCGATCGCAAGGGTAAGGCCATGGACTGCCGGACTCCGTTCAATGCGGCCCGGGCGGCAGCCGTGAAGGCAGCGGGTTACGAGACGGTGGGCCGCTACCTGACCGGGGCGGTCGACAAGACGCTGACCGTGACCGAGATCTCTACGATCTTCGCCGCCGGGTTGAGGTTGTTCCCGATCTACCAGACCACTGGGAACGTTCTGTCGTACTTCAGCTACGACGCCGGAAAGATCGCCGGCAAAGCGGCCTCCGATGCGGCCCGCGGCTACGGGATCCCCGATGAGACGGTGATCTACTTCGCGTGCGACTACGACGCGACCAGTGACGAGATCATCAGCAACATCATTCCGCACTTCCGTGGCGTAAGACAGGGCATTGCAGACGGGGGTGGTCACTATGCGGTCGGCATCTACGGATCTCGCAACGTCTGCAGTCAGGTTTCGTCGGCCACACTGGCGATCTCAAGCTTTGTCAGCGGCATGTCCACCGGATTCAGCGGAAATCTAGGCTTCCCACTTCCGCAGAACTGGGCCTTCGACCAGATCAAGAACCTGACCTTGGCCTCCGGTACCAGCGGCCAGGTCGAAATTGACAACGATATTCGATCCGGCCGCGACCTGGGGATATCGTCGCTGACGGCGACGCCGACCCCGAACGACACCTTCTACACATGTCTGACCTGGCTGGAGGCTCGCGCCCAGGAGTACTTCATCGATGTCAGCACAACCCTCTCCAGGCCCAACCTGGTGGCCCAGTACCTGCGCACCCGGGCCACCGATCCGGTCGGAAAGTACGAGGGACCCGGCTTCGGGACCGTAGCCGGGGAGATGAATTCCAGTTGGATCGAATATGTCAACAGCGCCCACCCGGGCGTGCCCGCACTCGGCGTGCTGCAGGATCCAGATACGCACTTCGCAACTGATATCGCACACCTTGGTGCTTCCATTAACGCCGTGGTGAAGCACGGACTGCCGAGCGACCTCACCGAAGTGAATCTGGCGGATTTCGGCTCGTGGGCCGGAGATCTGATCACGGCGGCGACCGACTTCATCAACAGTGGCCTGCCGGATTCGGAGGCCTTCAACTACTCTCTTGATCACATTGCCGGTCGCGGAGCCGAAGGACTGTTCAAGATCGGTGACTTCTACGCGGATATCGATTCGATCGTGCTCGGGGATGCGATCCGGACGAATGGCGACTGGAGATTGTCCGAGCTCATCAAGGGCTATTACCGGACGGCAACAGCGAGCCAGCGTAGATTCGACGATTTTTATGAGGTTCGGTTCAACAGCTCGCCTGAAACATTGTACGCAGCGTCTATTTCTACTTTCTTCCAGAATGGGGACATCGTATTCTGGACGCTTCGTAATCTTCTTTTCGAGAACAAGACCGGGCTAGTGTACGGAGCCCATGACACCCGGTTCGCTCCGATCTTTGTCGACGTCGCTCGCGCCTTTCAAGCGACCGTCGATCAATACGCCTCATGATGCCGCCGATCACGAATAATAACCTTCTGTGTTGTATCCAAGAGTGGAGCGATCGTGTCGGAGACTTCTGAGGGTTGCACATCGATGACGGGAACGGCGCTCAGCCGCCGTACAGTTCTTGCTTTCGCCGGGTTGACGGTCGGCACAGCGACGATGTATCTGGGGACGGCATCGGCGGAGGCCTCCAGCGCTGCACTCGATACCACCGCGATCACGCTCGAGCCGCTCCCCGGTAGCCCGGTGACCGTGTTCTCTGCCAATCCGTATGCGGTGATGTCATTTCCGCGGCAATTGGCGGTGCGGGTGCACAACGGTGGAGCCACATTGCCGTCCGGTGCGCGTTTCGAGGTGGCCTTCGACCCGAGGGTGTATGCCTCACCCGAGGCCGTTTCAGTGACCATGAACGGTCGGCTGGTGACTGACGTCACCGCCACCGACCCGACGATGAATCCATCTACGGGAGTCACCTCGCGAGCGATCACGATAAATCAGCCCATCCCGACCACAACCCGCGAAGCCGACGCCCTGATCATCGTGCTGGGTGTGGCCAAGCCCCTCACCTACCCGTTCGACCTGGTCCGGACCCCCGGTGCAGTCTCATCCGAGATACCCGCTCATGGAGCAAAGCGGGCCTTGGCCAAGAAACGCACCTTCAGTGGTTCCCCGAAAACTGCCGAATTGGCTCGTCTGCCTTGGGGAATCTCGCTGAGTGCCTTCTGGAACCGGCAGACCTGGGGGGAGAACGACCGCTTCGTCTACTACTACCCGGCGCAGGTCACAGTGCACAGCGTCGGCCCTGCGGCGGTACCTACCGCTGCCGCCTTCACGGTGAGTATCGACCCTCAGGTAGTCGCCGACCTTGAACCAACCTTCCTGCGGCTCAACGACAAGCAGCTCAAGGGAACGGTCAAGCGGCTCGGAACGACCCGTTCCGAATTCGTCTTTGAGACCACCTGGCAGACGCCGATCGTCCTGAAAGCCGGCGACGTGCTGGAGGTGGGCTTCGCCGGCACCGTGCTGAAGCCGACGGGGCCACTCCCGACCATCAAGCATCCCGTGATCACGCTGACTGCCATGGACCGCGACTCCCGGCAACGCGAGACGGGCACGACCACGGTGGCCAGATTGGACTCGATCTGGTTGAACGAGTAGAAGGAGTTATGGGAATCCTCGTCACCGGGCCGATACTGCTGACCCTGTTCTGGCTCGTCGTGGTGATCTGGCGGCGCGGTGTACCGATCTGGCTGGTCCCTGGCGAGTGCGGGTTCTGCGTCGCAGTCTTCCTGCTCGCGGCGGTGCTGACGGATGCTGGCGGTGACAGCAGTTTCCTTGGGCACGGGACAGGCTCGCCGAGCTCCGGCGAGAAACTGGCCGGCACCTGGGGCTTCTACCTGTTCGTAAACTCGCTCTCCGGCATGCTCTGGTGTGTAGTTCTGGCCGCCGTCTCGCTGCCCATCATTCTCGTGCAGGCCTACCGACGACGCAGCCCGGTGGTGCTGGGCGTTCCAGCTGACATCCTTTGACGATCAACCATCCGTGACCTCCGTCCATAAGACCCGGCCACCGTGACCAGTGACGAGTCCATGCCCGAGCTCGATCGGCTTCGCGGCGCTTTGGCGACGGTCCAGGCTGATCTGTTGGCCACTCTGCCGGAGTCGTCCGTCGTCCGGAAACGGCCTCTGACCTGCGGTGGAGACGAGGGGATCCGTCGGGCCTTGGAGGCCCTCCTCCCGAGTCCCGACTGGTCATGAAATGGTCAGTGCCCCCGCGAAAAGCGTGCGGGAGCACTGACCATTTGGTGGAGACGACGGGACTCGAACCCGTAACCCCTTGCTTGCAAAGCAAGTGCGCTACCAATTGCGCCACGTCCCCGGGCCTTGAGGAACGGCCCCCGTTGACTCCGCTAGGAGAAGGTCACACCTTGTCGGTCGCCGCTGACCAAGGCTGAGTATTCGCCTTGCTGGCTTCGACCTTGCGCCACACCACGAACCCGGCAGCGGACACGATGAGCATAAGCAGCAACTTCTTCATCAAGGCCTCCACGATCGTCATCGGCGGCTACGGTGCCACCCCTTGAGCGCTGTTGAGCGTATCACCGCAGCACTGGAGGCCCGGGACGGCGGCCACCGGGGCCCCGCGCGGCCCCGGTGGCGGACGCCAAAAGCCGAGCCGAGCTGTCAATCGACTGTGCACCTCGATGGGCGAAGCCGGGCACTGTTCGGCAGCGCTGAGGAGCCCTAAGATCAGAAGCACGGACGGCCACCAGCCCCCGAGGTGCGAGCTTTACAGCCATCGAAGTGGTTCCTCGGCGCTCTGAGCATTTTATGGGGTACCACCTTGGCCATTACCGCACGCTCAATTTCAGTGCTCCTTGTGGACGACGATCCGGGCGACGTCCTCATGATCGAGGAGGCACTCGGGTCGATCGGGGCCCCTCGCACCGTCTTCGTCGTCAATGACGGCGAAGAAGCGGTGGCCTTCCTCCGGCAGACCGGGGAGTTCGTCAAAGCCCCGCGCCCTGACGTCGTCCTGCTTGATCTGAACATGCCCCGGATGGACGGCCGGCAGGTCCTCGCCGAGATCAAGACCGACGTCGAGCTGCGCAGCATCCCGATCGTCGTGCTCACGACCTCGCAGTCGCCGGCCGACATTGTCAGTAGCTACTCGTTGCACGCCAACGCCTACGTCACCAAGCCGATGAACTTGGACGACCTGACCGAGGTCGTCCACAAGATCGACTACTTCTTCGCCCGGATCGCGGCGCTGCCGAGTCAGCGCCCGGTGGCCAGCTGAGGGGCGGTACACCAGCCGCCCGCCTGGGAGGCATGGAACCCGGGCGAAGCGGCCCGAACGCCGCCCGGATGACAATGTTTCACGTGGTGCGGCCGATCAGGACAACGGCCTGCGCCGTCCGTAGACCAGGTAGCTCAGTGACGTGAGTCCACTGGAGTTGATCAGAATGATTCCGGCCCAGAGCAATTTCGGGCCGCGGACCTGATCGGCCGGCCGGCGCTTGAGATCGATGAACGCCACCGTCTTCAGACTGCAATCAGCAACCGCCGCGACCGTGACCAAGGCGCGTTGGCGGCCACTGAGGCCGTTCCACCATTCGGACATCTTCACCCTCCACTCGAGTCTCTGACCTCGTCCAAAGTTTGTGACGCACCTGCCAGCACCGCTTCCACCTTGTCCCACAGTTCACCATCGGGCGAGGCCAAGGCAGCAAGAAACCATCCGTCCTGTTCTTTCAGGATGTACCCACGCCGGCATCCACTTCGGGCATGGGCCTGCGGGCCAGCAAGCACGCCTGCGGCCGCTTCTTGCCTTCAGCCAGCAGTTGGGCCGTGACGACCATCCCGGCCTGGCTCAGCATCTCGGCGATCCGTTCGGGCCGTAATAGGTAGGTGTCATGGGAGACCGGGTGGCCGTACGCGTGCTCCCGGTGCAGGCGCTCGTCGCCGACATGGAACCCGACCAACACGTGGCCACCTGGGGCTAACGTGCGATGAAACTCCGCGAAGACCAACGGCAACAGCTCCGGTGGCGTGTGCAGGATCGACCACCAGGCGACGATGCCATCGAGTTCGCCGTCCGTCAGGTCCAACCCTGTCATCGAGCCGACCTCGAAGCGCAGGTTCGGATACGTCCGGCGGGCAACCTCGACCATCCTCGGCGATAGATCGACGCCGAACGCCGACACCCCCAGCGAGTTCAGGTGCGCGGTGATCTGGCCGGGGCCGCACCCGAGGTCAGCGACCGGCCCGCCACCGACATGTTCGGCGAACGCCGCCAGCATCGCGCGACCAAATATGTCCTGCGCCACCAGGGGCGGCACCAGCTCGGCGTAGTCCTCGGCGACGGTGTCGTACGACGACCGGACCGCCGCCAGGAAGGGAAGCTCGGTCACGTCGGTGACCTTAGCGGCGGCGACAGCCAGGGAGTCCCCCTGGCGCGATCGGCCGACTGGAACCAGCATTGTCGAAGAGGAGAAGCTACAGAGAGGCCGTCATCCATGCGTTCCGACATTGTTCCTGGCGGAGTCTTCCCGGACTACGCGCTACCCGACCACACCGGCACCGTCCGAACGCTCAGTGAGCTCCAGGGCCGCGACCCGATGATTCTCACCCTCGCGCGCGGCCACTACTGCCCGAAGGAACACCAGCAGCACCTCGACCTCGCAGCCTTCCAGTCGAAGATCGCGGTGGCGTACACCCAGATCGTCACGATCGCGACGGACGAGCACCACGTGCTCCAGGAGTTCCGTCAATCGGTCGGCGCCTATTGGACTTTCATGTCCGACCCGGAGCGGACGGTGCAGAAGGATCTCGACATCCAGGAGTACACCGACCCTGAGCACGATCCGATGATCCCGCACACCCTGGTGCTCAAGCCGGGACTGGTCGTGCACAGCATCTACAACGGCTACTGGTTCTGGGGTCGCCCATCCATCGACGACCTCTGGCGCGACCTCCGGACCGCGATGTCCGAGATTCGGCCGGACTGGGACCTGAGCACGCCGGGCCTACGCCAGGCCTGGCAGGCCGGCGACCAGTCACCCTTCCATGGATGGGACCAGCGCAGCGGCAAACCCTCTGCCGTGCCATCGAGCACCTGAACCCGTGTCAACATCATTCGGGTGGCCAGACCATGGCTGTGGCGCCCATTGCCGCCAGCACGGACTCGCCTTGTGCGCGTTGCTCCCCACCGATGAAGATCAGGGTGCGGGCCCACTGGTAGCGGCAGCCGGCGTCCGCCAAGGCAGTGGCCGAGGCCCTCAACCCGTCGAGGTCCCGGCCCGCCCCGTCCATAGCTGTCGCGCCGTCCATAAGTGTCGCCCCGATCATGGCCGCCGACCGGTCGACGATGGCGGTCGCAATCGGGTTGCCCACTGTTGTCAACCGAGCGCGCTGAATGCATGCGGCGGCGTCCTCGTGCCCGCTGAGCACCGCCGACTCGGCCCACAGCGCGGCGTACCACGTGCGCCACACGTTGTCGTCCCAGTCCCTCATCTGCTCGGGTGAGGTGTGCAGCACCTGGGCCGCCTGCTCGGGCAGACCGCGGTGCAGTAGGAGCCAGGCGTCGAAGAACTCACCGAAGTGGAAGTCCGCGAGCGGGCGTCCTGGCGTTATCAGGGCGGCCACAACGTCGAGCCAGGCAGCACGGGCGTCATCGTCTCCGCGCAGCCCGTGGACCGTCGCGGCTGCATACACCGGGCTACTGAGATTTTCTGCCCGCGGTCGCCCGGCCCGCTCCCACCCCTCGTGGAATCGGTTCACCAGCGTGATGGTCTCGTCCCAGTCGCCCGCGAGCGCCGTGACGACAAGCAACCGCCTGGTCGCCAGGTGGCCCTCCTCACGGTAGAAGGGCAGGTCTCGGAGGCGCTCGGCATGTCTTCTTGCGGCTCGTAGGTCACCCGCGAAGATGGCGCAATTGGTGGCCGTCCCGAACGCGTCGAAGAACTCAAAGGCGGATGCGGCCGTCAGCTGGAGCGGAGCCAACAGCTTGGTGCGCTGCAATGCGCTGGCCGCCGCGGCGCGGACGTCCCCCCGAGCCAACCGTGCCGAAATGAGCCCGTCGAGCGCGGCACTCTCGATCAGCGGGTCGTCGATGCTGCGAGCCAGCGTGAGAGCACGCTCCGCAACTTCCAGAGTGGCCGAATCGGCCATCACGCCGTTGAAGGCCTCGGCGGTGAGCAGCCGCGATTGCGCGCCCAGATCGTCGCCGGCCAGCGCCCACCCCTCAGCGATCAGTGCCGTCACCTCCCCGGCTGCCGGCCGGGTGGCCATCAGCCCGGACCCGCGGTTGATCAACTCGGCATTCCTTGCCAGGTCACCGGCTGCGCCGGCCAAATCCCCCGCGCTCTCGGCTGCTGCGGCGGCGGCTCTACGCAGCCGGAGGGCCTCGTTGCCGAAATGCCGCGACTCTGCGGCGCCGGCGGCACTACGGAAGGCATCGGCGGCGGTCCCGTGGTCAGGAGCGAGTTCGGCGGTTTGTTCGTAGCGGCGCTGTGACTCGCCGGACATGCCGCGGGTGAAGCTCAGGCCGGCCAAACAGATCGCCAACCGGTACGCCTCCGTGCGGTGTTGAGTATTTTCCGTCGCCCAGGCCAGCGCGCTCCGCAGTTCGTCGGCGACGTGATCGAACGCGGCCCGCCAGGCACCACCGGGATCGCCTGAGCTGCGTTCGAGGGTGCCGCTCTCGTCCAGGCACCAGCGCAGGTGGCGCGCGAGTGCCTCATCCAACTCGCCCGCTGTGTCGAGCTGCTCGAAGCTGTACTGGCGGATGGTTTCCAGGACGCGGTAGCGCATCCCGCTCGGCCCTGCAATCGCGATCAGCAGGCTCTGGTCGGCGAGCCCGGCCAGGAGGCTGGGGATATGGGCGGCCGGCACCGGCAACCAATCAGCCAGCATCACGGCCGCCGCCGTAGCAGTGAACGAGCCGGTGAAAACCGAGACCCGACGCAGAACTGCCTGGTCGGGTTCCTGCAGCAGCGCGTAACTCCAGTCGAGGGTCGAACGCAACGAGCGATGCCGGTCATCGATGCGCGGACCGCCGGTCAGCAGCCGAAGTCGGTCGGCAAGCCCGGCTTCGAGCCCATCAAGCCCGAGCGAAGGGAACCGGGCGGCCGCCAATTCGATCGCCAGCGCCATTCCATCAAGGCCCCGGCAGATGGCGTTGATGCGATTCTGGTCGCCGGACGTCAGTGGACTCCCACCGGCTGCGGCTCGCCCGAGGAACAGTTCGACCGCGTCGCCTGGGCCGGCATCGTCCGCGTTGACGGACAGTCCGGGCACCGGGAACACCCATTCGAAGGGCACCAGCAACCTGGCCCGGCTGGTAGCCAGCACGATCAGCCGGGCACTGCCGGCGAGGAGCCGCTCCAGCAAGACCACCACACCGTCCAGCAGGTGTTCGCAGTTGTCCAGCACGAGCAGCGTTTCTCGCTCGGCCAGCCAGCCGAGGATGTTCTCCACCGCCGAGTGGGCCTGGCTCTCGCCGAGGCCGAGCGCATCCGCGATCGCCGGTGCAATCATCAATGGGTCGGTCACGGGGACCAGGTCGACGTACCAGACGCCGTCGGCGAACCGATCGCCCAGGTCCGCGGCGACACTCAGGGCCAGACGGGTTTTGCCGACCCCACCCGGCCCGACCGCCGTGACCAGGCGGTGCTCTCGCAGTGCATCGATCAGGGCCGCCCGTTCGGCCACCCGCCCGACGAACGGCGTCAACGGCGATGGCAGGGACGGCGCCGCGACCGTGGTGGACATGGTCGCCGGGGTCGCCGTGTCTGGTCCGGTTGCTGTCGCGGACGCCAGGGTCGCGGACTGTGGGGCTGCGGACTGCGAGGTCGCCGCGAAAGCCGCCAGGGCACGACGGTCGGCCACCTGAAACTTTCGCAGCAGCGAGGAGACATGGCTCTCCACCGTACGGATCGAGATGAACAGTCGGGCACCGATCTCAGCATTGCTCAGGTGTTCGCCGAGCGCGGCCAAGACCTCGGCCTCCCGGACCGAAACACCCGCCCCGAACGATACCCCCTGACTAGCCACTCTCAGATTGTGCCTTGTCGGCCCCAACTCGGCCGTCGAGCACGAGAATCGCGCAGCCCCGGGGACGCTGGGCGGACAGTAGGCCGAGGATCTCCTCGACGCTCTTGCGCCAGGTAAAGATCGAGGTCGTCGTTCCAATGGCTAGAATTGTCGGGATGCCTGGGCCGACCGCAGGAAAAAGCCGTAGCCATGGCTAGGGCCCGCACACTCGCTCAGGTGTACCGACACTTCGGTGAGGTCGACGCCGCCGAAACATCGCCACTGTACGAGCGCGTTTCCGTCGCCCTGAGTGAGTCCGACGAGGCGTTGCGCGCCATCGCGGCGGCACCTGCGCGCAAGCGGCACCCCACGCTGATCCTCGCCGCGCTGCACGACCTCGCCCTCGCCGGACGCGCCCCGGCGCTTGCCGCGGCCTATGCCGCGGCGGACGCCGACGCTGCCGCAGGCGCGGCGATCGACACGCTGCTGCGCATGACCGATTCGGTCGTGGCCATCGCCGTGCGCCGGCGGACGCGGACCAACGAGACCGGACGCTACGCCGTGCTGTATCCGGCCATTGCCGAGGCGGCGCGCCGGGTAGGTGCGAATGCGGTGGGTTTGATCGATGTGGGTTGTTCGGCTGGGCTCAATCTCAATGTCGATCGCGTTGGCATCACATACAGCAACGGACAATCGCTGGGCGACCCGTCATCTCCCGTGCAGCTGTCGGCTTCGATCGTGGGAGACCGGCCTGTCCCGACGCGGGCGATCCCCGAGGTCGTCGCCCGGGTCGGCGTCGACCTCGAGCCGGTCGACGTCACCGACGCGGAGGACGCCAGATGGTTGCGCGCCTGCGTGTGGCCGGATCAGCCGGAGCGAGTCGCGAGGCTCGAAGCGGAGATGGCGTTGGCTGCGACGGCCCCTCCGGCATTGCTGCAAGGTGACGCCGTGGAGGTGTTGCCCGACGCCTTCGCTCGTGTGCCTGCAGACGCCCTACCTGTCGTCACCACCACGTGGGCGCTGTCGCAGTTGGCGCTCGAGAGTCGCCTGCGCTTCCTGCATCGCCTCGACGAAGCGGCGACCGGCCGGGCGGTGGCGTGGGTGTCAGTGGAGGGGGTCGGAGTCGCGCCGACGATTCCGACTCTTGGCGATCGCCGCGCCTCTGGCCACAGCATCATCGGCTTGGCGGTGTTCGACGGATCAACTCTTCGCGCCGAAGCCATTGGCCGCTGCTGGTCGCGGGGCCGCTTGCTCACGTGGCTGGCTGACGCCTCCTAGCTCGAGACCGGAGTGACGGCGCCGGATGCCATCTTTCAGCGAGAGATCGTCATTCAGTTTGTCACTCAGTACGGCCGAGGACAGCCACCGCCTCGTAGAGCTGACGCCAGGCGGGATCGTCCTTGAAGTAGATCAGCGCGGGATCCATCTGAGCGCGTTCGTCGACAGTGAGGTCATAGTCCGCTGCTGACTCTGGCAGGCCGAGAAGTTTGCGGCGGTAGGCATGCCGCCGGTCCGCCGACAGCAAATCCAGCTCGGGAACGGACAGCGGCCGGACGTAGCGCAAGCTCACCGAATCACTATCGCGGAGCGCTGACACCGCCTCAAATTCTGTCTTGGTCTCGAATGCTGCGGAATCTTCCTGACGTAGCAGCGGCGGAGCCGTTGCGTTCGCGCGTTCTACGTGAGGTCGTGCGCTGCTTGAGTGGCTCAACGCTTCGTCGGCCGCCGCTCCCCCTCGGGCGGTTGTGGTGGTTGAGAGGACCTGCCCAGATCGACTGGTCTAGCGAAGAATTCAGGAGCCCTTGGCGACTGAATTCGTAGAAATTCTAGGTGCGTCCGCCGCTCGGCGTAGATGGCGTTTTGTTGCTATTCGGTCTGCATCCGGCGCGCCAAATGATGGTCCTGCGCTCCCCTGCCCTATGCTCACGCATCGACGGTGTTGGACTTCGGAGGTAGCCACGTGGATTCCGCAGCTCAAGAGATCGAAGTCAAGTACAGGCTGAGCGACCACGATCAGATTGAGCAGCTACTGGCGGATCGTGGGCTGATCCTTTCAGAGCCCGTGACTCAGGATGATCAGGCTTACGCCCCTAGTGACTGGTGTTACGGGATGAGCAAACAAGGTGTTTCCTTTGCGCGACTTCGCACACAAGAGGATTCTCATATCTTTACATTGAAACAGCCGGTGGACAATGAGATGTCTTGCCTTGAGTACGAGACCCCGATCGTGGATCGTGCGCAGATGCACGAAGCAATCCTCCTGATGGGATTTTCTCCGACGGTGCGCATCGTCAAGACTAGGCGGACGGCAAGTTTCGGCGATCTGTCAATCTGCCTTGATGAGGTTGAGCACGCCGGGATCTTCCTGGAGGTCGAAAAGGTCGTTCCATCAGGGTCTTCCGGGTCAGAGGTGCAGGCCGAGCTAGACGATTT
>Ga0307513_10002040_pt1 | contig 28415 bp, 18 predicted proteins | sample 15_EM_MG_FD_202174 | JGI IMG/M metagenome (GOLD analysis project Ga0307513, IMG submission 202174) | Populus trichocarpa ectomycorrhiza microbial communities from riparian zone in the Pacific Northwest, United States - 15_EM | ecosystem: Host-associated > Plants > Roots > Unclassified | place... | reverse complement strand
ATAGTCAGTCCAGGCTGCTACTCCTATGGTCTACAGGACTGGAGTCCAGCCTTACATAATTCATCTTCTGGACTAGGGCGTCCGGGCACTACCGTGGACTGGCCGGACTGGCCGTTTGCGAACACTGGGCTGGTTCAGGCTCGTACGTCTGAGATGAACTTTTGGTGGGCAGGCCTGCGCAAGGATGGACGAATCGGGGAGAGGGGGGTGTAGGGAAGGAACGTTGAGGAGAGAAGATAAATTATCGTTGCGGTCGTGTCCTTGGAAATGTTAGTCGTTGTCCGTCCTCATGAGAGCCTCAAGGGTGACTCCAGGATTCGCTTCCCTGTCATAAGGCGCCGCCCACAGCCGGGGTGAGCAGAGCCGCAGAAGTATAATTATGTAAGCGAGGGGAGCTCTGAGGGAACGAAACAGTGCCCAGAAAGGGAACACAAATGTCAAGGAGGGGGTATCGCTCCTTCGTCCGCGATTAAACTTATTCAATGAACCATCCACGATCAACTACCGGCATTGGCCGGCAGCCTAGCACAAGCACAGGGGAATCAGAAAGAGTGGGGCAGACGGAGAGGGGAAATAGTGAAGAAGAGGAGAAGGAAAGCGGGCAAACTGTCGTACGGCTCTCTCCTTGGAAATGTTGATCATTCTTCTCGATGTCGCTAAGAGCTAGAGAGGTGCGAAAAATGGCGCTTTATACCCCTCGTGAACCACCACCTCTACACACTCTGTTGAAGGCTAACTGCAAGTAGGGAGCACAAATGAGGGCACACGGGAAGTGGTAAATACGCTTCCATCCCCACGGTATGTTGTGCCTACTTGGCGGAGGTTTTTGTGAAATACGGTCCTCTTCCGCCCATGGAACACAACTCTCCCTGCTCAGGCTCCAATTGCTCAATACCCTTTCGCCTCCCTTACGCTACGGTAATCCCAATCATCGAGAGCCTCAGCCTCCGGAAGACTTTTGCCAAGTAAGTGTACCATCCTTCCACCAATTGGTAGGCGGCTATCCTATTTACAACCGAGAAGAGTCGGCTAAGGAGGTTGCCCAATGCGCATTTCCACCGACGCCGTTTCAACCACTCTACATACCATCGCCTGTCAATCATCTTGTCTCCCAAGCACTTTCCACGATTCACACCCAACCTGCTATCAAAGGTTGCTGAAGGTATGGTGGTATAACTCAATAATGATCCTCTGCCAAAGAGCTTATCCGGGCAACAGGGCGGATAGATCAACTATTGGTGAACTTCTATGTTAGCTTCCCCGCACTTGCCCCCACCGTACCCTTTATGGAACTTCTTCGAACACCCCCGCCAGTGGCAGGGCGCCAAGTTAACTAATATACAAAGCACGGAATAGGAGCGGGAGCGCCGGAGGTATGATAAGCCTATCACTCCCGATGAGGGTGCTAACTGAAATGGAAATAAAGGGTGCTAATGAAGTACTTAAGAGCATAGGGAAATACTGGTATCCTCTTAGTCCGTAACTGATCTGGACCCCGAGTGATAGCCAATGATCACATTGACCTCTTGCCCCCACGCCTGCTGTTGTCTGGGCACCATACCTATTTCCCAATCCCCACAGGAGAAAATTCGTCAAAAACCCTATCTAGGAACCACTATCAGAGACACCTGGCGAGTTATTCTGCTCTAGAATCACTTTTTCCGTGATTAACTTAGTCCGCCATTCACTATCCTTGAACCGTTGAACATGTGTACGGCTACTCCACCCTCTCGGCAATACCTAGGAGTGTGTCCTCCCAGCGAGTTTTGGGGAGTGGTGGAGGTGGTTAGCGGCGCAGGGGTACTGGACGGTATAGTACCCATCAGCAGCGGCTTGGTAAAGTGGGTGGTACTGAAGACTTCCAAATAATGTTTCCAGTTACAGGAACTGCACCTTACTGTTATAAGCCAATAGGTATACTTTGGATCTATTGTGATGCTTGGGAACTGTCTGGACACGGATTTGAGTGGGGGTTGCGCCCGGGTGTTGTTACAGCCACCCAGCAAAAAAGTCATTGTGAATGGAATTCCTCTTTGCCTGTGGAATGGATCCTGCCTCGGTGCACACCCCAATTTTCGAATGTCGTCACCTTCAGTTCACCGGAATCTCCGTTAAAGGGAAGCACCGTTTGATGGGGGCTTTTGCTGAGTGACCGTCTAGAGGATTACGGTGCGGTGGGTGGATCTGCGCAAGCATCCCGCTCGTAAGTGAGTAGAGGAATGGATGACTAGTAATTTGGGTGTCAAACCGGTCTAACTGTACTGTCTGAGTGGTAATATCAATCTGTCATTCACAATAGAAAGCAAAAGAACAAGTGGAGTTAACTTAAATGTGAACCGAATAATAAAAAAACGAGATCATACATAAAAGAGAGGATCTAGAAGGGAAAACCGAAACAGGGATCAGTGAAAGGGCAATAATATTTGCAAGAGTGAGAATAAAACAGGAAAATGTCCTCCGTCTCTTAATTTCAACCACCCACAGTAAATAGAAACTCGGGATTCTCAGTCGATCGCAACATCAAATATGCGGGAGGCCCCGGCGATTATACACATGCCCTATATTTTAGGGACATGATAAATTGCATGCCTAGAGAATCCTCGAGCTCTAGAATAAGGACGAACACGGAAGGAAAATCTGGAGTACGTCAAGAAACGGATAGCGGTAAGACCGTAGTATGGGGTCTAAAGGCTTGTACATATTATAGTAGATTCACCACGCCTTCGCACCCCGTATAGACGCATAAAAGAGCCGTGTGTAAGTATTTTATCTGGCCCACCCGGGTAAATATCTTGCCGGCCCTAGAGCCCTTCCCCACCAACTTGTGCTTCTCAATTAAAACCCAGGAAGGAGGTATAATACCCCCACTGTCTAGCTTGTTAGGTTTGACATCTTGTCCGTCGGAAAGTCTCTTAACCACTGACTCGTGCCCTTCCATTGTAGCCTAAAAAAGTAGTGTCTTATCAACGTTGTTTGGCTTGTCGGGGTCGACTGCCTCCCCACCTTAGAAATAGCTCCACCGCCTCCCTATTTCCACTCCTCGCCGCCAATATGAGTGGCGTCATACCTGCAGACTCTCTTTGGTTGGCAGTGTAGCCATTCATTTTAGAAGCAGTCGTAGTCTAATCTCGGGAAAAGATGCGCACCAAACAGGGAAGGATTGTTGGCTTCCAGGTTCAAATATTTGCTCAGAAAGTTAGTTGCAGGCTACTAGCCTCTCGCACCGGCTCAAGAGCTCTATAGCAAGCAATCTCTTGCGATCTGAAAGTTCTCTGTTCGCATGGGTGCCCTAATATCTCGAACAAGATTTGAGGGGGGGGGGGTGTGCTTGAGAGGCTAGATTGCGGCTTTACCGGAAGGGCCTTGGCCTGGTAAGAATTCAGACAAGTCAAGCAAGTTTCCATCAAGCGGAGAGTCACTGTACTCTCGGAGTGTGCTGTGGATCAACCGGAAGGTCGAGACTTTCTTATCCACAGTGCCTAGTCCTTGATAGCAGGCGAGGGATATCTCTGTCCCACTGACGTTGCCGGTGTTGAAGTGTGTAGATCTATTCTCGATAGAAAGCGCATGACACAGTTCATCTACCTATAATAGCCGCTCTGAATGACATATCTAGAGCAACGCGGTCGCGGCGAATTCCACTTTCTCTCCTTCTTGAGTATTTGTCCATTGGTTCCGTTCGAATGTTTCCTCGTATCCATCTCCCAGCCCGAACTCATCAGCATTGAATGGAGCTTCTTTCGCCAGAGAGGGATTGTTGTTTCTCATGATTGCATTAACTCTAGGCGGGGGTAGCGGCAGTCTAGATTTACACCTGTTAGTATTGGCTTATAGGGGTTTCCTGGGCTCGTCACGGTGACCCACGTTTTAGGGACATCATTGGGAATGCTCTTCATAATACCGTTCTCCAACACGGTATCAATCATCTCGGGAGTTGTCCTCCCTCAACCCCACCTGCGGATATGCAACTATAACGTCGTCCCTGGGGCTTTATAGATACACTTGTTGCTATTCCACCCAATCCCCCCTCCACAGCCCCCTGAACACGTGATCCTGCTGCCGTGAGCATTCCGGTATTGGCCACCTCTGGAGAATATTTCCCTTCGCATCAAGAGCTTTGAGTAGATACTTTAAAATACATTCTTTAAGAGCCTAACACAGACGGATATGCGCTGTGAAAAGGCGACGGTTGGGAATGTTCTCACAATATTAGGAAGTTCTAGTCTTCGACCACTAGCCACTTTCTAGCCCTGAAACCTTTGTCTAATTTCCCCCAGAATTGCTTCTAGCCCACTCAGAAGTTTGAGCAGGGGACCGAGCATATTTATAGGGGACTGGGACCTCCCTAGAGGGAGAGTTGGTGTAAGGCCAGGCGGGTACTATATCTTGTTCTATGGGCCAGCCGCATTAAGGATCTACTACCACGGAATTATCATCCCGACCCGTCAGCAATAATGCCATTTTCACTGCACTGGTGGTCTCTCATCCCTGATGTCCCTGCCAACCCCCGGATTACCGCAGCAGAGCAAGGCTGCGTGGTAGGATTTGTCATTCCCACTGCTATTTTACCAGTTGTCTGACCCCCCGGATTCCCTTAGCCGATCCCCTAAAATATCCGCTCGCTGATTGCGAGTATCCTAGTGCGGCACCTGCAGTTCTACGGGCGACGGCTAGGGTAAGACTTTGGACACCGCATCGACGGTAGTAAAGGTGAGCGTACTTAGCATATTGAAAAATTGATGCTGTCCGTAAAAGCGCGGGATATCCTTCACTCCTCCGCTGCTCGGAACACCGTATAGAACGGGTTTCTCAAGAGCTCTAGATGGGTTGACAAAGTTTCATAGGTTTGGGAAGAACTAGCTTCATTTCTCCGCTCTGGCCACCTAATCGCAACTCAACTAATTTAACAGGGAATTTTTGAAACCGAAACCAGTGCACTCTCCAATCCACCTTGGGTATGGTTGTGGAAGAGGTGCCACCCATCGACTCAAAACAAACAGCCCCAATGCAATGAAAGAAGTAGTATCCGGGATCTCCGCGAGCACAAGAATAAATCCTCTGCTAGACCCATTAAAGCCCCGCAGATCCGCTTTCTAGGTCTAAAAAGACTCGTTGGTGAAACATTCAGGGCTAAATTGCGTATCAGGTCTAACACTAAGTCCATCCTCAATCGCGGTGTAATGCGCTGTGAGTGCAGGAGTTCGGATTACTTGACCTGGCTTCTTTTTTTTTGGCTCTACCAAAGTCGTTCGGTATTTACCCATTCCCATTCCTTTTACTATTCATTTCTTATCTTTCGCCAGGCCACAACGTGCCCCCCGGGCCGTCAAATAAACCTGTACCCCGCTCCTCACTTTTCCTTTGGTAACTTTAGCTGTTAGGGTCGGCATCCCGGGCTCGGCCTTTCCGGTCCTGTGGTCTTATTAGAAATGAACGTGCTTGTTGAGATAGCGCTTTCTAACACGGAATTTTTACTTCTTCCAGTAAGATTGAGTTTGTCTGTATCCTTCGGTCTCGGCTTAGAGCTGTTCGGAGTTCAACTTACCTCGCTTACATTTTCTCTCATGCTCTTGCTCGATCGGTTGGTCAAATATACGGTCTTATTCTCATTCATTTTCTCCGTCTTCCACCTTTTTTCCTTTAATCCCCACTACTCATCATCGCGGGTTGCTGTTTCACTGCATAAATAGTGGATATTTCTGGCACTCTCCTATAGAATTAAGTCGGGTCTCTCTCTCTTGAAGTTTCCGGTATACAGTTCAATTGTTCCATCTTCTACAATAGCCCTCTTTGAAAACCTTCGAGTGAGTTTCTATGACGGACAAAGCAAAGCTTTGGGGGGGGATTATATGATGACGGATTGACATAACACCGACGGGCATTTTAAGATTATTTGCTTCCATCATAATACTATACCAACCAACGAAATGATATAAAAAAAGAGGCTGTTGTAACTGGTGTTCCTGTGGGACTTCGATCATTCATCTAGGATACTCTGAGCCCCGTTGTGCTCCAAGAGATACCCTTATCCCCTCCCTGTTGATGCGAAATTCTGCCCCCCCATGATCCTCCTGGCGAGCGACCAGGGCTTAATTTATGCGCAGTTCTAAAGCAAATTGACACAGATGTATTCCACGCTGTGAGGGAGGGAGCCAGGTACTGCATGAGGCAGGATTGTTGGGTGGGATGGAATTTGAATTTTCCGAGCCATCGCATAATTCAGGAGACAAATTCGGAGGTTGGCGGATTTGTGTGAGTGTAGTTGCAGTTATCATACCTATAACACAACATATTTTCTTAGGACTATGGTAAGATCATTTACACTGGGAAAGTATCATACTTGACGTGAGGGGGTTAAGTGCTAGGACTTGGTGGCGGGTACTAAGGTGGAGTGGCGGAAGAGCCGGTATGTGAACGAGAACTATCGGGTATGTTACACTGGTTAACCACGCCTTAATTGAGTCTATTTGAATCTCTTATGCAGGAGAATGGATGTTTCTAGTTTAGGTCTTTAGTTAACTTAATTTTATTGCTCAAATAGGAGCTTAATTAAATTTTATCACTTGTATGAAGAAGGGAAGAAAGAAATGGTCTAACACAAGTAAAAAAATCGAAAGAGGTTATCATAGACGAAGAGGAGAATGTATAATGTGGAATAAGAGAGACAATCGGGGAAACATAATAAAGTTGCAAAGCAAAAATAGAATAGGCAGAATGCTCCCAATCACTGTGGTTCAGCTACTCGGAAATCAGAGCTCAAAATTCTTCACTCGCCCACATCATCAAATGTGGGGAATGTTTCGGATAATTACACATGTGCCCTACACCACGGAGACTCAATATATTCATCGCATGGAGAGTTTTGAGGCAGAGGAATAAGGACTAACCTAGAGGAAAAAAGAGAGAGTAAAGAAGGAGATGGTGGTACGGCCGTATTGTAGGCTTCGGAGATGCGGGGAAGACGTAGTGGAGGGGTGACAAGGAGGGTGTGGGTACAGCCGTAGGCAGGCTCGGGAATAGTGGATACCCGCAGCCAGAGACACGAGGCGGGTAAAGCCCTGAACTCGTCGACCGAAAACTAGACGGAGCTGCGGGTGTCTAGGCTTGAAGAAGATCCCACACCGATTTGTGCTCCTTTGTAGAGGCATACGGGGGTGGCTCTAGTGAGTCACCATTTTTGTCTGGCCTGCTGGGGTTAGCGCCCTCACGATGAAAAAGATGCTAGACCACTGACTCGTGTCCTCCAAGTAACCCCACGGAAGTGGTGCACTGCCCTTGTTGTCTGGCTTGTCCGGGATAATGTCTTCTCGGTTCAAGAATTGAATCAACACTGAATAATGCCTGCTAAGCACAGGCGGGGAGAGGAGCGTAAGCCCAGGTGGTATGGGCTGTCTGGGTTATCTTCCCTGTCTAGTAGATGTCTCACCACTGACTCGTGCCCTTTGTTCGCAGCTTATGGGAGTAGTGTTTCGCCCTCGTTGTTGATAAATCTAATGGAAAGCGCAAAAGATGAGGGGAACGAAAGTGCGATCACAAGAAACTCTGAGCGGAGCGATCAAGGAGGGAGGAATGGTTGTCTAGATGGCTGCCCCCTCTCTAGCTACGGACAAGCCAGGAGATATATATCTCCGTCCAACTAGCAACTCCCGAAACTCAACGCAATCTAAAGAAACACACGCAATTAACTAAACCTGATCCCTAATGATCACAAGCAACTAAACCCATCTTGATATCCCATGATCCTCCGTGATCCTAAGGCCCATGCCCTGCCGGTGTGCCAACTCCCGTATGCCTAGTGACAAAGGATATGAAAGAAACAATACCAAATACCTGATACCTCATACCCGATGGCTTAACGCATCAACAAACCCATGAAAGAAATATCCTATGCTTAGCGGCATAGGATGTGAGAACAACAACCCGTGGGAAAATACCTAACCGCCGGAAATCCAAGAAACCACCTGCCCTAAACCGCTTCTCTCCTAGCCGCATATCCGCATACATGCATATCCGCACAACCCTCTAACCGCATGCCCTATAGGCAATCCAACAGCTCTCTGGCTTGTTGGGGTCGACGTCCTCCCGGTCCAAAAGTTGCTTCACTATTACTTCGTGCTCTTTACTCGCGGCCCACCAAAGTGGTGTTCTGCCCTCGTTGTCTGGCTTGTCGGGGTTGACGTCTTCTCGGTCCAAAAGTTGCTTCACAACTGACTCGTGTCCTTCGCTCGCAGCCCACGGAAGTGGAGTCTCGCCCTCGTTGTTTGGCTTGTCGGGGCTGACGTCTCCTCGGACCAAAAGCTGCCTCACCACTCGCTCATGCCCACTAGCCGAAGCATCGCCGAGGGGTGTAATACCACGGTTATCTGACTTGTCGGGATTGACGTCTTCTCGGTCCAAAAGCTGCTTCACCACTGACTCGTGTCCTTCGCTTGCAGCCCACCAAAGTGGTGTCCCGCCCTCATCATCTGGCTCGTCAGGGTTGATGTCTTCCCGGTCTAAAAGCTGATCCCCCACTAAATGGTGTCCTTTAATCGCAACCCATAAAAGTGGTGTCCTACCCCCGTTGTCCGGCTTGTTGGGGTCGACGGCTGCCTCTCCCAGTAACAACTCCACAGCCTTCTCATGTCCGCCCCTCAAGGCCCACACGAGTGGTGTTATCCCTGCAGAATCTCCCCGGTTGATATCTCGGCCGCTCATTCCTAATAAACTAGTCATAAGATCATAAATCCCAAAGAAAGACGCACAGTGCAGTCCACTGAACAGCGAAGGAGAATTGGCTCGAAGGGAATCGTCATTCACTTCAAGGGAATCATCATTAGGCTCCAATATCTGCTCAAAAAGCGAGCCCGCGGCTACATGGTTCTCATACTTCTCCAAGAGCTCCATTGCAAGCAATTTCGTGCTGTCTGAAAGCTCCCTCTTTGCGTGAGTGCCCCAATATCGCGAACAATATTTTAGGAAGGGTATGCTTTGGGGATCAGGCGGCGGTCTCGTCGGAAGGGATTTGGCCTGGTCCGAATTCAGGTAAGTTAAGCAGGTTTCTGCCATTTCGGAGTGAGCTCGAGGGAAAAGGTTGCGATGGGTGCAGAGGTACTCGCGGAGTGTGTGGTGGATCAACCGGAAGGTCAAGGCTTCCTTATCCAGGGTGATTAGTCCTTGACAGCAGACGAGCAATGTTTCTCCCGCTGGAACATCATCGCTGTTAAAATGTGTAGATCCAACTTCTACGGCGAGTGCATGACACAGTTCATCTACCCGTAATGGCCTTTCTGAATAGCATATCCACATTAACGTGGTCATGGCAAGTGTCGCTTTCCCCCCTCCTTGGGCTCTTATCCGTTCTAATGTTTCTTCGTATGCATCTCCCAACCCTAACCCATCCCCCACCTCATGGAACCTTTTCCGCCTCCGATGGATTGTTGTTTCTCCCAGGATTGTATCCATCTTAAGCGAGACCAATAGGAATCTATAGTAGATTTGCGCCTGTCAGTATATTGCTCACAAAGGCCCCTGGCCCCCGACTGCTACGTACGCTTCTGAGGCCTCCCCCGGAATGCCTTTCATAATGTCATCCTCTAATCCACTATCCATCACCTCGGGACTTGTGTCCTTCCTCAGCCTTACGCGCAGATATGTGGCTATATCATGATCTTTGGGCTTTATCGATACACTTATCGCCCCTCCACCTAGCTCCCTCTCAACCACCCCCCGGATGTGTGGCCTTCCAGTCATGAACATTCTTGTATTTGGTGACCTTTGGAGAATTTGGCCCAATGCGTCAATAACTTCGAGCTGATACCTTGGGATGCATTCATCAAGAGCATCAACCCAGATGAATGTGCGCTGCGAAGATGATACAGTCGCGAACATTTCCACAATATCAGCGAGTCGTAATCCTCGCCCACCAATCATCCTCTTGTGGCCCCGAAATTTCTGCTCGACTTCCCCTGGAACAGCCCCTAACCCACTCACCAGCTGTTTGAGCAGGGAGCCGAGCATATTGGTCGGTGACTGGGCTTCTCGGGAAGCGAAGTCATAGTAAAAACAGACAACTGTCGTATCTCGTTCCGTTGCCTGGTCACATAAATAGTCTACCACCGCGGAACTGTCATCGCGACCTATTAGTAATAATATTCTTCGTTTGTTCCGCACCGATGGTCTCCCATACCTGATGTACCTCTTGCCGACCCCTGGGTCACCATAGCAAAGCAGAGCCGCATGATCAGATTCGCCGTTCTCACTACCATTATACCAGTTTCTGAACTCTTTTGTTTCCAGTAGCCAGTCCCCTATACCATCCACTCGTTGATCGCGAATATCCTGATGTCGCACCTGGGGCTCTAAGGGAGAGAGCCAGGCGAGGATTTTGGACTCATTATCGGCAGCGGTAAAGATAATGTTCGACACATTATTGAAAGAATTAATGTTACCTGCAAAAGTTCGAGACATCTTTTAGTCTTTCGCTGCTCAAAACACGGTAAAACTGGTTGTTCAAGGTCTTTGGATGGGGCGACAAAGATCCGGTAGGTTTAGGAAAAGTGGGGTTCCTGGGTCAGCCCCACAACCGCCTAATTGCAACCCAATCAATAGACCAGGAATTTGTGAAACCAAAACTAACTTATTCTACTCTACCTCTGAGAGCGAGGCTTTGGTAGAGGCCCCACACTTCGCTTGCAGCCGGCCAGCCGAGTACTCGAGTACCGTACCATATGATACGGTACTGAAAATGAAGAAACCCGGGATAGTGTATCTACTTTTCAAAACTGTGCACGCAAACAATTGTCACTATCAAGAAATGCCTTCTATTATAGAAACAAAAGCCACACAAGTCACAATCAATTTAAGTCCGCTAAACTAGATCACAAACTCCTTATCCAAAGCCAACCCAGAGAACCGCGGGGGAGAGAGGAAAAAATCCAACCGAAAGAAAGCCCAACCTTACTGGTTGTCCGACTATCTACTGTAGGTACGGGAGATCCTCCTCTTGTTATCCGCTTTCACAAAATTTCCTTCCTTGGTTGACGGTCCAAACGGTTCCTCCGTTGTGCTCTGATGCCGTGGTGGAAAGAAAACGCGAGAGAAGTGAAAGATCGTAGCTTTACATAGAAGCCCCCCCTCGTCCGCCAAGACAAAGCAACAGACACCCCTGCAGAAAACGTGACGCCTTCCCAAGCAATGTCACATCATGAACCGCTATCTATTGTTTAAGTTATTCGCAGGCTAGCCAAAAAAACCGCAAACTAAGTAAAGCCAGAAATTATCCGTAACAGTACCGTGGGGGATGGATGCCCAGGTATCATAGGCGGGATGACCAGAAACCCTAACCCTATCAGAAATCACTTCGTGGGCGGATGGATCAAATCTTGCGGGCTGTCGATCCCATGGTATCATAGGGTGCTAGGCAGCGGGGCAGGTCAGAAATCTTAACTATAATACCTTCCCAGAACCTTCCTCTCTCTGTTGTTGGGCGTCAGTGGAAATTTCCCCTTTTCCATTTTAAATTTTTTACTCCTTGGCTCATTTTCACTAATTTCTTTGTCCATCCGGCCAAGTTCCTAATCTCACGACATATGTTAAATTCAGCCTTTTCTCCCACGGTGACACCAGTCGTGCGGAGACCAACTTAGTGGCTTTTTTTCTTTCCATAACCTTCATTTCATACGGGATCTTGGTTATGCTTCCGGTTTATCTGGCGAGATAAAATTTACTTTAAAAACACCACTACACCGCTATTCAATGCCGAAGTTCGAATCATACGGATCATCTCCGATGTGCCGTCGAAAACTAAGCTGCCTAATGAGGGAGAAAAAATGATAAATTTGGCCGTAGCTAAAAGTGGGTACTATGATATGTTAGACAACTGTGATTTCAAGGGGCAATGGACGGAGGGTTGACGGGTTGGGGCTTCGCGGATTCACTTGGCTGGGTGTAATGGCTTAGTCTTATATAGAGCATTGAAAACCACCGAGAACTGCGAGATCGAACCACCATATGGAATTACCCTTCTCAATACTTCTTTTTGCGTGATGTGAGTAGGGTTGGGTCTTTTTCCGTCTGCTTTCTTCGAACTTAGGGGCATGCGGGTGACAACGATAACCAGTCAGCATAACATACCGCAATACCCCACCACCGCACTATCATGACTTACCCATCTTCCCCCCTCTCCACCGAACCACAAACATCGGCTTCAGATCCAACTCGTGGACTCAGGACTTCCAAAGTCATTTGGTTTCATGCTAGTGGATTGCCCACCACAACCTCCGCCGGCGGAAGCCCGGAATAGATTTACCCTGCCCTAATACACAAACTATTAGAAATGGGGGAAAATACGGCACCGAATAGCAGCTGGGATGGATAGCGCGCAACGTCTTCTCTTCGTTCCTGCTTGCTGAACTAGCGGTAGTGACAGAAGTATATGTCAAAAAAAAACAACCAAGTCCTGATCTTTCCATTGGTCACCACAATGTCTCCGCTTTCTTCCCTACATGTCCTACATCCCAAACAGAAACCGGGGAAACATTCTGTGTAATCTCTTAACAAAAGAAATGCATCACAAAGACTCCCGCTCTCTTGCGCCTTTAGTTCAATGACCAACCATTGTCATCCCTTCATCTCTATCGCCATTATGCGTCCCTTTAGCTCTCTAATGCTCCTTCCCATCCATCAACGGAAACATCTTGCCCCTGCTTCCGCACTTTCATGAAAAAAAAGGAAACTACCGCTAAAGCATGCCGAGCAAAATTAACTAATTTCCAACAGAAACTTCGGGGGGGAATGCAAGGGCAAGCAGTCCATGCCTCCGAGCGAAACCGGAAATTGAAATACCAATGCGAGAGATGGCTTGGGGGTTTAACTCTGCTAGGTTAGTTGTCTAATGATGCCAGGAATATCTAAGCACAACTAAAGCTTTGCAACTATCGTTCGATAATTTGCGAATTGGTTTATGCAGGGGAGTTGCTGTAGCTACGGTGGATGCGGACTGCAGCTTGTCGCCACTACCGGTGGGTTAATGTGGACACGCAGAAGCACACCGAGGAGGCAAAGTCACAAGGGCGGCACAGCATAGAAAAGGAGATTGAAAAAGCGGTGGGCAACAGTCCGGAAACATCGGGCCCGGAGGTGGATAGAGATATGGGCTGATGAGTGGTGATCCGAGTACTAGATTGACCAACTATACAACTCCAATTGCAACATCTACCGCATCATTTACAGGAAGAAAACAAGGTCAAAGAAATAGTTCAAGCGATAGGAAATAAGAAAAAGTGCAAGACAGGAAAAAAGGTGTCTATGACGAGAGAGCAGTTGATTGAAAAAGTAATTAGAGTAAAATGTATAAACTCAAAAACAAAGCATAACACCCCCCGCTTCTATATGCCAAACGTCCAGAAGGGAAACTAAAAAGTCTGCAAATCATTAAACATCTGAAATGTATGAGCTAACTATACATATGGTGTACACTCTGTAGAGAGACAGGAACTTAATGCTTTGCGCGAATTTTCGAAGCCAGGAATGTGGGCTAAACCAAAAGGAATGGACAGAATGAAGGAAGTAAAGAAGGTGTGGCTGTACCGTAGGATCCGGGGCCAGGATGTTGAGTTAGAGGAGGGGTGAAAACCAGAAAATGGAATACGACGGTAAGCACGCTGCTAGGATAGTACATATCGGCAGTCAGAGAGTCAAAGCAGATGAGGAAGGCCTGAACCTATTGACCTCAAAAGAGACTATGGTTGCAGGTTTCAAGCTTGCGGTAAATCCAGCGGTCCGTTATGTCCTTTAGCAGGCGTAGGGGAGAGCGGTATCATTGCCAGTGTGTGGCGATTTCCGTGGGGCAAGCAAGAGTTGACATCCGGCGGCCCAACAGTTGGCTCGCTATTACTTTGCGCCCCTCCTGAACTGTCCGCCAGAGAGAAGCCCTTTCCTTTCAGCCTTATTCGTTAGGTTTGGCGTCTTTCCCGTCAAGGCTTTGCTGAACCACTGCCTCGTGCCCTCAAATCGTAGCCCACGAAAGTGGGGGCTGGTCCTCGTAGTCAGGGTTGGGGGGGCGTCTGCATAGCGGAAGGGGTCAGCACTGGCTCGTGCCCACCAATTACAGGCCCTGAGAGGGGTGTATTGACCTCGTTGTCTGGCTCGTTGGGGGTGACGTCTCCCCGGTCCAAAAGTTGCCTGACCACTGACTCGTGCGCATTAATTGCGGCCCGTGAAAGTGGTGTATTGCCCTTGTTACCTGGCTTGTCGGGGTTGACGTCTTCTCGGCTCAAAAGCTGCTTCACTACTAATTCGTGCCCTTGACACACAGCCCACAAAAGTGGTGTTCTGCCCTCATTATCTGGCTTGTCGGGGTTGACGTCTTCTCGCTCCAAAAGTTGCTTCACAGCTCGCTCATGCCCACCAGCCGAAGCCCCGGCGAGGGGTGTAACACCAGGGTTATCTGGCTTGTCGGGGTTGACGTCTTCTCGGCTCAAAAGCTGCTTCATTACTAATTCGTGTCCTTTACTCGCAGCCCACCAAAGTGGTGTTCTGCCCTTGTTATCCGGCTTGTCGGGGTTGACGTCTTCTCGCTCCAAAAGTTGTTTCACTACTAATTCGTGTCCTTCACTCGCAGCCCACCAGAGTGGTGTTCTGCCCTCATTATCTGGCTTGTCGGGGTTGACGTCTTCTCGCTCCAAAAGTTGCTTCACAGCTCGCTCATGTCCACCACACGAAGCTTCGCTGAGTGGTGTAATACCACAGTTATCTGGCTTGTCGGGGTTGACGTCTTCTCGGTCCAAAAGTTGTTTCACTACTAATTCGTGTCCTTCACTCGCAGCCCACCAAAGTGGTGTCCAGCCCTCATTATCTGGCTTGTCGGGGTTGACGTCTTCCCGGTCCAAAAGCTGCTTCACAACTGACTCGTGCCCTTTGCTCGCAGCAAACGAAAGTGGTGTCCTGCCCTCGTCGTCTGGCTCGTTAGGCCTAATGTCTTCTCGGCCCAGAAGCTGTTTCACCACTGACTCGTGCCCTTTGCTCGTAGCCCACGAAAGTGGTGTCCAGCCATCATCGTCTGGCCTGTTGGGGTTGACGTCCTCTCGATCCAAAAGTTGCTTGACTACTAACTCGTGCCCCTCCATTACAGCCCACATGAGTGGTGTCCAGTCCTCGGTGTCTGGCTTGTTGGGGTTGACGTCTTCTCGGTCTAAAAGTCGCTTCACTACTGACTCATGCCCTTCGCTCGCAGCAAACGAAAGTGGTGTCCCGCCCTCATCGTCTGGCTCGTCAGGGTTGATGTCGTCCCGGCCCAAAAGCTTCTCCGCCACTAGATGGTGTCCGTTAATCGCAACCCATGAAAGTGGCGTCCTTCCCCCGTTGTCTGGCTTGTTGGGGTCGACGGCTTCCTCTCCCAGTAATAGTTCCACAGCCTCCTCATGTCCGCCCCTCAAGGCCCACGTGAGTGGTGTTATCCCTGCAGAATCTCCGCGGTTGATATCTCGGCCGCTCATTCCTAATAAACCAGTGATAAGATCCAAAATGCCAAAAAAAGATGCACAGTGTAGTCCACTGAACAATGAAGCAGAATTGGCTCCAAGGGAATCGTCATTCACTTCAAGGGAATCATCATAAGGTCCCAATATCTGCTCAAAAAGCGAGCCCGCGGCTACATGGTTCTCATACTTCTCCAAGAGCTCCATTGCAAGCAATTTCGCGTTGTCTGAAAGCTTCATCCTTGCGTGAGTACCCCAATATCGCGAACAATATTTGAGGAAGGGCATGCTTTGGGGGTCAGGTGGCGGCCTAGACGGAAGGGCTTTGACCTGGTCTGAATTCAGATAAGTTAAGCAGGTTTCTGCCATTGCGGAGTGAGCTCGAGGGAAAAGGTTGCGATGGGTGCAGAGGTACTCGCGGAGTGTGTGGTGGATCAACCGGAAGGTCAAGGCTTCCTTATCCAGAGTGATTAGTCCTTGACAGCAGACGAGCAATGTTTCTCCCGCTGGAACATCATCGCTATTAAAATGTGTAGATCCAACTTCTACGGCGAGTGCATGACACAGTTCATCTACCCGTAATGGCCTTTCTGAATAGCATATCCACATTAACGTGGTCATGGCAAGTGTCGCTTTTCCCCCTCCTTGGGCTCTTATCCGTTCTAGTGTTTCTTCGTATGCATCTCCCAACCCTAACCCATCCCCCACCTCATGGAGCCTTTTCCGCCTCCGATGGATTGTTGTTTCTCCCAGGATTGTATCCATCTTAAGCGAAACCAATAGGAATCTAATTATAGTAGATTTTGCGCTTGTCAGTATATGGATCACAAAGATTCCCTGGCCCCTGACTGCTACGTACGATTCTGAGGCCTCCCCCGGAATGCCTTTCATAATATCATTCTCTAATCCACTATCCATCACCTCGGGACTTGTGTCCTTCCTCAGCCTCACGCGCAGGTATGTGGCTATATCATGGTCTTTGGGCTTTATCGATACACTTATCACCCCTCCACCAAACTCCCTCTCAACCACTCCCCGGATGTGTGGCCTTCCAGTCATGAACATCCTTGTATTTGGTGACCTCTGGATAATTTGACCCAATGCGTCAATAACTTCGAGCTGATGCCTTGGGATGCATTCGTCAAGAGCATCAAGGCAGATGAATGTACGCTGCGAAGATGATACAGTCGCGAACATTTCCACGATATCAGCGAGTCGTAATCCTCGGCCACCAATCACCCTCTTGTGACCCCGAAATTTCTGCTCGACTTCCCCTGGGACAGCCCCTGACACCAGCTGTTTGAGCAGGGAGCCGAGCATATTTGTCGGCGACTGGGCTTCTCGGGAAGCGAAGTCATAGTAAAAACAGGCAACTGCCATATCTCGTTCTGTTGCCTGGTCACATAAATAGTCTACCACCACGGAACTGTCATCGCGACCTATCAGTAATAATATTCTTCGTTTGTTCCGAACTGATGGTCTCCCATACCTGATGTAGCTCTTGCCGACCCCCGGGTCTCCATAGCAAAACAAGGCCGTATTATCAGATCCCTTCTTCTCGCTACCATTATACCAGTCCTTGAACTCTCTTGTTTCCAGTAGCCAGCTCCCTATACCATCCACCCGTTGATCGCGAATATCCTGATGCCGAACCTGGGGCTCTAAGGGAGAGAGCCAGGCCAGGATTTTGGACTCATTATCGGCAGCAGTAAAGATAATGTTATTCGATAGATTATTGAAAGAATTAATGTTACCTGCGAAAATTCGAGACATCCTTTAGTCTTCCGCTTTTCAAAACACGGTAAAGCTGGTTTCTCAAGGTCTTTAGAGGGGCCGACAAAGATCCGGTATGTTTAGGAAAGCGGGGTTGCTTGCCCTGCCCTGCAGCTGTCTGGCGGCGGCTCAATCAGTCAACAAAGGTTTTGTGAAACCAAAACCCGTGCACTGGTGACTGCATCCGGGATTAAGGCGACGCACCGCATCTCGCCCCCGGCCAGCCGATCGCGTTTCATAAATTGCACACCAAGTTACCCTGCCATACAGGTTGGCCAACCGGAGTACTCGTACACCATCCCCCACTTGTGCTACTTCAACTACCAGAGCAATAACTTAGTTACTGCATTTCTAGAATGAATGTTTCAGTCATGATGGAAGGCTAGATAATTCCAACAGAGGAATAGATATTAAGCTTTGGATAAAACTCTAAAATCGCTGCTGGTATTACGATCAATTGTACAGCTCCTAGACATAAGTCACCATCGGTCGGGTGAAGTGCTCGCCAAAACACACTAAAATCAGAGAAACCCAGGCTCAACGAAATCTACAGCACAAGATCCTAAATACCAACAATTACTAAATTTCCCCTATGGGTAGCTAGGAGCTTGGTGACTCAGTCCATGTCTCTTTAACTGTGAATAATTGTGAATTGGCCTTTGTGGAGACAAGCAAAGAGCAAGTTGTCGAATTCTCTGGGTCAAGCCGTAGGATTAGTATGGGATTCTACAGAAAGGTCCCTAAATATAAAATTGCAATTTCATGGGCCCACCAATGATGCAGCATGGGTCTGATTCGGTTGAAATTTCTGTTTTTTTTGAAGTCAAGATATGCCTCCGGCGCTTTGGGCCTTTAGATACTAAATTGAGGTGGATATGATTCTATTGCGTGGTTGCAAAAAGAACCACTTTTGGTGTAAAAAGGGCAAGTGACCACAACATTTGTCACTGAGGTGTACTTGGGGGACGGCACTGTGACCCTCCCCTCAATATCAAGAATTACTTGAAAACCCTCTCCTATAGTCTTATCAAAAGGGTTCTGTCTTAGTACTAAGAGAGTCCCGTTTTATGGTGTTGTAGAGTGCCAAGTTTCCACCAACAGGAAAAGCTAATAGGTGACATTAGATAGCTATTAGGTAGGTCTGAAAAATTCACATACCGTTCAACTAGGTTCCGGGAATCTCCAGCATGAGAAGAGGATATCCTACCGCACTATGTAGCGACTGCATTGATAGCCCAAACCGGTCCGGCAGGTTAGAAGGAATGAACATTCATGCTACATTCCATCAACCATTTTGCTTTCCAGAGTGATTTTTCGTTTTTGAGACAGAACTGGTATATTGTTTGTTTCAGGCCCTACCAGGATATTGGATTGTATCTATGGAGGAGACTTCCTTTTGTTTAGTCCCTACCGGAAGCTTTAAATAAACTTGCCGAGCCCCTCATATTGCATTTTATAACACCACAAATTTTATTATGTCTATCGACGCAGTCTATTGAAACACATTTGCCAGGGGCGAGGTTGAGCCTATCTAACAAAAAAGGAATTTTAGTATTATCCTACCGGCAGTTACCGAAAGTTTCTCCACCTTGAGACCCAAATACCGGCACCTCAACAGAATATTACATCCAGAGAACCAGACTGTGTTTAATCTGTAAATCTGGCATAGAAATGCCCTTGGTCTAACACAATGATAAGAGGTTCCCGAGCTCTTGAATGTTACTCTCAAGTTAATTCAGACTCAGAATCCAACCTCCTAGGAACAACCAGGAAAACTGACTCACATAGTATGTCATGCTCCCTTTGCATGAACAAGACATCCCTATTTATCTATGTCCCAGGGGCCCAGTAGTTAGTGCTATTGTGCATCAAACTGTAAGCCACTATGGCTTAGGCTCCATCGCATTAGTTAGCAAAACTCTTATCCCTCCTGTCCCATATATTTACCACAGACAGTCACCCTTCTGAGCATTACCCTGCACAGGATACTAGTAGATCCCAGTATAGTCTAGAATTACATTCAAGAAGAAAACCCCCAACCCAATTTATGAGGCCTAGATTGCTGAAGGACTCGGAATGATGGCTTTGAAATGTGGAGATAATAAGATTCATTGGTGGTGTAACAAAGCCAATTTCTACCTACAGCACCAGTAATAAAGAGGTGAGCGAAAAACGGGTTGAACGGAGAAAATCCATTACAATCAGCGAACATTTCGTCAACCTCCTGGCTGTGCCTCATAGGCGCTTGAAACTCTGCCAGGGATATCCAGTGTTCCCAACGGGCCAGGCCGATGGTAGGCCGGCCTATAGGCCGTAGGCCGGGCTAAGGCAGGCCGCTCCGGAAGACAGCCTAGGCCCATATAGGCCGAATTGGATCGGCCTACGAAAGCCTATCAGGCCTGATAGGCGCCTATAGGCCCGGAGATTAGCGTTGAGAACAGATTGCGTTAAGGGTATTCAACCCCCACCCCCCTTCCTCTCTTTCAAGTTTATCGCCTTTGATTTTTTTCCTCCTTTACCTTCGGCTATTATGATACTTCTTAATTAATCACAAAACGAGTGATACTCAACCAACACAATGAAGCCTTAGAAATTTACCTCCAGGGCCACAAGCACAACCCTATCATACCATCATTCCCCCTTATTTTGCAGGAACTACTGTAAATCCCCAAGCGAATAAAGTGAAACTGTTGTATTTTGAATGTTATTTTGTAAACTATTTACAGTCAACCTTTCTTATTAATGCCTTCGAAATAGTCACCGTCCTACTGCACACAGTTGTATTTATTTGTGTTTTTTTTGCTAATAAGCGACACCGTTACTTCATTTTTTAATCATATTCCGTAATTGGGAAACATTTAGATTAGGAGGGGGGGGGTTCAACGAACAATACACTAAAAGTGCATTGGCCAACAGTGATTTTGCCTGGTGTGTTCGTTAAGCCCCCGTGTTCGTTGACCCCCCTCCTAGTCTACCGTACCGTGAATTTTGCTGTTGACACAGAGCAGCCGCTCGCTATGAGTGGGTCGGCCGAAGCCGTATAGGCCGGCCTATCAGGCAGCCGGGAAAAAGCCTATATGGCCTATAGGCGGGCCCGGCCTGGCCCGTTGGGAACACTGGGGATATCTAATAGCACTCCATAGTGATCATACAATTTCCTCAGATAATTATCCCCGGGAAGGTCTAAAACAGTAAAATTGGTACCAGCACGTTAAGCCCTGATTGCGCAACAGCTTGCTGTACAGTACTTGACCACGAAATTGGATTTCTAGAATTCCCGGTGCCTAAATGACCTAAGTTAGCACTTGGGGCCAGCTTAAGCATTCTCTGCACTAAAATATTTCCAAAACAGGCATAGAATGCAGGTAACGAATATCGATAAAGCCTTATTACTAGGCTACAGCCTCATGTCCAGCCATGAGCCCGCCATTATTCATCTTGGCGCTGACACTTGATACCGATATTTCCCTAACTACTCGAGTACTCGCAATGCCGAAGCGTTCTTAAAAAAGGCTGCTAGTGTATACCACAAAATTTGTCCTTTTTCCTTTGATTTGGGCGGTATGCAATAACAGTCTTTTTGAAAAAACGCTTCGACATTGCGAGTATAGTCCATGTTGCATCAAGCCTGCAACGCCATTTCCTCGCGGGATCGCTCGCCACATCAAGCTTGCAACAAGGAAACATTTCTCCTGCTAAGCGAGCATTCCCCATCACTGATGCAGTACTCCGAGTTCCGAAAACCCAGGCAAAAAATTAAGCAAGGAAGAGAATGACTCGAGGGAAAAGACAATCCCACTAAAGAGCTCTTATGCGAAATAAAATACGACACTGGATGGCACCGGATGTGAATAGCTTGTAATTTCGTTTTCCTCCACCCCCCCCCCCCCCATGCTAATGGTAAATGTAGGAATATATAGAAACATGATAACAAAGAAACAATGTGGGCAATCCTCCGACAAGAGAAGTATATACTAAAGACTCTCTCTCCAGAGTTTCCCATCAAGAATATCCGACTGCTCGAGCATCTCCATGCGATCAATTTGACTCACCCACGTTCAGAACGCGGGTTGCTCTGTCGGGCGGGTCGGTCAGCGGAGGCGTTAACGAAACTTTAGACTTTGCGAAAAACAATGGAATTATTAATATGATTACGGTAGAGCAAATGCCGATCAACATCAAGCGATTTCAAACAGGAGCGCGCTTGAACCGGCGCACCAAAAATCCAGAAAAACACATCTAGTCATTGGCCCTGGCATTCCCAGATAGAGGGGGGAAGGATATCCAGGATACCAGTAAGTTCAAGCATATTCGTCTCCTATACCAATTGATGTCCCACCAATCCGCATCCCTGATGCGAAAATACCGGAGGGGAACAACACCCAAGTGCCAAATTCCGGCTTAAGCTTAAAGCTAACCCCATTCTCGATCGCTCGCAATTAGTGCGACGGTTCGAGTTGTGGGCACACCACTTGTTTTTCTTTCTTTTTCGCCCTGTTATTTTTGCTACCAGTGATTTGGCGGTGGCCCTTTCCTCTGCTATTTGCTCCTCCACTGTTGTGTCATAACTCATGTTCTCAAATCATCAAATATCATTCGTATGTATAGCAACAGGACAGAAGCGGTCGTTAGTGAGCCCAAGTACCGGCGAAAGCACACGAAAATCGATGATATTCGGGGTATGGAATATCTTTACTTGTACCCCCACCTCTCAATTAATTAAAACCAAAAATATATCAATAGTTAGCCTCGGACCTCGCAATAATTAGACTCACATTTTTATAAAGTATTTCTTTGTTCTCTCGCCAGTGCTAGTTAACCGGGGCAAATCATTCAGATGCAGAGGAAAAGTGCCAAGAATTTGAATGGGCCCCCATAGAAGAAGATACATGTTGTCAAAATCGCAAATTTTGTATCACCACAGTTCATCCAATATTACACTATTCACTACAACCTTATTGAAGTGGGTTGTTTAGAATAGACGGGACGACTATTTCACCAAGAATTGATTAGCCGGCACTAGGGGTGGTGGAGCTCTCGTGCTCCGAAAATCTTTGTTCTAGGTGTAAAAATGGCCACCAACGATGACTTGTTCCGGTGCGGTAGCTTCCAATAGGGATCTTTCGGTAACTGGACAGAACAAAAACCCAAAAATGGCAGGTTTTCGAGCCAATATTTCCACGGATGTCCTAGAATTTAGCTTTAGGAATTTTTTGAAAAAAATAACATGCCTAAAGCACAACATATATTTATTCCAGGCTTTTATCTAGAGTTTGTACAGAGCTGTGGGCACATGAACTAGGAAAGGTGTGCCACAATGAATCTTTCCCACACAAGAACCCCACTGTTAGCGGGTACCTTGAAAGAAAGGACACTCTCCTTATTACTTCCTTACTACTCTAGGCGAATGAAAGGGAGGAATCCGACGCTTTTTTGTGTTATTATGGCAAATTTTTTAATTTTTTCTATTTCGGTTCTGCCCTTGATAGCTAGGTAATGATAACTCCAAAACCTGCAATCCTGATGTGTTTTAGCCTTAGTCTGGTTACCAAATGACGCTTGTTTCCCCAGCTTGTTGGACATAAAGGGTTGCACGCATGATGGCTGTTGCTTAGTCATTCGGGTGCACAGGTCCTCGTAAGAGCGTGCATGTTTCTCTTTAATTCTCCCCTTCGGTACGGTGCTCTTGAGGGGGGATCATCATTTTCACCTTCCAACAACAATCAACCTATTTCGTCTAACCGACTCCTATTGCTCCTTTTTTTCTCCCCTGCCCTCATCTCTCCTGAAGTCACTTCTCATACCCTCCCGCTCAATGCCCCTATCCACCGTCTATCTCCTTTCCCCCAGTTCCCTCGCTCGACTGACTGCCTCACAAACTTTCTGCCCCTACAGCCACCCCGTTTATTCCTAGCATCTTATCACACTCGCCCCACACTACTCTTTACACAGTTTCACTCTATGATTGTTCCTTGGCAACTCCGGTTGCTACCTTCCGCATCCCCAGCCCTGCCCCTGTTGATATCAGAAATGAGCAGGCCGCCTACAAAACCCTGGGGTGGGTGCCTATGATTTCCAAGATTCACACTATCGGGAAGGCTTCTTTATTCGAGGGCTGGTAAGATCCCGATACCATCCCATCCAGAAAGTTCTCAACTGATCTAAAAGTGCCCCCGCAGTGCTTGGGGACAATGGCTACATTCGTACTTGAGTATGTTTTCCTCACACACCAACTAATAATGAATTTCATGGTTTAGTAAGGCATCAGGTCGAGATCCAATAACAAAGCAATTTCGAGATTCCGTCAAAATCTCCTTGAAGCTTTCCTATTACGGTGAGGGGATGCCATTACCCGGGAGTCGAATGAGGCTTTTGTTGCAATACAGTGCTAGTACTCTACTGATTTCTGCGCCATATCACCGGGAGAGAAGTCAAACCGTTGCACAGTATGAAATCCGAGTCAACCCAGCCTTCTGGTGATTCCCAAAACGTATTTGAAGCTGCTGGGGTCTTAGAAACGTCATCCCAGCATGCTGAGGCTAGCAGATTCTCCCATACTATCGTATATTAAAATAATAGAATGATTAAGAATCTCGCTAAGAGGTTGGAGTTGCCTCTCCCGTAAGATCTGCCGGATATCCCATTCGTCTCAACAGAGAGCTGGAAGAGAATTTTTTTTGCCGTGTTTTCTCCACTCAATTCAGAGGAGGAAATTTTGGACATCTAACTGTTATCGTTAACTCTCCTAGTTTTAATGGTAGCTTATTATTTTAAGTTAAGGTAAAGTTCCCTACAGCCCTGCTGTCTATTAGCCGGGGATTAGGTTGGGCTTATCGAGGTATTGATATTTAAGTGAGGACGACCGGCTACCGAAAGAACGGAATCCGGTTCAGCGGGGGAACACAAATGTTAATCAACATGCACACAGCCAATGGGGGCATCGCTCTGTCTGCACTCGTACGCCTGCAGTCAAACCTCCTCCGTCAAACATTCACGATCAACCTTTGGTGGGCTCGTGCGACCACGGGGGAATCAGAAAGAGAGGAGCAGATGGAAAGAAGAAAGGAGGGGGAAGGGCAAGGCAAGTAAATTGTCACCACGGTGGTGGTCCTGGGTATATTCGTGATCGCCCTTTTCGTCAATGTGGATGTCTTTGAGAATAAAAAAACCGCAAAAAAATGGAGTTTCTATCCCGCTCGGGAATCGTCACTTCCACGGGCCTTGCAGAAAACCAACTACAAGTAGAGAACACAATTGAGGGCGTGTACAGAAAGCAGCAAACACACTTCCGTCCCCACAGTATTTTTCTTAAGCCACCTGGTGAGGGTCTTCGCGGGACAGGATTTCTCCTTGCTAGTAGAACAGGGCGCTCCCCAACACATATATGATACCTGCGCAATACCCCTCACTTAAGTTACTATGATCCCCGCCGAGGTGAGACTCCGGTTTCCGGGAACTTTTACCAAGTGAGTGCACGATCCTTCCACCAATTACCAGACCCCCGCCCAACCCACACCCTAAAATCAACATAACTGCCTAAGCACATTCCACCGATACCATCCTAAATACTGTGCATACGTGCTCTTATCAAACTCTAACCTTCATTTTCCACAACTTATGCACAATATGCGACCAATGGTATGCGGAATAACAGTAAGAGAACTCAATAATTGTCTCTCTCCAAAGGAGTTATTTAGACCTTAAGACAAATAAACCGGAGTCGGTGGACATCTATGCCAGCTTCTCCAAACTCACCATCCACACCATATCCTCCATGCAAGCTCTTAGAGTGCCCCATCGATGGCACCAAGTTAAGTAGCGTGTAAATAATATACAGGGACGTTGAGTAAGGCAAGAAGCGCAGGAACTACGATCAACCCTCAGCTCCTAACCATATATCAACCGCGAAGGAAATGGAGGTTGCTAGTGAAGCATTTAAGCGGATAGGAAATACTACTGGAAGGAGCCAGTGTCAAGAAGTGAATGTTTTTGTTGTGCAGCGGAAGATTGTTGATTAAGTTCTCTAAGCGGAACATGAACGGTACAAGTATGCCCCATCGTGATGACGCAACCCATGATGTGGAATGCACACTTCCGCGCACGCTCCCTCATACGCAATATTGAGTAGGAAGCCTCAAGCAAATCTCTCGTACCTCCGCCCGGAGGACCATTCCTCAACACATTTCTCAACAGCCAGTGCAACCTTGACTCCGAGTGATAATCCATGATCCCGTAAACCCTCCCCCGCCCTCATGCTCTTTCCGGGCCAAATCTCCCCAGGGGGGAATCCATTGAGGTCTTCCCCAACAGCTACGATTAGTACTCCCAGTGGGTGGTTTGGCGCCAGATCCATTCTTTCACGATTTACTTAGCCCGCCATCCCTTCTCCATATAGGCTTGGACAGATCTACTACAACCCCACGTGCCCTTGGCAAGACTAGGAGTAAGTCTCCCTTGCTGGCTTTAGTGGAGCAATGGAAGTGGCATAGCAGTGTAGGCGCACTAAACGGGTTAAGGTGGACATGCAGAGGTTGTTGAATAGTGTAACGAGATAGCGGAAAGGATTACTGAATCAAGCAAGCAAGCAATCTGTATTGTCTATAGAAAAGATAAGAAATTAAAGAAAAAAGAGAACGAAAGGGGGAGAAGGGGAGGAGGAGGAGGAGGAACAGCGGTGGAAGAAAGCGGGGCCTAGAAATATGTGTGGACATAGCAGTCACGGGATGTCACTCGTGACAAGGGATGCAAGAGCTGTTGAAACGACTGTTGTTGATTAAGAGAGAAACAAAGGGGGGGGCGTCCCCGGCTATGATATCTATACTGGAAAGCACCAGCCACAATTTCCCAGGTTCTCGCCGCCTCACTCGCCGCCTCACCCGCGACTTTACCGGCTGACGTACTCCCTCATAGCCGACTGCGCTGGATATGGAAGGACGCCCCTCGGATGTGCGACCCTCCTGTCATGAACACTCGAGTATTGGGTGACCTCTGGAGAATTTGGCCTAATGCATCAAGAACTTCGGGTAAATGCTTTGGAATGCATTCGTCAAGGGCGTCAACACAGATAAATGTGCGCTGTAAAGATGAGATGGTCGGAAACATTTTCACAATGTCAGGGAGATGTAGCCCTCGGCCACCAATCACCTTCTTCTGGCCTCGATATCTTTGCCTGATTTCTAGCGGAATTGCGTCTAACCCACTTAGAAGCTGTCTGAGGAGGGAGCCGAGCATATTTGTAGGAGACTGCGCCTCCCGGGAAGTGAAGTCATAGTAAAAGCAGGCAACTCCCATAACCTGGTCTATGGCCTGGTCGCATAAATCCACGATCACAGAAATACAACCGCGATCTATCAGCAATAATTTCCATCGTGCGTTCCGCACTGCTGGTTACTCATACCAGATGCAGCTCTTGCCGACACCGCCAGGGTCTCCATAGCAGAATAAGGCCGCGTGATCAGATCCGTCCCTCTCGATACCGTTATACCAGCTTCCAAACTCTTTTGTTTCCAGTAGCCATGCCCCAATATGATCTACCCGCTGATTGCGAATATCCTGATGCCGCACCTGGGGCGTTAAGGGAAACCAGGCCAGGATTTTAGACCCATCATCGGCAGCAGTAAAGTTAAAGTTATTAGACACACTATTGAAAGAATTGATGTTTTCGGTAAAAGCTCGAGACATCCTTCGCTCTTCTCGCCGCTAGGAACGCTGGGGGGGCAGATGCTAGATGAGCCGGCGAAGTTCTCCCAAGTTCAGGAAGTGCGTGGTTGATCACTCCAGCCTGCGGCTGCCTAACTGCAACAAACAAGGAATTTGTGAAACAAATACTTGTGCCCTCGCCAATTCTGCCACTAGAGGCAAGGCTAAGGAAGAAGCGCCACGCCTCACCTCCGGCCGGCTGAGCATCTCTCATAAATTTCGTACCAAACTACTATGTCACACGGATTAACTAATAGGAGCATCCCAAACCCTAAATCCTAGTGTTCCCAACAGCCCAGGGGGCCACAGAGCCCGGAGGATGGACTGCCAAGAGTCCTGGACCGGGTCGGGCGGAGAAAGGGATATCGTTCTCGCCCTCAAAATCTAAAGACGGCCGTTCTCGTGGTGGGCGAACAACCCGAGACATTCTTGAGGGAGTAATAGTGGGGCACCGTGAGTTATATAGAAAATTACTTTTTCCAACTCTTTCCAATTTTCTCCAAGCTGTTTCCGCTTATAATTGGGTAATGACTGCTCGAAACCCTTCGCTTTTGGCGTATTTTGGCCTCTGTCGGGTTACTAAGTGTCTATTTTGCAAAAATGAGGGGGGCAACAGTTCCGTTCTGTGACTAGCTCACCAGTAGAAACGGCTGTCCCAGGATTTTGGAACGGAAGGGAACGGACATTTGTATGAGGCAACGTAACGGGACCGTCATATCCAAACAGGCTCTGAATAATCCCGATTACAATCTGCAATCTGGGCTCCGAGTGATAACCAATGATCCCCCAAACCTCCTGCACCTGGCACCCCGTTCCATGCGTGCTATACCTGTTTACTAGCCCCTCCTGGGAGGAACCCCATTGAGATCGCTATTAGACATTGAGAAAGGCATTCTGCCCTGAAAGCCTTGTTTCATGATTTAAGGAGCCTGCCATACATAGTCTTCTAGGGTTGGGTGGATATACTGTCCTGTGCTCTCTCAACACTACCTGGGGTAGGTCATCCTTGCTAGCTTTAGGCAAGTGGTGGAAGTGGTCTATATAGTATAGGAACACCGAACGATGTAATCCTTATCGGTAGCTTCATAAAACGGAGTAACCCAAAACATCCGAATAAGGGCTCTGGACACCGAAACCATACCACACCGCTATAACTTATCATGTATGGTTCCGGAAGGCTAGACTCAACCCCAATTTTCAGACAAAAATTGTGACAAAATTGTTGTAACGCCAAGTGTAACACTGCCAAGACCTCATTACCCTTACACCCAATCTGCAAAGCCCTAACTTGTAAATAAACAAGATACTATAATATTAAACAAAAATTCTGCACACAGAAAATAAATTCTCACAACAAGTATGAAATTGTGAAAGGTGTCGTAGGTATGGGGCTGGGAGGATTGGTTGGTCGATAATTAATCACAAGCATAGTCAATGAATATCAAACTAAGTTATATTACAAGTGTACTAGTTAGGGTTCTGAAT
>Ga0307513_10002039_pt1 | contig 28431 bp, 27 predicted proteins | sample 15_EM_MG_FD_202174 | JGI IMG/M metagenome (GOLD analysis project Ga0307513, IMG submission 202174) | Populus trichocarpa ectomycorrhiza microbial communities from riparian zone in the Pacific Northwest, United States - 15_EM | ecosystem: Host-associated > Plants > Roots > Unclassified | place... | reverse complement strand
CGTCGACGAGCGCCGGCACGTCCTCGCGGGCGATGTCGTCCATGACCCACTGCTGCTCGCAGCTCGGCAGGCCGATGCTGGTGCGCAGTTCGCCGACCCAGACTTCGCGGCCTTGTTCGGCCAGCCACTGCGCCATCGGCACCGGAATCGCTTCGTGGGTGAACTGGATACCGCCCGAGCCGAAGCCGTGCAGCAGCAGCACCGGGCGCCCATGGCCGCCGGCCGGCGGCGATTTCTGGCGGATGCGGGTCAGGCGCAGCCGGATGTCGCCGCCGGCCTTCGGGTGGCGCACGTTGTGGAACGGGCAGAACTCGAGCGCCGGGTAGCGGGCGTCCGCCGACGGCAGACGGCGCAGAGCCCGGTGCGGCGCGTACTCGGGTTTGCGAAAGCTCAGGAAGTGCTGCTGGAAGATCACCCGGCCGGCGTACAAGGCCAGCGACAAGGCATCGCGCAGGCCGCTCACGCCGTCGTGTTGGCGGGTCAGCATCAGCGGCAGTTCGTCGCGGCCGAGCATGAAGACTTCGTCGAAGCGCAGTCCGGCGAGCGGCTGCCCGGCCTGCCCCGGCGGCGCCCAGTTCAGCGTCATCTCGGTCAATTGCACCCAGGGGTTGGCGTGGCGTTCGTAGACCAGGGACTTCGCGCCGCCGAGCACGGTGCCCTTGGGCAAGGTGAAGCCATGGCCGGCGCGTGTTGTCACGGTCAAGGCCTGTTCGAGCGGCTCGAAGGTGTATGCAAGCAGGCGCGGCGCGCCGAAGTGGGACAGCATCTTCAGGAATGGCCAGACCTTGCGCAGCGTCTCCCGCCGGTTCTCGGGTGGTCGCTGGCCGTTGAAACCGGTGTGCGGCATGTCGGCCGCACGTCGCAACTGGTACCAGGCGCGAAGCGTGCGCCACATGCGCGGTGCCACGCAGGTCGGCTGCTGGGCGAACCAGTTCACGTGGCCGCAGACCTTGATCGGCCCCTGGTCGCGCCGGTCCGTCTGTCGTTGTCTGGCCTCGTCCCACCACGAGCAGACGAGTTCGATCTCGGCGTCGAAACCGAGCGTCTTGTCGGGCTGGCGCAGAAAGGTCGGCACGTCCTGCACCTCGACGAACTCGAACTTCAGGCTCAGGCGAAGTTGCTCGTCACGCGGGTCGGCCGATTGATAGGGCGCATCGAGCAGGCCGTACATCCGTTCCTTGAACGCCAGGTCGGTGGTCGCCGGCGTTGGCGCCGTCACCGGCCAGGCCTCGGGTGTCGGGAACTTCACCGGCCAGCTGCCGAGCGGCGGTACCACTGTCGCCAGGCTGGCGCGCCCGCGCTCGGCCGGCCGCCAATCGAGCAACCATTCGTCGACGATGCCTTCGGCGAGCGCGGTGATCGTCAGCAGCGGGTTGATGCCGAGCGAGGTCGGCACGATCGAGCCGTCGAGCACGTACAGCCCTTCGTGGATTCGCTGGTCTTCGCGCGCTGCCCACTCGGCGCCGTGCCGGCCGGCCGCGCCTCCGGCGTCGACGTGGCCCGAGTCGAATACGCGGCCGAAGGGGTCGACGACGCCGTCCTTCATCGTCTTCGCCATCCGGCAGCCGCCGAGCGGGTGCACGGTGAGCAGCTGGCGCTTGGTCGGCTGGTCGATCAGCGGCGAATCGGGCACCGCCTGCCACAGCGGGTTGCGCAGCCAGAAGGCGCCGGTCCCGGCGGTGGCGCCGAGAAGCCGCTTGTCGGCGAGCGCGAAACAGGCGGCGCTGCCGGCGCCCGGCCAGTGGACGACCAGGTTGCCATCGTGTCGGGCTTCGTCGAAGCCGGGCAAGGCATGCAGCCGCCCGGCCGCGCCATCGTGGCTGAACGCCGACAACAGCAGGCTGCGGGCGAGGCTGCCGCCCGGCGCATCGTCGACGATCGCCGGGTCGGGCGAATCGGGCCCGCGCGGGTGCAGGTCCCAGCGGGCCCAGCGCTGCGGCAGCATCAGTCCGGTGAGCAGTTCGCCGAACAGCCAGCCCAGCGGCGCCGGCACGGTGAGGTCTTGCACGACCAGGCGGCTGGCCGGCGTCTTGCGGTCCTCGCGGGCGATCTCCAGCTGGTGCGTGATCGTCGGCCCGACCCGGCGCTGCTCGCGCGCGACCGTGTCGCGGGCCCAGGGGTCGACGGCCTCCGGCAGGCCGACCATGGCGCCGATGACGTCGCCGTTGGTCGAGAAGCCGGCACCGAGCTGCGCCGAAAAGCGCAGCCCCGGGGCTGACGAACGCAGCAGGATTTCGGTGCTGCCGAAGCTGCCCGCCGCGAGCACGACGCGGCGTGCGGCTATGCGGTAGGGCGTTTGTCGGGCCGGCAGCCGCTTGGCGTCGCTGAAGACCCAGCGCACCTGCCAGGGCCACGCCCCGCTGCCGCGTTCGAGCTTCAGCACCGTGGCGCCGGTGTACACCGCGACGCCGGCATCGCGCGCCCGCTTCAGGTAGGTCGTGCCCAAGGTGCGCTTGGCGCCGACGTTGCAGCCGCTGAAGCAGTCGCCGCATTCGGCGCAGCCGCGCAGCGGCGGGCTGGCCGCATCGTCGTTGTGCTTCGGCGGCTGGATCGTCAGCGCGACCGGGCGGATCTCGCTCGGCTTGCAACCCAGCCGCGTGCCGAGCTTGCGCATCGCCGCTTCCTTCGGCACGCCGCTGGTCGGCCAGCGTCGTGCGGCGAGGTCGCGCTCGGCCGTTTTGTACAGCTGGTCCCACTTCGCCTCGTTGCCGCGCCAGGGGTCGGGCCAGGCGCGGTCGGCCCGCGTTGCGGCATCGGCACGCTCGGCGACGCCGGCGTTGATCAGCGAACCGCCGCCCAGGCCATTGGCAACCAGGGCGCTGACATCGTCGCCCACGCGCACGTCGAACAGGCCGTCGCGCCAGCCGCGCAGCCCGCCCGCGCCGGAGATGCGCACGTGGCCGGTCAGTTCGTCGAGCGTCTTCGGAAAGTCGCCGGGCAGGTATTCGAGCCCGCGTTCGAGCACCGCGATCGACAGCGCCGGGCCCACTTTGCCCTCTCGGCCCTCTCGGCCCTCTTCGCGCGACCACTCGGCGATGCGGGCCGCGGCCACTGCGCCGCCATAACCGCTGCCGACGATCAGCACGTCGAAGCAGGGGGGCTGCTGTGGGTTCTTGTCCTCCGCCGCCGCGAGCAACTCTGCGCCCTGCGACAACCATTCACTGCCACGCTTCATGTCCCGGCCCTCCCCGGTTGTTGGCTTCAGTTCTCCCTCGTCGTGACCGCCTCCACCAGCGTTGCGATCAAGCGTTCACCCTGGACCGGCTTGTGCAGCACCGGCAGGCCGGTGCGTTTCAGCTCGGTCAGTCTTTCGGGGGCGGTGTCGCCGGTGACCACCACCGCCGGCACCACGCAGCCCGCGGCGTGCAGTTCGGCGACGACCTCGCCGCCGGTGTATTCGCCTTGCAGCCGGTAGTCGACGACCAGCGCATCGGGTTTGAAGCCCTGTTCGAGTTCGAGAAGGGCGCCGGGCAGGCCCGACGCGGTGCGGACCTGCCAGCCGACCGCTTCCAGCATCATTCGCAGCGACAGGCGGACCTCGGGTTCGTCATCGATCACCAGCACGCGCAGCGTCTGCGGCGTTGCTGCGGCCGGGCTTGCATGTTCGGCCGGCGTCGGCGGCGCCTCTGTGCTGGCGAGCAGGTCGAACTCGAAGGTCGAGCCGTGGCCCACCCGGCTGGCCAGGCGCAACTCGATGCCCAGCAGCTCGGCCTGCCGGCGCGCGATGGCCAGGCCCAGGCCGACCCCTTTGCTCTGGCTGCGCTCGGCGTTGCCGACCTGGTAGAAGTCTTCGAAGACCCGCTGGTGTTCACTTTCCGGGATGCCGACGCCGGTGTCGCTGACCCACACCCGCACGCGCGGACCGGTGTCGCCGGCGAGCCAGTGCGCGCCCAAGGTCACGCCGCCGACGACGGTGAACTTCAGCGCGTTGCCGGCCAGGTTGTCGAGGATGTTGCGCAGCACGCTTTCGTCGGTGTTCGCGACCAGCAGGGCAACCGCGCAGCGGAAGTCGGTGCGCAGCGTCAGGCTGCGCTCTTCGGCTTCGCGGGCGTAGGCGTCGCGGACCTTTTCGAGGATGGTGGCGACATTGCACGGGCGCAGCGAGATCTCCAGCGCGCGGGCGTCGATCTGCGCGATGTCGAGGTACTTGCGGACCAGCGGTTCGGCACGCTCCAGCGCGCGGCCGATGCCTTCGCCGATGGCCAGCAGCGCCTCGTGGTCGAGCCGCCGCGCATGCGCCGTCACCGCATCGCCGTACCAGCGCAGCACGCCCAGCGGCTGCCGCAGGTCATGGCTGGCGGCGGCGAAGAAGCGGGTCCGCGCGATCACCGCGTGCTCGGCGCGCTGGCGTTCGGCTTCGGCGCGTTCGCGTTCGGCGTCGGCGCGGTCGCGTTCGGCGCGCAGCTTCTCGGCCAGCTCGACCTGGCGTGCCAGCGTGCGCCCGTAGTCGCGCACGTAGAGGATCAGCAGCAGGAACATCATCAGCAGCAGCACCGCGATCCAGGTGCTTTCGAAGCTGTGCAGCGACAGCCACGCGCCGGCCAGGGTCAGCGCCACCGGCGCCGCCCAGGCCGCGTAGATCGACACGACACCCACCGCCGTGCTGACCCCGCCCGCGGCCAGGCCCATCATGATCATCGTCACCAGGTAGTGCATGTCCGGAGCCGAGCCCTGGAACGCGATCACGATCGGCCAGCTTCGGGTCAGGCCGACGGCGAAGAACCAGCCGAGCAGCCGGCGCAGCGCGAGGCCGGCGTCGTTGCCGACGCGCGCGACCACCCGGTTGGCGTAGAACGCGCGCCCGAACGAAACCAGCGACGACGCCAGCAGCCAGGCCAGCGCGCCCCCGTGCGCGAGGTCGGCGCGGGTCAGCAGCCACGCGACCAGCGCGTCGGCCGCCAGCACCGCGTACGGCGAACGGCGGACCTGCTCGCAGACCAGCCGCAACTGCAGCGCCTGCGCCTGCGCTTGCGCGGGCGCCGGTGCGGCGCGCGGCGGCGCCGCTTCAGCCACGGGCCGGCCGGCCCGTCATTTCGAACACGGCTTCGCCGCGCCGGCCGACGCCGACGGTGGTCAGGATCGCGCGCACGTGGGTCTTCACGGTCGATTCCGAGATGCCCAGTTCGCGCGCGATCTGCTTGTCGCTGAGGCCGCGGATCATCACCCGGAAGACCTCGGCCTGGCGCTCGGTGAGGTCAGGGAAACGCTGGCGCGGGTCGACCTCGCGTTGCGGCTCGGTGGCGCGGCGGTAGGCGCGGTGGGCGCGCTGGGCAAGCGTCTGCGAAGGCAGGTAGATGCCGCCGCGCAGGGCGACCTGGATCGCGTCGATCAGGGTCGCGCCGCTGGCGCACTTGGGTACGAAGCCCGACAGGCCCATCTCGAGCAGGCGCTGCGGCCAGTCGTCGCGCTCGTCGCCGGAGACGACGACGATCGGCGCTGCCGAGCCGGTGCTGCGCAGCGCCTCGACGACGCCGCGGCCGTCGATCGCCGAACCGTCGGCGCGGACCAGGTTCCAGTCGAGCAGCACCAGCTCGTAGCGCACGGTGGAGGCGAGGTGCAGCGCGGTGCGCACGTCGGCGGTCTTGTCCAGCGACAGGTCGGGCAGGGAGACCTGAAGGAACGCTTCCAGGCCCTCCAGCACCAGTTGTTCGTCGTCGATCACCAGTGCGCGCATGAGGACCCCTTTTCCTTCCGAGATGCGGGCGATGCCGCCACTTGAGCCAAGCGTAGCCGGGCGAGCCGCCCATTGCGTCCGTCGAACGAAGGACCCCGGATCATCCGACAGACCGACGCGAACGTGTACTGATGTATCTACCTTATGCCAAACGCAACTTTGCGATGCTCAGCTGGGATGCCGACGATGTCCAACCTCGCTCTCGTGCCCCGGAACCGCGCCGACGACGGTGCCGTCTTCGGCGCGGCGCTGGCTCCCGTGTACCAGGGGCCTGAGCGCCGCTCGGCGCCGGCCTGGCCGTGGTCGGCGCGCATGCTCGACGAGATCGACTACGGCGTGCTGGTGGTCGACGCCGGCTGCCGGCTGCTGCATGCCAACCGTGTCGCATGGGCGCGGCTGCGCCGCGCGGGCTGCCCGGTGGCGCTGGCCGATGGCCGCTTGCACTGCGCGGTTGCCGACGACGGCCTGAAGCTCGATGCAGCCGTGCACGCCGCGGCGACGCGCGGCCTGCGCCGGCTGGTCAACGTCGGCCGCGGTGCCGCCGCGCTGGGGATCGCCTTCGTGCCGCTGCCGGCGGACGGTTTGCTGCCGGCGCCGGTGCTGCTGCTCGTTTCGCGCGCCCATGTCTGCGAGCCGCTGTCGGCCGAGTGGTTCGCGCGCAGCCATGGCCTGACCGCGGCCGAGAGCCGGGTCCTGCATTCGCTGTGCTCGGGCGCCCGGCCGACCGAGATGGCGGCCGAGTTCGGCGTCGCGCTGTCGACCGTGCGCACGCAGATCGGCACGCTGCGCGCGAAGACCGGCTCGTCGAGCATCAAGGACCTGGTGCGCCGCGTTGCACGGCTGCCGCCGATGGTGAATGTGGTGGCGGTCTGAGCGGGTGCGCCGCCGCCACTGCGAAGCCTGCTGAGCGCCGCCCTCAGCCGGCGCGCCTGGCCTTGGCCAGCGCCGCCGTCGCCGCCAGTTCGGCATTCAGCGACAGCTCCAGCGGCGAGCGGCACAGCCCGGCGTTGGCGTAGTTCAGGTTCTCGTACAACTCGGATGTCGCCGGCGCTGCGTTCAGCAGCGCGTCGAGGTCGGGCCCCGGTTCGGCCTGGCCGAGCAGGCTTTCGATCTGCTCGACAACCGCCCGGTACTGCCCGGGGCTGGCCGAACTCGGCTGGCGCTCGAGGCGTTCGAGCAACGCGGCCATCGACGCCAAGGCGTGCAGACGGGCCGGCAGAATGAGTGGGCGGGTGGCTTGCATGGACATGACTTGAGGGCCGCCAGGGCGGATTCAAGCCCGCGGGTCGAGCGCGTCGCGCAATCCGTCACCCAGCAGGTTGAATGCAAGCACGAGCAGGAAGATCGCCAGACCCGGCCAGACGGCCATCCACGGCGCGTTGTCGACGTAGTTCTTCGCGGTGTTCAGCATGCTGCCCCAGCTCGGCGCGGGCGGCTGCTGGCCGAGGCCCAGGAACGACAGGCTGGCTTCGGCGATCACCGCCGCGGCGATCGCCAAGGTGGCCTGCACGATCAGCGGTGCGGTGATGTTCGGCAGCACATGGCGCAGCGCGATCCGCCACGGCGGGTTGCCGAGTGCGCGCGCGGCTTCGATGTAGTCCTCGACCTTGACGTTGATGACCTGGGCCCGCGTCAGCCGGACGAAGATCGGCGTTGCCGAGACGCCGATCGCGATCATCGCGTTCGAAAGGCTGGGGCCGAGGAACGCGGCCAAGGCAATCGCCAGGATCAGGAACGGGCAGGCCAGGAAAGCATCGACGATGCGCGAGATCAGCGCGTCGACCGGGCCGCCCAGGAAGCCGGCAGCAAGGCCGATCGGCACGCCGAGCAGCAGCGAGATCGAGACCGACACCACGCCGGCCAGCAGCGACGCCTGCGTGCCCCAGATCACCCGCGACAGCACGTCGCGGCCGATGTCGTCGGTGCCGAACCAGTGCCCCGCCGACGGCGCCTTGCGGATCGCGCCCCAGCTCGTCGCGATCGGGTCCTGCGGCGCGACCCAGGTTGCGAAGAGTGCGAGCAGCACGAAGCCGAGCACGACCGCGGCACCGAACATCGCGCCGCGTCGGCGCGCGAGCCGGCGCCAGGCACGCCGCCAGGGGCCGGATTCGGAAGGTGGTCTGCGGGTGGTTTTCAGAGCCTGCGCAATGTAGCCGACGCGATCGTGTCGAATCGAGCCGCGGTCATTCGTCGTGTCCATGCAGGCCCACCTCGAATCGATCCTGCAATCCACCGCAATCAAAGGAACCGACATGACGCAAGCCATCGCCTATCTCGCCTTCAACGGCAACTGCGCCGAAGCCGCGCGCTTCTACGAAACCGCCCTCGGCGGCAAGCTCGAAGTCCTGATGAGCGGCGCCGAGTCGCCGATGGCCGAGCAGATGCCGAAGGAGTTTGCCCACCGCATCCTGCACGCGCGGCTGGTGTTGCCCGGCGGCGGCATGCTTTACGCCGGCGACTGCCCGCCGGACATGCCCTACGAAGGGGTGAAGGGCGTCTCGATCGCGGTCGACTACGCGAGCACCGCCGAAGCGGAAAAGGTCTTCGGCGCGCTGGCCAGCGGCGGCCAGGTGACGATGGCGATGCAACCGGCGTTCTGGGCCAAGAGCTGGGGCATGCTCGTCGACAAGTTCGGCACGCCGTGGATCGTCAACGGCGAGCTGCTGCCGTTTTAAGCGGCCGTCGTCCCTAGAACGCCGCGATGCCGGTCATCGCGCGGCCCAGGATCAGCGCATGCACGTCGTGCGTCCCTTCGTAGGTGTTGACGACTTCGAGGTTGACCAGGTGGCGCGCGACGCCGAACTCGTCGCTGATGCCGTTGCCGCCCAGCATGTCGCGCGCGACGCGGGCGATGTCCAGCGACTTGCCGCACGAGTTGCGCTTGAGGATGCTCGTGATCTCGGGCGACGCGCTGCCTTCGTCCTTCATCCGGCCCAGGCGCAGGCAGCCCTGCAGACCGAGCGATATCTCCGTCTGCATGTCGGCCAGCTTCTTCTGCACCAGCTGGTTGGCGGCCAGCGGGCGGCCGAACTGCTTGCGGTCCAGCACGTACTGGCGGGCACGGAACCAACAATCCTCGGCCGCGCCCAGCGCGCCCCAGGCGATGCCGTAGCGCGCACTGTCCAGGCACGTGAACGGGCCCTTCAGCCCGCGCACGCCGGGCAGCAGGTTCGCCGCCGGCACCTCGACCCGGTCCATCACGATCTCGCCGGTGATCGAGGCGCGCAGCCCCACCTTGCCGTGGATCGCCGGCGCGGACAGGCCCTTCCAGCCGCGTTCGAGAACGAAGCCGCGGATCTCGTCCTTGCCGCTGTCGGCGTTGCGCAGCTTGGCCCAGACCACGAACACGTCGGCGATCGGGCTGTTGCTGATCCACATCTTGCTGCCCGACAGCAGGTAGCCGCCGTCGACCGCGGTGGCTCGCGTCTGCAGGCTGCCGGGGTCGGAGCCGTGGTCGGGTTCGGTCAGCCCGAAGCAGCCGATCGTCTCGCCGCTGAGCAGCCCGGGCAGGTACTTCTGCTTCTGCTCGGCCGATCCGAACTGCTGGATCGGCAGGATCACCAGGCTGGACTGCACGCTCATCATCGAGCGGTAGCCCGAATCGACCCGCTCGACCTCGCGCGCGATCAGGCCGTAGGCCACGTAGCCGAGGCCGGGGCCGCCGTCTTCCTCGGGGACCGTCGGCCCGAGCAGACCCAACGCGCCCATCTCCTGGAAGATCGCCGGGTCGGTTTGTTCGCGGCGGAAGGCCTCGATGACCCGCGGCGCCAGTTTGTCCTGGCAGTAGGCGCGGGCCGCATCGCGGATGGCGCGCTCGTCGGCGTCGAGTTGCCGGTCGAGAAGAAAGGGGTCGTCCCAGACGAAACCGCCCATGGTGTATCTCCTGTTCGAGTGCGTTTCACTCAAGCTTGCTGCGTGGAGCCCGTAAGATACGGCGCGGCGCACCGGTGAGACAAACCATTTGTTTGCATCGTCCTGTGCACAACCCTCACTTGAAGGGCGACTTGAAGGGCGACTGGAAGGGGGCCGAGCATGCGTCGAAAAATTCCCAGCACAGCCGCGCTGACGGCCTTCGAGGCGGCCGCAAGACACTCCAGCTTCACGCAGGCCGCGGGCGAGCTGGCGCTGACGCAGGGCGCGGTGTGCCGCCAGGTTGCCGGGCTCGAAGGATTCCTCGGCGTCAAGCTGTTCCGCCGCTCCAAGCGCGGTGTCGTGCTCACCGACGCGGGCGACAGCTACCACCGCCAGGTGGCGCAGCGGCTGGACGCCGTCGAGCGCGACACGCTCGACCTGATGGCCCGCAAAGGGCAGGGCGGCGCGCTGGAACTGGGCGTCGTGCCGAGCTTCGGCACCCAGTGGCTGCTGCCGCGGTTGGCCGACTTCAACCGGCTGCACCCGAACGTGACCGTGCACCTGGCCAGCCGCACCCGCCCGTTCATCTTCGCCGACAGCGGCCTGGATGCCGCCATCTATGCCGGCGATGGCCACTGGCCCGGCGGCGCGGCGACGGCGCTGTTCCCCGAAAACATGGTGCCGGTCTGCAGCCCCGCGCTGATCGCGCCGCGCAAGCGGCTGTCGGCGGCGGGGCTTGCCGCGCTGCCGCTGCTGCAGCAGGCCACACGGCCCTACCTCTGGCGCCAGTTTCTGGCCACGCTGGGTGTCAGCAGTGCCCGCGACCTGGTCGGGCCGCGCTATGAACTGTTCTCGATGTCGGTCCACGCGGCTGTGCTCGGCATGGGCGTGGCGCTGGTTCCCGAAGTCGTCGTCGAAAGCGAACTGCTAGGCGGCCAGCTGATCGTGCCGCTGCGCCACCCGTTCGGCAGCGAGCGCGCGTTCTACCTCGTTTGCCCGGAGGCCAAGGCCGACGACCCGGTTCTGCGCGTCTTCAAGGACTGGCTGCTGACTTGTGCCGCGTCCCTCAAGCCCGCAGCCGCGGGTTGACGGCGAAGTAGGCCAGGTCGGCGAGCAGGTTCAGCAGGATGTAGGCGCTGGCGGTGACGAGCACGACGCCTTGCACGACCGCGTAGTCGCGGTTGAAAACGGCGTCGACGATCAGCTTGCCGAAACCGGGGATCGTGAACACCTGTTCGGTGAGCACGGCGCCCGACAACAAGGTGCCGAGCTCCAGCGCGCCGAGCGTGATGATCGGCACCAGCGCATTGCGCAAGGCGTGCTTCAGCACCACCACGCGCTCGTCCAGCCCTTTCGCGCGCGCGGTGCGCACGTAGTCGGCCGACAGCACCTGCAGCATCGCGCTGCGCGTGTGGCGCATCAGCACCGCGGCGATCGCGTTGCCGAGCACGAAGGCCGGCATGATCATCGCCGCCAGGTTGCCGCGCAGGTCTTCGAAGGGGCTCACATAGCCCGACGCCGGCAGCCAGCCCAAGGTCACCGAGAAGAGCATGATCATCAGGATGCCGAGCCAGAAGTTCGGCGTCGACAAGCCCCACAGCGCGAAGCCGTTGGCCAGCAGGTCCCAGGCCGTGCCGCGGCCGACCGCCGAGACGACACCCGCCGGAATGCCGATGGCCAGCGCGATCGCGAAAGCCAGCAGCGCCAGCTCCAAGGTCACCGGCAGCTTCTCCAGCACGAGCTGCAGCACCGGCTGCTGGGTGCGCACCGAGTCGCCGAGGTCGCCCTGCAGCACGCCGCCCACCCAGTAGGCATAACGCAGCGGCAGCGGCTGGTCCAGGTGCAGCTTGGCGCGCAGGTGGGCAATCACGCTCGGGTCCTGCTCTTCGCCGGCCAGCACCTTCGCCGGGTCGCCGGGCAACAACTGCTGCAGGCCGAAGATCAGCATCGAGACGAAGACCAGCGTCGGCACGATGGTCGCCAGGCGCTTGAGCAGGAACTCGAAGATCGACATGCGCTTGACAAACCCGAGCTACGGCGCCGTCACTTCCAGGCAAACGCCGGCTGCTCGAAGTGCGCCACACGCGTCTGCCGGCCGCGCATGCAGACCTCGCGGAACTGGTACAGGATCGCCGCCGTCGGCGCCGCGATCCACTGGCTGCCGACCGGCATGCGCAGCACCGGGTGCGCGCTGTCTTCGAGATGGTCGAGGATCGGCGCATCGGGGCGCAGGAACTCGAGCACCGGGATGCGGTGGATGCTCTGCACCTCGCCCGGATGCGGCGCCATCTCGCGCGCGGCGCCGGCCCAGACGACCACCGGCGTGATGACGAATCCCGATCGGGTGGCGTAGTCGTCGAGCCGGCCGAGCACGGCGCCGGCATCGAGCTGCAGCGCGACCTCTTCGTTCATCTCGCGCAATGCCGCCTGCTCGGCCGTTTCGCCGGGCTCGATGCGCCCGCCCGGCAGAGCCCATTGGCCGGCGTGGTTGCGCAAGCGCTCGGAGCGGCGGGTCAGCACCAGTGCGGCCTGGTCGCTCCAGGCGGCGTGTTGCGGCAGGCCCGGCAGATCGGCGCCATGGCCTTCGTCGGCAATCGCGACCGCGACCGCCGCGGCGTGCCGCTGGTCGGCGCCCAGCGAACGCGCGCTGAACGCACGCAGCCTCTCCTGGACCAGGCTTCTGAAGGGCCGACCGCTCTGCACCGGCCGGTCACCAGTTGTTGCGCAGTTCCCGCAGCTTGACGAACACCGTCTTCGCATCGGGGTGTTCGGGCAGGTCCGGAAAGCTCTCGCGCAGGTTCTCGATCACGCTTGGGCTGCTCAGGCGCAGAAAGGTGTTGATCTGCTTCTCTTCCTTCAGCGTGGTGACGATCGCCGCCGGGTCTTGCCCGGCAACACCCGGCAGCAGCGCCTTTGCGGCGGCATTGTCGGGCTCGCGCGCCAGCGTGAACTTCAGGTTGTTCTCGATGTAGTCGTGGCCGGGGTAGATGCGCGTCGTCTCCGGCAGCTTGGCGAGCTGGTCGACGAAGGTCGTGTACAGCTGGGCCGGGTCGCCGCCGTTGTGGCAATTGCCGGCCCCCGCATTGAACAGCGTGTCGCCGGAAAACAGCGCCGGCTGGTCGCCGTGCGAGCGCAGGCAGATGTGGCACATCGTGTGGCCCGGCGTGTCCATGCATTCGAGCTCGACCCGCTTGCCGACCTTGACCACGTCACCGGCCTTCAGGCCGCGGTCGACCCCTGGGATGCTGGCGCCGGCCCGCGCGTGGGCCAGCAGTTTGGCGCCGGTGGCCGCGACCACCGCGGCGTTGCCGCCGGTGTGGTCGTGGTGTTCGTGGGTGTTGAGGACCTGCGTGATCTGCCAACCCCGGGCCTTGGCGGCAGCCAGGCACCTCCCGTGGTCGAGCGGGTCGATCGCGAGCGCCTCGCCGGTGTCGGGGCAGGCGATCAGGTAGTTGAAATTGCGGTAGGCGTTGCCGGTCCAGATGCGTTCAACGATCATCATCACTCCAGGGCGGGGGCGGGGTTGAGCCGTGCAGCATATCGTGACCCTGGGCATCCTTCACGGAACCCGCGCGGAGGTGGCGCCAACCCAGCATTCACGGGATTCCCGCGAATTCCCTGCGCAGCGATCCTGTGGCTTCGAACAAACACGTTGAAGTGCGCAAAGGTGAATTGGTTCATGTGGATCCCGGAATGGCTTTATGAGCGGCTGCCTCACATTTATTTTGCAATTGGCGTCGCGTGTTTGTGGTTTCTTGGCCATTCGGTCATGGGCATGACGAGCGCAGCGGCGCTGTTCACCGCCGCGCTGCTGATCAGCCTGCGGCGGCGCGGCGCCCGGCAGGGCGTTTCCGCCTCTACTGCGCGGCGGCCGCTGCGCCGCTAGTTCGGGCTAGAGCAAACTCAAGGCGCCATCTTCAGCCCGGTGACGCGCAGCAATCCGTCGGGAATCTGCCGCGCGCCGCTCAGCTTGGGCGAATAGGCCCACAGCCAGTTGCGGTGGTACAGGTAGACGATGGGCCGCTCTTTCAGCACGCGGGCGGCGATCTGCTCGAAGACCTTCTTCCGTTCGGCCGGGTCGCGCAAGCTGCGCGACTGGTTGATCAGCTTGTCGGTCTCGGCATCGCAATAACCGGCGTAATTCAGCGGCTGCTTGCAGGCATGAAAGCTGAACAGGTTGCCGTCGGGGTCGGGGCGGCCGCTCCAGGCCAGCACCAGCGCCTCGAAATCGCCTTTGTCGGCCATGTTCAGCGTGGTCGCGAATTCGGCGGCCTGGATCTTCACGTCGAAACCGGCTTCGCGAGTCATCGCCTGCACGACCAGCGCGATGCGCTGCGCGTCCGATGTCGTCGGCGTAACCAGGGTGAAGCTCGGGTTCGGCACGCCGGCTTCCTTCAGCAGCGCCTTGGCCTTCGCGATGTCGCGCTTGGGCAGCGGCATGTTCTTCGCGTAGTAGGCGTTGTTCGGTGCGACCCACTGGTTGCCGACGATGGCTTCGTTGTCCATCACCACCTGGGCCAGGGCCTGGCGGTCGATCGACAGTTCGAAGGCCTCGCGCACGCGGGCGTCGCGGCCCAGCGGCGAGGCCTGCGCCTTCTCGCTCTTGCCGAGGTTGATCGTGATGCCCTGGTAGCCGATCTCGGTGATGCGCGTGACCTTCAGCTTCTTGTCGGCTTCCAGCTTTTCGATGTCCGACGGCGCGACTCTTTCGATGAAGTCGAGCTGGCCCGACTTCAGGTTGGCCAGGCGCACAGTCGCGTCGGGAATCGGCGTGTAGCTGATCTTCGCGAAGTTGACGTTGGCCTTGTTCCAGTAGCCGTCGAAACGCTCCAGCGTGATGCGGTCCTGGGCGACGCGCTCGACGAACTTGAACGGGCCCGAGCAGACCGGCCGGGCGCCGAACTTGTCGCCCGCGGCTTGCGCCGCCTTCGGCGAGACCATCATGCCGGCGCGGTCCGACAGCGCGGCGAGCAGCGGAGAGAACGGCGCGCTGAGGTTCAGCCGCACGGTCATCGGGTCGACGATGTCGACCGTGCTCACCGGGGCCAGCTCGCCGCGGCGGTTCGACCCGGCCAGCGTCTTGTGGCGTTCGATGTTGAACTTGACGGCGGCCGCATCGAGCTTCTCGCCGTCGTGGAACGTGACACCGGGCCGGACCTTGATCGTCAGAGCCTTGCTGTCGGCCGACCACTCGTACTTCTCGGCAAGCTGCGGCACGATGTTCAGCTTCTCGTCGATGTCGAACAGCTTGTCGCACAAGGCGGCGAAGACGATGCGGCCGACGAAGCTGCGCGCCAGCGTGGGGTCGAGCACGTCGGGGTCTTCGGCCAGGCCTATCCGAAGGTTCGGCAGGTTCGGCAGCGTTTGCGCTTGCGTTGCAGCGGCCAGCAGCAGCAGGGCCAGGGTGGCAGTCTTCATCAGGGCGATCTCCGATTCATGGCGTCGACACGCTCTCAGATCTCGCCGCGGCGCGCGGCGTGGAAGCGGTCGATGTGGGCTTCGATGCGGGCGCGGTCGATCTCGCCCGATGGCGCGTCGCGCCGCGCCAGGCAGGCGACGAAGGGCTGGAAGCGTTCCAGGCTCTTCGTGTACAGCCGCTGCAGTTCGGCCAGCGGGTCGGGATGGTCGTCGACGCGCAGGTCGAGTTCCGGGTAGTCCTCGACACCATGGATCCGCAGCGCGGCGCCTTGCTTGCCGCGCTTGTCGCCGCCTTCGGCTTCACCGGCCCGCATCGCGGCGATCAGCCGCTCGGCGAGCGGCTTGCCGGCGCTGGCGGTGTAGGCCTCGGCGGTGGCTTCGATGACGCGCGGCCCGGCCAGCATGTTGCCGGCGACGCTGAAGCCGTCGAACAGCGCGTGGCCGCACCAGCCGATGCACTGGCCGCCGGTGAACGCCGCGCCCGCGCCGCGCGCCGGCAGCACGTGCAACTGGCGCTGCGCCGCGCCGGCGTCGACGGCGGTCAGCGTGGCCACCACCTCGGCGGCGTCGTGGCCTTCGATCAGCAGCGCGATGCCGTCGGGCCCGTACAGCGGGTTCACCAGCGCCTGCGTCGCCAGGGCGCCGACGCCGCCCTTGCTGTGCACGCACAGCGCGCCGACCGCGAAGAAGCGGCTCGCGATCGCAACCCCGAAGCGGCCGTCGTCGTCGCGGGCGAGCAGCGACCAGGTCATTCGACTTTGCCGATCTTGCGAACGGCGTCGGTCATCAGCAGCGCGTCGGCATCCCAGTAGGCCTGGAACTCGGGCGCGTCCTGGTATTCGACCGGGCTGCCGGCGCGGTTGATCGTGGCGACCACGTTCGAGTCGGCGGCCGCCTTCTTTGCCGCGGCGCGCAGCCGGGCGACGGTGTCGTCGGGGGTGCCAGCCGGAACGAACAGCGCCGACCATTGGGCGAAGCTCGCCGCATAGCCGGCCTGCTTCAGGCTCGGCACTTCCGGCAATGCGGCCAGCGGCTTGTCGCCCCAGTGCGCCAGCGCGCGCAGTTTGCCGGCCTTGATCTGCTGGACCACCGTCGACGGGCCGCTGGCGACCGCATCGACCTGGCCGCCGAGCAAGGCCAGCACCGCCGGCCCGGCGCCGGTGTACGGGATGTGCGTCATCCGGAAACCCGCGCTGGCTTTCAGCATTTCCATCGGCACGTGCATCGTGCCGTAGTTGCCCGAGCTGCCATAGTTGTAGGTGCCGGGTCTGCGCTTCGCATCGGCCACGAATTCGGCGAGCGTCTTCCACGGTGCGTCGGCGCGAACGACCAGCACGGTCGGGTCGGCGGTGAAGCGGGCGATCGGCTTGAACTGGTTCAGCGTGAAGGCCGGCTTGCGGTCGAGGATCTTGTCGGCCTCGGGCAGGATCGAGATCGACGACAGGCTCAGCAGCAGCGTGTAGCCGTCGGCCGGCGCGCGTGCCGCCAGGCCCATGCCGAGCGCACCGCCGGCGCCGACGCGGTTCTCGACGACCACCGGCACCTTCAGCTCTTTCGCCAAGGCCTCCGCGACCGGCCGCGCCACGGTGTCGGCAACACCGCCGGGCGGGAACGGCACGATCATCGTGATCGGCTTGTCGGGCCACGACGGCTGGGCGAAGGCTGTGGCCGCGGCTGCCGCACCGACCCATAGCGCGACGGCCCGCAGCGCCTTCATGCCGCGGCCTCGCGGGGGTCGTCGACGAAGCGGTTCTCGATCATGCCGAGCCCGTCGATCTCGATCCGCACCACGTCGCCGTGCTTCAGCCAGCGCGGCGGCCTCATCCCCATCCCGACGCCGGCGCTGGTGCCGGTGGCGATCACGTCGCCGGGGTGCAGCGTGATGCCGCGCGAGCAGGTCTCGATGAGGGTCGGGATGTCGAAGATCAGGTCGCTGGTGCGTGCGTCCTGGCGCAACTCGCCGTTGACCCAGCAGCGCACGCGGGTGTCGGCGGCGTCGAATTCGTCGGCGGTCGAAATCCACGGCCCCATCGGGCAGAAGGTGTCGAAGCTCTTGCCCAGATCCCACTGCGAATGGCGCATCTGCACGTCGCGTGCGGTCACGTCGTTGATGATCGTGCAGCCGAAGAGGTGCGACATCGCGTCGGCGCGCGCGATGTTGCGGCCACCGCGGCCGATGACCAGCGCCAGCTCGGCCTCGTAGTCGATCTGGGTCGAGACTGACGTCGGCAGCCAGACGTCGGCGTGCGGGCCGACCACGGTCTCGGGAACCTTGGTGAAGACGATCGGCCAGCCTTCGGCCTGGTGGTCCTGGAACACGGAATCGCGCAGCTCCTTTGCGTGTGCATGGTAGTTGCGGCCGACGCAGAACAGGTTACGGCGCGGCAATGGCAAAGGGCTTTGCAGGGTCACATCGGCGAATGCGACGTTGCCGAGCAGGGCCGGCAGCGCGCCGCCGCGGGCCGCGGCCTCGATCAGCGGCAGCGCGCCGCGCGCGCCGTCGGTGTCGAACAGCTCGACCTGCCGGCCGTCGGCGGACAGGCGGCCGACCTGTTGCCGCCCTTGGTGATTGATGCTCACGATGCGCATGCGCGGTTCCTTCGACGTTCGAACCAAATGCTACCATTTGGAACCGCATCATCGTGAGGGCCGACTAGCCATGGACGCTGCCGCCAGCCTGCGGGACGCCATCTTCGAAAACCTGAAGTCGCGAACCTGGCGCGCCGGCCACCGCATTCCGACCGAGCGCGCGTTGAGCGAGCAGTTCGGCCTGAGCCGCTCGACCGTGCGCCGCGTCTTGCTCGACTTCAAGCGCAAGCGGCTGATCACGCAGACCGTCGGCAGCGGCACCTACGTGTCGGACCAGGTCCACGAAGCGCTGTCCGAACTGACCCCGGGTGGCGCCGCGGCCGGCGTCAGCCCGGCCGACCTGATGAGCGCGCGGCTGGTCCTCGAGCCGGCGCTCATCGAGATGGTCATCGGCACCGCCACCGCGGCCGATTTCGCTCGGATGGACCTTTGCAACCACCATGCCGAGGCAGCGGCGACGCTGGAAGAATTCGAACGCTGGGATGCCGCGCTGCACGAAGCCATCGCGGCGGCCGCGCACAACAGCTTCATCGCCAATGTCCTGCGGCTGATGAACGAGGTGCGCTCGCAAAACGAATGGGGCATGCTGAAGCGGCGCAGCGCCACGCCCGAACGCCGGCTCGAGTACCAGCAGGAACACCGCGCGCTGGTCGCCGCGCTGAAAGACCGGGATGCCGAACGGGCCCGTGCGCTGTGCCTCGCGCACCTGCGCCATGTGCGCGCCAACATGCTCGGCCATTGATGCGCTACAGTCGGCGCGAGGCGAGACCAACAAGAACCAATCAGAACCAATCTGCAGACTGGAGACGAGCTTGGCACCCACCTCGGCAGCAACCTTGGCACCAGCGCTGACCCGGCGCGCCGCCTTCGGCGCCTTGTTCGCCGCCTTCTTCGCCGCCACCGCGCTGCTCGCGCTGCCGGCTGCGGCGCAGGACTATCCGAGTCGGCCGGTGCGCATCATCGTGCCGTTCGCGCCCGGTGGCTCGGCGGATGTGTTCGGCCGTCTGATTGCCCAGAAGCTGCAGGAAACGATGGGGCAGAGCTTCATCGTCGACAACCGCGTCGGCGGCGGCTCGGTGATCGGCACCGACGCGGTCGCGAAGAGCGCGCCCGACGGCTACACGCTGTTGCTGATGTCGAACACGCACACGGTCAACGAGTCGTTGATTCCGAACAAGCCGTTCCAGCTGTTGCGCGACTTCGCACCGATCGCGCCGATCAACTACTCCGACCTCGTGCTGGTCGGCAAGGCCGGGCTGCCGTTCAACAGCGTGGCCGAATTGATCAAGGCCGCGAAGGACAAGCCCGACGGCATGTCGTACGCGTCGTCGGGCCCGGGCACGCCGTACCACATGGCCGGTGAGCTGTTCAAGGCGATGGCCGGCGTGGCCATCGTGCACGTGCCGTACAAGGGCAGCGCCGGCGCACGAACCGATGTGCTCGGCGGCCAGCTCGAAATGATGTTCGACGCGATCCCGACGATGAGCGAGCACATCAAGGCCGGCAAGGTGAAGGCGCTGGCGACCACCGGCCGCTCGCGCTCGGCGGTGCTGCCCGATGTGCCGACGATGGCCGAGGCGGGCGTGCCGGGTTACGAGGCGACGATCTGGCTCGGGCTGATGGCCCCGAAGGGCACGCCGGCCGCGGTGGTCAACCGGCTCAATGCCGAGGTCGGCAAGATCACGTCGAATGCCGAGGTGCGGCGCGCATGGGCGGCGCAGGGCACGACGCCGATGACGATGGGCGTCGACGAGTTCACGCGCTATGTCGGCGACGACATCGTGAAGTGGGCGCGGATCGTCAAGATCTCGGGCGCCAAGCCCGAATAGGCGATCTGCGTCGGCGCCCATCTGACCGTGGAACGCATCATTGCTGCGATGGAGAAGCCATGACGACTGCGCTGAACCTCCTCTGCGCGGGCGCCGCGCAAGGCCTCGTCAAGGCCTTGCAGCCGCGCTTCGCCGCCGACACCGGTGCGGCGGTGCAGGGCCGTTTCGGCGCGGTCGGCGCGATGAAGGACGCGCTGCTCGCCGGCCAGCCCTGCGACCTGATGCTCGTCACCGACGCGATGATCGAAAACCTGTGCGCCGACGGCCACCTGCGCGCCGATACGCGCTCGGCCGTCGGCCGCGTGAAAACCGGCATCGCGGTGAAGAGCGGCCAGCCGGTGCCCGACGTGTCGAACCGCGAAGCGCTGAAGGCCGCGTTGCTGGCGGCCGACGCGATCTACTTCCCCGACCCGGTGCGCGCGACCGCCGGCATCCACTTCGCGAACGTGATGAAGCAACTCGGCATTCACGACGAATTGCAGCCGCGCTTTCGCACCTATCCGAACGGCGCCACCGCGATGCGCGAGCTGGCGGCCGACACCTCGGCCAGCCCGATCGGCTGCACGCAGGTGACCGAGATCAACTACACGCCGGGCGTCGTGCTCGTCGCCGCGCTGCCGCCGGCGTTCGAGCTCGTCACGACCTACGCCGCCGCGGTGAACGTCCAGGCCGCGAGCCCCGAACTGGCGGCGCGCTTCATCGCGCTGCTGGTCGGCCCGGCCTCGGTGGCGCTGCGGGTCGACGGCGGCTTCGAGCTTTGAAGCCCATGAGGCGCTATCGCATTCCCATGCACGCTGCCCGATTTTCAGCCGCCGCCGTCTTCATTGCCGCGGCGCTGGCCGCGACAGTCGCCTTCGCGCAGGACTATCCGAGCCGGCCGATCCGCATCGTCGTGCCCTTCTCGCCCGGCGGCGCGGTCGACGGGCCGACCCGCGCCATCGCGCAGGAACTCGGCCGTCGACTCAAGCAGCAGGTGGTCATCGACAACCGGCCGGGCGCCGGCGCGACGATCGGCAGCGAGGCGGTCGCCAAGTCGGTGGCCGACGGCTACACGCTGCTGCTCGCATCGCAGACGAATGCGATCAGCGCGTCGCTGTACCCCAAGCTCAACTTCCAGCCGATCGACGACTTCATCGGCATCTCGCTGCTCGGCCACGAGCCCGGCGTGCTGGTCGTGCACCCGTCGCTGCCGGTGAAGAGCGTTGCCGAACTGATCAGCTACGCGAAAGAGCGGCCGGGGCAGCTGAACTACGCGTCGTCGGGCAACGGCAGCGGGCAGCACCTGTTCATGGCCTTGTTCGCATCGATGGCCGGCGTGCAGCTCACCCATGTGCCGTACCGCGGCAGCGGGCAGGCGACCACCGATCTGCTGGCTGGCACGGTGCCGATGGCGATGCCCGGCACGGCCGGCATGGTGGGCCACATCAGGGCCGGCAAGCTGCGCGCGCTGGCGGTCAGCGGCAGCACGCGTTCGCCGCAGTTGCCCGACGTGCCGACATTGGCCGAATCGGGCCTGGCCGGTTATTCGGCCTATGTCTGGCTCGGGCTGCTGGCGCCCAAGGGCACGCCACCGGCTATCGTCGAGCGCCTGAACCGCGAGCTGAAGGCGGCGCTGGCGACGAGCGAGGTGAAGGCCTACATGACCGAGGCCGGCATCGAAACCGTCGGCTCGACGCCGGCTGAATTCGACGCCTATTTCCGCGAGGAGCGCGACCGCTGGGCACGCGTCGTCAAGGAAACCGGCGCCCGCGTCGATTGAATTGAATTGACTTGAACTGAAGGACTTTCAATGCTTCACGTGACCGGCGTCGAACACTGGACGACGAAGACGACCAACGATGGCGACGTGCGCCTGTTCCTGTGGGAAAAGTTCGTCGGCTCGCCCGACGGCAAACCGGCCGTGCTGTTCGTGCACGGCTCGTCGATGGCGTCGACACCGACCTTCGACCTGAGCGTGCCCGGCCGCCCCGATTCGAGCGTGATGGACTGGTTCGCCGAACGCGGCTTCGTCTGCTGGTGCGTCGACATGGAAGGTTACGGGCGCAGCAGCAAGAGCCGCGACATCTACTGCGACATCGCCAACGGCGCCGACGATCTGGCTGCTGCGACCGACCACATCTTCGCCACCCGCGGCGTGAAGAGCTTCCTGACCTACGGCATCTCGTCGGGCGCTCTACGCGCCGCGCTGTTCGCGCAGAACCACCCGGAGCGCGTGGCGCGGCTGGCGCTCGACGCCTTCGTCTGGACCGGCGCCGGCGCGCCGACGCTGGAAGCGCGGCGCAAGAAACTGCCCGAGTTCATCGCCAGCAAACGGCGGCCGATCGACCGCAAGTTCGTCCGTTCGATCTTCGAACGCGACCATCCCGACTGCGCCGACCAGGCGACGGTCGAAGCCTTCGCCGATGCGATCCTCGCGCTCGACGACTCGATGCCGAACGGCACCTACATCGACATGTGCTCGAAGCTGCCGGTCGTCGACCCCGAGCGCATCCACGTGCCCACGGTCGTGCTGCGCGGCCAGTTCGACGGCATTGCCGGCGTCGACGACCTGCTCGAATTCTTCAAGCGCCTGCCGCACCCGGACAAGCAGTTCACGGTGCTGAACGGCGTCTCGCACGCGAGCTTCCAGCAGAAGAACTACCTGATGGTCTACCAGATCCTGCATGCCTACTTCACCCAGCCGGCACCGGCCTACACGTCGCGCTGAAGGGGCGCCGACCATGGACAGGCCCGGATCCGACACGGTCTTCGCCGGCTCGATACCCGAGCTGTACGACAGCCACCTCGTCCCGCTGATCTTCGAGCCCTATGCGGCCGATCTGGCCGGCCGCGTGGCGGCACTGGGCCCATCGCGCGTGCTCGAAACCGCTGCCGGCACGGGCGCGGTCACGCGCGCGCTGGCGCGGGTCCTGCCGGCGCCGGCCGAACTGCTGGCGACCGACCTGAACCAGCCGATGCTCGACCGTGCCGCCGCGGTCGGCACCGAGCGGCCGGTGCGGTGGCAGCAGGCCGACGCGATGCGGCTGCCCTTCGGCGATGCCGGCTTCGACGTCGTCGCCTGCCAGTTCGGCGTGATGTTCTTCCCGGACAAGGTGCGTGCGTTCGCCGAAGCCCGGCGCGTGCTGCGGCGCGGCGGCGCGCTGGTCTTCAACGTCTGGGACCGGATCGAGGAAAACGAGTTTGCCGACGTGGTGACGGCCGCGCTCGCCGGGCTGTTTCCGGCCGACCCGCCGCGCTTCATGGCGCGCACGCCGCACGGCTATTTCGACCGCGACGCGATCGCGCGCGACCTGGGCGACGCGGGCTTCGCCGCCGCGCCACGCTTCGAGACGGTGGCAGCGCGCAGCCGTGCGCCGTCGGCACGCGTGCCTGCCGTCGCCTACTGCCAGGGCACGCCGCTGCGCAACGAGATCGAGGCCCGTTCCGGCGCCGGTCTCGCCGAGGCGACATCGGCCTGCGCCGCGGCGATTGCCGAACGCTTCGGCGAAGGGCCGGTCGACGGCAAGATCCAGGCGCACATCGTCATCGTCCAGCGCTGAGCGCGCTGGTCCGGACTAATGAGCGGCAGCCAGCGCCGCGATCTCGTTTCTCGCGCCTTCGATCGCCTTCGCCCGCTGATCGGCGCCGAGGCCGACGCCTTCGGCGCGAACGAAGCTGACGTCGGTGATGCCGAAGAAGCCGAACACGCCCTTCAGGTAGTTTTCCTGGTGGTCGAGAAAGGCCGCCGGCGTATCGGCGCCATAGAAGTTGCCGCGCGAAGAGACGACGATCAACTTCTTGCCGCCGGCGAGTCCTTCCGCACCCTTGTCCGAATAACGGAAGGTCTTGCCGGCCACCGCAAGGCGGTCGATCCAGGCCTTCAGTTGGCTCGGAATGCTGAAGTTGTACATCGGTGCGCCGACGACGACGACATCGGCGGCCAGAAATTCGTCCAGCCCGGCCTGGCCCGACGCAAGGTCCTTCTGCAACGCCGGCGACTCGGGCGTCACGCCCTGCGCCGCCGCCAGGTGCGCGCCCGACAGATGCCCGATCGGATGTGCCGCCAGGTCGCGATAGGTCACTTCGACATCGGGGCATTCGCTACGCGCGCGCTTGACGAGTTCGGCGCTGAGCTGGCGGCTGATCGAGCCGTCGCCGAGGATGCTGGAGTCGATGTGGAGCAGTTTCATGGTGGTGTGCTTTCGTTGTCAGGGATCGCTCAGCGCAGGCGCCCTGCGCTGCGCAGGCTCGCGCCGATCTTGCGGATGCGTGCTTCGCCATCGCGCAGCGTGGCGACCGAGGTGTGGACCGAGTAGCGCCCGAGGATCAGTTCGTATGGGTGCGGCGCCGCCGAGCCGAGCACGAACTCGGTGTCGGTTTCGGCGTGGAAGTCGATCGCATCGCCCGAGCGGTCGAACACCGCCATCTCCCCTGCGCGCAGACGTGCGGGCGCCAGCAGATCGCCGGTGCTCAATGCCGCCCAGGCGACGCTGTGCCCGGCCGGCGGCTGGTAGCGCCAGCGCTCGCCGGCCTTCAGGCGCAGCGACAGGTAGTTGATCGGCGATGGCGATTCGATCGCACTGCGCGCCGCGCCGTAGCGGCCGAGCAGCACCTTCGCCGGGCCATCCTGCTCGATGGTCTCGGGCGCGAAGTACCGGCTCGTCGCCGGCCCGGACTCGAGTGCCGGCGGCAGCGCGACCCAGAGCTGAAAGCCGCGCACGCGCTTGGCGTCGCCGAAGCTGCCGCCGTGCCAGGCGCCGCCGCCGGCCCGCATCCATTCGACGCCGCCGGCCGGCAGCACGCCGGTCGCGCCGGAGGTGTCTTCGTAGCCGACGCTGCCTTCCAGGATCCAGGTCAGCGTCGCGATGCCCGAGTGCGGGTGCAGGCCGAAGCCGGCCGCGGACGAGCCGTCGGCATCGAACGAATCCAGAAAGACGAAGGGCTTCAGCAACTCGCCAAGATCCGACGGGCTCATCAGCCGCGTGACCGGCCCGTGTTGATGGCCGCGGGTGCACTGCACGATGCGGCGTTCAGTCGGCGCTGGCGCCTTGGAAGGCGCGGAAAGAAGGGTGCTCGTATTCATGGACGAATCCTAGGCAGAGTCGGATCCGTCGACTAGCCGGCAGAATGGGATTTCACCCGTCCCGCATTGGAAGCAATCGATGGTGGATCTGAACCATGTGGCGCTCTTCGTCCAGGTCGTGCGTGCCGGCAGCTTTGCCGAAGCGGCGCGGCGCCTCGGGCTGCCCGCCAACACCGCGAGCCGGCGCGTGCAGCAGTTGGAGAAGCAACTCGGCGCGCGTCTGATGCAGCGCTCGACCCGCAAGCTCACGCTCACCGACGCCGGCAACAGCTTCTACGCGTTGTGCGCCGAGCAGGTCGAAGCATTGGCGCAATCGGCCCAGGAACTGGCCGATGGCAGCCAGTTACCCAGCGGCAAGCTTCGGGTCGCCGCGCCGGCCGACTTCTTCAACTGGTTTGCGATCGACTGGATGGCCGAGTTCCTGGCTGCATTCCCGCGGGTCCGTCTCGAATTCGTGCTCAGCGACGCGCGGGCGGATCTGCTCGGCGAAAGCATCGACATCGCCTTTCGGGCGGGCAAGGTGCTCGAGCCGCATCTGGTCGCTCGCCAGATCGGGAAGGGCCGCAACACGCTGGTTGCGAGCCCGGCCTACATCGCCGCGCGCGGCGCGCCCGAGTCGCCCGCCGCGCTGGCCGACCACGACTGCATCACGGTGCCCCAGCCATCCGGTCGCGCGACATGGCGCCTCGATGGCCCCGACGGCGAGGTCGAGTTGGCGGTAGGCGGGCGCTTCAGCGCGAACAGCGCACACGCCCTGCTGGGAGCCGCGATCGCCGGCCTGGGCATAGCGCTGCTACCGGCGATGATGACGGCTTCGCACATCCAGGCCGGCCGCTTGCAGCAGGTGATGGTGGACCATGGGATCGACGGCATCGGCGTCTACTTCGTCTACCTCAGCCGCCGCCAATTGCCGCGCGCCGTCAGCGCCTTCATTGATTTCGCGATGGCGAGAATGCGAGAGCGCGGCCTGCTTCAAGCGGCTTGACGGCTGAATGTCCGCGGCGCCTGCCCGTTGTCATTCCGGCGTTTGGTGCTGCTGCGTGCCGCCGCGGCCGCGACGCCCGTCGCCGGCAAGTCGACGTTCGTCTGGCTGCCCGGCGTCAGCTTGAACACCGCCACCGCCTGCACCAGTCGCAGTGCCTGCTCCTTCAAGCTCTCGGCTGCGGCGGCGCTTTCCTCGACCAGCGCAGCGTTCTGCTGCGTGACCTGGTCCATCTGGCTGATCGCCTCGCCGACCTGCGATACGCCGGCGCTCTGCTCGTGGCTCGCAGCACTGATCTCGCCCATGATGTCGGTCACGCACTTGATCGAGCTGACGACCTCGGCCATGGTCGCGCCCGCTTGATCGACCAGCACCGTGCCTTGTTCGACGCGCTCGACGCTGGCGCTGATCAGGCTCTTGATCGCCTTGGCTGCTTCAGCCGAGCGGCCTGCGAGGTTGCGCACCTCGCTCGCCACCACCGCGAAGCCACGGCCCTGTTCGCCCGCACGGGCGGCTTCCACCGCTGCGTTGAGCGCCAGGATGTTGGTCTGGAACGAGATGCCGTCGATCACGCTGATGATGTCGGCGATCTTCTTGGAGCTGTCGTTGATGCCCTTCATCGTGTCGACTACCTGGCGGACGACCTCGCCGCCCCTGACGGCGACGGTCGAGGCACCCAACGCGAGCTGGTTGGCCTGCTTGGCGTTGTCGGCGTTTTGCTTGACAGTGGAGCTGAGCTGTTCCATCGAGGCGGCAGATTCTTCCAGGGCTGAGGCCTGCTCCTCGGTGCGCTGGCTCAGGTCCAGGTTGCCCTGTGCGATCTGCGCGCTGGCGGTGGCCACGCTTTCCGAGTTCTGGCGCACGTTTGACACGACTGACACCAGGCTGGCTTGCATTTCCGCAAGACGCGCGATCAGGCTTGTGGTGTCCCCCTGCTTGACGTCGAGCTGCACGGTCAGGTCACCTTGCGCCACCAAGCGGGCCAGTTCAGCCGCAGTCTCCGGCTCGCCACCGAGTTGCTTGACGATGCGGCGGCTGAACAAGCCACCCGCGACGATGCCGCAGGCGCACGCGAGTAGCATCAGACCCAAGCTGATGACTGTGGCGCGCTTGCCGTCCGCGGCCGCCTGGGCGGAGACCGCAGCGCTGTCGACGGCTATCTTGTCGCCCGCTTCGTCGAGCAGCTTGACGGGTTCGCGGTCCATGCCATGCACCGCGGTGTCGCCCACCGCCGAGTCGAAACCGGCGGCCTTGAAGGCCTCGAAACCCTTGTGGTAGCTCTCGCCCATCTTGGCGTGCGCCTGGGCAAACTTGTCCACCAGCGACTTGCTGTCGCCATTGGGCAGCGAGGCGTGCAGTTTCTTCGCCTTCTCGGCCACGTCACGCTCCTGCTTGGCGAAGGCACTCCAATATTTGTCCAGGTTCTTCGGGTCCTTGCCGCGCAGCAGCGTGTTCTTCCATTCCTGCACCTGCACCTTGAATGAGACTGTCAAGTCGCCCACGGCGCGCTCGTTGTCGTTGCTTGCCTGAACCACTGTCCCATAGCTGGCCAGTGACTGGTTCAGGCTGTAAATGCCGTACAGCGCCGCGGCGAGAACGAGTACGAGCACGGAGGCAAACGCCAACGGGAGCTTGACACTGAGTTTCATGAGGGGTCGTCCGTTCGCAACGCTAGGTTCGACAGGACGGCCCAACGGGGACTCCCGTTGAGGCGCGATGACGCTGAGTCTGGTATCGGCCGCCGGCAGTACGACTTGAGGAGAGGAACGAAGGCGACCAGGTTCGGCACAGAGAGACGAAGCTGCCGGCCTGCAGGCGCCGCGTGCGTCGCCGATGGCCCTGTCATTCAACGTCACTGCGCCAGCACGAGCTGTGGCGGCAATGCCCGTCGGAGCCTGAGAAGCCGAAGGGCGGCAACCAGGCCGCGGACACTTCCGGCAGCAGCCGAACGGCCGAGGCCGATGCGGCGTTCAAGCCGCGAGCAGCCCCGCCGGATCCGTCGGCCAGCCCGCAGAATCGGACCTGTCTGGAATCGAGGGCCAGGAAATGGATCGAGAGCTGAACGAGGCGTTCTTCAAATCGCTGGTCGACTTCGAAGCGTCGAGTCGACGCGTGCGCGAGCGCATCGCGCTGCTGGCCACAGGCGAGGACGTGCTGCGTTTCTTCGTTCGGTACGCCTCGTGGAACGGCCATTTCGCCAATGGCGTTGCGGCGCTGGCGAGCCTGATCGGCAGCAGCACCGAGCTGTTCCGTGAGCCGGGCTTCCCGCGCGCGGTGGCCGACCGCAGCAACTACATCGCCAGCTTCATCTTCGATGCGGCGAGGGACGAGTACGACGACCACATCAACCCGATCCGGGACACGCACCGGTGCATGGCGCAGGCTTCGCTGATCAGCATGAGTCAATTCTTCAAGCTCGACGGCGCCATCCTGGACGAGCCCGAACCTGCTCCGTTGCAGGCGCTGAACGCCGACGTGCTGAGCGGGTATTCGGGCCAAGCGTTCGCGTCCAGCGGGCTGGTCGGCCGGGTCTTCGCCGGCATCGGATACCACCTCGGCTCGGAGTTGCTCGCGGACCGCGAGTTCTCGCTGATCGATGCGCATCTGCGCAGCGAACGAGACGATCTGGTCCAGCACTTGATGCGTTCAACGGTCGAGTTGGCCGGTGGCAAGCACCGCTGTTACGCGTGGGTCGGCGTCCACAGCGGGCATGGCGGCGGGGTGGAGGCGGATCATTTCGACTACGCCCTCAGCGGCGTGAAGGCCGCGTTCGCCTACCTGGTCGGAGACACCGGCCCGGTGGCGATGGCGGCCCTGGTCGGCGGCTTCACGGCGTTCGCCCGGGACCATGAGCGGTTCTTCGGCATGGGCGGCTAAAGCGTCCGTGCCAGCGCCGCCACCGATTCCGGATCCGGCAGATGCGCCAGCGAGCCGATCAGCGAATCCTTCACCTGGACCAGCAGCTCGCCGAATCGAGCGTCCGACACGCCGACCTGTTTCGCGATCTCGGTCACATGGCTGCGTT
>Ga0307513_10002038_pt1 | contig 28457 bp, 26 predicted proteins | sample 15_EM_MG_FD_202174 | JGI IMG/M metagenome (GOLD analysis project Ga0307513, IMG submission 202174) | Populus trichocarpa ectomycorrhiza microbial communities from riparian zone in the Pacific Northwest, United States - 15_EM | ecosystem: Host-associated > Plants > Roots > Unclassified | place... | reverse complement strand
CAAGAAGAAAGAGTATTATCGGCCAGTTCCTATGGTCTAATGGCTTAGGAGACTGGTCCACTAATTTGAAACAGGGACCATCATGAGTTCGAATCCGGGGGGCAGTGGAGTAGTCGAGCATTAAAAATGCTCGGCGAACCACTTTTTTGGTGGGGGGTAGGTCTAGGGTTGGTTGGCAATGCCCTTGGGTCAATTCCCACCAAATGTTGCGGTGGAACTGTTGGCTAGCGTTCGGGTACTACAGTTTATGCCCGTAACTTATACAAACCACGGGCTGTACTATACCAAACAATAACCCACAACGAGTAAGAAATGCAAGAATGAAAACCATATCTCATTACTCGGGTATTACATATAGCTAATGGCACTCACAAAAAGTAGTCCCCCAATTCAAGGCTTGCCAAGGATTACCTGACCACCAATCACCCCCCTTAGCTGACCACTAATCACTGACCATAGCCATGGTCAGGACCGGTCAATGCATCAGCCCTGGTTACTGCCAACACTGCATAAAGGCATACGAGTGAGAGAATACGCGGGAACCCTTTTTTATACCTAGTCCAAGATCTTGGGAGCTCCAGTGAAAGCGTTGGGATAAGCATTATGCATACCTAGTCAGATGGCTAAAATAGGGCCTCAGACCACCCACCAAGAATATAGAAAATACATTCCAGGCGAGCACCAAGGTGAGCGAGTGTGTAGAAGAGGTTAAGCTAGGTTTTGATTGACAACTCTCACTGACCGTTAAGCCCAATGCACATAGCTCATCTATTTCTCTCAATAAACGCCGTGCTCTCCCTCCAACAGCTTCTCCCCAGTATGTATTGGCAAGGTGGATGGCATCGTTTACAAGATACTCCTAAGGTGGGTACAAGAGCAATCCCACCACCCCGCTATCTCGGGCGGCCAAAACTCCATAGTTCCACCCGCTACAACGTGGCATACAGGACAGGAGAAGAGGAAAGTTCGTGATACCCACAGCGTAAAATAGATTGCTCGTGTCAATGCTAATAACACCTTATTCCAAACAATCCAATTGAAACTCCTGTGATCTCTTTCTTTCTTTCTTTCTTTCTTTCTTTCTTCCTTTCATTTTTTCCCCCTCCCAATATACACCCCTAAATTGCTTACCAAAAGACAGGAAAACTTGCACCCTCTCTCCCGAAATACTATCGTGCTTGTCCATTGCCCAATTATTATATCCTCACCCCTTCTTGCTCTTTCCCTCTTTGGGAATAGCCATTTTAAGTCTACTACCGGAAAACAGTTCAGCGGGATTGGATTGGATAAGAGAAGAGCAGGGGGGGGTAAGGTTCATTCAAACTCCGCCCAATCAAAATACCCCTGCCTTCCGGCTCAATAAGTGCTTTTATATGAAAATTGGGGGCCATGATACCACAGTATTTCCCCATGGCTCAGCAAGACCCCGGATAGCTAGGGCCACAAGTGGACTAGAGGACATCGTGATACTAACTACCAGGTCTTTGCACCATCCCTGTATTCTTCCTAGATGAGAGTCTTTTTTCTCTCGTTAAATCCGTGGTACCTATCCCAGGCAAGAAGTACCCGGAAAAACAGGAATTTGCAAAAACAAAACCAATCCGTGTTTATCACGCATTTACTACTCGTATTTCCGGATAATTGCTGCCTGAGACAGGTATAATTTTAAGTGCACTGTAACAAGTGCAGGACAAGCATTTTCCAAGGGTAACCGTAAGACTGCTGCAAGTGGGAAGGATCCCACGGCATATAAAAACTCAAATCAAATCAAAACAATAAAAAAAATACCGCCAAAAAGGCTCGGGACAGGCTATTATTGGAGCGAATTCTCGTTTCAGACGAAGCTCCTAAGAATATCCAAACCAAGACGAGCCAAAACAAGCTTTCAATTTGTACCCCCCCCGCGCAGTACTACCCGTGCATTCGGTAGGTCTTGCTAGAGTGTCTTTCGGCAACAGACTTCGGAGTAGAGTGGTCCTAGTGTGCTTGAGCGACAGAAGTAGGGTGCTAGCTATATCGTTTTATCCTATGAGACCCACCCCAGCATACTTATGAATTGTGTATTGGTAATGTTGAACCCCATTCTGGCCCTCCGAAATAGGAAGGCATGAGGCCGGGTAAGAATGATTATGATCAGAAAAGCTTGTTTCTCAGATAAGAATCACCTTGGCTATGTAAGAAAGCACTTGATATAGTGTCACTCTACGGACAGAAGGGCACCAGAACTGGGATCGTTAATGAGAGGAGATGGTGCGACGGTGCGGTAGGAAGTGAAAGGCTTATGTGTGAGTGCCTAGATGTGAGGGAGTGTGAACATCCATGAATAGTTATATCTCAACCCAATCTCACACAGCTTGACTTGTTTTTTCTCCCGCATCTTGACAACATGGTAGCCTAATACTCGCCCCGGCCAGTGCTCCCCACTTGCTCTTTACTCTAACCGAGCCCAAATAAAGTCCCCCGGCAATACGCAAGAAAACCCCCGATGGCCTCCCCCGCAGCGTGTTGGAGAAATCGTCTCAGAGACCCCAAGTAATCACGGGTAATCACTCGGTAAGATTTTCGCCTCGCTAGAATGCCTAGCCGGCACCGGAGAAAGGGCCCCTTCAGCTCCGGACCTCCCAAAAATCTCGGGTAATATCTAGCGCCAATTTCCAAGACGCACCCCTTACGGGAAGGGGCTTCATATGACAGTGGTATTACCGCAGCGAGCACGGGCTACAGTACTGTAAGGCCAGTCGAGCGGAGTCGGCAACTTCCTTCTAAAACACTTTTTCGCTATTTCTTTCGCATCAGGCAACAGATCTCTCAGCCTACGGCCTTGTGCCCGCAATAGGCGAGCACGACAAGTATCTCAACACCAGGGAGCTCCGAAGTTGAACGGAAAAAGATAGCCCGTTTAATCACTCGGGTGCTTACTTACTCACCTAGCTCGCACAGAAGACAGCGGGGCGGATGAGTGAAAATGAACCTACGGTACCCCCCTCTCCTGCCAGGGGCTCCCGCTCAGTGAGGAGCCCTACGGCAGTCATTAACCGGTATGGTACAAGACAGGCGAGAAGGTAAGCAGGGGTACCGTACCATACTTTCCACAATAGGGAACAAGGCGGTTAACAGACAAGGTTACACATTCGCCGACCCAAGAACCATGGGTAAATGGATTCGCTTGAGAATGGGATTTTTTACTCTTTTTGGTGCACAAACGTGGCCTAGCCGTTCAGAAGGGATCACCCTCTAATTTTGTTTTGATCCACCGAAAGATTGGGAAGAGGGTAGAGTACGTAGGGTACATTACCGGATCAGGCACCCCATCCATAATTCCATTCCAGTAGGGAAAATGCTTATTAGGACCCCATGTCGGATGGATAGTCCCGGTGTCGGAAGTTCCCCACCACCCAAGTGATCGGTATTATCACGTTCATTCAACCGTGGAATAATTTTTTCAGCAAACCCGCTAGAGTTTCGAGGATGTGAGCCTAGGGAGATGAACACAATGGCCAGCTGAGCGCCCGCACCGGCAGAGGTAGAGTAAGTTCGGAGTCCCTGGTTTGAATAAAGCGTCATACCGTGTACAGTACGCATACAGCACCACCTCTATAAGCCGTACCGGTGGTACAGCGCAACACGCCGGGTCACCCGGATCTGGGGGCGTCGCGTGGTCAAGTAGCAACACCTGGTCAAAGAGACTCACTCTCCGATTTGATTGCAATGCTCTTGAGTTTTCAGATGCTAATTGTGCGATGACATTTGCAGCGTGATTTAGAGTAGCTGTCCAAAACATTCACCCTCAAAACTCTTGTAGTATGTAGGGGGGTTAGGGGAGGGACCACCCAGCTCCCCTGCCCTACGATAAGGCGCAAGGATTCGAATCGTGGCTCGAAATGCCGTATGGCCCTGTTTCCCTTTCTAATTACCCTCAATCACTTAGCCCACGACCATATAGTAGGAGGAAGAAAAGATGACTAGGGGGAACCACCCAAAAAAACACCCCCAGAACCTCTTTCGGTGCATGATGCGAAAGGGTTTTCAAGAGACTTCGGGGACGAACAATCATATATACTGTAGTGCACTGGTGTGGAACAACCTGAAATATGCCAGAAACTTACTAAGTACAGCAGTCGATCAGGAAAAATAAAATAGCAAAAAGCAAACTGTCTTGGACCTTAGGAAGCAAGATATTACCGTAGGGGAATTCCTGTCTTGGGATTAAACTGTGCTACCGGTATCACACATTTGAAGGAGAAGAGGGAAAAAAAAGAAAAGAAAAGGCTAAGGCTAAGGCAGGCTCCGGTCCGGTACTTGACTTCCCATTGCGAAACTCAAGGAATACCATAACAGTCCGGGACCGGGACTCCCGAATGCCGGCGATCCTCCTCCTCGCCGTTTCTCTTGACAGACACGCGGTGAGAAGCGGGAGTAACAAGCAAAGGGATAAGCTGGGAGAGCGCCGGGTGTCACGACTTTGCAGTTCACAAAAATCGGATTCGTGAGCGAGAATCGGACCCTTGTTTTGGTAGTCCAAAAGTGCCTGACATCTCGCCCAATCGCCGGTACCGGGTGGATATTCAACCGCAATCCATCCACTTACCCACTGGAGGGAAGGAAGGAAGAAACATGGCTAACCGGACATGAACCTCTCTGGCCGCGGATATCCCACTGGGCTCTCCCACCACTCATGATAAACGACTCCAGCTACCCGGTACGGCAGTTACCATGCCTGGTAATATTAGGGGATGTGACCTAATTACTCGAGTACCGTACCTCCTCGTTATCATCGGCACTTTTTTCCTTCAACATGATACGGGTATGATACGCTCACCCAGAAACCGATACTGTGCTAAGGACTCTTTCTTTGCACACCCTATCCCAGAAAAACCCTTCCTGGAGCGGGATGGGGTGAAGTTGCTGCCATCCAGCTTAATTTCAAATTTCGCACCAGGACATGTTGGAGGAATTTAAAGTTTTCCCGCCTTTCATCCTACTGCACAATATGCCTAATTACCGATACCGTACAAGCATTTGTCATTGCCTTCCTCTCTCTCCCACCCTGGCTGGGCTGAATGGTTGAAAACTTCAACAAAATTCACTTACCCCCCCCCCCGCCGCTACCCAGACCACCGCGAGAGATCCAGAACACGGACCACGATAAAGGTGTCGAACTGTTCCACACCCGGCCCCTGATACACAATATCTAAATAGACACAGTACTGATACCGTTATAGTAGAGCTCACACGTCTACAACAATAGCAAGAGGACGAATGCAGGATGTAAGGCGAGCGAAGGCAAGGGCAAGAAAGGAGAGGGGGAAAGAAAGAGAAGAAAAAAGAACCACTTCTCCCTCACATTATAACCTTCACTTCTTTTCTTTGTGTCAATTGTCCTACCGGTACTTCTCCACCTTGTACCCACTGCAAAACTCCGCAAGAAGGGAAATGCTAATATAGACAAGGATCACTCGATCAGCCCCTTACCAATTCCACCCCAGTTTCCCAAAAACAGGCTCCAAACAGCCCAATCTAACCCAACCCAACAACCACCCCACCCAACCGAACCCCTGTCATGGCATTTTATTATTTATTTTTTCTCTCTCTCTCTCTCTCTCTTTCTTTCCCCACCGCCTCGGCACGGCTTTTCTTTCATCTTTTTTTTTTTAACTCGTATCATAACATGACTACCGCAAAACACTGTTTTGGGTTGGGGTGTGAGTGTGAGAGACAGAGACAGAGAGAGACGTAAAGGTCCAGTGCCGTGGTAAGGCAAAGTTCAGTACAGTGGCTATCCGGGACAACTACCGTAAGGTTAAAAAAACTACACACACAGAAGCACACTCCCCACACGCTCAGGTCAGCAAATTGGCGTTGCTTTCTAATGGCGCTTTGCGTTTTCCCTTCTCAAGTTGGACCACTTGCATACGGTACGGTACTCGCTCGTACTGTAACACCCCCCCCCCCCCCTTCACACTTTCCTCCCAGAGCAATCCTTCGACCAGGCTTCAGGGTTTCGAGTCATATTTTCATTACCCGTCCTAATGCTGCCAATGCCTCTGCCGACTTTGCTGATGGTGATGGGGGGGGAACATTACATTCCCCCCCCCTCCCTCTCTCTACTCGAGTACCGGTATGCTGGCCTAGGAAACTGCCCGTGCTCAGAGCATATTGATTTGATTGTGGCTCTATCACAAAAATCGAATTCCCCCCTCCCCCCTTCTTTGCTTTTGCTGGCGTTAAGCGCTATTGTTTACTTGTTCCCTTTAAGCGCCAGCTATCTCACGTTTTTCTTCGTCGCCTCGCTGCAGGTTGGATGGACACGGTGTAAAAGAGAAGGTAAGGTGAGAAAATAAAATTCATTAGCAGGGTTTGTGGGTTGTATGTACAGTAAGGCAGGGCGGGGGTGTGTTGGTTAACGTTGTCGATCCGAGGGCCCTACGATCTGTTCGGGAGCACTGTACTCTGGCGGCGAAGGGCCGTAAGCAAGGTACAAAGTTACAGTGAGATTTGGCCCTAGGAAAATTGGGGGGAGAGAGAAAGAGAGAGAGAGCCTCCAAGGTGGAAAATTATTTCAAACGCATTGGATTTGTTGTTTCACGAACTCCATATCTTCCCTAAATAAATGACGTAGAACATTGTGCTCGACAATATGGACAAGCAAGACATTGCTCACCACGATTGAGCTAGTCGTTTAAAACCAGTAAAACAAAAAGCCAGCCGACCCCGTTTTTCCTTTTCCTTTACCGTAGACTGGGACAAAAGGAATGAGGAAAGAAAAGAGAGATATGAGAATGAGAAAAGGCAGAAATCAAAGTGAGAGCGAGCGAGGGAAGAAAGAATGGTATGAAACAATGAAGAAAATACCCAAGCCAAAATGAACAAAATTGCGCCTCTAGATGAATACCCTTTGCAACACTTCAAGGCACCGTTAAAAAGGAAAAATCAAAAGGAAGACTATACAAGAAACAGTGGTTTTGGAAGGACGAGATGTTTAGCCCCACAGGACTGATGGGGCTTTTGGCACGATATCCGAGAGAGGAGGAAGGTGGGAGGATATTCCGTTATCGTAGTGATTTGGTCGCATCTGTGGGTCGTACGCAGCCACGTTTGGGAATACCTCGTCGCGGCGCTGCATAGCGCTGTAGAAGCCGAGTGCTTGCGAGTTCCAGGCGATGGGCTTGTTCTTTGATCCTCTGGATGCGATATCAACGCGCTTTGGACAACCATCATCTTCATGTCTGGATGAAGGAGTGTTAGAGATCTATCGTAGTTTCTGTCAAGTATGAAAAAAGGGTAGAGCTTACCTCCTAAGAGTGTCCTTGCGAGCAAACATGTTGTTGCAAAGTTCGCACCGGAATTTCTTATCTTTAGCATGCACCTGAGAGCTTATGTTAGTGAATTGAACCAGGCGAATGATTCCGAAAGATGAGACTTACGCATTGCTGATGTCTGGTCAAGTCGGTTCGTCGGACAAAGGCCTTCTTGCAATCGTCGACAAGACAAACGTGAGGTCTAGGCCGGTGAGGGTCGTGGGTCTCCAAGTGCGCGTTATAATTCCAGATCCTCGAGAAGTATTTCCCGCACTTGGTACAGTGGAAATTGGCCTCGCTGGGCTCAGTCAAATGTCGCTTCTTGCGGACCCTGTTGATCCCAGAGGCGTTTGTCGCACCCGCATGGAACGGACCTCCCAATCCAACAGAAGAAAGTTCGCCCTGAGGTCGCTTCATAGAAGATGGTCTACTCAAGCCGTGTTCCTGAAAATCGTGGTCATCCATGAACCCATTTCCCATTCCCTGTACGCCATGGCTGTCATCGCGAAGGATGTCCTCAATGAACAGCGGCGGCGGCGAGGCGGTGACAGAATGGTCCTGCATGGACAATGACATGTCGTCACCGTCCGTCTTCATACTAAAGGCGTTCGACATCCACATTGTTGGGAGATTGGGGTCCATGGGGATCTTGTCCTGGAAGTCATGGGCATGATTCATGGGCGACATAAGGCCATCCGAAGCTGGGGGGGAGAGCGGGGGATTTGTACGATCGTGGAACTCGGAAGGCATCGTGGTAAATGAGTGCTCCTGTTGTGGCGGGGATGGCAAAGAATGGTGATGGTGGTGGTGGTGCTGGTGGTGGTGTTGGTGATGAGATCCAACGTGGTCGTGAAGCTGGCGATGTCCTAGGGCCGGAGAGACAGAATGAACGCTTCTTGAGGAGCGTGCCGACTCTCTGGTGTTCCGCCCCCAATTATTGTCATGTAACATTGGAGGTGTGCCGAAACCTAAAGCCGGGCTTTGCTGGGGTGTCATGTATACGTGGGAATCTCTGTGTCCTGGAGTCGACATCGATTGGTGAAAAGAAGAGGTTGAGGGAGGCGGAATTCGAATGTGGGATGGGCTCATATGTGTTATTTATTTTTCCTTCTGAGAGAGTTGGGATTAAAGTATAATTCGGCCCCTGGGTTTCTCTTGTATTGGTATTCAGGGTATTGCTCCAGGGTAACGAGGTTGGGAAAAGTGGCTCACTGGAGCAGTTATAAATCCTTGCCGGTCGAATGCCGCAAAGGTTGATCTGCTGTATGGAAGAGGTAGAGAAGCTCGAAAAGTTGCTGGGAATCTTCGTGATTTAAGCTCCTCGAAGAGTCCAATGGATGAGATCAAAGAATGTGCGTCTGTGATTCGTTGGTGTAAAAAGAATGCGGGGAGGGTCATCGAGTGGTTTTGTACTCGAGTAGTGGGTATGGCTATGATACTAATAATTGCGGTATCTCGGTATTGGTAGCAGCCAGGGGTGATTACTGCTTCACCGGAGAGGCGGTCGTGGGGTGTGCTCGATTGGAGACCCTACACGAGTCGTGCTCGATGCGGCGGGGTCTGCGACCCTGTCATTCACAGCCTCGAGAAGGTGGTGGGTGGGCTGGGATGGGCAGAGTCAAGGGAAGGAGGGTCGCCCGCGAATATCCACCAGGATTATCGAGCCAACGGTCAGACGCGCTGAGAGCTTTGGTTGCTAGCTTGGGTGTTGTTTCCTGCAGCGATTTGGAAGGCTTTGGAAAGAGTAGGGTAGCGCGGTGAGCCTCTTGCGCCGGCGTCAATGCAACCCTCACGGAAGAGCAGCCAAAATTATGCAAGTGTGAATGCTCCGATTTAGCCACTACAGTCGATGCATACTGCGGCACATGCCTTACTCTGGGTATAATTCTTGTTCAGATTCAATAATATTTTGATTTGGTACAACGACTTCTCCAAAGCGAAAATGACAATCAACCTTAAGCCCCCAGTCCCTACGAACGCTGTTGAGAAAGAACCTCATCTAGCTTGCGGCTCAACTGCTCGATAGTAGTCCTCATTCGATGTAGCTCATGGCCGTGCTCGTCAATCTGATTGGCATAAGCCTTCAGGTTTGACGCACTCTCTCCGTCGAAATCCATACGCATACTGCTCGCGGAACTGACGAGCGCGGGACCGGCGTGAGGGCCAACCTGGCTGCCAGCCCCGCCTAATCCCAGTCTCCCACCAGCTAAGCGCCCCGACCACTCCTGGAGCCGGTCGGGTCGTCGACCAAACGATCTCAGCCCTTCCCTCATAGACATCCGTTTAGAACTAGTCCCCGGACCCCATGCACTTGCGGTGTAGCGCGTTTGATTATCTGGCCAGAGGCTCTCGTAGGCCATTATTGCCGCGACCTAGCGCTATGTTTAGTTTTTTCCCGAGTAACAACGGCTTGCGCGTTTAAAGGGCCTAAAAGAGATAAACGAGGGGAGAGGGGGGGGACCAACAAATGGAAAGTGTGAGAACTTCAGAAGCGCAATCCTCCACTTTCGCATCCTACTAGCCGATAGGACAAGTCTCAGCGGGCGTAATAGAATGAGCGAAATTAAGTTCTGTGGAAGGAAACGTTATAATCTGGGCTCGATTTTCAAAAAGGAAGGCTGGCCTAGGTGATTACCATTGGAGGGTAAAAAACGACAAGCCTGTTGCTAGTTGCGGCCTCCATTACTGTAATTGAAAACCTACCGCGCCAATCAAACATTTTGTGAGCCGAGCAACAATCGCCGAAGCCTTTGATAGCGGTTAACCCACATGAAAAGATATTCCTCTCTGTGATACCACACAAGCATACTTGTTAACCCTAATATCAGGAAAGAAAAAGAAAGAAAGCAATAAAGGAGTGAGTGGAGTGCGAAAAGAATGCAGAAGCGGTACCGGGCGTTATTCATCATCTGTCGGCTATTAGTGAATGCTCTACAGTGCCAAAGGAAAAAAGCCATCATGTTTCTTACATTTGTCAAACTATTTGATAGCAAGCTTATGAGAGATGTGATCAAGAGAATATTAGTTAATGTGACGAAAATCAGCTGTAGGTTCCCCGCACGCATTAGCATTCAGAGGCAAGCAGTTGGGGCAGCCCTCGTTATAAAATAGACTTATTAACGCCGCGGCATACGAACCATTAGTGGAGGACCCAAGACAGGAGATATCTGCCGCGCGTGTGTTAGCATCGTTCACAGCACAGTAGGCGCGAGTCCTATTGAATACTGATTTTCTAATCCGTACCTCTCTCATTGCGTCCTGTAAATCCAGTTTTTGCGCATTAGTTCTCCAAGGGGCTTGGGGGAATTAGGTAGTTCCCCACTCACAAATCCAACTGAGCTCTAACCGGGTCGATAAACGAGCGATCAGCACTAAAGCATTACTCTCGGTCAACACCCCCATCATGGCAGCGCTTACCGAACCAAAGAAGACTGCAGCACGCCGGTCAGCATGTTTATTTACAGTGAGCAGCTACAGTACTTGTGGGGAACACAAGAAGCCTAACCCTTAATCAACATCCAGGACATCTCGGAAAGTGTGAAAGACTCCCTGGCCAGAAGAGAGAACGTAGTTAAGAAGCCTAAACTGTAGTATTGGCAAGGCGGATCGAACGAGAGACCGCAAAGACATCTGATGCTGCTTACCGAGATAGAGAATCACAACCTGAGCGAGATGGCTGATGTATTAGCGAATGCACCCAAGCTTCCGATGCGTTCTATTAAAATAATAAAGTTGTTTCAAGTAGCAGCGCCGCCATATCTTACCAAAATTAAAAACTTCAGGAAATCTTTCGTCATTTGCTTTAGACAGGGTATCAAGACGCCTACAAAGGGTTTAGACAAGTTAGTGAAGATGAAGGTGAAAAAACCCGAACAGAAAGGCGCAAGTGGAGAGCTACATACCAAAATACGGATTCATCGAAAGTAATGAGCAAACGCTGTGGCAAAAATGCGTTAAAATCCCCATATTATTTTTCGTTCCCTGGTTGGTATTTTGGTTTACCACATACCGGGGTATCAAAAGCAGCGCCTCAAGTGAAAGAATATCAAAAGCCGTGTCAACAATTTCATCGTTATCCTTGACTATCCCGATAATTCCTGCAGAATATCAGTGCCAATTGTTCTGGTATTTGAAATAAGTGAAATCCCTCCACTTACTCCAGATGAGGAACGCTATTCCAATAATGATAATGCAAACGTCCCACAAACTCCAAAAGTCAGCTGTGTAGAAAGCTGTCCCAGCATCTCTCATGGAGGAAATTTCATCAACGGCAAATGCGACAAAGAACACAATCAATGCTGCCTCTAGTCCAGTGATATGGTAGGGGTCTCTCTGTATCAGCACGCCATAATACAATGCGAGAAATACGGCAAAGAAGAATGCCTCAAAGGCTTTTTGATACTTGGGCACCCTAAGTCTGCAAAACGGATCTGCTTTCCTACGTATTTTGAGGACTGTTAGACGATCTACGAGGCGGATAAACAGCTAGGTCCATTACCTCTTGTTGTAGAAGTGGGGTTTCTTGGAGCCATCAACATCAAGCGTCTTCCAGAAGGAGATCCTTCCCTCCCAGCTACCATTCCATCATCAGCACGGGTATTATTTTCCTAATGCTGCTAGCAAACCTACATTCCGTTTATCACACGCTCTACCTGGAAAATCATTAACTTAAGGAGCTCTAGAGAAGCTAACGGGAAGGGGCTTAGGGTAGAACGCACCGGTCGATGCGAGAGAAATTTCTTTGCATCTGCTAGAATAGCAATTTCCAGGGTGTTTAGCCCTGCATATGAGGCAATACTATCGGCTTCGAGGTCAGGGGGGGGAACATTGCGACTGTCACGACCACCTAACAGTCCGTCTCTTTCATCTCCTGCAGAGTTATTCCCATCGTCGCAGTCTTCATTTCTCATCAACGGTAGTTCATAGCACAGGTACTCGAGAGCCTCGTTTCCAGAGAGGTATGTCAACAAATCAGAAGCTACAAACTCGCAAGCCAAACCCCTGCTACCACCCAAGCCATGGCCACCAGAACTATCTTCTTCGGCGTCAAAATGAACTTTGCACCAACTGCTCGCAGAAAGTAGAATTAGAATCAGATAAGGGCGAATTTCGATCAGTTAGAAAAAGTAATAATAGATAAAGATCCGAGACAGGTGGAAACAAAAAAATAGTCTGCTTGTAACTTCTCGGGTGGGCTAATTTCAGGGCGGGAGGTAAAAAACGGAATGAAAAAAATTCACTCACAGCAAGGCCGCGACCGTAGCCGGATTGTGACCTGTGTGCAAAAGGTGTGGAACACGTCAGTATAAAATGTAATAAGGGCAATAACGTAAATATCTACGACAAAAAATTGGCTGCGGAAGAAAGCCACAGATAGGAAGCTGTACCCCTTTCGGATAGCTGGTTGCAGAGACGGGTCATCACAGGAGACAGTTTCAAAGTGCTCATATTCTGCGGAGTGTCGATGTATTCAACGACTAATTATTTTGCGTTAGGAAATTGGATTTCGTGAATTGTCAGTAAAGTAGCTTACATTAACACAGATAGGATATGTAGCAAGGGGGGGGTTATGAAGGAGCCTGCGATGCTGTTAGAAATGGTTCGGCACTTACAGTAATTCTTGAACGTCTCACAGAGCTCTTGGAAATTCATGTCGTCTTTTACGACAGTGGGGGTCATCGGTGTCATCGGTGTCATCGGTGTTGTCGGGCGTCCTTCGTGCGACGACAACGGTCTTCTGTTAGGCATCCTTTTTTCCTGGGAACAAAAGTACTGTAGGCGGCGTAGCGAGAGGTGAGGGAGAGGTAGGATAGGACGTCTGGATAGAGTACGGTATGTAGGAAGGGAAATGGAGCGATGGCCAAGCCCAGAGACCGTGGGATGAGAATAAGAAAAACAAAAAGAGAGAACAATTAGATCGGGCACTCCAAGGGAAAAAAAGAAAGCTCCCTCCGCCTGCTTACGCTGGGCACGACGCTTTGGCTTCTGCCGAGAGAGATCTGACTGAAACCACTTTGGCGAAGAGGTGGGGGAAGGGAGGGTGTGGAGAAATTGGGTTGGTGTAATGTGTGGTATGAGCACAGCCCAGGGATGTCTCATCCAGCTGTATCACTCACCAACCACTAACATCCAGCATCATATCACATTCAAAAAAAAACCTCCTGCGCTCTTTATCACCGGCTTTCAACCCTCTTGGCTATACACGCGTCTAGCGCTACATGCGCCTACGGGCCACTTTCCGCGGCCAGCAAACACCCTTCAACCTTCCTCATTGTTCTGGTTTTCAGGGTGGGGTTGTCGATATGCGTCGGCTATCTAGCGCGTTAACGGTAAGCCGATAAGGTGCTTTGTTTTTTCCGTTATCATAATACACACAAAAAGATCAGGCCATTCCTGTTTCCTTCGTCAACTATCGTCATCTCTCGAATACAGATACCATTCCCGGCTGCGGGGCTCACATAGGAACTGCCGAGCACGCAAACCCATATGATAGGGATATCTCTGTATAGCCGCGGTTGAATCAGGCAGGAGAGAAATTACTGTGTTATTATGCCCCTCCTACCCTATTGCGTTCAGTGTTACCAAACCATGCGAGCTCTCCTTTGAACAAGGAGTACGTTACTGGTGCTCGTGCTGGTAACGTGGGCGGGAGGTGGAGTGGAAATGTTTAAATTACAGGGGTTTTGTAAGCCAACTTGAGCCTCCTTTCTAAGCGAGCGGGGATGATTTCCCTACTAGTCTCTTACCGGTAGTTATTTCCGTCCGCGAGCAGCGTTGTCTGGTTTGACGAGCCGCGCCTTTTTTCGCCTACTTCGGCTATCCTATCCGGCATGATCGTTTGTCCCAGATGAGCCCTAAATCAGAACCGACCTTTGGTCTACTTTACTGCACATACAGTGTTATCCTCATTGAACTCAACTCGTACTAACATCCGGAAACGGTATGCTCATTGAATTCCAATCACATATAGTGAATCGATAGTTTATAAGCCGACACAGAGGACCGGATTGGAATTTGGGCATGAAAAATATTTAACGCTACCGGGGTGGGTGAGGTTGGAGGGTATTTTATTATAACGACACCACGGTATTATGTTCTTGAGTGTCAAGAATCCTCGAAGGAGGCTCGCCGGAAGATGCCTACCGGCATATTAGCCTTACGCCCAAAGTGCTGGGGTAGTACAGTCAGGGGTTATCGATAGAGGAGACGAAATAACTGGGGTAAGAGCACTAGCAACCTTTCGCGATCAAACCCGCATTGATCTGGGTAAGTATTTCTCCGGTAGTCTGACTCCGGTGGGAATTTTTATTGCCACCCTTCAGTGTGATCTTTTATGAAAATATGATAGCTGAAAGCTGACGATCCAAGAAACCAGAGCTATGCAATAGGTTCCGAGCCGGTTGAACTCCATCTCGTGTGTGGCAGAATTGGGACACAGAAGACGCGCAGCACAGAGCGTTGCGCACTCATGCTATAACCTTACACTTGCGGGATCGCCGCGAAGTTCCGTAAGATCTCGTGAAATCTACTGTCTCCGTCAGCCCTGTTATTTCCGGATTCAGAGACAAAGCTTGTGAGAGGGATTAGTGTTTTTCCTGGCAAGTATAAGATTAGCTCTCAGGAGGTGTTGGATCTCATTAACTTTAACCAGTATCCGCAATTTTGTTAACTTGTCAAACTAAACTCATCCTGGGCTGACGGAGATAGAGGGTTTACGATAGGGAACACCCTTCTCAAATGGGACGGGTTTTTACAGCCACCAATCGTAATCATGGCTAGGAAAGTCATCTGATTGATCGGATTCAGGGGATTAATAGATGCAATGTCTTTGTTACACGGATTACCGAACCTAGGCAGTTGGTACCGGTAATTGAGCCTCTTCCTAGGCGGAAGGAAAACTTTAAATTCCCCCGTCAGTTATTTGTGATTCTTGGTGAGCCAATATCTTATGCCTTAGAGCTCTAAGATTGTGGGGCTCTCAGCTGACCTGATGCGGATGTCATTATCTATCACTCGGCATTCCAGAGGTCTTCTCCACCTGAATTTGTCTGCCTACAACTATCTCTGTTGATATCGATAAATCTAGGGCCACGGGCCTAGCTGCCTTGCAACTAGTCTTCCGTCTGCGCCGTGACCTTGCACTACTGGCATGGTTTGTGTTTGCGCGGTAACTCCGATCTCCTTTTTTTCGGATTTATTTCTTTGCTTGTTTCTAGATTGGATATCAGTTTCTGCTCCTGTTTTTTTATGGTTTTGAACATCCTTTTTGCTCCACAAAGTCGTGTGACTGTACAGCTCATTCGTTTGGGAATGTTTATGCTTCCCTTCTCATTCGTTTGGGAATGTTTATGCTTCTCTTCGCATACGATTACTGTGATGACCGACTTAGTCGCCGCGGTTGGAGGGCAGGTGGGAAGACTCTATGATGTCAGCTCTCTAGCTTCATGCTTTGGTTTGAATGTTTGGATGTCATCACACCTACAGATGTTCCCTTTGTTTTCGTTTTCTCGTCCCAGGCAAGAATTACCCGGAAACAGGGATTAAAAATATATGGTAAAACCCCTGCTATTGTCTGAGCGCCCATACAAACTCAAAACTCGTATTTTCTTAACCTTATTTTCATTCTTTCTACACTAATCAACTCAATGACACTAAGTGCGTCCAGGGACACTGCCCCCTGGTCTGACCCCCCTAAAAGAAAAATTTCCACCACTCCGCCTTGCGCCTACCGTCATGGTCCCCTCGCCCCATTTTTTACAAAAGAAACTCCTCCTCCCACCTTCTCTCTCCTCAACAATTTATGTCCGTCTACAATTGAAACCCACCCCGTCCCCTCTGGGCCCAGTGGTCGTGTACGTTATGAAATCCTTCGACAAATGAAACCCACTCCTGCGCCTCTGCGCCCCATGGTCGTGTACTTTAAAGTAAATAAATCCCAATCTACAGATGAAACCCACCCCGTCCCCTCTGGGCCCAGTGGTCGTGTACGTTATGAACTCCTTCGACAAACGAAACCCACTCCTGCGCCTCTGCGCCCCATGGTCGTGTACAAAAGGAAAATACATCTGCTGGTCATTACGCCCACCAGCTACCGGGCGACCGCCGCTCCTCTGTACCCCCCCCTGGCTTTAGCGCCTGGCTTGTGTGTATTGGCATGCCTTTCCCTCTCTCTCTTCGTATTTTCGAAGGTTTTTGGGCATAGCTGACACTGGATGTACCATCTCCCGTTGCGCCACACCCTGTCCTGTGCGACTGGTTGCGAGGTTGGAAGGTTGATTGTGGCTCCCGCAGTCTGGACCTTATATTTCGCCCTGTCCGCGGTTTTTCCGGTTTGGTCCTTGAGGTCTTCTGGCCATTCTTCGATCCATCCGACTAGTTCTCTAACCGTTTTGTTGCTGTGGAGGTTCAGTTTAGTGGGTTTGACTATCCCACAATAGGACATTAGGTGAGCTGGTGTGATTATGTCCCTTCCGCAAGGGCATTTTCTCCTGTCTCCCGTCGTTGCTTGGTATGGCCACCCGCATGTGGCTCGGATGTACAGTATGCTTCTAAAGGCGGTTCGCGTCATGTTGCGTAGGTGTCCATATTTCGCTCTCGGCTTGCCTTTGTATCGGATGTCTTCATGGTCGATTCGCTCTTGCCATTCTCGTGTCATGTCAGCTTTTATGTCGCTTATGCCCCCCCCCTTCGCTATGATCGTGGGGAGGTTTGATGTGTCCAGCCATGTGTTGGACATTCGGGAGTGTCGATTCAGTGTGTGGGCTCTCAGCGCGAGCCTGTCTTGCCTCTGCTTTATATACAGGTCTAGCGGGGGGATGCCCAGTTCTGTATCGATGGCCAGGGTGGGCGTCTTGACTTCCAGTTTAAAGGCGTTTCTTATGGCCCCGTGCAGGACCTTGGCCGCCTCTTTTATATGGGTCTTTTTTGACCAAACTTCAATTCCGTAGGTCAGCTGTGGTAATATGATCCCCTTGATTAGCCTTTGGGTGCACCAAGTGTTCAGTCCTCCTATTTGGTATCGGGATGTGAGGGCGCCGATGGCCTTGCCTGTTCTGGCCGCTTTGTTGGTCCACGTCTTTATGTGGTGGGCCCAGTTCCAGTTTTCGGTGATGAAATATCCCAGCCACCTGAGTTCCTCTTTCTGTGGGATAAAGGCTCCTTCCACCATGGGTGCTAGGTGATCCCTTTTCCTGGTTCGGATGTGGATTCCTTCGCTTTTGAGTTTGGAGAACCGGTAGTTGCTCTCCTGTGCTTTTGTGCATAGCCGGTTGATGGTGTCTTGGTGTTCCGTTTGTCCCCTGGTTTTGGATGTATATGCCGTGGCTGTTAGGATATCGTCGACATAGGCCAGGATGATCGTGTCCTCGCTTGTTTTGATCGAGACCGTGTGTTTGACGCTTATCAGGAAGAGCATGGGGGATAGCGGTGATCCTTGCGGGGTGCCCTTGTCCGTTTTGAAGGGTTTCGAGGTCCTTCCATTAAACTGGTATACCGTTTGGCGGTGGTGTCCCCAAGATTTTATCCAGTTCCCTAGGTGTTCGTCTTTTTCTCCTATCGTATTGCAGGTCCTATCCAGGTCTAGGTTGTCGAAACCTCCTTCTATGTCCAGGGCCGTGATGCAAACGTTTCGGTTTTTGTTGCTTTCGATGAACGTATCTAGGGCCTGTATGGCGTCAGTGGTGCCATAGTTTTTCCTTCCCCCGTACATATTGTCTGGGAGGAGGCCGAGGCCGGTCAGCTTGTTCGTGATTATCCTTTCCATCGTTTTTGCCAGGATCGATTGTAGTTGTATTGGCCTCCAGCTCTTTGCCATCGTGTAGGAGGGTTTTTTCGCCTTGGGGATAAGGATCGTGGAGCTCACTTTCCAGGAGTTGGGCATGCCTTCCTTGTATACTTGGTTTATGATTTTCCGAAGTAGGTCGGGCTTGAGTTTCCACAGCATCCTCAGCGTTCTCGTGGGGATCTGGTCTGGTCCTGTTGCTGCGCCGTTAGGGGAGGCCTTGAGCGCCCTCTGGATTTCGCCGTCTTCAATCATCGTGTCGGTAGGGTTCAGTGCCGTTGGTGTGTCTCTCCGGTGTTCTCCGCCGTATAGGGAGTCTTGGAGTTCTTTCGCTATGTGGCCGTGTTCTGCTGCTAGGGTGCCGTCGGGTCTTTGCAGGGCTGGTATTGGGTGTTTTGTGGTTCTTATTTTTACCGTCCTGAAACATTCTGGGTCTGTCTCCTCCTGTAGGGCTTTTTCGTTAGCTGTCAGTTTTGCCCCAAAGATGGCTTTCCTGAATTCTCTCCTGGCTTCCACCAACTCTTTGCCTCTCGTTCCATTTTTTACCACTTCCAAAAGCTTTTTCCTCATTTGGGCGAGGTCTTTATTCCAGAACGCCTTTGCTTTTCCGGAGGCTCTCGGGGTATGTCTGAGCATGATGTTTGTGAGTTTTCCTTGGAGCGTTGAGGGGTATTCGTCTTCTCCCAGTAGGCGGATTTCGGTTTCAATTTTTCCCCAGTCCGCTTTGTCGTACCTCAGTGGACTCTCTGTTGTGCTTCTCCATATCAGCCTTGTCTTGATTTCCAGTGCTTTATGTTCGGTGGAGGCGATAGTTCTGTGTTTTACCCTGATCCCGCAGGAAGGGTTTGCGATGACGAGATCGATAGTGGAGCTTGTGTGGTTCGGGTTTGGTGGGACGTATGACACTCCGTGTGCGTTGACTACACTGAGGTCGGGCCTTGTGTCCACCCACCTTTTCAAAATCCGTCCTTGAGTGTTCAGCCGGCCCGCCGACCATGATCCGTGTATGGCGTTCAGGTCTCCAATAACTATATTTTGGGTTCCTTTATGCCAGTCGTTGTCTGGGTCCCAGGTTTTTGATGTAGGTCTTTGGTATCCTATCGTGATTTCTGTGCCGTAAGTGTGCAAGGTAACGTAAGAAGCGGATACGCGCTCCATTACAAACATGTTTACGTATTCGTTTTTAATATATGTGGCGCAGCCTAGTTTCTCTGCCGTTGTGCTGGCGTAGCATGTAAATCCTTTAATTTCCATCCAGTCTCCGTTTTCCAGCGGACACTCGGCAAGCGAAATAATCTTTGGTTTAAGTTTCAGGGAGGACTTAAGTAACTCGGTGACCACGTTCATCGACCCGCCGACGTTGTGGTAAATAATATCAGTGGTCGCCATAATTATTTATGGGGGGTGGAGTTGGCCGGCCCTGCCGGTGCTTTGCCTTTCTCTGCCGTAGTAGGGCTGCGTGCCCTGGTCCTCGTGGGGCAGTGTCTATCCCCGGTAAAGTGTGATGTTTCATCGCAATTTACACATCTCCTGATGGTGTGAGAGCACGGTTTTCCTTTGCCTGCTGTGCAGTATAGGGAGCCGCAATTGTGGTCCTTGGTGTGGTGTTGTCCGCCACAATATTTGCAGACTGGAGGCATCCTGCAGTGGGCTCCATGGTGTCCATATTGTAGGCACCTTTCGCAGTGGGTTGAGGCGTCTTTGCGGATGTATTTTCTGAAGGTGCATCTTTGCCCGAAGACTGCCATCGATGGGTAGGGTTTTTTGAGTTCGCTCGAGAGCCAATCATTTGCTTCTACCGCCACGATAATGGAGGATTTATCTTTGTTTTCTGCCTCCAAGGCTGATACTGATTTGATCCACTTGGGTCTGTCCATGAGCCTGAGCTCTGGGTTGAAGGTCGTGAGTTCATTTTCCAGCTCGGCCCATGCCGGGGCATCGATATTCCATTCTTCGGGGGTCCAGTGTCTGCTCCCTGAGGTTGCTAGGGGGATGCTGTTTATGACGATGTTCATTGTGGTGGTGTCCAGGCCGATGTTAAACCCGAATATACCGATGTCGTTGAGGGCCTTTGTCATGCCCCTGATGTTTTCCAGGGCGGGTTCCGCTGGCAGGTCTCCGACAGTGGTGAGTACCAAGTCGTCATTCCTATTGTATTCCGCAAAGGCGAATTTTGTGGTGTTCGACGCGCTGTTGATTGCGTCTCTGATCTTCGCCGGTGTGCAATCGCTTGCCCCTACCCTTCTGCCTTTTTCTACTGATTTGACTAGCAACCTGCGTTGCCTGGCGTGTGGGGTCAATGGGGCTGAGGGGGCACTCTTCCTTCCCACCCCCGGCGCTGGGGACGCACTTTTCCTCCTGGTCTGTACCAGTTTGAAGCCGTCTGTGTTAATGCCGGCCGCTGCGATGGCGGACCAGGCTTCCTTCTTCTTCTCCTTTACCTCCTCCTTATCTTTTCTTGGGGAAGGGGCAGTGGTGGGGTTCCGGATTGGAACTGGGGTTGGCTTTTGGGCAGGGGGTCTGGGGTTTTGGGCACGGGGAGGGGGGTTGTTTGGTCTGGGGTTCTGTGGGTTCTGTGGGTTTCTGGCCCTGGTGATGCAGGTGATGATGCGTGTTTCCATTTCCATCATCTTTTTTTCCATGCTGTCTTCAAGGACCGCCATGTAGTTGATGAGGTCCTTGCGGGTGGCCGCACCGTTGAGGAAATCCTCAGAGAGTCCGGTGTTCTCGGGAGTAGCTCCTTCTTTGTCTAGGAGTTGGCACAGGTCTATTGTCACCTGTTCCTCCTGGGGGCCTGTTTGGATGCTGCTGCCAGCTTCCGAGAAGGTGTCGGGAATTTCTTTCGGTGACCAGATTCTGGCCAGGGGGGAGGAGAAGCGTACGCTTCGGGTTGCTTTTTTTCCCCCTGTTGGAGAGGCGGTACTCGACCATGAGGACGCGAATCTGGTGGGGGACGGGAGGGGTTCTGGTGAAGTCGGGTATGGCAGTGACGGGTCTGAGAATGGGGTGGATGATAGGGGGGGTGTGGAGTGTGTGTGTTGGCTGTCTCCGAGCCCTGTCTTTTCGGTGTTTTGTCCGTTTCCCATGTCCATGGGCAGTTCTGGTATGGATGATTCCGGTACGAAGGGGATCAACTCTTGGGAGGTGGAGGCGGGGGTGTTTTCCATAACCGTGTCTCCAGCTGGTTGTGAGTCTGGTATCTGTATGGTGTTTTGGGCTTCTGGGGAGGGTTGGTATGAAGAGGCCATTGCTGCGAGCTCCGCTAGGGCCTGTGCGTCTACCGTGTTCACCCTCTCGTCTCCGAAGATAGAGGCTAGGGCTGTTTGGAAGCCCATGGGGCGGGGTGCTGGTGCGATAACGGGAACTTCTGGGCCGGTTTTTGAACCTAGGTGTACAAAGCACATAGTTGTACAACCCAGTTCCAGCCGGACGTCAGGGAATTTAGTCCCGGGGAGAACGGTGCGGGCAAGTATGTTGATGCCTTTGTTCGGGCACTCGGCGGCGTGGAGGATGTCGGATCCGGTAGGTAGGCAGCCTCTGAGGGTCATGCCAAAGGGTGATCCTGGGTTGAGAACGCGAGGTGAGGCTGGGCCAGGGGCAGGGGAAGGTGATTTCTGAGCCCTGGGTTGCCCCTGGACTCTCTTGACAGGAGAGGTAGACATGGCGAGGAGGAAACAGTCAGTTACTATGGTTTGCAATTGTTTCCTGGTGTGTTTGGAAGCCTTAGGATAAGCGAGCCTGATTGGCTGCCACACCTAAGGGAGGAAGGTGGTGAGAAAAGCGAGAAGGAGTAAAATTCAGGAAAATCCTGGTTTTACCGGAGGGGATGGTGTGTTGGCAGTGCCAAAATGTGATATGTGAGGAAAAGATATGCGGTGTGTGTCAGGGTGAAAAATTTTCGCGTGGTTGTAACGGATAATTTTTGAAAGACTCGTATTTTCGAATACTTCTTCCCCGGGACGAGTACCCGTGTGCCGAAGGCTGGACAGATCATTCTTGATTGGGGAGCAAAACCCACTCCAAATTCTCAGGCTCTCTCTAAGATCCAATGGCGTATTTCGAAGATTAACATTTGAGGACAGCATCAGACACTGAAATCTAATCCTGCATTCCAGCCGCAAAATATAGTAACCCCCTTAAGCCCTTCATCAGAGAGTGGGGGTCATTTTAGTTTGCGAGTTTTAAGGCTGATCCAGATCTTGTGTCAAACCCTTGAAAGGCAGACAATTGAAATGTTTAATCGGAAATGTGGGGTACCCATATGCATCTGAACTAGGTTCATTCCTCGGAACTATCGGGCACCTGAAAAGCAACCGCCACCAACAACGAGATTTAGAACTGATACACTTGTATCATACATGCAAGAGCTCAAAATCCCGGAGCACATGTCTCGACAGGTTATGGGGTAGCTGTGAGAAGCAAGTTGGGACATTACATATGATGGCGCCCGGACCTCAATACAACCTATTGAGAAATAGCCTTATGCCTATGAGCCTTAGCACCATACAAGCACAGCAACAGCGATGCTAAACCTTATCAGCCCCTGTTAGTTCGTCCATTCATTGCCACTTTCCAGATCTACGCTAGTTTATAGGTGACGCACACGCACACACTGCGGTATTACAGCTCTCCCACCACAATTTCCCTCAATCCTACCTGTTATACGAGCATTTGACCCCTTCCAACCGCCCTTACCTGCGCTTGCGCTTATTCTGCGCACTAGTCGGCTGACCTGGAGGCTCCCCTTACTTCATGCAGGGCGGGACCTCACCGTAAATCACTCGAGGAGCCTCACATCTATCCTCCAACAGCTATCCGATCACCCCCACACTCCGCCCTGAAATCTGCCATGCGTTGTACGCATGTATGCATGCGTTAATGCATTGCCCCGCTTAGGTTCCGGGTTGGTTTCCACAACCTCGAAACGCCGTCTTCGCTAACTTAAGCAACGGATATCTGTCCGCTTCTGGATGGGTGGATGGGATCCTTGAGCGAAAACCTGCACTCGATTTATTTTTTCGGAGGATCGATGGGGTTTGGCGTGCAAAGTCACGTGGGCAGCACGAGGCATCACTCGAGGGCTCCGCCACAGAGAGCTCTAGGCTGTGGTGTGCTGTTTGTTTATTTCTCTGGGTGGCGAGCTCGGGCGGGTAAAAGGGGATTCGAGACAGTACAGCCGCGTGTCGTATTTAGCTGGAAGTTGTTTATGTTAGCTAAGCCCTCTGGCATACCTGGGGGCTAGATTTGCAGGACTTGCACAATACGGGTACATGAGCAGGAACGTTTATTTTTTTACTTTGCGGTATGGTTCAAGGCTTGGGAGGGAGCGGTTAGCCCTCGACATCCGCAGCCCCCCCGGCTGGTGGGCTTGGGAGGGGGGGGGGGGCGTGTATGGAAAGACACAGCAAGACTTGACTGCGTATTGTTTCTTGGGGCCACATATTTGTGGATACTTGTTGGCTAAGGGAGTTTTCCACTTCCTGCTATATCTTGTTCCGAAGTATTTTCTTTGTTTAGAATTATGTAGGTGGTACTGTCTGCTCTATCGTGCGGTGTTTCTCCTCGCCCCATTGCGCACTGGGGTCGAGTCGGCTGCCTGCTGCTGCTGGGATAATTTTTAGTTGAGTTTTTTATTTTAATGTTTTAATGCCGGTGCCTTCCAAAGTTTTGGGAAACATTTGGGGCATCTGAGTATCCTAACGCTAGCAATCCTCTGTGGAGAGATATAAGCAGCTGCATAATGGGACAGTTGAAGAATAGAACATCATTTTTGCCACTATTTTATTATTACTGGCGCTTAGGGGTACGTATTCATACAGTGTTTCACCACCTCCCTGATATGGGCACTATTGTATCCATGATGGACCCGGTCAAATCACATTACTGGTTGATGATGTCGGGATCCGGCCGTTCCGTGCTGTGACAGGACGTAATTTTGGTGTGGCGGTAGAATCTTGGATGGGGTAACCGCCACGATTCGGCAACCGCCACGGTGGGGCAACCGTCACTTCTGGCCTACCCCCATGCTCAGTGATTTTACCAGTTCCCAACCACAGTGTTTGCTGCGGCTTACTGCTTGAGATAGTCTGCCACAATTTACCTAGAGGTAAGCCAAAAGTGGAAGTTTCCCCATGCAGAAGGTTACCCCATCTAAGACTCTAACTTAGTGGTAGTACTTGTGGCAACTGATGCGTGGGGGGCTACCGTACGGTATCAGCTAGATTCATTCAGTTAGAGTACATCACCAACCTGGAATTGAACAAAGTTGATTTCACTTCTCTACACCTTGAATACCGGACGCACACTGGTAGGGCATTCGCAGTTCTCCATATAGCCCTATCCCAGGGCTCTATTACCGGCCCACCCGCCTCCTTCCCAGCGATCATATCACTCCCCACAGAACAGGGCTCCGGCACCTACAGTATTCCCCTCATCGTGCAATATCAGATACTAGTCGAGGGTTCCCGGTCGTCCTGGGGCAGATGCAGAAAAGTACCATGAGATCCTTTTTATCCTACAAAGAGATACCTCCCTGTCACCGTATCTCCTTCCCTGCCGTGATATGCTCATCTTGTTTCTCCTGCACGTACCCATTGCCGATCTAAAACTTGGATGGGGTGCTTGTATTTGAGATTCTGATGGTATCATCACAAATACCTTCACTGCTTTTAATAGTCTATCCCCCAATTCTGTGTTCTTCTCACCTGGTCAAGTTATGGCGTTTACCTACCGCCTCCTACTGTGAGCTGGGGATGCGGTGGTTGGCTAGGTTTGGGTCTTCCATCGACTGGCATTTCTTAGCGAATGGTTGTCAGTGCTACCGCTCGGGATAAGAATATGAGGCTTGGAGTAAGCAAGTACGAGAGTGGGGAGGATTTAGGGTATGATATTGCATCTAACACAACGTGGTTCACGCCTGATGATCTAACTTCGGTAACGATGAGGCGGTCAAAGCACCTTAATGACCGGCGAGCTGGCTATTCTGCAGTTCAGTACCACCTGCCTCAACAGTATCAATCAATGCGTCGATTCTCAGCAATTGTGTGTGATTCACGATATTCCAAATCCTCCAGAAGGTGCCCTCCCATGGTAGACTATTTCCAGCTTAGGTGGGGAGTTACAGTCGACTATTACTATACAAGTACGAATAGAAACTGGGATCGCTGAACCCCGCGCTAAGAGGAGAATTCCCTTCCCCGGATTAGGGGGCAATCGAAGCGGGAGAAAAAACTGGCTTTTTGCTCTCCACAGGAAAAGGCCTTTCCAGGAGAGGCAACTCCGAAGTCCTAGCGCGAGGTCCGATTATTACAGTTTCTACGGTAAGTGAGTCTTTAGATATCCTCTAATGTTACCCCGCTACCGTACTTGCAGTTGGGACTTTTTCGATTTCACCCCCAGGATCGAATCTTAGCAATCTAGTTGGCCCGGAACCGCATTGGTCCCACATTCAAAGTCTCCAGTGATACCCACCCGCCACAGCACTCTGCACAGCAGTGGCAGCACAGCAGGCGAGACTAGATTTGATCGGTAAGTCCTGACGGATCGCACTGGAAGTTTTGTGAGTTTTTTAGCCTAGGGAAATATGCAGTGCTAAGCTTGGTTCGCCGAACATTCATCTCTATAGGGTTTGGCGACAACCTAGCATGAGTCAGTATTACGCTCGCGAATTATCTTTATTTAAGAAACCTTTGGAATTGCGTCCGGGTGTAGTACAAAACGATCTCCCGGTGGCGAAAACAATGGACGGAGGAGAGGTGGGGAAAGGGAGGAAGAGAGGGGGGAAAAAGAAAAAAAAGAGCCAACATTCTGACGAGCGACGGCGGTAAGACGAACTAGGTATAGCATACCACTATGCATGCTACCGAATGAGAATAGGATAGTAACACCTCAAATCACGGCATATCACTCCGCCAATAGCTGCGTAAAATCGAAAGAGCCGGCGACAGCGGTCAGTAGTGTCGACCTGGTGGCTTTCCCCCCCGGTCCATAGTGTGCTTGTGAAACATTCCTGAGTGAGTTTGCTTTTTCGTAGTCCAAACGTCTTACGAGTGCAATGCACCGGTATTTCCTCCTTGCAGAAGTATAATATAGCACACTTTAAGGAAGTTTCCGAGAATGCTACTAGTTGACTTACTTACAAGTATCATTCGGGTACCGCTACTATGGCACGTGGGATGGAACTTATAGTTCCGGACGGAGACATTCGATTCTTCACTACGATATTTAGTTGTTAACTATTCGTTGTCAGTTTAGTGGTAGAACAATCGTCCCATATATCTTTCCGGGGAGTCTAGGAAATAAGCCCGGAGGGTAATAATTGTTTTCGGAAAAGCGTTCCCGAGCCATAGGTTTCTCTTTCTGCTTTCTGCTTTTATTTCCTCTTCGCTTCTCTTTGTTTCCCCCAAGGCCTTAACTTCCCCAAATTTTCTTGCACTCTTCGACATTGCAGGGAGTGGTGGTGACCTGTCTGTTTTGCCCTTTCACCCCGATCCTCTGCGGTCTGGACAACCTTGATTCCGAGGTTGAGAAACAACACCTGTCATACGGGTTGTGTTGCACAGCCTATATCCTTTGTAGATATCTACAAAAGAACGCGGACCCGGCGAGGCGTTCATAGTATAGTACCGTATTATCTGGTAAGATTGAGTATCTCGGTAACGGGTCCCTATAGGTCTAGTGCCGAGCAAAAAAGGGATGGAAGGATGGTGTTGCTCATGCTACCCAGATGCACCTTGTTAACCTATGATTAATTGCATAAATCAAACCTTGCCAAGGCGTTACCCGATTTGACAAGGTAATACGGTACGGGTACTTCCATTAGTGACATTTAACCCTGGGGCGGCCGAAAAGCGCTTTTTCGAGTTGAAGGAGCTTGGTCTGTAACGGCCTTTTTGTATTACCATATATACAGTAGATCCACTCAAAAATTGGCACTCAAGAGACGCTTCTTCGGCACGGGGCCGAATGCTCCCGAGGCAGGAGTTCAGTTTGTCAGCAGTCACTAATGAGACAAAGGCTTGGCAGGCATTGTAGCAAGGAATAAAAATTAACAAAATGCATCGGTGAGGTTTATGACTATCATACATGGCTGACTACCGTAGTAAGCACCGCACGAGGGCCCATAATTTAGTCATGGCCCATAGCAGGGGTGGTTCGGCAGTCGGGTTGACTTTAGACAAAATCCTGACACATTACAATCAAGACGACATGACGGAAGGACATGCTTTGTGGTGCGAGACCACTTGGACCGAACCCCTTAATCAAGACAGCCATAGACTTGAGGTTGGAGGTGCTCCTAGCTACAATGCCTACCGAAAAGGAGTACAGTATCGGATGGTTTACACATGGGCAATGAAGTTGTCTTGGATAGTGTGGATCCTTTGGGCAAGTTTTGGGTTGATCAATGCCCTTAGAGTAGCTAAGATGGGGTCCGGTTTTAAGGAGCTACTTACCACACTCCAGCCAGTATTCCGGTGCGTTTGGTTTGATGAACATGTGAAGTTATCAACACCTCCTATCATAGTTTTCCTTGAACGGTCTTCGTGGCCGAAAGAGGAACCATAATTCTCGCGACCTTCCTTCACAAGTATACCACAAGATATCGCTTACACACTATACCATGGCTAAATGCCCCACTGCTGTAGGAATCGTCTGGTGTATCATAGCTTTAGGATCACTCTCAGGTTGATTGTGTGACGAGAAGCTTCAAGATCACTGGTGGCTAGGCCATGTTCACTTATTTTTCAGGCCAAGTCTCAAACCCCTGGAACATCTTGTTGCACGTAAGGGGAGGAGAGAGAGAAAATCACAATTGGGCTCCTGTTGGCACGCAATGGAAATGGAGTTTTTCTCGCTTCTACCGCGTTTCTGTTGCGAACATAATACTTTAACATTGAAATTTTTGGGTGTAGCTCAATTTGCAAACAAGTTTTGTTCTCACCGTAGCTGTTAGCAAGGCAGTTGATATATTGCCTGGACTTTTTCTCCCTCTTTGGTCTAAGTGATCCGGGTCCGGGCAAACCGAACCAGCAGGAGAAAAAACTGCGCTTTATGCTGTGGTGCGTCGGGCGGGGCCTAAGAATCAAGCGAGTCTTGCCAAAACTATTGCAAACTTGCGGAAATGTAAAAAAGATGGATTGCATTCCTCTGAACGCCAATTTGGGTGTGCACCGTGGAAGGGGCCCTGGACACCTGCTCATAAACTTTGCTGGCCCACGGTCATGAGTTGTCACTCGCAGAACTAGAGCTAGTTCTGTGAAATTGCGTAGGTTTTAGCAGCGGAATTGTTGATTGATTGACCTATCTCAATAGACAATGACAGACACAACTCTCATATAGCCACCCTTCCCGCACACAGACATTGTACACAACCAAGTGAC
>Ga0307513_10002037_pt1 | contig 28457 bp, 23 predicted proteins | sample 15_EM_MG_FD_202174 | JGI IMG/M metagenome (GOLD analysis project Ga0307513, IMG submission 202174) | Populus trichocarpa ectomycorrhiza microbial communities from riparian zone in the Pacific Northwest, United States - 15_EM | ecosystem: Host-associated > Plants > Roots > Unclassified | place... | reverse complement strand
AGGTGGGAAGGTTAGTCATGGACATGAGTATATTGGTAATCCTGATAAAAATATTATCGGCTCCGTTATTTCAGGGATCTACTTAAACTCTCTCCAAACATTCGATTCATCAACTCGAAATGGCGGTCATCTTCTACGATTTACTTGCAACTGAACCAGGCAGTCCAACTTCTCCCATGACATTCAGGACAAGGTAAGAATTCAAACCCTTAAGTATTCATACATACACACTAATCCACAACACCGCTACCAGGTATACCCTAAATTTGAAGGGGATCTCGTATAAGACTGAGTGGGTCGAGTTTCCGGACATTGAACCACTCTCCAAGAAACTCGGCATCCCGCCTACATCCAAGAAAGCAGACGGAAGCGACCTCTATACCCTGCCTGCCATTCACGACCCATCCACTGGGGCGTATATCTCCGACTCCACTCTCATCGCAGAATATCTCGAGAAAACATACCCGGACACTCCCCAAGTCTCCCCATACCACACACACGCGTTGCAGGCCGCTTTTACTGCGGCTTTTGTAAACAATATCAGCGCTTTATGGAACTTTATTGTCCCCGCCGCATCTAACAAGCTTAACCCTCGAAGCCAAGAGTACTTTCGCCGTACAAGGGAGAAATCGTTTGGAAAGGCGCTGGAAGATATAGCTCCGAAAGGTGAAGTTGCCATTGCGGAATGGGAGCGGTTCAAGGATGGATTGGGGCAGGCTGATGCGTGGTATGCGAAGAATGGCGGTCAAGGACCCTTCCTCTTGGGAGAGACACCGTCCTGGGGAGATATCATTGTTGCTGGCTACCTCAACTGGACGAGGGTGGTCTGGGGGGACGACAGTCTGCAGTGGAACGATATTTCATCCTGGAATAATGGGCGGTGGGTCGCAATCATCGAAGCCTTGAAGAAGTACGAAAAGTAATCCTGTCCATTATGTATTTGTGATATGGTAAAGTAGATAAGTTCGAATTCTGCATTCAATGAATTGCAAAACATGCCTATATATAAAAGTCGCCAAAGATTCTCCATTCGAAATACAAACATTTATTTCTCAATATCCTCTCGTTTGGCAGACCGCTGCAAGACTGACAGCTCAAGAACCTGATGGGGGTGAAAATGGTCCCTTTGAAAATATTCAGCCATGGGCGAGACTCATGGAAGCAGCTGGATATTGTCGATCGTGCAGTCTTGACAAGATTTTATCTTCTCAGGTGAGCCTATGTTACAGATATAAATTTGACCTTAGGCTCAATCACCTACGCCTATTTGGCGCGCACATCTTCGGAATCTATCGCGCAGAGTCTTTGCCCATCGGTCAGTACTTGGGGAAACAGTACCTCAATACCCCAAGTGTTTCCCAGGACCCCATGATCTCAGCGCCTTACATGCCACGTTTTCGAGAGCATTGAATATTGAATGTGGAAACCACCGTTACCCAGTTAATTACCTCAGCAATATTCCGTATTGAACTGAACAGCCCGACACACTTCCGTCAGACCAGAGAAAGCCCTCCGATCACAACTATAAGTCCTAGTACCATCGTTAGCGTAGCTCATGCCAGTAGGTACTAGTTTCAAGTTTCTTTCGTTAAGATATATACATGTATAGTTCATCTTGCATAAAGTCTACATGTGCTCAAAAAACAGAGATTCTTATTGAGAACGTTAAAAAAAATGGAAGATAAGTAAACTACGGTTCGTCTGAAAGAAAGATAATGGAGTGCATAATAACGCATTGACCCACTCCACATCGCCTCACTAGAAACCACAACATCCTCGTTGCTGGCCGCGATCGAACCACGACGCACTGAACATAGTCACCCAACCTGATTCATGTACCATCACTGACCGGTAGCCACGGGCAAAACCGCGTCCTGCTTGCCTCACAAAATGAATGTGCAAGGTGACAGGTAATAACCTTCGGTTGGCGATGGTGTGCATAAACTGGTACGCGCAAGTGATAGCGGGGTTTGTTGCAGGAAGGGCTCGTAGCCAGAGGAAAGAATGGACATGCGAAGATGCTGGGATGTAGCCTGATAGGGAATACATAACACGTTTACGCAAGCCATTGCCCAAGGACAGGAGTTGGATCAACCATATAAAGGGAAAACTGAGGGCGAAAATTAGAGGAAGCTCACCTGTGCTTGCATCGAAGGGATCACCTCCTGCTTCCAGGCGCCAACCCAAATCCATACGGTCCGGTCACATATCGGAAATCGTAAACGACGCGGCACTAGAACGCAGGATTTAATAAGCACAATGTGATTTGGGTAAGAAAGAGGGAGAGAAAGAACGGCGTGGTGAATACACTCACTTCAATAGTGCGAGAAACCACGGCGTTGTCGCAAAGACATTTCGACCCTTCTTGCATTCAACAACCCGAGGTCTAGTGGGGTCATTTATATCAGCATCGTGAGCATAAATATCAATCGGGGGGGAACATACCAAGCAATATGCGACACCGGTGATAAAACCTGCCACGACCAATACCAGCAACACACCACCCGCACCCTCACTCGCCGGCTCACTACACGCAGTTTGCCCAAAATATCACTGGGCGCGACGAACACACAGAATACGAGAGCGACAGCAGCTCGTGTGATAGATAGCGAGCTGGTTGGGAGACTTGCATGGCGCTGGCGTCGATGAAAGAAGGGGGCAGGCAGAAGTGTTGGAACCATAGAGATGACGAAAGATGGATGAAGCGCTATCTGCGCAGGAGAAGCGGAGGAAAGCGGGGTTAGGATACAGATATTAAACAGAGTGGAAGAGATAGACCTACTTCAGAAGGGCGAGGGTGGAAATATCCTAGTGAGAAGCTTTTCATACGACGGGGAGAAGCCTTGGATATCAAGCGTAGGAGATCGATAATGGCCAAAGGGTGAGAGCGATTGGCCTGATCGGGACCTCCATTCCGTGATGGCATGACGGTTCGGGAGTCCATCTTCCAAGCACTTGATGACCTCTGGAGTTTTCGGCAGAAAGTGGGGTAGGCTGATATAAGAGACGGAGAGCAATCGCTGATCGTGTCCATGATGGGGGAATCTTTCGAATGTGTTTGTGAACGTGAGGGACGGAGACAGCGACAAAGACGGCGGGCTTGGGGAGCGGATGAGTCGTGTAAATCGTCGCACTCATGTTGCCTGCGGAGATGGGGTACGTAAGGTGAAGCTGCAGAGTGAAAACCGCGAGCAGCATACCTTCATCTAACCTAGTGGGTGGGGTGCGCGGGGATGAGAAATCGACGGGCGATCCGAGATCGTGGTGATGAGGAAAGAAGGATGTGACGAGTGATGTTGCACATGCCGTCGTCACGCTGTTCCGAGGTCCTCTCTCCACCCGCATAAACAAAGCATATCATGCAATTTAAGGTGCCCACTATGTATATAGATAGACAATGCAACTGCAGTTTTTGTGCATGAAAACGTGGTCGGAGGCGGTGTTGAATTAGAAGACGCATGGCCCAAGCATGGCCACTCGTAGGCTGTGCTAGATTCTAATAAAATATAGCAAACTAGAGCTACTTCCCATACGTTTGTTTGCTGAGTGTAATCGTATTTCGAGGGAATGAGAATGGAAGGAAATCAGTCAAAGAAGCGTGATAGAGTCAACACTACCTTCCCTTTCCCTCGCTGATTGAATGATTTTTGAGTCCTTGACTTCCCCCTTCGAGGTACGGATTTCAAATGCGGTGCTCGAGGCGGTGTCTATCCAGTTTAAGTACTTCGCGGTGCTTTGCCTCAACTTTGTCATTTCCCCTCACCATCCTCACTCGCCCGTTCTTTCTAGTTCCTCACAAACAATGGCAAGCATACTGAGAGGAAGTTATCGCCCTTCCATTCACGGTGGGATCTTCAACGCGATCACACATCATGGAACTAGGCCCTCAGGTAAGCTCGTCGCTGGGGTCATCTCCTGCTGTCGAAGCTAACACACTCCGAAAGGGTTCGATAAACTCATGGAGGAAGTCTCTCCCAATGCCTTCTACGATTCAGATAATCGCCCCGATCCTCCTAAATGCCATCCGAACACCAGAGTCGCCGTTATCAACAAGATCATTGATTGGGCAACAGGCATGATCGATACAGATGCCTTCATGCTCTGGCTCTATGGCCCCGCTGGTGCTGGAAAGACCGCCATCGCCCGAAAGGTTGCAGAGCTCTTTGCGGAGCATGGGCTCCTCCTCGCTAGTTTCCTCTTCTTCCGCTCAGATCCCAAACGAAATACGATGAAGCCGCTGGTCGCCAATATCGCCTACCGTATTTCTTGTGTAATTCCTGCCACTCACAACGTTATCAACATCGCCATGGAGGCTGATCCCCTCCTCCTTTCATATTCCGTTGAGGTGCAGTTCACGAAGCTCGTCCTCGAACCACTTCGGCTTCTCGCAGACCAAGGTTATTTTATAAATCGGAAATCACCCCTATTGGTCGTCATTGATGGTCTTGATGAATGCTTGGATAAAGGCGCCCAAACCGACTTCATACAATTCCTATCTTCCTCCGTGGCCCAATGTCCGCTCCCACTCAAGTTCTTAATAGTCAGCCGCCCAGAAGCCCATATCAAGTCAGCTGTTTCCCTCGTTAGCGAGCGGTCAACTGTGTCCCACCTTGAACTTAATGACGACTTTCTGCCTGATGTGGATATCCGCCTCTTTCTCAATGACAAGTTTTGCGACATAAAAAAATGTCATCCATGTTTTTCAGGAATCCCCTCTGGATGGCCCAGTGAGCAGCAGATTGATACTTTAATCCGCAAAGCTTCTGGCCAGTTCATATACGCTTCCCTTGCTATCCGCTTCACCAACTCCCCTTTCGAATCCCCAATGCGACAGTTAGATATCGTTCTTGAACTTCGGCCACCTATCAACCATGACCTCCCATTTGCAGAGCTGGATACATTATATACATTTATTCTCTCTTGCACAAAGGATTCCCATTTAGTTTCGCGTATCCTGGGTGTGTATGATGTGGTCAAGGATTTAGAGGTCTTTAGTAGCGCTTTCTGGGTTGTTGAGTTTGTGCTAGGTTTGGAATCTGGGGACGTCTGCATCTACCTCAGTCCCCTCAGTTCTCTGCTTGAAGTTCAGGAGGACGAGATTGTCTTCCACCACTCGTCTTTCATGGATTTCCTGCGCAGTCCAGAACGGTCCAAATCTTACCATGTCAATCCTGGGTTAAATCGTTCTCTGGTCGCACAGCGAATATTGGAGTTGTTCCCTAGCATTGGTATGTTTCCTCAAATTTCAGTCGATTCAGTGTCATTGGGGCAGCACTTATCAAGACCTTTTTAGGTGCCCGTCCATGTGAAGGTGTCATTGAGGAATGGTGGGTCAGAGAAATCTCGACGCACCCCAAATTTCTGGCGGATTTATTATGGACTGCCGAGCTTGAATGCGCTCTTGAAAGGTTTTCTATTTCCAAATATCTCGACTGTTGTGATGATTGTGATGAAGATGAGAGAGACTGGCTCTGGGACCCTGATTTGAGTTTCACAGATGTATTTTTAAACTATCTAGAACACAAAGTGAGTAATCCTATCAAGTATCATCTTCAGCTTTTCATATTGATTAGGGAAAATTTGACCTTTATCACCACCATTCCCTGCGTTATCTGGAACACGCCACATCTTCCATCAGCAATCCCCCTGGTAGAGAGAAATTCGCCATCCTGAGGACTGTTTGGTTTGTCCTTCAGGAACCCTTCACATCGTTACAGAGGGGTATTAAGGTTGCAAGGTGGGATGGATTATGCGCCGCTCTATTTGGGTTCAACTTCAAAGAGATCAATTGGGATTGGAAAAATTACAAGCTCATGCGTAACCCAACCGAATATTCATCTGCTGAAAAATGGTTATGGCACAGAACACGAAAATTCCCAGAGCCTATCCTCTCTTATAGGCTTGCCTGTGTCGCGATTTCATGTTTGCAATACCTACATCGTCAGGACCCCAATACTCTTCCGACGCAGGGCCAGCTTCTCGCCTGGGCAATGAAATCAAAGCGGTCACCTTGGTTATGGAAGCAGCGGATGCGAGTCATCTCCAGGGCATGCCGAGGGCTAATCTGGAATAATCATGGGACTAAGCGTTCATTTCCCCAGAGCTCCCGACAATCATACCACCCATTACAGTCCAAAGGGATCCATTCACAGCTATTCCACCTGGAGCAATGTACATTGTACATTTGGACTCTCGATCTCCTCTACTACACCCTCAGAAAAGCTATGAAGTTCGACGAACTTACCAAGGCACTCTCAAAGCCATTTATCCCCCCATCAGTGGTTCTTCTTTTTCCTCGTCGCATTCAACGAGTCAGGAAAGCGGTTGAAGCATATTTTAAGAAGGTAAGTAGGAGAAGTTGTTATTTCAGAACATAATATAATGTACCTCTACACTGGCAGTTCAGTCCATCGAGTTTGGATGCCTTGAATGTGGAGGTAGTTGTACGTCGCAGCGTGCGGCATCTACCACAAAGAGATTTGGTCGCCTTTAATGCCAATAACCCTGAAAGTTCCACAAAGGTAAGCGAGGTTCCATAGACACTGAAGCTGAACCTAAACATGATTCAATCTTCGACTAGGTTTTCCTCCCAGGAAGGGACGCAACGGAGAAGTATTTGAAGCGAAACATTGACAATATACTTGACGTGATATACGGCTCAACTGGGCCCCCTCTGGAAACTATTGAATCTGTAGGCTCTGCATTCCATCTCATTAACAAAGTGGGAGAGCAGATCGAAAAGAGAAAAACATCATTGTAAACGCACCCCAATTTGGGAACTTCTGAAAGAGCACATACAGTAGAAGCACCATGTATTCAGGTTTAGTGTATAATCATCTACCTCATGGTGCTATTGTCAATTGGGGTCGACTATGTTGAGCTTTGAATATCCAACTACCCTATTGTGCGGTGGGTGGTGCCCAATGTGGGTCCTTTCCAGCCGGAGCATTGGCACTCGATATACAGAACTAGAAGGGGTGGTCGTTCGTTCGCGAACACGAGTAGTTCTCACATCTGAGGAAACGTGAATGCATAGGGAGAAAGTTCAATAGTAAATGCTCTATTTGTGAAATGGAATGAATACATGAAATATACGTCTGGTCATAGTTCTCTTGCCCTGCTCTCATCTGCCCCCAATATATGGCCTCAACCATGGTGCAGGGATGACACCTCGTGATTCTCGATGCGACATCGTCGGCGACCTTTTGGGGAAGGATCCGAACAGAGATGATGACAAAACAGAGCGCTGATGCACCCAAAGGAATCGCTCCAATCGTCCCAGATCTCCGTACCGCCTCAGATACAGAAACGCCCATTATGCACGAATGAGTAAATTTGAATGAACCACGAATTGCTCCCAGAAAAAAAAAATGGACGTGGAGGGTGAACGGGCACAGGTAATAGCCTTTGGCTGGCGGTGGCATGCATAGACTGGTACACGCAACTGATAACAGGGTTCCTTGCAGCAGGGGGGTTGTATCCAGCAAAGAGAATGGCTATGTGAATGTGCTGGGATGTAGCCTGATACGAATTACATAACGCATTCACGCAAGACATTACCCACCAAAGACAGAAGGGGATCAACCATACAGAGGGGACACTGAGGGCGAAAATGAAAGAAGATCACAGGTGCTTGCATCAGCAGGATCACCATTACTATTTCCTGCTTCCGGGTTTCAACCCAAATCCCTGCGATCACATTATGAAAGTCATAAACGGCGTAGAACTAGAAAGGAGAATTTAATAAGTACAGTGGGATTCAGGTAATAAAGAAAAGGAGAAAGAACAGTATTGGGTATACACTCGCCTCAATAGTGCAAGAAGCCATGGCGCCCTTGCAAATACATTTCTGGCACATCCAACAATCCAAGGGCTAGCGGTGTCATTTATATCAGCATTCTGAGCGTGAATCACCCAACATACCACCTGCAGACGTGCTCCTCAGCTCATTGCCCATGGTTTGCCCCAAACATCACTGTGCAATGAACTCCCAGATTCTGAGCGTGACAGCAGCTCAAGTGACAGATAGTGATGGGGAACTTGCAAGGTACTAGCGGCGATGGAGGTAGGGGAGGTAGGCGGTGGCGTTAGAGCCATGGGCATGACCAAAGATGGGTAATACGGAGCCTGCACATGAGCGACGTAGAAGAGTGGGGTTAGAATATCAATAAGAAACAGAATGGAAGGGATAGATTTACTTGCGAATGGAGATGGTAGCAACATCCTGGCGAGTGGCTTTTCCTACGACTGGGAGAAGCCTTCCATAAATGTCAACATAGCAGATTGGCAGCAACAATGTCCTGACCAACCATGAGGACATCCTGATCTGGCCGTTCATCTTCCTCCAGAACTGACGTGTCCAAACTCAAAGCCCTTGGAGGGAGAAATTTTGCCGATGGTGGCCACGATAGAGGAGGCTTTCAACTGTGTTTGTGAACATGAGGGAGAGTGGGCATGGCGATGAAGACAGCGGGCTTGCAGACCAAATGAGTCGTGTAATGAGGGATAGGTTGCATGGGTGGCATTTCGCTCGATAAGTGAGGGCCATTTATAGATGGGTGCTTGTTACTTGAAGCATCGAGCTCACTGGTGGATGGGTCGCCTAACCTTTAGATCTTGGAGGGAAGTATGATGATCAAGTGTTTGGAGGAAGACCAAAGATTACACATGAAAAAACATGACCCTGATCTCCACAAACGCAAGTAATTGCGAGCGAAGCGAGCACCTTTGGCTAAGGTAGGTTCGGAGCAAGCCCTTGCTCCGGTCCGGTTAGCAGACACCTTTGCAGAAGGGGCTTGGGACAAACTCACGAAAACAAAGGGGACGTTCAAGACGACCTTCCTCACTCAAAAAAAATTGCACTTGAAATATAATTACATTTCCTGGTAGCTAGAAAGCCATTCAATCGAAGGACCAAATTTGAGGTTGACAAGGTGATTCGCTTGGTTTGTAGCCAGCCCACAGTCACTGTCACACTTCTGGAGATCCTCAACCAAACTCCGATGTATCATAGGCTAAATCTGAAAGAAAAAAATGGTCTGGGGTAATACCAAGCACCTATTTAGTCTGTAGACGACATTAAACTCTTGGAAACCCATTGAATTTGTTCTTTGCAATAGGAATTGAAGAAAGGTGCTTTGACGTCACATAGTGTCACAGTATGAGACAGCACAAAAAGAATAGCTCTAAGACAGCACGAATATACATTTTCAACACTATCATGGCCAACGATTTATTACTCTACAATAATGGCTACTGGGAGGAAAAACTTGGGCACAAATTCCAAAAGAATAACCTTGAAAACAAGCTGCACCTTATATTTTCACTCTTGGTCTTCCTCAAAATTAGCCTTGCACAATTTCTTACGTTCGCATTCTCCTCTAAAATCGAAAAGGTCAAAGCCAGGGCAGGCCGTTTCATGGGCTACACGGAGAGTGCCAACGACGAAGCCACCCGCTTCCCACCTGGGGCAATCTGGCATATGTGGTTCGAAAATTTCCCGAAGTGCAAACCACATCTCTACAAAATGATCAGGCCAGCTGCATGTGAGATAGCACTAGGGGAGAGTAATAAGATTATTGAAGATCCAGTTTTGCAAGTCAAAATGAAAGATCTTACAATTGCATCAATCCGGGAGCTGCTACAACCGCAGAAAATCATCGAGAAATATCAGGAGGCAGCACCCTTCACGTGGGCAGTCCTAGAAACATTCACTGCATCGCCAAATAAGTGGCGAGGACGAGCTGCAACCAAGGAAATGGCACCTGTGGAAGAGGAAGGGTCGGACTGGGATGACGATCCAAATGTTGATGATGAAGAAGCACCGGAATCACGTTGGGAAAATGTGAGACCAAAGGGGTTTGCAAGAAATCCTACATTTGTCAGTGCCTTCCTCAGAACGTATGACATTTGATTGACAAAAAATGGGTAGGCTATATTAATGTCAATTTCAATGCTTGCATTTGCACGAAACCAGTCTACAAACATACTCCCGCTCTTGATGGGGTTGTTCTGCAAGATTGAAGGCACGAGCTCCCAGGTTATTTCAACACTGAGCAACATGGGCTTGTGTGTGTCTGGGAAAATGGCTGAACGACTGAAAGAAAGGGTATCGAAGGATGCTGTATCTCTGGCAGTAGAGCTCATCTCCAGCGGCCGGCTATTCTGTACAGTTTTCAACAACATCAACCTCTATCTTCGAAAATTTCAACAACGGATCACTAACCAGAACTCTATGATCCACGCAACCAACTGCGCAGTTATTGTGATTGACGAGGAAGACAAGGAAGTTACAGAGGCCGAGGATTTGAAGGCCAAGTTGGATCTAAGAGGAAGCAGAGTTAACGCGATGTTTGAAGACATAGTGCCAGACAAAAGTGACAACGAGCACCTTGCAAAAGCATTTCCCACCCTCATTGCTGATATGCTTGTCCGATACTCCCCAGAGAGTAAAACATGGAAAGGCCGGAGTGCTATACTCGATGCCATTCGAAGATCCATGCCACAAGACTGACCGCTACCACCCAAGAAAACAGATGCACGTCCGTTTGGAGTTTTCGACGTGAATGAGGGTTCCAAGAAGGGCATCGTAAAGGTTCTTGAGGCCATAAAGGATCATTCTACGCTGTCCTGGGAAAGGTGGTCTGGGAAAATGAGACTTATACTCAGGGATTGGTTGACATCAAGCAACTTGAGGGCTGCTCGACATGATCGTGCAGATGATGTGAACTCGATGGAATGACTGGAGTACATCGAAGAGCTCAGTAACCTATTCCATTTTGCATTGCAGGCAACTCACATGCTTATCCAAACACATTATGGCCATGCCGTCCTCGACCCAACTTCACTTGCAGCCCACAAAGGATTACTCGGCCGTACTTGGGACGTGAACAAGCCAAATTACGCAGCTGCCAAAGCACTGGTGCGGCATTCCTTAATCGCTCGACTTCTACATGTGGTGATGTTAATTATATTGGTCCATCAAGCATGGCAATTTTACTGACATGCACCGTGAAGGGTCTTGAAAGGTTTTCATCGTTGGTCAGAGCTGAGAGCCTGGAAGCCTGACCTGAACGAAATCAACAAACTCGCTCATACAATAACTCAAAAATACGCAACCACCAAATCCGCAGAAGATGCCAAGTCCAAGGATGACGATTGGTTGGCACATGACATCTACTTTATCCATGATGCTCTGCTATTCTGTGAGTTTGAGCAGGCTGTAGCAACTGCAGATGCTGGACATGTTATATGTGTCCTCAAATATTGGTGTTTCGCTTTTCGAGGGGCAAGTCAGCATAATTATGCACAAGAATGTGCTGAAGTCCTACTCAAATGGAAGTATGAGACACATGGTGCACTCAGAAGAGCTCTCGAGCAGTCATGGTTTGTGAACCGCTGGGGAGTCGAAGGCCGCTGGATAGCTACAGACCTTTATCTTGAGCAACTGAACTATTGGGTCAAGGTGAGTGCAGGAATATGACATCAATGACAGACTTACCCTTAAAACATGAGACAGCATGTTTTTATTGCACAAAGAAGCGGAGTAACAGTTGAATATATTATACAAAAGGGGTCTGCATGTGTGGAGGCCTTTCGTGAGATCTCTCACCTCATCGCGAATTTCTTTGGCGATCCAGACCGTGCCAGGTGTTCGAAAGAAGTCGTGTTCCACGAAGACATGCGTGTACTGGTGGAGGAGAGAGAGCGTCACCACCTGTTCCAACTTTCATCCAAGGGCCACTTCGTCCCAGCACCTGCCAAAAAAACATCAAAAAAAACAACAACTACACCGATATCTGCTATTGTGGACGTACAGGTTGGTGGTGCCGAGATCTGGCAACAGGGAAAGTTTTCCGAGTTCATCAAAGCTACAACCTATGATCCAGCCTTAGGTTATCCGATTGACAGTCCAGAGGATCACGACACACGTCTGGACACACAAACCGTCTTCGACAATACTATATCAAACCCACTTCACCATAGCACATACATAGACGTCCATGGAGATGAAAGTGGGGAATCAAGAATAGGTTCTCTGGGAGGTGGCGGAGAATTCTCGACAGGAGAAATTGCCATGTAAGTATTTAACGTGGCGTTTGGGGATTGTAATAGGAAAACCGTAAGATGACGGAGGGACTGCAGGAGTTTGGTATATAATTGTTCCAGGCGGGGTCTGATTATATGGGATGGTTGGAGTCCATGCTGGTGAAGGGTAGGGCATCTGGGGATAAATAATGGGCTGAGGTGAAATAAGTTGGTAATAAGGGTTCGTTTGAATATGTGATGGTGAGGGTGTCGATTGTGCATGATAAAAAGGCCTAGAGTGAGGTGTCATTGGTAGTGTTTGAGGGGAATTCAATGGTCCTGATATCCGAGGAGTTTGAAAAATATTGACGGCTGATGACCATTGTGGAGGAGGCATAGAATGAGAGAGCACAACCAGTCCTGGCAGCTGAGAAGTTTGAAAAAAATTGGTGGCTGATGACCATTGTGGAGGAGGCGTAGAATGGGAGAGTACGAGTGCTTGAAAATTGGGTTGCGCGACTGGAGTGTGAGGGCCTTCCACAGGTGCTCTGGCCCTTTTACGAGCTCGCCATTGAGATGTTGGAGTAGCTGGTGGTTGTACATCTTCTCTCCATTCCATGATTAACTGAGACACCTGATCCCATTCCTGTTCTCCTGCAGAATCCCACTGGATCAGTTTGCAAAGAAAGCGGGCATCCATGATTGGGGCCTCGAGATATTTGTTACATTCAGACACAAGCAGGTTGAGTTGTTTTGGAGGGAGGAATATCTGGGAGGAAAAGAACAGAGGCGAGCCACGTGCTACATGCAACTGCTCATGCCACTGCATTAACCGAGACCATAGACGTTCCTTCTCATCAACAGGTACTTTATATCCTGTTGAGACAGGAACAAAGGTTGTCGAGGCCGAAATAGCAGATCGTAAAGATAATGATGATGAAGGACGTGATTGTGGTGGGAGAATTGGGAATAAGAACTCAGGGGCAAAACGTTGGATGCGATGGTCGTGAGCTGTGCTGGCCGAATATGCATCAACGAGGTCGCGGTTGCAGTGTTGACAGCATCGAGTAGTTGGTGGGGTTCTCTTCAAATCCAAAACTGTCCATGTCATCTCGAAAGCTGACGACTTTGACCGTGGGCCAATGGTACTGGGTCCAGTTCTATCTAGAGTCGAGTAGGTGGTGAGACCTGTTTGAGGATGGAATAGATCTCGGAGGAAAGCATGGGAGCATCCTATGTGAAAAGATAGTCAGGTAAAAATGAGCAATAAGCCTCAAGACAAACCTACCTGGTGGGGTCTGTGACCCCATATTGATAAACTCTTCAATGATAGGCTCTAGTTTCACTCGTTGAACAGTCTTGTGTTTCGTTTCAAGAGGACAATTATTCTTTGAGCTTTGTAGTCGCTGAACAATGGGATTAGTCATCGAAGGTTGTTGTGGCCGGAAAGCCCATTTTGGTACCAGCCAAAGGCAGACACCTTCTGTGGCACGATCACGCCCAGCTTGTCCCCAGTGTTGAGATATAGTTCCCAGCGATTTTGTCAACCCAAATGTGACTATATATTTAACGTCCGAAACATTGCAGCCCATCCCAGCAGCATCTGTCGCACATATGATGCGAAACTCTCCCTTCACGTATGGTGTCCCAAGCCAGCAAGCCCATCGAACTCAAGAAAGAAAGGAGGAATGAAAGCCGCAATACGGAAAATGGAAACCGTCCAAAGAAAGGCTGCGCTGCAGGCCACGGGGGCGCTAAGAACCACACCTTCTGACTTACTCTTCGCACACGCTAATATGATCCCTCTCAGCTCCCACATCAAGCTCATATGCCAGAGATCGGCCCTCCGAATAGCAACACTCCCGAAGGAGCATCCTCTTCACACCACAGCAAAGAAAGCCATGGGAAGGAGATTGCGACGACACACGTCCCCTCTCTATGACATTTTGGACTCAGCGAGAATACGACGCAACGACATCGAAACGATAACCACCATCACCAAACCCCCCACATGGCGAAATAACACCAAGATACTCATCGCCAAGACCAGAGAAGATGCGGAACAGTTAATCAAAGACGACGAAAGCGACATAAAAGTCTTTACAGACGGGTCGAACCATGATGGAGGAGTTGGAGCATCAGCCGTCTTAACACAGGGAATACGACCAGCGAAAATCGCGCGACACTACCTGGGAAAAGACACGAAGCACACAGTTTACGAAAGTGAGTGCGTCGGTCAGATTCTAGCACTCAAAATGCTGCAAAAGCACGGACAGGACCTCAACGGACGAGAAATCATGGTGGCAACGGACAATCAAGCAACGCTGCGTGCATACAGCGCAAGGAAAGCCACACCGGGCAGCTACCTCATCGAGGATGCAAGGATCCTAATCGAGGCGATAAAGGACAAATGGCCAAGAGTCAACTTGAAGCTGCAGTGGGTGCCAGGACACGAGGGGATAGAGGGGAACGAGAAAGCCGACACGGAGGCAAAGCGAGCGGCCGAAGGAGAACACAGGAACCGCAGAAACGAGCACCATCGCCTCCTGAAGGGTCTTCCAGCCAGCAAATCAGCGACGAAACAGCACCGCAAGAGGAGGGTTTGGAAAGACTACGAAAAGGAATTCCGCAAGTCGATGAGATACGAGAGATCAGCCAGATACGACCCCAAAACGCCAGCCTCCAACTTTATGAAAATCGCCGCGAAACTCACCAGGCGTCAGGCGAGCATCCTGATCCAACTCCGCACCGGTCACGTACCACTGCAAGCATATCTGCACCGGTTCAAACTCGCCGAAACACCAACTTGCCCCTCATGCGGAATTGAGCCAGAAACCGTCTCGCACTTTTTACTACATTGCATAACCTATGTGGCGCAAAGAAGACGACTACGACGATCCCTAGGCAGGGACCAAAGCCTTGGACTGGAGATATTAGGTGACGAAAAAAGGATGAAATCCCTCATGGCTTACATCAAGGACACGAAGCGCTTCGAAGAATCTCACGGTGACCTGCAACACCCACTGGCAGAACAGAACGATGCAACGAGATGACGAAATTGAATAAGGAAACCACGAACTCTCCCACCTCCTCTTTCCTCTCTTTCTCTTCTTTTCTCTCCTTTCTTTTCTTTTGTTCTCATTAAGACTCTTCTTCTTTCTCTCTCTCTTTCATACTCTTCTCTTTGTAGCATACTACCTCTCTTGTTTTCGTCTTATCTTTCTATTCTTTCTTTTCTACATTACACGCGCTACGTACATTCCTTATACTTTACCTTATACCACTACCATATTTTACGTGCGCCTGACGCACACGAGCCACCTCAGGAGGCCACAACAGTCGGGGTTAGATAAAACATGGACAATATAGACACACATAGATACACGTACATACGCGACGCTCGACATAGGCCCTCGGCCCAACGAGCATAATGGGAGAAAAAAAAAAAAAAAAAAAAAAAAAAAAAAAAACTCTCCCTTCGAAAATAATTCCCAGCACTGCTCCTTTGTGAGCTCTGACATATTCGATGAGAAGGCCTGGACACTCTTGCGGAGATATTCCGGCAGGCATTTGCAAATAAATTGAACTGCCTTTCAACAGGCATCCTCGGAATCGAAATAGAATATGCATTTTGGTATTGCATCAAGTGGGCTGTCGGCAGCCAAGTCATTGGGAAGAAGATTAAGAATGTTGAGGAGAGGGCTTTTGGGATTTTCGAGGATGCGCGTGATGTACAAAAGGTTGGGCCTGTCCGAACCAACGTCAAGGCCCCAAAATGGATGGTGGCCATATCCGAGTGTGGTCCAGATGAGATCGAAAGTTTTTGTTGTGCAAGTGGCAGTACAAGCAACAACTGGGACCTCGTGTCCTGTATAGCTTCGCAGGGTCTCCAGCAAGCGATACGCAAGTCGAAAATCCTCGCTGCCCCATTCTGCTATGCAATGGGCCTTGTCAACCATGATCGCAGTGAGGCGTGTCCTGAAACGGGAATCCTTCCATAGCTTTTGAAAGCTCGGGGAGAGAGCCATCTCTGGCGACATGTAGACCATGGCCACGCTGGTGCGAGTGTGTTTCCAGAGGTCTGCGGTTTTCGTGGTGTCTTCATTGATGATAAGAGCATCAATGCCCTTCACTTTGGCTTGCTTGGCCTGAAAAAATATCAGTACGGCTCCAATTAACTAAATGGTGAGCAAATGCACCTGGTCATGTTCCAAAGCCTTTAGAGGGCTGATAATGATAACCAGTTTTCCCTTGCCACCCAAAGTAGCCAAACCCTCGAAAACAAGGCTCTTGCCATAGCCAGTTCCCGTGCAAAAGATGCTGTCGAAACCTTGAAGGATCCGGTGTATGAGGTGGACCTGCCAGTCATCTGGTGTGTATTGCAACTTCAGGGTAGAGATGAGACGTCGCGAGATTGAGGGGATCAAAAGGTTGTTGGGCATGGTAGTTTTGATGCCTTGGAGGTGCACAGAGGCTGCAGGTTTATGCCGCCGAGGTGTTTGAGGGTTCGTCCGAGGTATATTGGGACGGTTTGGCGATAACGGGCTACCCAGTTGAGGTGAAGGCATTCATGCCTCAGCGTGTATGAACACCATACTCGGCGATGTCATCCTGAGCAATCAAATGAACGTCTGGAGCCATGAAATTTTAGTTACTGACCTTTGAGATGCATATGAAAAGATTGATACTCACAAAGCAGGGATATTTGTTTGTTGAATTAACGATGGAGGCCATACAAAATTTCTGATCAACAAACTAGGAAGGAAAAAAGTTAGCCCATAAAAAACAGTGCAGAGAGCAAAAAAAAGCGATTTAAAAGTTATGAACATACAGATTGACATCGAATAAGTTATCGTTCGAAGTGTAAAGACTGTGGAGGGAGGGGATGGATGAGGAGAACATTTCAAACGTCCTGTCGATTATCGCGAGTCTGTCACAAGCCCCTTCTCCGAAGGTCCTGTGGAGCCCCAAATCTCTTACCAAAAGCAGGACTGTTTTGCGCAGCCAAACAAGTGGTCCGGAGAAGGCGGTTTGAACTGAACCTATGGCTAAGGGTGGAAGGCCCGGACAAACAAATACAAATTGTTGCCACGCAAATGTTATCAGTAAATTTTTACATGCCACATATCCTTGTTATTTCGCGGTCTTTTCTCACAAAAACTTGAGGTTGTCTAGAGAATCCTTAGTGTTATACAAATATCACAAAATAGTTGGGACTTTCTCTGTTCTGTGAGGATTACAAGCAAGGGGGTGTCGGGATTGGAATGCTGACATCAGGAAAACTCCAACCGTGTGGCTGGTCTGGAGCCAGACATGCCAGACGCTTCCACACTGCCAGAATGTGAGTGGCGACATAATACCCTCCCAATATCATAAAATTTTCACGTTTCATAATTTCATTCTGGTATCATAATTGCACTTGTGGCAGAATAAATAAAGCTGACATTCAGTAATTTGACCTCGTCATACCTTCCAGACGTTTTTCTTAATTCTTCCATCTGTCCGAATGATATAAAAATAACAATATCATTGGTATTAAGGAAAGCTACACGAAACGAAGCAAGGATATACTAAGTGATACATATCTACCTTGACTTTGTGCACCCATCCTCGTCTCTGCTCTCGGCCTCGCTTCCTTTTCCTCACTCACTTCCCCCATCTCCTCACTTCAGTTCTTGCTCCTGTGATCCCCTAGTTCTGCCTGCGTTCGGCGCCGCCTTCTACTGGATGCGAGTTTTGACAGGGAATCACTGAAGAGGGAGAGTAAGGAGACATGGGGAATGGGGGGTGACTTACCACTATGTTGTGAAGGTGGAGGAAGGTTGGGACCATACTCTTGCTGACCCTACTGGACCGTCGCTGTCTTCCTTGTTAAGTATGTTAATCGTTCGAAAGGGTGGGCCTCGGTTGACGAGTTTGGGGGGCAGGCGATGGGTGCTCTTCTGCCCTGAATGGGTTTGCAGGGGGTAGGGAATACTGATTAGTTTATATCGTGAAAATAGCTGGCTATGGGGGTCACCTGTTGTCGATGGGTCACGCCTCCATTCACCACCAAATCATCATTGGATCGGGGACGTTGTTGTTGTGGTCCTTGTGGCTATGTTCGAGGTTGCTCGTGAATGCCAATGTGGTGAGGGTGTTCGTGCTTGCGTTTAGGCTCGTGTTCATGTTTGAAGTCCTAGTTGCGGTCGCGTTCGGGTTTGTGTTCACGTTTGAGCTCGCATTCATGTCTTTGTGGGTGAAAAGTTTGTTAAGTAAAAAAGTAGCACCTACGGAATAGCATCAGTGTGGGTAAAGCAAGGGAAAGGATAAACGGATGGATGATTGCCTTTCACTGCAAGGATATGTGATAGGACCCCTTGACAATGGCATGTACTGGTTATTGACGTTGTGAGGTGGGAGGGGCGCTAGTAACCAAGGGTGAGACATACCAGCAGTGGGGTCAATGTTCGGGTGGCATGGTGGGAAGAAAGAAGTTAGAAAGAGAGAACCGGAGAGAACAAACGAATGAAACTTCTATTTCGAGAATTCAACCTGACACGTGATGTCGGTGTTCCAAATGAACTTCGTGAATAAGTTTCGAGCCAGGAGCCTCGACACCTCTTCTTGTCTTTTCTCGACTCACTCACTCATGTATCGAATATCAAATATTGTCAATGGCGCTACCAACATCACTTCACTGTGCGGCCACACTCACCATTCGGACTTCCCAAATAAGGCTCGGGTGCATGCATTTGACTGTCACTCAGCACTGACGATAATAACTTTGTGATGCATGGCTCGGCGGTTGGGGACTGCGTGGTTTGATGTTAAGAATGGATGGTACCCACCCACTGAAGGCCCATACTGCAGCAAATTAGTTCAGTAAAATGAAAATTCTGAAAGATTGTGACCCACTGAAATACTGATGAGTTTCTGACTTGTTGACATTTCTGATGAAAAATGGAAGGGAAATATTTCTGACAGAAAAATTCACCACACCTGTCAGACGTGTCAGACGCACCAGACCATCCACACGCGAAGGGTTTTCCTGATGGAACTGGAGGCTGGTAGGTAGGTCCAGCTGCCAGGCTTGAAAAAAAAAAGTGGACCTCACCTAAAATCATGCAAAAACTAGGCAGGAAGAGGCAAAGTGACACAGAGAGTTTGAATTAGGTTGAATTGGGGTAGGAAAGGTTTGAAAAACCCAGTTTTACCTTGAAAAAAATAGAGATCCCCCCCAAATTAGCAGATTTCACACAACACTGATATTCATCGCACAGTGGACAGGTCACATTTCAACCTTTATATTATTGACTTAAATCATAGGATGTACATGTATACACACCAATATCGTGTATAAATTGTATGTGCAAGGCCTGTTCATCATTCAATAAAGGTTGGGGAAGAAAACTAATGTGTTGATGATGTAATAATTTCCATATTTGGACTTGTGCCTGATTATGTAGTAGGTAGGTCGGCCTCTCGCCGCTGAAAGAAAAAAATTGACCCTAGGTGTCGCCCTTTAATCCCAACACCCCCTTGATTACAAGTGATACAAAATTGTGATCGACTTCCCGATAATTCCCGACCAGTGGCGACGGCCCGGTGAGTACGCTTCGTATAGTTCGTAGAGGTTGACGACGCCTGCGTAATCAAGAAATTTGCACTATGTAGATGCATGACTTCAAGAATTATTATGACCTTGGAGAAATTCTGATGTACAACTATGATATGATTCAGATGGCGAAGCGAGCTTGCCCCTGCAGGTTTGCGGATGTGTAATTGTTACCACAAAGAGCGGTCCAACTTATCGAGAAAAATGACGGCGATGCAACACGAGACTGACAAATTATCCTCTTCCCAAACCCGCCGCCACTGTGCTCTCCTTGCCTATCTTGGCCTCTGCCAGCAAGCACCCTCCATCCTCTATTAGGCCGCCCTGCCCAATTTCCGCCCCAAACACCCCAGGTGTCAAGCAATGTCGTCAAGTGCTTCACATTAGAGGGTTTCGGGCGTCTTGCCATGGTCGCTCGATGTGGACAGGTCGGTTCTGGGAGAACGTGAACAGATAGCTAGGGATGGAGGGGACAAGAGGCCGAGAAGTTCCTTTACACCCTAGGGAAGGAAACCAGAAATCGTGCAGGCCAGCTCGACGCGGCCTCCTGAGGTTCTCTTTTATTGTCCATAATTATATCTGTCGCTTATCCTGTTAGTGTTTTTCTTCCGCCAGGTTTTTCGCGTTAAACCGGTTATATGCGCTGTATCGCAAGCAACAGCAGGACAATCCATCCCATTTTTTGGATGGTTTTTGGCTACTATCACCCCTTCTTCATTCCCTACGCTTTATATTTAAAGGCTTCACTTGGCCGTACAAAGGTATACTCATACCCGAGAGCGATCCATATTGCCATTCTGACTGTAAGTTTGCCCCTGCCATTCCATTTCCTATCCATATTCTAACCCCCTTCTTATTTCTGCTGCCCAGACATCGCATCATCGATATCTGGTCATCTCTACGGCTCCGCAATGTCCCCCTCCCTCCGTCCCTCTCCCGCTGACACCGTTCGAGTTCCTCACCAGCTTTGCAGCTGCCACTATCTATTACATGAGCTGCTGTCCCTCCAGATCGGGCTGTCATTTCGCTGCCATCGTGCTCTGTATCCTGCGCTTAAAAGCTTGCCTCAGGTGTTCACGGTGCGTGTTTCATATTTGAGTCTGTTCTTTCGTAACACCTCGTTGAACTAAACCAAAACAGTTCACTCATCTCCCACCGCTATCGACCGCCACATATTACACCCTCCCGATCTTCTCTTCTTGCTTGATCTCAATCGAATTCCGCACCCCCACTTCCTTCATACCGTCATTGTCATCACCGTGTTTAATGGGTTCCCTGGTAATCTCCTGATGAGTCCATCTCGACATGCCGTGAACCCACCAGGAACTCGATGACTGATCATTGATGGTTTGGTTTCAACGGTATGGGGAAATGCCAATTATTGTGACTCCTGGTCTTGCGTGATTTTGTCTTGCTCCGGTTTTCAAACTTATCGCAGTTCGCTCGGCAGTTCGCTGGGCGACGTGAGTCTTAGTCACCTTACTTTTCTCTTTTTTTCGTGCTTTCGTCATAGAGAATTTGAAGCTGTGCTGATGTTGATTATCACCCTTCCGTTCTCCAGCTGACTTTTACAAGCGTCAAGTTCACGAACGCAAGGGAAGACGCTCTCCAAGAGTTCAAGCAACAACATCGGGTCGAGTTTGAACAGGCACGAAAATCCGGCTGGAGAGTTGCAGAGAAGTACGTCACAAAGAAAGAGTATGTGGCTTCCTGTACAAGACGATTCTCTGTTAACGAATACCCCTCATTTCAGGAAGCGCCTTCGCAAACGAGGGTTAGGACCGCGCCCTTCATGCTATAGGGTCGTTAATGCTTAAACCACAGGAACATTGGTGTTGAGGAGCGTCGCCTCATCCTCTGAACGATTACAGGTCTAACGTTTAATCAGGGATAATCAAATGGTTCAACTCACTCAGCCAGCGAATGAGCTTTTGATGCTTTTTGCCTTTCTATACCTGAAGGGCCCTCCAGACATCCGTGGGGAGAGTTTCGATTCTCGAAGTGCTTGCCGCAGTAGCCAAAGCAGTTGGACAGTATGAGGTATTCTCCTCGGCAGAAGTTTGCAATGAACGATTGGCGTACGTTCTCTCATACCCTTCTTCACTTTTTTAGTCGACAACATCGGATTTTATAGGGAGTTTCTGCCTCAACATGTACCTGAGACTCTTGCCTATGCAGTCAAGCATGATTATCCTACGCTGATTAGCACCACCCTGCTTCATTTTTCTCAACTTCCTTTTATCTCTGCTCTGAAAAAGTTGCCTCCATCTTTGATGGTTCCACGGGTGCATTTTAAAATAAAATGAATTGAAAGGATTTCATACTTGATTTCTGACATTTCTGAACAGGCCCGGTATCACGAAGCCCAGACATCACATTGCAGAGACTCGGTCCTATATATCACGAACCTCCGGTATGGCACTGACAATAGCTGCAACTTGTCCTCACTCGCCTCCCACTATTCCATATGTAATACCCATGTGGCTTCCCTCTGCGTATGCTAATCGAACGCCTGGAAGGAATCGACATGTTCTCGACCCTCCGTGATACTCTTCGGTTTCCCAACACCAAATATCCAACACCTCGTCTCAACTGTTGTCGACTCAACGGCTACAGTGGACAATCGATCCACCCCTTTATAGCAGAGGTAACGAAATTATGCAGAGATAAAATCGAAAAAATACCATCACTTGCTACATTCTTAGGCTTCAAGGCGTAGGATGTACTTCGAGATGACAATAGACAATAACCTATAAATCTTTTTCCCTGTCCGGAATCCATAGCGCTCTGTCCACACATATCTACCTAGCTCATTCCTTCCCTCCTGATATTCCCCCGCCATTACTGTAGCAGATACTGCACCATTCAATTAGGATGTGAATTCAAACACCACGATAAATGATTTTTTTGTCCATATCGCGGGTTTCATACAACCCTATATACACACAAGCCGAAGTATTGTAACCGTGACAGGTTATGTAAATGGGCCGCGCATCGTAGCGGGGATACACTGGGATACAAGAATCCATCGTCTGCAGATATCTGACCCCAATCTGGCACTGCATTAATTTCTGAAATGTGATATCCACGATAGATGAAAGGATCGTTGTTCGTTATATTGGTGATTGTGACGTTGAGGTCAGTGGGGCACTGTCTGAACGACACCAGCCATTATTCCACTGACAAATTCTGTAATGGATGATGGCAACGACGACGGCCTGGATGACGTTCAATTTCTTCTTGGTTGGGAAACATTCCCACTTTCTGGCCAACTTCCGCTTCGCCCTCGGTACCATTGGTGTTCGATGAAAGCGCCGAGGAACATGTCGTGGTTCTCCTGAGCGAACCCAATCTCCATCATGGTCGTTTCTACCTCGGTATCTGCAGCACTGACCACGAGTACTTTGTGCGGTTCTGGAGTTCCGGTTCGGGTACTGGGTAAAATATGAGAAATTGTAATTCAGTGGAATCATGGTGTCACAACCATATTTCAGGCGATGAACAGCTGTAAAGCTATTGCAGGGAAAGAGCGAAGGAAACAAATTTTAAAGGGCAACCACAATAATTTCGACGTGGCTGTTCTGTGCATGTCCAATTGCAACCGAAGAACGAGAGACGGAATGCTGAAGGCAGGATGAATGAACCATTACAGGGACAATATTAGTCCTCCATGATAAGTATTCAACTAGACTTCGATAAGGCATCAAAAAGGACAATGCAATACCCATGCACGTATATCGAACCCAATATACCCTCCAGTCCTCGAAGATCCATATCGGGTGTTCGAGGTTCAAGATGATGCACAATTAGGTTTTGAGACCATTAAATCGACATGAGCCCGTTAACGAGAAATGGAGAACCTGGAGGGAATGTGATTTAAGGCTGGAGAGTGGTCGAGAAGCACCGTCATCAAGCAGCCCTACGCCTAGTGACACTCCCGAAATCGCACCCACTCTTCAAACCAGTGGCGAACGCAGCTCTTCGATACGTAAAACGATACCTGACCCCCCTGCACTACATGATACACGAGTACAGGCTGAAACCTGCACAGATGGAGAAGATCGAAGCAACGCGGCAGTCGAACAAGTGGGAACCGGGTTTCGCGACTAGGATCGCGGGGTCGAAAGATGTAGCGGAGGCAGAGGATAGAGGAGACAAGGCGGCAGTGCAGATATACACGGACGGGTCAGGACTTGGGGGGAAGATAGGTGCTTCAGCGGTGTTGATTAGGAGGGGAGTGGAAAAGCGACAACTTAGGTTCTGTTTGGGGACGATGAGGAAGCACACAGTGTATGAAGGGGAATGCGTGGGGTTGGTGCTCGCAATGGAGTTGTTGCGACGAGAGAGGGGTGTGGAGGAGGTTTCCATATGCGTGGACAGCCAGGCGGCGATAATGGCGGCAGCGAGCAACAAGAGAGGACCGGGTCACCACATACTCGACGAGTTCCATCGCCAACAGGCATCCCTCATTGGCAAACACCAGAACATGGCTATGCTCATCCGATGGACACCAGGCCACCGCGACATCACAGGGAACGAGGCAGCAGATACAGCAGCAAGAAAAGCGACGGAAGGCGACACCTCCGCAGTACACCAGCTCCCGAAATACCTCCGCAATCAGCTTCCGGATAGCCGCTCTGCAGTCCAGCAAGCATTCAACGCCAAGCTTAAGCGCCTCGCGGCCAAGGTGTGGGAGCGCTCCCCACGTTATGAACGAATGAACCGCATAGTGCCGGGCCTCCCAAGTGCTAGCTACTTCAACAGCATCGCAAAGCTACCTCGCAAACACACCAGCATCATCACACAACTCATCACCGGCCACGCGCCTCTCAATAAACACCTCCATCGTATCGGTAAAGCTGACAGTGCGACCTGCCCATGTTGCCATGAGCACGAAGAAACCACCACTCACTTCCTACTTCACTGCCCGGTCCATCGGCAAGCCCGCGCCTTGATGATGGCGGAAATCTCAGATGATGAGCAGAACCTTGCAGGCCTCTTCGCTACGCACGAAAATAGAAAACAACTCCTAAATTTCATCTCGCAAACCACTAGATTCCGAGCGGTCTTTAGCACACTCGCACAGCTCCAAGCGCAAGACTAGATGATATGCTACCCTGTCTCCCCTCTCTCTTCTCTCCCCCTCCCTCTCCCTTCTCCGTCCATCACCAAAAGTGCACGATGCATGTATTCAACTGTAGACAATATATGCGGTCTGCAATTACGGTAGGTACATACAACCAAATGTAAATACACTGCCTAAAATGTAGTTCATATATAAATTCGTACAATAGTTGCAGGGGAATGTAATCGGCTACAGGACAGGTGAGCTGAATGTAATCAAACGGCAATAAATTCACGACATATACAAGCTATTACCACAAAGGTAGGCCAAATGTAATCAAGCTGCGGAAATTTCGCGACACATACAATTTATTAAAAGATTGGTAGACCGAATGTAATTAAGCTGTGATAAATTTATTACACATGTAAACTACTAGCAATACGTCAAGACTATATATTTCAACGGCTATAATTTCAACAGTTTATAAGATACAAAAAATCAGGCTAATAGATTTACTACAAAATCCCACTCAGCATCGACGGAAGCGAATGGGACGATTTCCCTAAGATTGTTGATGGTCGAGTGAACTCCATTTTCTCCCAAACTTCTTCCTTTCACCACTCGCAGCGCGTTCCTCCGACTTCTTGGGCGAGGGCCATACGAGGTTTCCCTAAGTATCAACCACAGGCGACGAGAGCGCGGGCGACGCAGGAGATGGAGATGATGACGAGGACCCTATCAACCCTGAGAATTTGCGTACAGCTGCCCTAGATTGCGGTGTTGGTTGGGAAAATCCCACTGAAGCAGGTGGAGTGTCGTCGTGTTCTCGGATTCGGAGCTCAACGCCGATGAGGTGCTTTCAGAATCTCAGATGGAGTGGCTTCACCAGACATGGTGACTGCTGGCGTGGTTTCAGTAGACGAGGTTTCAGTAGACGAAGTCGACGTGGCGGTACATGAGTTTTGAACTTGCGCTTTGGGAGAGGGAGGTTTTGTTGAGATGGGTCCTTGGGCGTCGGCAACGGCGGTAGGCTTGAAGGAGAAGATGTACTTGAAGATGCCCTCGGCTTGCCATTTAGTCGCGTGGGTGAAATTTACCCACACGTCCATACGACCGGGCAGACTAAGCGCAGGGTCGAGGCACTCAATGTGATTTGTGGTCGCAAATAGAAGTCTGGAAGGAGCGAGTCAGAAATTGAAAGGAATACACAAAGGAAGAAGGCACACATACCGCCCCTCGGCCGCCGCCACACCATCAAGGCTGATCAGAAGCCCACTCAAACTCAACGTCGATCCATCGGTGGTCTCCGAAGCAGCAGCCTTTTTCGAAGTGGCGGCGGTAGGCGCACCAGTAGACTTTTCGTTACGGCTGACTGAGCGAGTGAACGCGGCATCCAAGTCTTCCAAAAGTGCACCTAAGGGAATGAATGAACAAATGAGAGAAGAGTAGGCTCATATTGGCCATGAACCTGGAGGGCACATTCCCTGTCAAAGTGGTCAAAGTGTTGTCACTCATTCTGAAAGCAAGGAATGTTCAGAAAAGCTAACGGCATTGATCGATGTACTCTCACCCTGTTGACGACAGGGATACGACATAGATATCGAAGCCGAGCTCGCCAGCCAAAGAATGAATGAGGGAAGACTTCCCACTAAGGCAAGAAGGGTCAGTTTCGATGTTATGCCAAAAAGAACGAAAAGTCTATACCTTCCGGGTACTCTGCATTCCGATTCGAGGTCTGAAGGGATTTTGGTGGTGGAATCGGTTGTGGGTGGCAGGGCTTGCAGCTCCAGTGGTATTGGATAACATACGGTATGCCGTTTTCTTGAGAGCACCCACGTACGACCACTGGAAAACATGCTGGCATTGCCGTTGTACCCGACGGTGGACGCGAGGCTTTCAAGGTAATCCTGCACGAAAAATGAAGGGGTAAGTAGCAAACTGATTCTTCTCCTGAGGCATGCGAGAAAGCCGGCCCACATCCCTAAGTGAGGGGAGGGGCACGCGGTATCGTTCGTGTTAATGCTGTTGTTGAATGCCATCGTTTAGCCAGGTGGTTAAATTTTGATTCAAATTGGAATACAAATACAAAAAGCAATACTCACGGAGTATATTTTTGAGGTTGCTGAGTTGCAAGAGGGAGAGGGATTGAAGAACATCGTGGTCGATGCTGAGTGCTGAGCGCGGATCACTGTGTCTGGTCCAAGAAGTCCATTTAAACTCCGACAGCCACGTGATTGACTTCATACATCCGTCCGAATTTCGCATTCGTTCTTTCGTTTCTCCCACCATCACCACAATTCCCTCCACCCTGCTGCTCTCTCTTTTTCGTCGGCTGCTTCTCGCATCCCACCAGGACCTCAAACAGCACCGATCTTTTGCATCCCAGGCGGTCCTGGTTTCCGGGTGTGAGCATAGTAGGGTGAGTGAAGACTTATATTATTGCTACAGGCCTTGGCCTCAGGATCTTCTTCGCCATGCTTAGGGTGCTAGTGGCTGATGAACATGGGTCTGGGTTTTCCCTTCAAGTAAGTACTGTCATTGGATTATATCAGATCTGCTTTGATTAAACCCCAACGCTTACAGTTATATCTTTTCTTCGCAAAATGTATGCAGTATCCCCGTATGCCCACTTCCCTTGCATTGTACGTCAGCCTTTCATTGTCCTTTCTCTTTCATTCTCTTTCATTGTCCTTTCTGAGCGCATATATCCCACTTCATTTTGCTCCTTTGACAGTTTCATAAAGTTATGAGGTTGCATCGGTCCGCCTTGGCTCAAATCATGATCTTTGTAGGTGCATATATTCCGTCTTTTATGCTAATTTTATGTTACTAATACTATTTTATAAAGTTTCCGGCCTTCGCGGCCGCCTTCCTCGCCTTCAACACGACTGGTCACAATGCCAAACCGGGGTTCATTGATGTCGCACATTTCAATACACCACAGTCACCCCCCACATCAATCAGTAACCTGCACCTCATCGCACCTGCTTGCGCATCTATGTCAATTGACATTGACTCTGGCCACGGGCACCGACGGCTCTTGCTCTCTATGAATTCCTGTCCCACCTTTTTATATATGTTCTATTTCAGCGTACAACCTCATGACCATCTCTTCTCCACCATCTAAGCACCCGGCGGGTGTCTTTACTCACTGAAGTCGTAGGTTTTTATTTTATGTACCTTGTTGGTGTACTAGATAGAACCTGTAATAACCATGGATTTTATGAAACATTGCTGAATTGCGAGTGTATTGAAATATATATATTCCATAAGACAAAATACTTTATATAGTTGACAGTCAAATACATGCCCTTGTATCACCCACAATTACATACAAGCGACCTCTTGGTTACATACCCGGCAATTTTTGCAGATGAATACATAGTCTTACATACCTGGCAATTTATGTGGCCCTTTGCAAGTGTTTGCAGGTATTGTAGAGTTCACATTTATGGTAGTAGCATACAGCTTAGAGGTCCTCTGTATTCACATATATCTATATACTTGAATTTCGAAGTTTACATGGAATTTATTACTATATATGGTAATGTATTCAGATATATTCAACGCGCACTTTTGCTGATGTCTCTCCTTCTTTCTCCTCTCTTTTATTACCTTCTCCTCCCTCTATTGTCCTCTCCCTCTTTATCTTTATCTTCTTATATTCATATTTTCAACCTTATAATCCCTTATCTTCGGCATTACATGCACCTTAGTACTTACGGTCCTCAGGACCCCATCGCACTTCCTTCTAGTGCTTTGTGACCC
>Ga0307513_10002036_pt1 | contig 28468 bp, 24 predicted proteins | sample 15_EM_MG_FD_202174 | JGI IMG/M metagenome (GOLD analysis project Ga0307513, IMG submission 202174) | Populus trichocarpa ectomycorrhiza microbial communities from riparian zone in the Pacific Northwest, United States - 15_EM | ecosystem: Host-associated > Plants > Roots > Unclassified | place... | reverse complement strand
ACCGGCTGGCCCCCGAACACCCGTTCCCGGCCGCGCTGGACGACGCCCTCGCCGCCTACGTCCACGTGGCCACCCACGCCCGGGCGTACGGGCTCGACCCCGACCGGATCGGCGTCAGCGGTGAAAGCGCAGGCGGCAACCTCGCCGCCGTCATCGCCCAGGAGAAAGCCCAGGATGCACTTGCGCCGACCCTGCAGGTGCTCTTCCAGCCGTGCACGGACCTGTCGACGAAGCACGACTCCTACCGGCTGTTCGGCCAAGGCCTCACGATGACCGAGGCCCAGGTGGACTTCTACCGGGAGAAGTACCTCGGCACCGACGGATCACCGACCGACCCCCGCATCTCACCACTACTGGCCGAGGACCTGTCCGGCGTCGCACCGGCGTACATCTCCACAGCCGGCTTCGACGTCCTCCGCGACGAGGGCGAGGCCTACGCAAGGAAGCTGGAAGAGGCCGGCGTACCGGTCACCCTCGCCCGTACCCCGAGCCTGGCCCACAGCGCCATCAACGCGCCCGGAGTCTGCCCGCCGGCGCGGGAGGCACTCCGCGCAGCGGCACAGCACATCCACACCGCCCTGTCATAGGCCCTGGACCTGCCGTGACGCCTCGCGCAGTGCTCACGAGTGGTATCGCATGCCGCCAACTGACTTCGACGACGTGGTCGAGGCGTACCGCGACGCGCTGCGCACGTTCGTGACCGGCGACCCCGAGCCGTCCGCGAGCTTCTTCTCGACGCGAGCCGACGTGACGCTGGCAAACCCGCTGGGACCTCCCCAGCTGGGACCCGCGGACGTCCGCAAGACGATCGTCGCGGCGGCGGCGAACTTCGCCGAAGGCGGATCCCTCTGGTTCGACGACGCGTCGTACCGGTTCGAGGAGGTCACGAGGTACGCCACCTCGGACCTGGGCTACGTCGTGCAACTCGAGCGAGTTGAGGGACGGCTCGCCGGAAGCGGCGACACCGTCGTCAGCGCACTCCGCGTCACGTTGATCTTCCGACGTGAGGACGGCGAGTGGCGAGTCGCGCATCGTCACGCCGACCCGATCACAACCCCCAAGCCGATCAGTTCAGTGATCCAGCCGTAGCCACGACCGCCTCGTCCACTTCGCTGCACACCCCGACAGCCGACCCCAACAAGCAGACCCCAACAACAGGATGGGGCGTCCCGGGGGGGAGCCCCGCCGGCCGGGGGTGTGGGGGCTTGGCCCCCACAAGGCGCGCGACACAAAGTTCCGGTGAGCGCACCCCGCGAACACACGTCGCCAACTTTGTGGAGCTGAGGGGAATCGAACCCCTGACCTTCTCGATGCGAACGAGACGCGCTACCAACTGCGCTACAGCCCCGGTGCCCGGCCGGAACCGGACGGTCAGACGTTAGCAGGCGTTACTCGCCAGCTGCACGCCGGTAGCCGCTGCGTCGGCCGGCTCCGAGTTCGTGCTGGTCGGGGTCGTCCTCGAGTTCTTCGACAAGGACGGTGCCGGCGGGCAGGGGTGGGGGTGGTGCGGGTTCGAGGCGCGGTAGGGCCGATTCGACGGTGAGTTCGTCGAGCGAGGTGACGATGCGCGGCAGTGGCGCGCCGGTGCCGGGGACGCGTTCGGGTTCCTCGCGGAGGAGGTCGTCCGAGGTGTCGGCGTCCGCCGTGGTGGGCGCGTGTTCCGTCGCGGGTTCGGCGGCGGGTTCGTCCGCGGGTTCGTCGGCGACGGGCTCGGCGTGGCGGCGGCGGGGCCGGTCCTCGGGTTCGGGGTCGTCGGCGGTGGGTCGACGGGTGCCGGCCATGCGGGCAGCCCGGCGTTCGCGGATCGTCTCCTCCATGCGGACCTGGCGACGCAGGTGGGCGAGGTAGCCGACGAGCAGGACGTCGATGGCGCCGTGTGCCCACCAGATGTAGGGCAGGGCGGCCGCGGCGACGACGCCGCTGACGATGGCGGCGAGGAGGAGGGTGAGCACGACGCGTTGCCGGAAGGTGGCGCGGGCGCGGGCAGCGGCTGCGGCGGCCTGGGGGTCGTAGCCTCCGCGGCCGGGCCGGTAGCGGGGCGGGGGCCGGTCCCAGGTGCGGTCGTCAGTGTGCAGCTCGTCGGTAGCCGCACGCGCGTGTGGCACGTGGACGTCGGTGGCGGAGGCACGTTCGGTACGGGTGTCGGCCAAGTCGTCCACCTCCGTGTCGGGACGGCGCGGGCGGTCGAGTACCCGTCCCGCGAGAGCGGCCTCGCTCGGTCGCGCGACCTCCTGCCGGTGCCGGGCGACCGCCGGAAGGAGGATGAGCAGCCAGATGACCACCAGACCTGCGAAGATCATCGAGCTGGGCACTGCTGTTCCACCTCCCCCCGGGTGTGCTGGACGGAGCTCGGTTCCGCCTTCCCCCGCGGCAAGATCGGCTCCGTCGGCCAACGGTAATGAGCCCGTGCGGGGGAACCGGGCAGCGACGCGCCGTCGCGGCCATGTTCACTCGTGAGACGGCACGTGCAGCGTGAGTCTCGTGGGACTCCGGTGAGTGACGCCGAGGTGGGTGACGGTCACTCCCTGATGATCACTCCCTGGCGGCGCGGCCCTCGGCGACGAGCCGTCCGGCGAGCCCCAGAGGGGGCAGCTCCTCCGCCGTCAGGGCGAAGCAGAGATGATCGCGCCACGCTCCGTCGACGTCGAGGTAGCGGCGGAACATACCCTCCTGGCGGAACCCGAGCTTGACCAGTACCCGCAGGCTGGCGGCGTTCTCGGGGCGCACGGTGGCCTCCAGCCGGTGCAGCCCGACCGGGCCGAAGCAGTGATCGGCGGCGGTCGCGACGGCCGCGGTGATGACCCCGCTGCCCGCGACCCGGGAGTCGATCCAGTAGCCGACGTACGCCGACAGCAGCGGCTCCCGGACGACGTTGCCGACCATGACGTGCCCGGCGAAGTGCCCGTCGACGGTGACGGCGAACGGCAGTGCGACGCCACGTCGGGCCGCTGCGCGCAGCTGCAGCCATCGCCCCGGCCATTCGATGGACGAGTTGCGCTGGATCCAGGTGCCCGGCAGCGACGGCTCCCATGGCGAGAGATGCGCCTCGTCCCGGATGCGGATGGCCGACCACGGGCCGCCGTCGCGCAGCCGGACCGGGCGCAGCGCTACGAGCCCGGCGCGCACCCGCAGCGACGGCAGCTTCGCCGGCCAGCCCGGATGCCGCCCGGCCGGGCGTTCCGGCAACGGATAGGACATCAGCGCACTAGCTGGCCGGGAGGAAGGCCACGGTGACCTCGTCGTTGACGGTGGCCTCCGTGACGTCCTCAGGCACGATGATCAGGCCGTTGGCGTCGCTCAGCGAGGTCAGCAGGTGGGTGCCGGAGGTGGCGAGCGGCTGCACCAGGTAGTCGCCCGACACCTCCTCGCGGAGCAGGCGTCCGCGCAGGTAGCCGCGCCGTCCCGGCACCGACGTGATCGGTGAGGTGAGCCGGGCCTGCATGGTGCGCCGGTACGGCGGGCGGCCCTGGCCGAAGCGCAGCAGCGGGCGCACGAACACCTCGAACAGCAGCAGCGCCGTGGCCGGGTGCGACGGGAAGAGGAACGTGGGCACCCGGTCCGGCCCGAGCCGGCCGAACGCCTGGGTGGAGCCGGGGTGCATCGCGATCCGGGTGGAGTCGAGCTCGCCCAGCTCGGCGACGGCGGCGCGGACCTCGGCACCGGCGCGTCCGCCGACGGCCCCACACAGGACGACGACGTCGCTGAACGGCAGCCGGTCGGCCAGTGCGGCACCGATCTCGGTCGCGTCGCCGCGCACCAGTGCGGCGCGGGTGGAGTCGGCACCGGCCTCGCGGGCGGCGGCCACGAGCGCGGGTGAGCAGGTGTCGGCGACCTGACCCGGGCCCGGCGAACGCTGCAGGTCGACGAGCTCGTCGCCGACCGAGACGACCGAGACCCGCGGCCGCGGATGCACCAGCACCTTGTCGCGGCCGGCGGCGGCCAGCAGGCCGACCTGCGCCGGCCCGATCACGGCATCGCGGCGGACGGCGACGTCGCCGGGCTGGACGTCCTCGCCGATCCGCCGCACGTACGCGGCCGACGGCACTCCCCGGGTGACCAGGATGCGGGCCGTGCCGCCGTCGGTGTGGTCCACGGGGACGACGGCGTCGGCGAGCGTCGGCAGCGGCGCTCCGGCAGCGACAGCGACCGCCTGGCGGGGCTGTAGCCGCAGCGGCTGGCGGGATCCGGCCGGGATCTCGCCGACCACCGGGATCGACACGGGATCGACCTCGGACGCCCCGTTCACATCGACGCTGCGCACGGCGTAGCCGTCGATCGCAGCCATGTCGAACGCGGGCAACGGCCGTCCGGCGATCACTTCCTCGGCGCTGCGCAGGCCGTACGCCTCCGAGATCGTGACACGGACCGGCGCCGGGCGGACTGCTCCGCCCAGCACCCGTTCGAGCTGCTCGTCGACCGACCTCACCGTTGTCGTCCTAGTCCTGCTGCAACCGGTCGGTGAGCCAGGTGCGCAGCTCGGGGCCGTACTCGGGGCGCTGGAGGGCGAAGTCGACGAACGCCCGCACGTAGCCGCCGGGGTTGCCCAGGTCGTGCCGGCCACCGCGGTGGACGACCACGTGCACCGGGTGCCCCTCCTCGATCAACAGCGCCACGGCGTCGGTGAGCTGCAGCTCCCCGCCCGCCCCTGGCTTGATGCGGTCGAGCGCGTCGAAGATCGCGACGTCGAGCAGGTAGCGACCGGCGGCGGCGAACGTGGAGGGCGCCTGGTCGGCCGGGGGCTTCTCCACCATGCCGTGGACGCGCTTGACGTCGGCGTCGTCGGTGTCGGTGACGTCGAACACCCCGTACGCGGAGATCTGCTCGCGGGGGATGTCGAACGCGCAGAGCACGCTGCCCCCGTACTGCGCGCGGACCTCGGACATCTTGTCCAGCACGCCGGCGGGCAACACGATGTCGTCGGGCAGCAGAACGGCGAACGCCGACTCGTCGGGCCCGATCGCGTCGCGGGCGCAGCCGACGGCGTGGCCGAGGCCGAGCGCCTCGTGCTGGGTGACGGTCTCGGCCTTGATCAGCTCGTGCGCCCGGCGCACCTTCGCGACCAGCTTCTCCTTACCGCGGGCGGCGAGCTCCTTCTCCAGCTCGGAGGAGTCGGCGAAGTGCGCGGCCACGGCGTCCTTGCCCGGCGAGGTGATGATGAGCAGCCGCTCGGCCCCGGCGGCGGCGGCCTCGGCGGCGACGATCTCGATGCCAGGGGTGTCGACGACCGGCAGCAGTTCCTTCGGCACGGTCTTGGTGGTCGGGAGGAATCGGGTGCCCAGGCCGGCGGCCGGCACCACGGCGGAGCGGAAGGGCGGGGACGCGCTCATGACGAGCGAGCCTATCGGCGTGGCTAACCTGGCCTGGTGACGGCACACGGGCATGTCCCGTCCGAGTTGTCCGGAGAGGCTCTCCGCGCAGCCAAGGACGTGGTGCGCGCACGCGTGCTGGCCGCCCGCCGGGCCCTGCCCGCGCACGTGCACGCCGACCGCGCGGAGGCGTTGGCCGAGCACGCCGTGGCGCTGGCCGCCGACGTCACCGGCCCGGTGTGCGCGTACCTGCCGTTCGGCACCGAGCCCGGATCGTCCGCGCTGGTGGAACGGCTGGTCGCGGCCGGCCACGAGGTGCTGCTGCCCGTCGTCCCGGCCACGGACGGGCCGATGGACTGGGCCCGCTTCGCCTCCACGTCGGACACGGCGGCGACCGCCATCGGGATCCGCGAACCCACCGGGCACCGGCTGGGCCCGGACGCCATCGCGCGAGCCGGGCTCGTCCTGCTGCCCGCGCTCGCCGTCGACCGGGCCGGCACCCGACTCGGCCGTGGCCGCGGCCACTACGACCGCTCGCTCCCGCTGGCGACCTCGGACACACCACTCGTGGCCGTGATCGACGACGACGAGCTGGTCGCAGAGCTGCCCGCCGAGCCGCACGACCGCCCGGTGGCCGGCGCGCTGCTCCCCCGACTGGGTGTGACGTGGCTGCGGAACAGAACCTGATCGATCCGGGTTAAACTGGCACTCACAGAGTTCGAGTGCCAGCCGGAGGAACCGTGCCGACCTATCAGTACGCATGCACCGTGTGCGGGCACCGCTTCGACGCGGTCCAGTCGTTCTCCGACGCGTCGTTGACGGAGTGCCCGCAATGCGCAGGCCTGCTGCGCAAGGTGTTCTCCTCGGTCGGGATCGTCTTCAAGGGCAGCGGCTTCTACCGCACCGACAGCCGCAACGGCGGCGGCAGCACCGTCGCCGCCGCCGAGACGTCGTCGAGCTCCACCCCCTCGTCGGAGGGCTCGAAGAGCAACGGATCGTCCACGGAATCCGGGTCCAAGACCTCGACGTCCACCGGCTCGGGCTCGTCCAGCAGCGGTTCGGCGAACTCCAGCTCTCCGGCCGCCGCCGCGTCCTGATCGGCGATTACCACAGCGGTCGGACAAACCTGGCCGGACGATCGCGAGTTGTCCCCAATTCGCGAGTAGTCCACAGGTAACAGTGGATCGCGCCCGGACCGACCGGGATCGCCCTACCGTCGATCGCATGGCCGACCCGCTCTCCCCGCACCTGTCCGAACGGATCTCCGACTCCGTCCGCGCGATCATCGGCGGGCCCAGCTGGCGGCGCACCCTGCGCCTTCGCCGAGCCGCGGCAGCGGTCCTGGCCGGCACCGCACTCGTCCTCATCGCAGCGCCACGCGCGGGCCCGTCCGGCGTGAAGGTGCTCGTCGCGGCCGTCGAGCTGCCCGGGGGCAGCACGGTGCGCGCGAGCGATCTCGCGGTCCGCCATTGGCCGGCCGATCTCGTACCCACCGGCACCCTGCACGATCCCGAGGAGGCCGCCGGACGCGTCCTGGTCGGCGCCGCGCACCCCGGAGAGCCGCTCACCGACGTGCGGCTGGTCGGTGCCGGGCCGGTGCCCAGTGGCGCCTCCGCGGTGCCCGTACGGATCGCCGACGCCGCGGTGGCCACCCTGCTCGTGCCCGGCACCCGGGTCGACGTCGTCACCATCGGGCCCCATGACGAGCATCCGGCCGTGCTCGCCGGCGACGCGCCGGTGCTCGCCGTGCTCGCCGAGGAGAAGGGAGCCCGGGGCCGGCTCGTGCTCGTGGCGATGTCACGCGATGCGGCGACGCGGGTCGCGTCCGCCACGTTGACCGACCAGGTGACCATTACCCTCCGCTGATGCTCAAGGGCTTCAAGGACTTCATCCTGCGCGGCAACGTCGTCGAGCTCGCCGTGGCCGTCGTGATCGGCGCAGCCTTCGGCGCCATCGTCACCGCGTTCACCGACAGCCTCGTGAAACCGTTGGTCAACGCCGTCACCCCGGCCGACAGTCCCGGCCTGGGCATCACCGTCGTCCCGGGGAAGGAGAGCACCTACATCGACTTCGCGGCCGTCATCACCGCGGCGATCAACTTCGTCATCGTCGCGGCCGTCGTCTACTTCGTGATCGTGCTGCCGATGGCGCGGCTGCAGGAGCGGCGCAAGCGCGGCGTTGAGCCGGCCGCGCCCGAGCCGACCGACGTCGAGCTGCTCGCCGAGATCCGCGATCTCCTGCGTGCCCAGCAGGGCAGCCAGCAGTAGCTGCGGGCGCGGCGTCAGGCGCGGTCGTGGTGCGGGGGCCGGTCCGCGAGGAGGTCGGCGTCCGCGTCGCGGGGGCGGTCGTCGGGATGCTCCACGGTGCGCTCGTCACGCGTGGTGTCGGGCAGCACGTCGCCGAAGATGGCGTCGAGCTTGCGACGAAGTTGATCGGACGGGTCTGGCACGACGTTCATGGTCCTCCGGTGCCACGATGTGCGCCATGACGAACCCCGACAACCGCGCCGAGCGGGCCAAGGAAATCACCGACAACGCGTTGGAGAAGGCCGGCGAGTACGCCGAGCTGGCGGGCGCCAAGGCGGCCGAACTGGCCGAGAAGGCGCGGGAACGCGCACCCGAGTTCCTCGACCGGGCGGCCGAGTTCGCGAGCGAGACGATGGAGAAGGCAGCCGCAGCCGTCGACAAGGCGACCGGGGGCCGGTTCCACGAGTACCTGGCAACCGGCGAGGCCAAGACACAGCCCGAGGGCCCGACCACCCAGCTGCACGTGCCGCCGACCGCTGCTCCCGAGACCACGGTGGCTGCCGACACCACCGAGGCTGCGGACACCACGGTGGCGGCCGACACCACGGAGGCCGCCGATCCCACGCCTACCGAGGGAGCGCCGAAGCCGCCGAGCGAGTAGGGCCGAGCCGGTCGGTCCGGGTTCAGTCGAGCCCGGACAGCTCGGTGATCACGTGCGCGACCAGCGGGGTCAACGTCGCCATACCGTCGCGCACGGCTGCACGGGACGATGCGAGGTTCACGACGAGGGTGCTGCCGGATACGCCGACGAGGCCGCGGGAGAGCCCGGCGTCGACAGCACCGGCGGCGAGCCCTGATGCCCGGATCGCCTCGGCGATCCCGGGGATCGGCCGGTCGAGCACGCCGGCGGTGGCGTCGGCGGTGACGTCGCGGGGCGAGACTCCGGTGCCACCGACCGTGACGACCAGGTCGACCCCACCGATCACCGCGGTGTTGAGCGCGTTGCGGATCGCGACCGGGTCGCCGGGCACGCTCACCACACCGTCGACGAGCAGACCGGCCTCATCGAGGAGCTCCGTGACGAGCGGACCGATGGAGTCCTCCCGCTCGCCCTGACTCACGCGGTCGTCGACGACCACCACGAGTGCACGGCCGATCTGGGGCGTTGCGATCTCCATGGCATCACCGTAGCGAGCGCCCTCGGACGGCCGGCACACGGTCGGGTGGCACCGGCGCGTCAGCCCGATGTACCGAGCGTTGCCTCCACCGTCCGGTCGGACAGCTGGATCCGCACCACCTCGCCCGGCGCGCGGGAGCCGACCACCGCCTGCAGGTCGTCGCCGGTCACCACCGGGCGGTCGTCGATCCGCACGATGAGGTCGCCGACCTTGATGCCGGCGGCCGCGCCAGGACCGTCGGCCACGAGCGTCTTCACGACCGCACCGCTGCGCTTCGGGTCAGTGGTCGCGCTGAGGCCGAGCGAGGCGCGGGTGGCCTTCCCGGTGCGTTCCAGCTCGTCGGCCACGCGCTTGGCCTGGTTGATCGGCACCGCGAACCCGACGCCGATCGAACCGTCCTTCGGACCGGTGGTGGCGATGGCCGAGTTGATGCCGATGACCCGTCCGGTCATGTCCACCAGCGGACCACCGGAGTTACCGGGGTTGATCGCCGCGTCGGTCTGGATCGCGTTGAGCACCGTCGAGGTGCGCGCTCCCTGTGCCGGGCCGACGGTGACCGCCCGGTCGAGCGCGCTCACCACGCCGGTCGTGACGGTGCCGCTGAGCCCGAGCGGCGAGCCGACCGCGACCACCTGCTGCCCCACGGCGATGGACGTGGAGTCGCCCAGATCGGCCGGGGTGAGCCCGGTGACGTCCGCGACGCGCACCACAGCGAGATCGGAGTTCGGGTCGCGGCCGACGACGCTCGCCACGGCAGTGCGCCCGTCCTGCAGGAGCACAGCGATCGGCCGGTTGCCCGCCAGCTCGACGACGTGGTTGTTGGTGAGCACCAACCCATCGGGACTCAGCACCACGCCGGAGCCGGTGGTGGTGTCGGCGGCGCCGTCGGCCCGCAGCTGCACCACGCTCGGCAGCACCTTGGCCGCCACCTCCTCGACCGCGCCGGCACCGGTGGCCGTCGCCCCGGGCGGGGGCGCCGCGGGTGCGAGGGGGGTTGCGGCACTGTTGCGCGCGAGCGAGTAGCCGACGGCCCCACCGGCCGCACCGACGACCAGCGCCGCGGCGGCCGCAGCGCCGGCCAGCATCATCCACCGGCGCCGACCGGGCGGCGCATCGGAGCGCTGTCGCGGTGCGGGCCGGACGGGCCGGGGCTGGTACTCGGTTTCGGGCTCGTCGAGGAACTCCGGCGCCTGCGCCGGCGCGGCCGACACGGTGATCGGCTCCGTCAACGGCGCGGCGGCGAACTCCTGCCCGGGCCTGTCGGGCGCGGGCGGCCTGGAGCGCGGCAGCGCCGTCGTCATGGGCTCGGCGGCGCCGTCGGGGCCGGGCGTGGGGCGCCGACCCCTGGTGCGCTCGACCGTGCTCATCGCGGTCGTGACCGGTTCGATGTCGCTCGCCGACGGATCGTCCGGATCGACGTCGTCGACATCGTCGAGGTCGGCGAGGTCGTCGGGCTCCTCACGACCGGGCCGCCAGCGCGGCCGGCGTTCCAGGTCCGCGGGTCGCCGCGCCTCAGGCAACCCGAGCTCCCCCGCCGGCGGCTCCGCGTGCCGCGGAGCTGCCTGGCCGGGGACGACGGTCTCGGTGTCCACCAGGTCGTCATCGACGTCCACGCCGGGATCGTGGTCGTACCGGTCCTGCTCGATGCGGTCCTGCTCGATGCGGTCCGGCTCGGCGCGGTCCTGCTCCGGCACGGCGAGCTGCGAGGTGATCACCTCACCGTCGACGGACCGCTCCGGCCGGGTGCTCCGGGCGCCGCGATGCCGCCCGCGCAGGTGGTCGTCCATGGCGACCACGGCACGCCGGCCGTCGGCCTGCTCACCGGGTCGGGAGTGGCGGGCGTGCTGGTCGGGCCCGTCCCACCCCTGCGGCTGGCGCGATCCGGGGCGCGGACGGGGACCGGGGGGCGCCGGCGGATCACCGTCGAACGGCCCCTCGTCGTCGAACTCCGGGTACGGGTCGGGATCGGCACCGTCCTCGACCGGATCGTGTGGCTCCCGGGCTCCAGGGAACGGTCGGTGCCCACCCTCGCGCGGGTCGTCCCGTGGCGGCCACGAGTCATCGGCCTCCAGCGGGTGCCCGTCGGTGGCGTCGACGGCCTCGTGGGCTCCGCTGCGGTCCACCGGCCGCGGCGCGCCGCGACGCGGCCCGGCGACGCGGCCGCCGTCGCGCTCGTGTCGGCCCTCGAGCGGAACCACCACACCCCAGGCCCCGGACCGCTCACCGAACAGGTCGTCGGTCACACCGCGGCCCTGGTCGGACCCACGATCGTCGGGCTCGTCCGCCGTTGTGTCACCGAACAGGTCCGCTGCCGCGCTCGAGCCGGCGCCGCCATCCCGATTGTCCGGGGCGGCGGGCTCCCACGGAGCCGGACCAGCCCCGTTGCCGTTCCCCGGTCGGTCATCGTCGAAAGGGTCCGCACCCGACCCGCCGTGGCCTGAATCCCACGGCCTTCGATCGACCGCGGCGGGTCCTGCGCCGGCGCCATCCCGTGGCCGGTGCTCGCCGAACAGCCCCGCATCCGAGCCGCCAGGGCTCACATCCCACCGCGCCCGACCGAACCCGTCGTCCTGGCCGGGGGACCCGGCCGCGCCGCTCCGGTGCCCCGCACGACCCTCGCCGAGCGGGTCCACATCCGCATCCGGCCCGGTACGCCCCGCGCCCCACGGAGCCGCACCGACGCCGCCATCGCGGCCGGCTGGGCCGGCAGCTCCGTCGTTCGGGCCCGGCCGGCCCTCTCCGAACAGCGCCGCATCCCATGGAGCCGGACCGGTCGACCCTGCATCACCACCGTTGCGCCCACCTGGGGCGGCACCGTTCCGATGCCCAACACGACCGTCGCCGAACGGGTCGGCTCCCGGCCCACCACGCCCCGCGCCCCACGGTGGCGAACCGGCCGAGCCTGCATCGCCACCGTTGAGATTCCCCGCACCATCCGCGCGGAACGGGTCGACATCTGACCCATCACGCCGCGCGTCCCACGGTGCCGGGCTGCGGCCCGCAGACCCGGGCGCGCCGTTCCGCCCGTCCACAGGGGCAGCACCGTTCCGGGTCCCGGTACGACCGTCGCTGGACGGGCCGCCACCCCACGGAGCCGGATCGACCTCGCCATCGCTGGGCCCATCCGACGCGGGGGCACCGTTTCGATCCCCGGCCCGCCCCTCACCGAACGGGCCGCCACCCCACGGAGCCGGACCGACCTCGCCATCGCTGCGCCCATCCGACGCGGGGGCACCGTTTCGATCCCCGACACGACCCGCACCGAACGGATCCGCACCCCACGGAGGCAGACCGACCTCGCGATCGCGGCCAGCAGGCCCGGCCGGGTCACCACTGCGCCCATCCGGCCCGGCGACACCGTCCCGATCCCCCGCACGGAACGGGTCCGTTTCCCACGGAGCCGGACCGACATCGTCACCGCGGCCCGCAGACCGGGCCGGGCCACCACTGCCCCCATCCGACGCGGCGGCACCGTCCCGGTCCCCCGGACGACCCGCACCGAACGGGTCCGCGCCCCACGGAGCCGCACCTGCCCCGCTGTCGCGGCCGGCGGATTCGGAGTCCCGCCCGTTCGCGCCGTTGCCCCGCCGCGGCCGGCTGTCGCCGAACCGAGCCGCATCCGGCCCGCCTCGCCCTGCATCCCACGGAGCCTGACCGACCCCGCCACCGTCCCGCTCGTCCGGCCCGGCAGCACCGTCGGCATCTGCCCGGTCTGCGCCGAACAGGTCTGCATTCGTGTCCGTCCCGACCCGGTCCAGGTCCTGACCGGCCGCACCGCCGCGGCCGATCGATCCGGCATCGGGCATGTCCGCGCCGTTCGCGCCGAACAGGTCGGCGCCCGTACCCGGGGGACGCTCGTCGACCACCGGACGACTCTCGCCGAACGGGTCCGCGCCGGCCCCAGACCCCGAGCCCGCGCCGTTGCCGTTCCCCGGCCGGCTCTCGCCGAACAGGGCCGCACCCGACGCGCCACGACCCGTGTCACGCGAATCCGACCCGATCCCGCTGTCGCGGCCACCCGACCACGCTCCGCCGAACAGGTCAGCCGCCGCGTCCCGCCCGTTCGGGGCGGAGGCACCGTCGCCGCTGCCGGGCCGACCGTCGCCGAACAGGCCGTCAGGCCCGCCACGGGCCGCGCCTCTCCCGCCGGAGCCGTTGGCACCGTCGGGGCCGGGCCTACCCGGCCAACTGGTCCAGGCGCCGCGGTCCGTGCTCGGCCGCTCGGACGGCTGCGGCGCTCCGCCGGGTGCTCCGCGCCCGGTCCGGTCGCGGGAGCGATCGGTGCCGGCACCGGCGATGTCATCCGACGCCGGGGCGAACAGGTCGGCTGCCGCGTTCCCGGCGCTGCTGCGGTGCGCGCGCCGCGCGGCGAACGGGTCGTCGGCGCTCTCCTCGGCCGATCCGGTCGTGCTCCGCCCCGATCCGGCGACACCACGCGCGAACCGTGCTGCCGCGCCGGCTGCGGTCGTGTCGGGCTCGGAACCGGTCCGTTGGGCCGGTGCGCCACGGTCGGGGCGGGCCGCCGTGTCGCCGAACAGGTCGACGGAACTCCCGGATGCGCCGAACGGCTGCTCCTCGGCCCGGCGCCGCTCGCCGGGCACCCGGCGCGGCAGCGGCGCGTCCGGCGCCGCGGGCAGGTCGCCGAACAGCAGATCCTGCGGGTCCGGCACTGCTACGGCGTGCAGCCGTGAGGGCTCCAACGCCTGGCCGACGGTCTCCGCGGCCAGCTCGGCGAACAGCGGATCGGCGGTGACATCGGCGACGTCGGGACCGCTCGTCGCCACCGCCGGCGGGTCGATCGGCTCGGCCACGAGCGGGTCGATCCCGCCGTCGACCGGTGGCTCGCCGCCGTCGTCCGGCTCGGGCGCCTCGTCGCCGGGGTGGTCACCGGCGCCGTAGGGCCACTGCGACCCACCGTCGCGTGCGTCCTCGTCGGGACCGGCCGCCCTCGTGCCCGGCAACTCCTCCGCAAGACCTTTCGGCTCACGGTCGCTCATCGCCATCACCCGTTCGGCTGTCCGTCGACTCGGGGGTGAGCCTATGAGTAAGCGACGCGCACACATGCAGCCCTACCCCGCCACCGGTCGGGTGACGGCGTCACTCGTGCGCTGAACGGCCCGGTAAACGCAGAGCGAGCAACGCTCCGCCTTCTGGTGCCCGGCCGGCCCAGACGGCCCCACCGTGCCGCACCGCGACCTGACGGACGATGGCCAGCCCCAGCCCGGAGCCGGGCATCGTCCGGGAGGTGGTGGCCCGGTAGAAGCGGTCGAAGACGTGCGGGAGATCTGCGGCGGAGATGCCCGGACCGGCGTCGGCGACCTCCAGCACGAGCGACCAGTCGTCGATCGGGCGCATCTGCACCCGTACCTGCCCGCCCGGCGGGCTCCACTTCGCCGCGTTGTCGAGCAGGTTGAGCACCGCCCGCTCCAGCGCGGTCGAATCGCCGAGCAGGGCCCACGGCACCATGATCGGTACGAACTCGACGTCGCCGGCCCGTCGACGGGCCCGTTCGAGGGCTCGCTCGATCACGTCGGTGAGCTCCACCGGCTCGTGGACGACCGAGGGCGCGTCGTCGCGCGCCAGCTCGACGAGGTCGCCGACGAGGGTGGACAGCTCGGCGACCTGGGCCTGGACGTCCTCGAGGATCTCGGCGCGATCCGACTCCGGCAACGTGGGCGCGCCGGGCAGGCTCGCCGCGGCAAGCAGTTCGAGGTTCGTGCGCATCGACGTGAGGGGCGTGCGGAGCTCATGGCCGGCGTCGGCGACGAGCCGGCGTTGTTGCTCCCGGGAGGCGGCGAGCCCACCGAGCATCTCGTTGAAGCTGTGGGTGAGCCGCGCCAGCTCGTCGTTGCCGTCGACGGGGATCGGGCGCATGTCGCCGGTGGCGGCAACCCGTTCGGTGGCGTCGGTGAGCCGGTCGACGGGCCGCAGCGCGGCGCGGGCCACGGCGACCCCGGCGATGGCCGCGAGAACCACCCCGGCGCCGCCGACGATGGGCAGCGAGATGCCGAGCTTGGTGAACACCTGCTGGGTGGAGTCGAGCCGTTGGGCGATGACGAGCGCCTGTCCCTTCCCGGCGTCGACGGCGACGACCCGGTAGGGATGGTCCTCGAGCTGCGCTGTGCGCACCGAGTAATCGGCGTCACCTGCGGCGACCGCCCGTTCCTGGGCCCCCAACGGTGGCGCGGACGCCTGCCCCTCCGCGGAGATGAACGCGCCGTTGGGTCCGACCAGTGCGAGGCGGATGTCGCCGGCGCCGAACGCCTCCGGCGGCAGCGTGGCCAGTTGCTGCGGATCGACCAGATCGCTCTTGGCAGCCGCGTAGGCGCGTTGGAGCAGGTTGGAGTCGAGCGTGTCCATGATGTTGACGCGCACGGTCACGAATGCCGCGACCGACACGAGCACCACCATCAGCCCGGCGACCAGCGCGGCCAGCACACCGATCCGACCGCGCAGTGAGACGTGGTCGAACCGCTGGGGCAGCGTCGGACCGCTCACCGGGTTCGCTCCCATGCGGGCCGCCGGCCGAGCCCTCACGGCGGGGTGTCGCGCATGACGTACCCGACGCCACGCACGGTGTGGATCAGCCGGTGTTCGCCCTCGGCCTCGGTCTTGCGGCGCAGGTAGCCGACGTAGACCTCGAGCGCGTTGCCGGTGGTCGGGAAGTCGTAGCCCCACACCTGCTCGAGGATCTGCGACCGGGTGAGCACCCGCCGCGGATTCGAGAGCAGCAGCTCCAGCAGGGTGAACTCGGTGCGGGTGAGGCTGATCGGGCGCTCGCCGCGGCGGACGTCGCGGGTGTCGGGATCGAGGGTGAGATCGCCGAACTGCAGCACCTTCGCCTGTCCGGCCGCCGCGGCGATGTCGTCGGCGGTGCGGCGGCGCAGCAGGGCACGCAGCCGGGCCAGCAGCTCCTCCAACGCGAACGGCTTCGGCAGGTAGTCGTCGGCGCCCGCGTCCAGGCCGGCCACCCGGTCGCTCACGGCGTCGCGAGCGGTGAGCACCAGGATCGGCAGCTCGTCCCCCGCGGCCCGCATGCGCCGGCAGACCTCCAGCCCGTCGAGGCGGGGCATCATCACGTCGAGCACCATCGCGTCGGGCCGCTGGGCAAGCACCATGTCGAGGGCTGCCTGCCCGTCGTTCGCCAGCTCCACCTGGTAACCGTTGAAGGCGAGCGAACGCCGCAGCGACTCCCTGACCGACCGGTCATCGTCGACGACGAGAATGCGCATGCACCAAGTCTGATGTGGCCTTCTGAGAGGCGCCTGAGAGGGGCCTGTGACGGTGCCGGCATCTCTGCGGCGCAACGATGGGCGCCATGGCCTCCTTCGGCGCCCGCCTGCTCGACGTGCTCACCGGGCACGCCCTCACCATGATGATCAATCTCGGCCACCGGACGGGGCTGTTCGAGGCTGCCGCACAGGGACCCGCCACGTGCGCGGAGCTGGCTGCGCGGACCGGGCTCGCCGAGCGCTACGTGCAGGAGTGGCTGGGCGCGATGGTCACCGGCGAGATCATGGAGTACGCGCCGGCGACCGGTCGGTACACGCTGCCGGCCGAGCACGCCGAGTTCCTCACCGGCGAGCGGGCCCGCAACATCGGGCCAACCGCGCAGATGCTCGGCAGCCTGGATTCGCTGCTGCCCGCCGTCGCGGCGGGGTTCCGCTCCGGAGGGGGTGTCGACTACGCCGACTACGCCGTCGCGACGGAGGGCCGGATGGGTGCGTCGTGGCGCCACGTCTACGACGAGCAGCTCGTCGACGGGTTCGTCGCGGCGGTGCCGGGTCTCACCGATCGACTGCGCACCGGCGTGCGGGCGCTCGACCTCGGCTGCGGCACCGGGCATGCGATCACCGTGCTGGCCGCGGCCTAACCGGCGACGGAGTGCGTGGGCCTCGACATCGCGCCGGAGGCGATCACGGCCGCCGAGGCCGAACGGGACGGGCTGGGGCTGGCCAACGCCCGGTTCCTCGTCGGCGACGCCGCTGATCCGCTGCCCGCCGGCCCGTTCGACGTGGTGTTCGCCTTCGACGCGATCCACGACCAGCAGCATCCCGAGAAGGTCCTGCGGCGGGTCCACGACGCGCTCGCCCCCGACGGCGTCTTCGTGATGGTGGACGCGAAGTTCGCCAGCGCCGTCGAGGACAACGTGGGCAACCCGTACGCGCCGATGTCGTACGCGATCAGCACGATGTTCTGCGTGCCGAGCACGCTGGCGCGCGGCGAGGTGGCGCTCGGCGCGATGTGGGGCGTCGAGACGGCCACGGAGATGCTCGCCGACGCGGGGTTCTCGCAGGTCACGGTGCTGGATTCGCCGCGTCCGCAGAACTGCGTGTTCGTGTGTCGGACGGCCTGAAGTGGACCACTGCGAAGGGTGACAATTGGATCTGCTGCCCGGGCCGCCTGACACTTAGCGTTGCTCTCATGAGCAGGCGTGGATTGGTGTTGTTCGCCCTGATGGCAGTGATCTGGGGCGTCCCGTACCTGATGATCAAGGTGGCCGTCGATGGCGTGTCGGTGCCGGTACTGGTGTTCCTGCGATGCGCACTCGCCACCGTCCTGCTCCTGCCGCTCGCGCTGCGCGGTGGGCAGCTCGCGGCCCTGCGCCCGCACTGGAAGCCGATCGCCGCGTTCGCGATCATCGAGATGATCATCCCCTGGTACCTGCTCGCCAGGGCCGAGCAGGACATCAGCAGCTCGATGACGGGCCTGCTGATCGCCGCGTCGCCCATCGTCACGGTCCTCGTGGCCCGCATGCTCGGCAGCACGGAGCGGCTGGGGCTCGCCCGGATGATCGGCCTGGGCATCGGCCTCGCCGGGGTGGCGGTGCTGGCCGCACCCGAACTGCGCGGCGGTAGTCCGATCGCCATCATCGAGGTCCTGCTCGTCGCCGTCTGCTACGCCACCGCACCGCAGATCGCCGTGCGCCGTCTGCAGGACGTGCCGTCGCTGCCGATGACGGTGGCCTGCCTCGGGTTCGCCTCGGTCGTCTACGCCGGACCGGCCATCGCCACCTGGCCGACGGAGCTGCCCGGCGGCTGGGTGCTCCCCGCGATCGGCGGGCTGGCGGTGATCTGCACCGCGGTCGCGTTCATCGTGTTCTTCGCCCTGATCCGCGAGGTCGGCCCGTCGCGGGCGCTGGTCTTCACCTACGTCAACCCGGCCGTCGCCGTCACCGCCGGCGTGGTGCTGCTGGGCGAGGCGCTGACCGTGCCGATGATCGCGGCCTTCGTGCTCATCCTCGCCGGCTCGGTGCTCGCCACCAGGTCGGCGAAGGTGGTCGGGCCCGCCGCGACACCGCAGCCGGCGAGCACCCCGGCCTGATCAACGCGCGCCGTTCGCCCGCCGTCGCGAGGACACCACCCTGCGGCGGCGGGCGTCGCTGCACGAACTGCCAGGGGCGCAACCCGTCGCGAACCGGCTCCCGACCTGCGACCCCGGTGACAGCTCCCGGGCGGGGGGCCAACACCCCCTGTCACGCAGCTAGGATCACCTACGCAAGCCCTCGTAGCTCAGGGGATAGAGCAACGGTTTCCTAAACCGTGTGTCGCAGGTTCGAATCCTGCCGGGGGCACCGCGTGATCAAGAATTCATGCAGGTCATGGCCGTGTGGGTACCGGTCGAGCGGCGATCGATTGCTGGTCCGATGAGGATCGGCGGCCGCCCGGAGCATTCGTCGACGCCGAGGAGGTCCGTGGTGTATTCGCTCCCGGGGGTCGTTACGGTCTTGCGGATGTCGCCGGTGTCGAAGGGCCGCAAGCCGAAGAAGTCCGCCAGGAGCGCAGGGCGCCGTGCACGGTCGCAGCCTGTCGTACAAGCGGAGTCGGCGTTCGCTTCGCTCCAGCGCCTACTCGGCTCGAAGGAACGGCCCGGATGGTTCGACGACTCCATCCGCAGGACGATCGACGGTGCTCCCGTGCTCGTCGATGCGGCCGGCCCGCGGGAGCTGGAACAGCTCACGGCGGAGCTGGTCGGCACCCAGTTGTACCGGGCCATCCATGACGCGGGGAAGGGTCTGTGGTTCGACCGATGGTTGGCCGAGCTGGCCGACGCCTGCCGTCGGCGCCTCGAAGAGTCGGTCGGGGGCGATGACTGGCGGCCGTTCTTCTGGTTGCTGCACGGTATTGCCGCGATCGCGCCACCTGCTCTGGTCCCGGCGCTGCCGAGCCGGGGATTCGTGAAGTCGCTACCCGCCGATTCCGAGCCACCGCGTTGGCTGTCGGACGCAACCCGGATCGCTGCCACCGGTGAGATCTGGCGGATGCGCGACAGGTACGGCACCCGCTACGCCGTGATCGCCGGTTTCCGCTATCCGCGCGGCAACGGCGAGTACGTCCTCCAGCTCGACATCGACACCTCCGGCTTCGTCACCCTCGAGGGTGTCCAGGTGGTCGACGATGTGGCGCAGGCCGAGGCGTCGTGGCGGGACGCGGTCGGGGACTCCGCGGCGCAGGCCCAGCCCGAACCCGTCACCGCCGCAGACCAACTGCTGTGCTTGGTCCATCTCGATCCCGCCGACGAGGCGTGCATCCGCGGTGACGAGTCCCGATCCGTGATCGACAACTGGTTCCGGGCCGACCGCCTGATCAGGGAACTCCGCGAGGTCATGCGCAAGCGGCGCATGCCGCTGCCCGCCGCCGCGAACCTCTATCGGGACATCGACATCACCGTGATGACCCATCCGTTCGCCGAGTGGCGGGCGGCCGCCGGAGTCGTCGAGCCCAACTCGGAAGCGGTGGACGCCCTTGCTGCGGAGTGGATGGAGGGTACGACGCCCGAGACGTGGTTCTCGGTGTCGCCCCGGCGCGTCGAGTTCCAGCTCGGACTGATCGGCGACTGGGTCGTCGACGAGATCACGACCGAGGCACTGGCCCTCATGCCCACCTGGGTGCGCTGGCTCGGCGAACGTGCCGATCTGCCGGCGGACCTGCAGGAGCGGGTGATCACAGCGGCCTCGACGCCCGTTGCGCTGAGCGGAGTTCACGACAGATGATGAGGACAGCGCAGGCCCAGACGGGGCGGGAGCAGCTGGCGCGGCTGCTGGGCGAATCCGAGCGGTCCGGATCGTTCGCCGCTGAGTTTCGTGCACCGGCGCGGATGCTGGAGCTGCTGGTGTCGGGCGTCGGGCTGGTCGGCCTCCCGGTTCGCGCGCCGCTGGCAAAGAAGCTGATCGCCGAGGCGTGCCCGGCGAAGTTCGGGCGCGGGGAGGTGACGCTCACCGACACCGCCGTCCGTGACACTTGGGAGCTCACCCCCGACCGGCTCACCATTGCCGGACCAGAGTGGGCGGCACTGATGGACGCGGTGCTGGACCACCTCCGGGCCGGGCTCGGGCTCCCACCGACCGCCCGCCTGCGGGCGGAGCCGCACGCAATGCTCGTGTACGGCAAGGGTCAGTTCTTCCTCCCTCACCAGGACTCGGAGAAGGCCGACGGGATGGTGGGGACGCTCTCTACGACGCCGTCGCGCAGAACGAGTCGGCCGTGCTGCTCATGGGCGACGACGTGCTCGCCCAGATCGCCCGCGACCTCGTCACTGCCATGCGCCGCGACGTGCGCACCGACTGGACCGTCCGCGACGACGTGCGCGCCAAGCTCCGCGCGTCGATCAAGCGGCTGCTGGTCAAGTACGACTATCCCCCGGACAAGCGGCCCGAGGCGATCAAGCTCGTGATCGAGCAGATGGAGCAGCTCGCCCCGCAGTACGCGGACCGCGACCGATGACGCCGTCGTTCGGCATCGACGCCTTCACCCTCGACGACCGGATGCGCCTGTTCCACTTCCTGGCCGCCGACAAGCGCGTGACCTACCTGTGGGTGCTGCGGGCGTTCGACCGGGCCCGGTCGAACTATCAGGTGCTGCTGCACACCACCGACGTCGCGGCGCAGCTCGCGGTGCTCGACCCCGATCTGGCCGACGTCGACGATCTCCCCGCGGTGCTGGACCGGCTGGTCGAGTGGGGCAATCTCAACCGCGGGCAGGACGCCGCCCGGGCCGCGACCGTGCAGGAGTACCGGAACCGGCACTCGGTCTATCAGCTCACCGACGCCGGCTACCGCGCCTACCAGGCCGCCGAGCAGGTGTTCACGGCCCGGTTGGACGACGCGACGCTGTCGCGCCTGGTGTTCCCCGACATCCTCGCCGACCTCCAATCGCTGCGCGTCGCCGTCGAGCAGGGCGACGGCGAGGACGTCTACCGCAAGCTGACCCGGCTCGACCGGGCGCTGGCCGACATGGCCGAGCGCGCCGCCCGCTTCTACCTGCTGCTCGGCGAGCTGAGCCGCACCACCGACCAGCGTGCCGAGGTGTTCCTGCACCACAAGGATGCCCTGCTGGCGCACATGCGCGAGTTCCACTCCCAGCTGCTGCGCTACAGCCCGCGCCTGCAGGCCGCCACCCGTGCGGTCGAGGCCACGGGCGTGGATCGGCTGCTCGAGCTGGCCTCCGAGGCCGACGACCGGCTCTTCCGGTCACCTGCGGAACGGATGGCCGACTGGCGGCAACGCTGGGACGGTCTCGTCGCGTGGTTCGGTGCGCACCAGCCGCCCACCGAGTCCGACCGGCTCCAGCAGGCGACGGTCGCGGCGATCGGGGACGTGCTGGCGATGCTGCGCCGCGTCACCGACGCGCGTCGCGGCGGGGTGAGCCGGGAGTCGCAGCTGCGGCACCTGGCAGCCTGGTTCGTCGGCTGCCCGTCGGAGCCCGCCGCGCACGCGCTGTACGACGTGGTGTTCGGGCTCGGCAGCCCCCGCCACATCGGCATCCCGCACGACGCGCCCGAGGCGATCCCCACCCGGCGCGGATGGTGGGAGGCGCCCGCCGTGGAGGTGTCCCGGACGCTGACCGAGACCGGTCGCGCACCCAGCCCGGGACGGCCCGCCACGATCGCGCGCGACGAGGGAGCCCGCCGGCACCTGCGCGAGCAGCAGCTCGCCCAGGTCGCGCAGCAGCGCGCGGCCGCCGCGGCGCTGGCCGCGGGCGGTGTACACGGCCGCGTGCTGACCGAACAGGAGACGGTGGTGCTGCTCGCGCTGCTCGACCGTGCGCTCGGGGCTCGGGTCCCGCTTCGGGCCCGGTTGCGGGCAGCGGGTTCCGCGCATGGGGTGCGGCTCGAGCTGCATCCCGCTGCGGGCACCAGCACCGTCGCGACGGAGCGCGGCGTGCTGCACCTCGACGGGGTACGGCTCACTGTCGAGCTTCTCGGGGCGCCCCGGTGACCGAACCCGAACGCCACCGGGTCGCCGTCGACGTGCCTGGGAGTGAGCTGGGCGACTACCAGCGCGCGGTACGGACGGTGCTGCGCCACCCGCTCGTCAGCGACCGGTACCCGAACGCCACCGCGCTCCCGCTCGTGCGGCGCTGGGCCGACCAGTTGCGCACCGACCTGCCCGCCGCGTTCGGGCACCGCCTGGAGCTGACCGGCACATCGGCGCGCCTGGTGCGGGTGCACGACGATCTCGACGCCCGGCGCCCGGCCCGCACCCGCAACGACCGGGTGTTCGACCGCCGCCGCTACGCCTATCTCGCCCTGGTGCTCGCCACGCTCGGTCGCTCGGGCATCCAGATCGCGCTGTCCGAGCTGGCCGATACCGTCGCCGCGGACGCCGACCGCGTGCCCGCGCTCGGGCTCGATCCCGGCAGCGGCGCCCACCGTGCCGCGTTCGTCGACGTCGTCAGCTGGTTGGAGGACCGGGGTGCGCTGCACCTGGCCGACGGTTCGGCGGCGGCGTGGGCCGCCGATCCGGCGCAGTCCGAGGCGCTCTACGACATCGACCGCGACGTGCTGATGGCCATCTACCGGCCTTCCCGCACCCTCCACCACGTGACGTCGGTCGCGGAACTGCTGGGTCAGCGCTCGGCGGCCGGACGGGACAGCGCCCGGCGTGACGCCGGGCAGCGTGCGCGGCGGATGCTCGTCGAACTACCGGTCGTGCTCTACGCCGAGGTGGACGAGGCCGTCCGCAACGCGCTGCGGGCCCCGGCGGCGGCCGGCGACGTCGCTCGGCTGACCGGGATGCTCGTGGAGCGCCGCGCCGAGGGGCTGGCACTGATCGACACGGGTGGGCTGGCCGAGCGTCGCTTCCCCGGCGGGGGCACGATCGATCAGGCGGCGCTGCTGCTCATCGGTGCGCTCGCCGACCGGATCGTCGATCCCGACGCGCCGGTGCTGCCGGCTCTGCCCGCACCCACGAGATCCGACGTGCGCGGCGAGCTGGCGGGCGCCGTCGATGCCGGCCGGCCGGAGATCGAGCTGCTCACCGCACTCACCGACGCCGTGGTCGAGCCGGCCGAGGATGCGGAGCCGGTGACCTACCCCCTGGTGGGCGCGGGTTGGCTGGACACGACCGCACGAGAGCTGGTCGAGCGGTACGGCAGGACGTTCGGCGCGCAGTGGCGCGCAGATCCGCCACGGCTGCTGGACGCGGCGCTCGAGCTGCTGGCCGCGCACCGGCTCGTCGAGCGAGTGCCCGGCGGGGTACTGGTGCTGCCGTTGACCGGTCGCTACCGCAACATCCAGGTCCAGATGCGGGAGCGGCGCCCTGAGCCCGGTCTGTTCGATCTCGAGGAGCTGTCGTGACTGCGCGCTTCCGGCCGAGCCGGGCCGGCATCATCAATCTCTGGGACTACCGCGACGACGAGTTCGTCTTCGCCGACGGCCGCCTCGTGCTCCGCGGGCCCAACGGATCGGGCAAGACGAAAGCCCTCGAAGTGCTGTTCCCCTTCGTGCTCGACGGGCGGATCGAGCCACGGCGGCTCAACCCGTTCGCCTCCGAGGACCGCACCATGCGGTCGAACCTGCTCTACCGCGGGCAGTCGGCGAGCTACGGGTACGTGTGGATGGAGTTCGCCACCGAGGGCGGTGAAGTCGTCACCGTCGGGATCGGCCTGCAGGCCGGCAAGCACTCCGACAAAGTCAAGCGCTGGTACTTCGTCGCCGACGGGCGGGTCGGCGTGGACTTCTCCCTGCTCACCGGCGACGACCGGCCGCTCACCCGCAAACAGCTGCTCGCCGAGCTGGGCGCCGACGCCGTCTGCGACAGCCCACTCGAGCACCGGGCAGCGGTCGATGCGCGACTGTTCGGGCTCGGACGGGAGCGGTTCGAGCAGCTGCTGACCCTGGTGCTGACCCTGCGCCGCCCCCAGCTGGCCAAGAACCTCGACCCGGTGAGCCTGTCCGACACCCTCTCCGACGGCCTGCGCCCGCTCGACGACCACCTGCTGATCGAGGCCGCGCGCTCGTTCGACGACATGGAGGCCGTCGCCCGCACGCTCGACGGGCTGGTGCGCGCCGACGAAGCCGCGGGCACCTTCCTCTCCGCCTACACCGCCTACCTGCGCGTCCAGGCCCGGACGGCGGCCGACCGGCTGAGCGTCCGCCGCGACGACGTGACGACCGCGGCGACCCGGCTGGCCACGGGCAAGCGGGATCTCGCCGCCGCCCAGGACGCACACGCCGAGGCTGAGAAGCTGGCGCGGGCGGCAGGTACCGAGGTCGGACGGGGACGGGCTCGGCTGGAGGAGCTGAAGACGAGCAAGCGCTACGAGGCGCACCAGGACCTGGCCCGGCTCGCCGGGCTGGTGAAGCAACTGGAGAAGGCCGCTGCCGGCGCGCGGAAGCGACACATTGACGCGACGGATGCGCGGAAGCAGGCCCACGCGGATGCGGTCACTGCCGCCGCGCACGTCGCCGATGTTCAGGCAGCAGCGACCCGCACCGCCCGCGACCTCGCCGACGAGGCGGCGACGGCGGGCATCGCCTGGTCGGCGGACGACGCGGCCGCGGACGGCCTGGCCACCCGCGCGGCCGCGCACCGCTCCACGCGCGACGCCGACCTCGATGCCGTCCGGTCCGCCGCGGCCCGGCTCGCCCGCGCCGAGCACGACCGGCGCGCGGCGTCCGGGGCGTTCGACGACAGCGAGACCGTCGCCGCAACGGCTGCGACCGCCGAACGCACGGCAGGCGAGGGCGTCGCTGCGGCCCGGGTCGCAGCCCGGCAGCGGTTGGCCGCCTGGGCCGGCCGGCACCCGACCGCCCTCGACGGTCCTGGGATGCTGGACGCGCTGGCCGCCACGATTGACGACGCCGGCGAGGCCGACGCCGCCGATCCGCGCACGGTGTTCGCCGATCTGACCGCCGGGCGGGTCGAGGTCCTGCGCGATGGCCGGGTCGGCCTACGCCGCGAGCGCGCTGCGCGGGCCACGGATCTGACCGGGCTCACCGAACAGCGGGAGCGGATCGCCGCGGAACGCGACGACGCGCCCAGCCCGACCCCCACCCGCGCTGCGTCGCGTACCGATCGGGTCGGCGCGCCGCTGTGGCAGCTCGTCCGGTTCGCTGACGGCGTCGACGACATCGAGGCAGCTGGCGTGGAGGCCGGTCTGGAAGCCGCGGCGCTGCTGGACGCGTGGATCCATCCCGCCGCCGACGCCACGACCGCGGCGCTGACCAGCGGCGATGCCGACGGCTACCTTGCTCCGCTGCCCGATGCCGAGCGCCCGGCCGGGCCGACGCTCGCCGATGTGCTGGTGCCCGACGGCTCCGACCGCCGGGTACCGGACGGACGGATCCGCGCGGTGCTGGCGTCGATCGCGCTGCTGCCCGTGGAGGCGGTGCCTGCGCCGGGGACGGTGGCGGTGTCGCGTGGCGGCCGGTTCGCCCAAGGCGTACAGGTGGGTGCCTTCACGAAGGAGTCGGCTGGCTTCGTCGGGGCCGCGGCACGGGCGCGGCGGCGTGCTGCGCGCCTCGCCGAGCTGGACGAGCTCATCGAGCGGCTCGGGGTCGACATCGGCGTGCTGGACGCTCGGATCACGGCGGTGGAGCAGGAACTGGGCGCGGTGTCCGCTGCGGCGCAGGATCTGCCGAAGCTGGGCGGCGTCGTTGCCGCCGTGCGAATGCTCGCCGAGGCGGCCGGCGTGCTGCGCACCGCCCGTGCCGCGGTCGACACCGCCCGCGGACGGCTGGACGGCGCCATCGCCGAAGCCGGTGCGCGGGAGCGGGAGCTGCGACGCGTCGAGGCCGAGAGGCGACTGCCGGCCGCCGAGCTGCCCGCCGTCGCTGCGGCGGCCGATCGCTTCACCCGTGCTGCGGACCGGCTCGCCGACGTGTACGTGCGCAGCGGGATCGCGGATCGGGCGGCCGCCGAGGCGACCGATCGGCTCAGGCAGGCCGTCGCCCAGGAGGACGCGGGCGGCAGCGAGGCGCGAGCGGCCGAGGACACCGCCGTGGAGGAAGTCGAGCGCCTGGCGACGTTGCGTGCCGCCTTCGGGGCCGACGCCGAGCAGGTCCTCGCCGACATCGCCGAGGCGGAGACAACGCTCACGGTGGCCGAGGACCAGGTGAAGGAGGCCGGCAAAGCCCGCGAGACCGCCATCGGCCAGTCGGCCAGGGCCGAGGCCGAGCACGTCGGCGCGGCCGAGCAGCTGCGGATCGCCCGCACCGAGGAGCAGCGCACCGCGCGGGATCTGGAACCTTTCGCCGAGGACGACGTGCTTCGGCTGTTGCGCTGCCCGGCCACGCTGCGCTGGCCCGCCCGACCCGACGACTGGCCCGATCCCGCCGTCGGCAGCGAGCTGCCCGCCGAGGTCGTCGTGCTGCATGAGGCGGTGCTGGCCGCGACCGGCGAGCTGCGCCCCACCGAGGCTACCGTCAAGCAGGCCAGCACCCGCCTGTCCCGTGCGCTCGACGAGCTCACCGCCGAGCTGTCCGCGGCTGGTCATGACCACCGTCCGGAGTGGGATGGCGCGAGCGGGGTCGTCCTCGTGAAGGTGGTGGAGGAGAGCGGGCCGGTGCCGATCGGGGCGTTCGGCGAACGCATCAGCGCCGCACGCCGCGATCAGGAGCAACTGCTCACCGAGTCCGAACGCCGTGTGCTGGAGGACGCGTTGCTGACCCAGCTCGCCCGCCAGATCCATGAGCGCACGGTCGACGCCCGTGACCTGATCGGTCGGATGAACACCGAGATGCGCAGGCGGCGGATGTCGTCGGGTATCACTGTCGGGGTGCGCTGGGAGATAGCCGACGTCCTCGTCGACTCCGGCCGCGAGATCGTGAAGTTGATGGAGCGCGACTCGACGCTCCTCGGGCCCGATGACCTGGCCCGGATGCGCACCCATTTCGCAGGCAGCATCAAGAACGCCCGTGCGTCCCGGCCTGACCCGGGCATACCGGGAACTGTTGGCGGACGTGCTCGACTACCGGCGCTGGCGCACGTTCGCCTTCCAGCTCCATCCGGCGGGCGGCGGTGAGGAGCGGTTGACCCGTGCCCGGCACGGGCAGTTGTCCGGGGGCGAGCAGTCGGTCTCCCTGCACCTGCCGCTGTTCGCCGCGGCACACGCGATGTTCGACTCGGCCGATCCGGCCTGCCCCCGGCTGCTCGCCCTGGACGAGGCGTTCGCCGGGGTCGACGACACCGGCCGGACCGAGCTGTTCGGCCTGTCCGCAGAGTTCGACTTCGATCTGATCATGACCGGGTACGACCTGTGGGCGACCTACGCGACCGTGCCCGCTGCGGCTCACTACGACCTGTCGCACTCCGCGGCGGAGCACGCCGTGAGCGCGCTGCTGATGGTCTGGGACGGCAAGGGCACCGACGCCGACTTCGACGGCGGACTCGCCGCCGCGCTCGGCTCCCCGCTGACCCGGCGCCGGCCTGGTGCCGTTGCGGAGCCGCTCGACGGTGACGCCGACGAGCTCGACGAGGCGGACGGATGACCGCCGACCCTGGCTGGACACGGTTGCTGGCGGCCGCCCGGCGGGCGTGGGAGCGCACCGGTGGCCGCCTCGACACCCGCATCTCGCTCACCGATCCCGATGACGCCGAGCGTCGCGTCGTCATCGGGTTGACCGGCCGCCACCGTGCCCCGGACACCGCGCGGCTCACCGTGACACTGGCCGAGCTGGACTCGGGGCTGCGCCGCGCCCGCGGGGCGACGCTGCAGGACGTGCTGACCGACGAAGGACCGCTGCGGGATCGTCCCGCGGAGCGCGCAGCCGAGGCCGACCAGCGTGCTGGGGCCGCGGAGACGCTGCGCAGTGTCGTCCACGGCGACGAGGAGTGGTTCTCGGCCTGGCGCGCGGCACTCGTCGCCGACGGCACGCTGACCCGGCTGGTCCGCCGAGGTGAGTCGCGGCTGGCTGAGCTCGCCGTGACGGTGCTGGATCGGTTGCCCGCGGACTGGTTGCCGCTCCCGGTGCTGTCCGAGTCCGTGAGTGGCGGTGATCCGAAGGCGCTCGGCGACGGCCCGCTCGCCCATCTCGTCCTGCGGGCACTGGCCCTGCGCGCCGGGCTCGATCCGCCCGCGAACGCGGAGGATCGCCGTGCACTGTGGGACAGCGCGGGCGTGGTCGTCGACGATCTCGCCAGCCAGGTGCTCGTGCTCAACCTCCCCGCGGGCGGGGAGGGGCTGGGCATGTGGCTGACCGATGCGGCCACCCGCGGCGTGCCGCTGCGGGTGACGCTGCACCAGCTTGCCGCCCTGCCGATCACCGGCCGCGTCGACCGGGTGTTCGTCTGCGAGAACCCGGCCGTGCTGCGCGCCGCCACTCGTCTCCGCGCCGGCGCCGCACCGCTGATCTGCACCGAGGGGGTGCCGTCGGCCGCCTGCTGGCGGCTGCTCAGCCTTCTCGGCGACGTCGACGTCCGGTGGCGCAACGACTTCGACTGGGCCGGTCTGCGCATCACCGGGGCCGCGGTCTCCCGCGTTTCGGCGACCCCGTGGCGGATGGGGGAAGGCGACTA